>Ga0129308_1000857_pt1 | contig 38635 bp, 33 predicted proteins | sample L827metagenome_FD_94440 | JGI IMG/M metagenome (GOLD analysis project Ga0129308, IMG submission 94440) | Ring-tailed lemur group fecal microbial communities from Wisconsin, USA - L827 metagenome | ecosystem: Host-associated > Mammals > Digestive system > Large intestine > Fecal | place: USA... | reverse complement strand
TACTTCTCTTGCGGAGAGAAGTGGCAAAAGAGAGATAAAATTGAATGAAATACAGAATAAAGGACAAGGAATAATGAAACGGACTATTTTACTTCTGACAATCGTTATTGCCGGTGTGTTTCAGAATGTTCGGGCCCAAGATATGGCAGTGAAAACGAACCTGCTCTCCGATGTTTTTTTCAGTCCGAACCTCGGTCTGGAAATCGGTCTGGCACCCAAATGGACATTGGACATCACGGGACAGTTCAACGCGTGGATACTCTCGCATGACCGCCGCTGGAAGCACTGGGCTATCCAACCTGAAGCCCGTTACTGGCTCTGCGACCGCTTTTCTGGGCACTTTTTCGGTTTTCACATGCACGGAGGGCAATACAACATCGGTGGGTTCGACGGCAAAATCAACTTCCTCGGCACGGATGCCCGCAAACTGAAAGACACCCGCTATCAAGGCTGGTTCGTCGGAGCGGGAGTGGCATACGGCTATGCGTGGATATTGGGTCGTCATTGGAACCTCGAAGCCGAAATAGGCATCGGTTACTCCTATACCCGCTACGACCGGTTCAACTGTGCCGGTTGTGGAAAAAAGATTGAGACGGACAAGCCGCATCACTATGTAGGCCCCACCAAGGCAGCCGTCAATTTAGTGTATGTATTCTAAATCGCACGTAAGATGAAAAAGATAGGTTATATGATAATCGCCCTTCTGGGCATGTGTACGATGGCGGAAGCCCAAACCGGCAGACAGACAATCGTGGACGGAGTACTCGTCGGCGACCTGAAAATGGAGCGTAACGGCGGGTACATGGTCGTGGATATGACGTTCGACTTGAAAGACCTTGACGTGGACGGCAACCGTGCCGTGCTGCTCACGCCCCGTCTGGTAAACGGGAACGATTCGCTGGACCTGCAATCGGTGGGTATCTACGGACGCAGACGCTACTATTTCTACGTGCGTAACGGTGAAAGTATGCTTGCCGAGGACGAACGAAGTTTCAAGGCATCCGAGAAACCCGATGACATAGCCTATCACTACATAGCCCCTTACGCCGACTGGATGAATGGTGCAAAACTGTCGCTCCATCGCAGCGACTACGGTTGCTGCAGCACGTTACTGGCGGAACAGGACGGAGAACTTGGACACCATGTGGAGGCGTTCTTCCCCGAGCTCGTTTATGTCCGCCCGCAGGCCGAGACGGTCAAGAGCCGTTCGCTCGAAGGGTCGGCATTCATCGACTTCCCCGTGGACAAGACGGTCATCTATCCCGACTACCGCCGCAACACGGCCGAGTTGGGCAAGATACAGGCAACGATAGACTCCGTAAGGAATGACCGGGACGTTACGATTACGCAGGTATGGCTGAAGGGCTACGCTTCGCCGGAAAGCCCCTATACGCATAACACGGAGCTGGCCATCGGGCGTACCGAAGCGTTGAAGAAATACATACAACAGCTCTATAAGTTCGAGGAGGGCATCATTGTCACCGACTACGAGCCGGAAGACTGGGTGGGTCTGCGCCGCTATGTCGAACAGACGAATCTCGACCACCGTACCGAGATTCTTGCCTTGATAGACAGCGATATGGAGCCCGATGCGAAGGAAGCGAAGATCAAACGCTCCTATCCGGAAGAATACCGTTTCCTTTTGCAGAACTGTTACCCGGCTCTTCGGCATACCGACTACCGCATAGCATACGTCATCCGCAGTTACAGCGATGTTGAAGAAATCAAACGCCTGATGCGGACGCAGCCGCAGAAATTGAGCCTGAACGAGTTCTACCTCGCGGCACAGGAGTACGAGCCGGGCACGGACGAGTTCACCGAAGTATTCGAGACGGCGGTACGCATGTTCCCCGACGATACGGTCGCCAACCTGAATGCCGCCAATGCCGCCATGCGCCGTGGCGACAACACGGGGGCGGCCCGTTATCTGGAGCGGGTGGGCGATTCTCCCGAGGCTGTCTATGCCCGCGGTTCGCTCGCCGTCCGCACGAAGGATTACGAGACGGCACGGAAATACCTGAACAAGGCGAAAACCCTCGGTTTGGAACAGGCCGGAATCACCCTTGAAGAGCTTGAAAAAGGAAGACGCTAAACAACAGTGTGAATATGAGAATAAAAACTGATTATAAACTTTAATGACATCCAAAGATGAAAAAGAAATTATTCTTTCTTCCGTTTCTGGCAGCTTTGGCTTTTGCAGGCTGTTCGAACGACGATGACCCGGCTGCGGGCGGCAATGAAAACAAGGGCGATGATTACGGTTATGTAGCCGTGAATATCGTTCAACCCAAATCTATCGGTACCCGTGCAGCCGGCACGGGATTCGAGTACGGTACCGATGATGAAAACAAGGCTGAGAGCGGGCTTTTCTTCATTTTCAACACTGATGGGACAATATACACTATGGATAATAATCCACAGAGCATTGCCCTCACAACGGACAAAAGTGGAGACGATGCAAATAATTCAGTAACTCCGCAGGTGGAGAAAATCTACAATGCGGTTCTCGTGATCGACGGAGCCGAAACTGCGCCGACGGCCGGATTGCAGATCGTATGCGTACTCAACGCTCCTGCGAGCTTGGCAACTTCTTCTGTCAGCTCACTCTCTGACCTGAAAGCAAAGATTGCGGATTACAGCGCACATACTTCGGGAACATTCATCATGAGCAACTCGGTTTACAAGGACGGGGACAAGGAGATTCTCGGGGCAACGGTTGCAACGGAGAACATTTCGAAATCGGCTTCGGTGGCCCTTAACAACCCCGTGGACATCTACGTGGAGCGTGTCGTGGCAAAAATTCGCGCCAAAGGTATATCTTCATTTAACAACCAAGGTGCGAATCCGGCTATCGACGGGGTTGAAAAGAACCTGACCATCAAATTGACCGGTATTGAAATCGCCAATATAGCGCAGACTTCGTATCTGGTCAAGAACATCGACGGCATCACCTATGACTGGGCATGGGACGCGACCAACAAACGCAGCTACTGGGAGACTGTTCCCGCCAGCCTCACTTACGGCAACAAGTCATACAACACGATCGTAAGCGACAGTCCGAAAGATGGCGAGAACGGTACATTCGACATCACCAAGGTTAATACAACCGACTACATCCAGCCGAACACTTCCGCTCAAAAGACGGCGGTTCTCGTTACGGCCGAACTGCTCGACGGAACGACTCCTTGCGATTTCGTTTACCTTCGCGGCGGATACTTCACTCCCGACAAGGCTTTGGCGCTCATCGCACAGTATGCTGCCAACAACGGCTACTACAAGAAGACCAGCGCAGAAGGTGTTACTCCGGTAACCTATTCGCAGCTCGCTACATCCGACTTCGAGTGGAAAAACAACAACGACCTTATGGAGGAAGATGCCGCGGCTAATGATGGCACCGTCTCGACGATCTCCTGGCTCAAGAGATATGAGGTTGTCGCCCGAGTAAAGAGTAATGTTTCCAACCTCTACAAGAAGAACGGAGATACATATATTCCTGCAACCGCAGCTCAAATCAACACCCTGCTCGCCGGTACGGAAAGCAGTCATCCGTATGTGGCTCAATACTACAAGGACGGCAAGTGCTACTATTTCGTGAACATCGACCAGACCTCGGTTGCGAATGAACGCAAGGCACAAGATGCTATAGATGCCGACGCACATACCTATGACGGTGTCGTGCGCAACCACATCTACGACCTTACGCTCAGTTCGATCAAAGGTGTCGGCACCGCGGTATTCGACCCGACTGATGTAATCATTCCGGAAAGACCCGACGTTGAAAACCTGTATTACCTTGCCGCACAAATCGACGTACTCGCATGGAAGGTTGTAACCCAGACCGTAAACTTCGAATAGTAATAAAAAAACTCATTAACCAGTCTGTATCGGGACCCGAACGGGTTCCCGATACAGATTTTCCGAACATAAAAGCATCCGCGTATCGGTGCAAAGAGAGATACGCCTCCGGAAACGACGACGGCGTTTCCCACCAGACGAGAAAACCCGACGACAACACGGTTGTCGCACAACATATATCGAAGCTATCCCGGATTCCGGGAGAAGCGGCAAAGGAGAAACGAATAAAGACGAAATATGATGAATGCAATAACGGCGTATCTGAAGAATACGGGACGCATGCTGCTGGCTGCCGCCGTGGTCGGCTGCGCGCTCTCTTCGTGCGACAGTATCATCTACGACGACGAAGGCGACTGCGCAGTGACCTATCGCGTGAAGTTCCGCTACGACCGCAACATGAAGTGGGCCGACGCTTTTGCCAGCGAGGTGAAATCGGTGCATCTCTACGCCTTCGACAAGGAAGGCACGCTGGTGTGGCATAACGCAGAAAAAGGAGAGGCTCTCGCCGCCGACGGTTATGCCATGACGCTCGACCTGCCCTCCGGGGATTATCGCTTGCTGGCATGGTGCGGACTTGAAAACGACGGCGAGCGCGAGGAGTCGTTCTCCGTACCCGAAGCCCGCGTGGGTGAGACACGGATCGAAGATTTGCAATGCCGCCTGCGACGCGGGCACGATGCCGAGGGGGCATACAGCGATGAGAAACTCTACCCGCTTTTCCACGGCATGCTCGACGTGAGCCTGCCCGACATGACCTACGAGGGCGGAGAGTACACCGAGACCATGTTGCTGACTAAAGATACCAACCACGTTCGCATCATCCTGCAACACCTTTCGGGCGAGGAGGTGAATCCCGACGACTTCACCTTCCGCATCGAGGAGGAGAACGGTCTGATGGATTACGACAACGAGCTGCTGCCCGATGAGACGATCATCTACCGTGCGCACGACACGAAGTCGGGGACGGCGGGACTCGGCATCGACGACTATCCCGAAATAAACGGCGCACGGGCTGCCACGCCACAGTCGCGTACTGTAACTTCGGTGAGTGTCGCCATCGCCGACCTGACAATCGCTCGTTTGGTGAAGGGGCGGAAGACATGGCTGACGATCGAACGGCCCGGTATGGAAGAGTGGCCGCGTGTGCGCATCCCCTTGACGGATTACGCCCTGTTGGTAAAAGACGGCTACGACCGCGAAATGACCGATCAGGATTATTTCGACCGTCAGGACGAATATACCCTGACATTCTTCCTCGACGAGGATCACTATTGGGTAAGTTCGTCGGTTATCATCAACTCATGGAAAGTCGTCCTCGATGACATAGATTTCGAATAAGGAAGAATTTTCGGATACATGAAACATAGATTCCTACATATGATAATCTGTTGCCTGCTCCTCTTGCCGGCAGTACTGTTCGTCTCGTGCAGCCGCGATACGGAAGACGACAGTGTGCCGTCCGCCGGAGAGATGACGCTGGGCATCGGGTTCAAGATACCCGCGAGAGCCGTGGTGGACGGCTATGAAGAGGGCGAGGTGTATGAGAATTACATCGACGCAGCGAATGGGAATTACCGTATCTATTTCTTTGATGCCAAGAACAAACTGATAGCCCGTTTCGATCCGGAAGCATTCATCCTCATGGCAGAAGACGACAAGTATGTGGAATACAGTGTGCTGGGCGAAGTTCCCGAAGCGCTGGCGGAACACAGCGATTTTTTCAAAATGGTGGTGCTCGCCAACTGGCCGCAATACAATGATGCGGTGGAGGAGGACGTGACGACCATCGCGGATCTTTGCGACGCCGCTTGGGCGCAGTACGACTGTCTGACGGACGGCAAGACGAACCCCACGGCCATCGCACTGAATCCTTTTGCGGCAGATCCGTCCGAAAGAAAGCTGATGCCTTTCTACGGTGTCCATGAATACAGCAATGTAACATTCAAACCGGGGGTGGCGACCATCCTTGACGAACCCGTGACTTTGCTGCGGGCGATGGCGAAGGTGGAAGTGATACTGGAAACGGACGACTATTTCGATCTGTCGTTCAGCAGCCTGAAAATCAACCGTTACAATGCCAAGGGATATTGTGCCCCGAAGGATGTATTCACGCAGGGCGACTACGACCACGACGAAGGCGAAAACGAAGACGATAAATGGAAGCAGGACTATGTACACACGCTGCACCTCGTGGGCGATGCGAATGACGAGGGCGAGAAGGAACTTGCTTTACGGCTCGTGCGACGGTGGGACGAAAACGGGAAGCGGTACGAGAAATGGACGGCATACCTGCCCGAATACCGGAACATCGACGCAGGCAATGCCTATTCCAGCATCAAGGCGAAGTTCAACATCCAACTGGCTGACGACACCCCGCACACGATCTACTTCGCCAATTACAGCGGCGGAAAGACCGACAACAGCAACGGCAGCCTCCTGAACATCGAGCGCAACAACATCTACCGTTTCAAGGTGACGTGTACGGGCTACAACTTCAAACTACGGCTGACCGTCAGCGACTGGGAAGGGTTATATGAAAACAACTTCGAGTACGGAGACGGGCAGTTCACCTCGCCACCCGCACCATGGGATGACGAGATAAACAACGAAATCGAGTTCTAAACAGATTAAACTATGCGGAAAGACGAAACATATATAAGAAAGATTGGGCGCAGCCTTAGTTCCGGGCTGTTACTCGCCATCCTGTGTCTGCAGCTCCCGTCGTGTACCGATGATGATGCTGTGCTTCCCGCTACGGGCGAAACCTGCAAGGCAATACTGCGTCTGAACGTATCGTCATTCGGCAGCCGTGGGACGGATGGCATGACCCGGAGTGTGGCAGGCAATTCGGACGAGGACCTTGTAAAAGACCTTTGGGTATTCCAATTCAGCACACTAACCAAAGGTCTGCTGAAAGATCCTGTATATATCAGTTCAGAACAACTGAACGGTGATGTCGATGAGATTGAAATAGATTTCACGCAGAACAGTCCGGGCGAAAGTTCCATTGTATGTGCCGTGGCCAATACACACGATGGGAACTGGGCTACGGATGAGAATAATCAAACACGCAAAGGTTTCGCAACATATACCGAATTTCAGCAGCAGGCACTGCCGGCGGATGCTTCCCAGCCGTTCCTCTCGTCAAACATGGGTGCTACCGGCGGATACACCATACCGATGTACGGCACGACCCAAATAACAATCGCCGCCAAGACATACATCCGTGTACCGCTTGTCAGGATGTTTGCGAGAGTACATGTCTATGTCGATCCTTCATATCCCAATGCGCACCACATGAGTATCAAGAGCATCACATATTCCAATGTTCCTCTTTATAGCCGCGTAAAGGGAATCACGGAAAAGAATGAATACCCGGATAATGTTGAATGGAAAGAATATGTAGAGGAAGGAGCTGATGATTTCACCCTCTATATTCCCGAAAACATACAGGGTGTAGTGGAGGAGATGACCAGCAAATCGACGGCAGACAAGTCCTTGTTTCCGAAAAATGCGTTGGCCATAAAGGTCGATATGATACACGCGTCCATGTCTGAAAATCCTACAGGCAACGGCCATATCCATGAATATACGGTCTATCCGGGCGGGGATATGAAGAACGATTTCAACATCAGGCGCAACTGTATCTACAATGTAATCATCAAACTCGTTTCAGAACCAGATAAAGATACAATAGTGCCATGAAGAAGCATGTATATTCCATATTGTTTTGGGTCGGAGCATTACTGACAGGAGTGTTTCCTTCCTGTACCGACGATCTGATAGAAAATCAATCCGATGATATAGTGACCGTGGACGACACGGATCTTGTAGAAGCCGGAATCTCGCTGAATGTGGCGGCTATGAATATCAACGCCTCCTGCTCCACTACCAAAGCCGGCGATGATGGAAATATCACGGATAATACAGATCTGCGGGGTACAGCCGCAGAACGGCGGATAGACAATATATGGGTATTTCAATTTGACGCGACATCCGGGAAATTGCTGATAACCCCGCGCTATTATGACATTTCCGACCTTAATGCCTCCCCGGACGAGGAAGAGAAAAACGGACAAGAGGTGAAGGTACTGCTAAAACCGGATGTGGAGTCTATTGTTTATGTAGTGGCCAACACGGGCGTTTCCGACTGGGCGACTGCAAGCGATTCGCCCACGCTCGACTCCGTGATGCACAAAAGTCTGCCGCAACCCGATTTCATTCCCATCAAGGTCAACGGCGACTTAGCCGTGGCGGGCAGACGGATTCCGATGGAAGGGGCATCCGAGACGGTTACTCCCCAAAATAACGGAACAATCAACGTAAAGGTAACCCGGATGTTCGCCAAGGTGGAGATAAGCATCGGGTATATACCCGAGACACTCGACATCACCGATGTGCAGGTCGGCAACATTCCGGATTATTGCCGGGTAAGTTCGCTTGATCTGGATGATGAAAACGATGAACAGCGAGCCGCCTATCCGACGGGTACGGAGTGGATACAGTACTCTTTCAAGCCAAAAGACGATGACGGCAAATACGGAACGATGGTAATCTATCTTCCCGAGAACCTGCAAGGAAGGCTTCAGAAAGCCAATCCGAATGATCAGGGACATAAGACCAGTCAGGCATTTGCTGATGCCCTTTATCTGAACTTCATCGCCGACTACAAAAATCTTTTTACCGATAATGTGGAGGATGCAGACAGAAGTTATGTCTTTTACCCCGGTGCCGACGATTACAGTGACTACAACATCAAACGCAACAATATCTACAAGGTCACGCTGGACATCTATACCGACCGGTACAATACTCCGACTCCGTCGTCCAACTGTTTTGTGGTCAAGCCAGGACAACTCCTTTCGTTCCTGCCTTATTACCGGACGGAGGAAGGCGGCGGATACAAATTTACGGACTATCTCAACCCGGTCGTTGAGACGTTAAGTATCAACGATTCGACAAAGATGACTGAAAACGTGCGCATCATCTGGCAGACAAAAGATGCGATCGGTGACAACACAAACGGAGACAAGGTCTGGATAGACCGGGCAACAGGAACCGATGATGATACAAAAAATCGCAAGATCTATGTGCGTGCAGGCGAGGAAGGGAATGCCTTGATTGCTGCTTTCAACAAAGCCGGTGATATTGTCTGGTCCTGGCATATCTGGGTGACGAAAAACGAACCGGCCAATCTCAGCAGCGCGATTGTCTACTCCACATACGCCTGGAATAATACGGAGGGAATCATCACAAGCATCCGTGTGCCTGGATATGCCATCATGCCCTGCAATCTGGGAGCGTTGCGGTATGAACCGCAGACTATCAATGGCAGCGGAGTAGATCCCGACACCCACGGGATGCTTTACCAATGGGGGCGTAAAGACCCCTTCCCTCCGGCAAGGTGCGGCGATAACGTGCCATATAATGATACTTACGATGCTAAGTATAATGATACGTATACCGACACACATTACGGCAACGACAACACCACGGCGGTCACGAAAACCTCCGGTACCACGGAAAGCTTCCTGTTCCATTCGCTTGCCGCAGAGAATATGCCCACTGTGACTGAAGGTAATGCCATAAAATATACCATCAAGCACCCGACGGTATTCCTGTGCGGCACCGAGAAAGCAGCCCAAGATGAAAATTACATCCACAACAATGGAAATTATCCGTACAATGGCGATTGGCGAGAAAAGCATGACGACAAGCTATGGGGAGGGAAAGTTCCGGTTACGGACGGCACAATGAAGTATCTTAATATCCATAACAAACATGGAGTCAATGCACACATATTCGATAACTACGGCAGCCAGAAAAGCATCTTCGATCCCTGCCCGACCGGCTGGCGTGTGCCGCCGGGCGACCTTTGGCTCGGTTTTACCTCGACAGGGTTGGATCCGGTAACGATGTATGAGGTGAACACGGATAAAAATAAGAATAACAAGTTTCCCAAAGCAGGCATGTATCTGTATATGACAGGCTGGCAATCCGGTGAGACCGTTTTCTTTCCGACACAGGGAACCCGAACACCGGACGGCAGGATCATGAGAACCGGCTCCTGCGGCAATTATCACAACGCGACCACCGATAAGGGCAATCGGGTGAATATCCTGCACGTCCATAACGATAGTTATGACAGGTCGGATCCTCCTCTTTTCCATGTATTCGAGACACAATACTATTTTTACTACGTAAAATCGTGTGGTGGCCCGGTAAGATGCGTAAGAGACCACAAATGAGACGGAAGAGTTTATCTTTTGGGCTTTTGACGGCAATCGCAGCTACCTGTTTCCTATCCTGCAACGGACAAGGACGTGCAAACCGAAATGCGGAGCAAGCGACAGCCGACACCATTCAGCGGAGTGTGTACGAACTGCCCCTGCCCGAGGTGCCGTCCGTGCTGACCGCACCCGAGGAACGGGCGGAATATATCATCAGCCGCTTTTGGGACGGGATGGACTTCGCCGATACGCTCCGGAGCCACGACCGGCAGTTCATGGAACAGAACTTCGTGAACTTCCTCTCGCTCTTCCCGCACGCGAGACAGGAGGTGCTGCCTCCCCATATAGGAAGGCTGTTAAAGCGTGCGGCGGCGGATTCCGTAGCGTTCGACCTTGTCAATGACATCGCGGAGCGGTATCTCGACGACCCCAATTCGCCCATGCGCTGCGAGGAATACTACATCCTCTTCCTCGAAGAGCTCCTCCGTCTGCCCGGATTGTCGGAATATGACCGCATACGTCCCGCCTACCGGCTGGAAACGGCTAAAAAGAACCGCCCCGGAACGGTTGCGACGGACTTCTCCTATACGGATCGCAACGGGAACCGGCGTACGCTGCACGGCACGCGGGGAAAACAGCTTTTGCTCCTGTTCTACGATCCGGCCTGTTCCCATTGTTCGGAGATACTGGATGCATTGCACGAAAATCCGCTGCTGGCCGAACTCGTCTTCCGAAAAGAACTGACCGTACTTGCTGTCTACACCGAAGGCGACCGTGAACTGTGGAACGAGACGAAGGAGGCCATGCCGCAGGAGTGGATTGTCGCCATCGACGACAGCCGCATCGTGGAGTGCGAGTCGTACTCCCTGCCTGCCATGCCCGTCATCTACCTGCTCGATGCAGGAAAACGGGTGATACTCAAAGATGTTCCGTTAGAACGGCTCGAAGCGTGGCTGTCCGAGAATAATATCCTTCGAAAAAAATATGAACGCCCCCGGTAACGGACATAGCGAGAGTAACCGTTTCAGGGGAATCAAGCCGGAAACGGAAGAAAAGTACCGTCAGGCAATCGAGTTGTACCGCACGACGGAATTGTCGTGTGCGGAAATCTGTCGCACCTGCAAGGTTACGGTGTCGGGGTTCCAGCGTTATCTCTCCCTGTATCATCGCGACCTGTTGCTGGCACGCTACAATATCACTTGCAGCAAGGAGGAAGCCTCACGCATCAAACTGCCACAGCTTCGCGGACAACTGCCCGCTACCCGTGCCAAGTACAAGGAAGCCATCGAGGCGTGCGAGAGTCTGGACTACATCGAATACAATGTCTCGCAGATAGCCCGTGAGTTCGGGCTGAACGGCACGAACCTCGGTCGGCAGTTGCGCACGCACTATCCCGGGGTTATCGAATGGCGAGAGAAGGTGCGTGAACGGCTGGGCTTGGGCGACAACTTGCCGCGTGGCACACGCCGGTATTGCAAGGAGCAGTACGCAAAGGTTGTGAAACTCCTGCGTTCAGACCGCTATATCACGGTACAGGAAGCCGCCGACTCCTGTGGTGTATCCTACACCGGACTGGAACAACACTTGCTATTTTACCACAAGAACCTGGTAAAGCAACGTATCGAGATACGCGAGAAAGCTGTCGGACGGAAGCGTAAAGGTGACATAACTGGTCGGGGTACCCTCCATGCTCCCTCACCGGAGACAAAGGAGAAGTATGCCGAGGCGGTACGCCTTTATAGCACGACCACGATGTCCGCCTTGAAGATAGCCAAAATGACGGGAATATCAAGAAAGAGATTCTATACCTACCTGCATAACTGGCACATGGACCTGATATGCAAACGGAAGAATATCCCTTACGAGGAGGGCATGACCATCGACTGGTCCAAAGTCCGGAAGTACAATCCCGCTACAAAGGAGAAATACGCCGAAGCCATCCGGCGGCTGAAGGAGAACGGACTGCCCACGGCACAGGTCGCCGCCGAGTTCGGCCTGCATCCGGAATGTTTCAGGCAATACCTGAAAGAACACGAACCGGAACTGTATGCGCGTCAGGGCATGATCCGGACGGACAGTGGTAAAGTGATGTCCCGTCATAGCATGGGGAAATACAGCGAGGCGATGCACCTGTACGCCACGACCACCGAAAGCATCAAGTCACTGGCACGGCGGTTCGGGTTCAACGATTGCTCGTTCGGCCAGTTCATCAGAAGACACTTCCCCGAAGCGGTAGAAAAACACAACGAACTCATCCGGAAAGAGAAAACTCAAAAGCCGCTTTAGGGCATGCATGGGTCGGGTACAAACTGATTTTCGTAAAACACCGGATGTCACTTTTCGTCAGGTTGATTCGCATTTTTCTTTTTCCAAGGCTTTATGACCGATATAGCCACGATATAAACAAACCCGACAAGTTGAATTATTCCGGCGGCAGCGACATGGTAGATGTTATTCCAATATACATCAGCACTGACATTTTCAGACAGCATATTCTTTGCATATACGACATTCTCCTTTATCGTCACCCCCATATAGCCCGCTCCTATAATTACCAACAAGATGGTAAGAATCCATTTGACTGCAAGCCACCGTTGTTTGAAAAAGCCCCATCGGGTAAATGTACCATATATTAGAGCCGTAAAGACAATACCGACGCCACCGGGAATGAGAAAAAACTCGTCCACAATCAAATGAGCGACGGCTGCCATGTACATCATTTCTTTTGTATCAGGGGTTACGCCCAATTGCAGACTGACCAATGCCATAACTCCGCCAATCCACATGACGGCAAAAAGAAGATGACAAATCTTCAAAACTTTAAGTCCGGTTGCACCCAATTTCTTCATAATTATCGACGACTTTATATATAAGAATATGCAAAGGTCGCCATTTCAATTGGGCACGAACGATAACAATTGTAAAGAAATGAAGTTAACGACGATTTCTGATGCGTGATAAGGAAACGGGAGTGATGCCCAAATAAGAGGCTATATAATGCTGCGGAACACGCTGTATGATATCGGGATACTCTTTCAGCAATTCTTCATATCGCTGTTGTGGGGTATTTTTTATACGAGACAGGAATAGCTGTTGATAGACATGAAAACGGTCTATGAGTTTTTCCTCATACAACTGTCTGAGCGACGAATCATTGTCAATCAGGTTGTAAAAATCCTCTCTTCTTATGGCCGTGAGTTCCGTCGGCTCGATACTTTCCAAATAGAAAAGGCTCGGCGTGCGTTTATATAGACTGTCGAATGAGGCGACGAAGTTCCCCTCGAAAAAGAATTGAAAAGTAATATCTTTCCCTTCATTATAGAAAAACAGCCGCAGACAGCCTTTACGGACCAGATAGAGTTTATCCGCAACTTTCCCTTCTTCCAAAAGAATGGTTTTGGAAGGTACGGACAAACATTCGGATTTTGTCTGTAATTCAATGAGATGTTTTAAGTGGCAGTTTTCTATCATGGCGCAAAATTATAAAAAGTGCCATTTATCACGAACGATAAACGGCACTTTTTATGCGATTTTATTCAGACAGCCAAACGAATCAAGGAAAAATACATAAAATGGAAAGAAATTTAACGGATATATTGCAAGGTTCGTGTCCTGTTAGATAAAACATCCGGTGAGATTGAAGTCGCTATCTCACCGGAACCAAAATGAAATCCCCCCCCCGCATTGCCGACCGGACACGGAAGCATCAGTGCAGTTCCATCTTCCTGTCTTCCGATACAGACAACACGCCTCTTACTTTTTTATAAAACCGTATCGTTTTCGACACGGTGTACCCGGGAGGAACGGTTACGGCGATACTGTTGAAGTTATTATATTCGTACAGCACTTCCGAGCCGTATTCCTTCACGGCTTCAAGCAGTTTTTCCTTGCCGATAGCTGAATCATAGAAGATAATCAGGTTGCCCGTAGCGCCCGCATCCACGGCTTGACGGGGCGTGGAACAGGCGGTAAGCAGCAGAAAGAGCAGACTTCCGGCAATGGATTTGATGACGGTATTCTGTTTCATAAACGATTGTTAGTTTGACGACTCTGCAAAGGTAATACGTTTGTATCACACCACGTCAGACAATACACTATTCATGTCCTCCCTAAACGAAATGAACGAGCCGATAGCCGCCTGCTTCTCGGGATAATCACGGTTGACGCGTACCAACGTGACGTTGTCGTTCTGCACAATGGGAAACGAATGATGGTAGGCGTGTTGTAACCTACACCCACTTTCAGCAGGAGCGTCCTGCCCTGCGCCGTAAGAAAGTTTTTAGTATCATCGATCGGAGTACAGTCGGCGATGAAAATCTCTGGAAAAATTCCTCTGTCCGATAGTGTAAACAAATGGAGAGAGAGGTAAAATCGACTAATAAAAAAGCTCTAAAGTGGGTTGCACCTTAGAGCTTTTATAAGAGGTTGATAAACTCAAATGTCAATTTGCGGTATATACGAACGCTGTTTTAATATCGTCTACTGACATCAAATCATATGGATCCTTAACACCATCATTTATCCATATTATACTCGTTGTCAGATTGTCGGCCCCATCTCCTTTCACAGTATTGTTATTGATAGTCATATTGTCCCATGCATAACCATAAATCGTAATTGCACTATCATTGCAATAAGAAGAAGAGACATTTACGAATGTGCATCCGGTAATTTCGACTGTCGTATTGACAAGGTCGTTTGTCTCCAAATGAATGTATCTTCTATTGAGATTTTTGCCATCCACAGTATTATTCGGCCATTGCGTATTGTTTTCAAAATAGCAATTTTTAATACTTATTGATTCCAGATTCGGATTAGTAATTTGAATGGCGTCCCAATAAGCGTCTTTGAATGTACAATTTTCAAAAACTAACGACTTTTGTGTCGAAGACTTTGATGTAACATAAACAGCAGATTGCTTCTTCTGAAAGCCTATCTCACCCGATGCGTTTTCAAAAGTTAAATTCTTTACAGTTGCATTAGCCTCGAATCTAACCGGATCACCCGTTAATGTAATTCCCTGTCCGTCAAGTTCAATATTCTCCTTAAATACAAGCGGTTCTGTGGCATAGATGGTATTGGAGCCATTTTCGATTGCCTTATTAATCGCTGTAGTAATATCATTGACAGAACTTATAGATTCGCCTTTTACTACCTGATAGGTAGCCGGATTATCGCTGACTTTCACAGAAGAGTATCCTTCCGTTACGAAATTGGTCGGCTGTTCATGGTCATCACCTTGGGCAGGATCATAATTCTCGAAAGTTCCGCCCTTGACAACAATAGTTCCTTTCTGAAGTTTATCACCCTCGCTGTTTTGCTGATTCAGTACATAGTAGAAGTTGTTCCACGGTGAGTTAACCTTGAAAGTACCCCCGTTGATTTCGATGCTACCTTTGTTCTGGACACCTTCATACCGAGATGAGTTAAACAAGTAAATGCACGAGCATTCCGATCCTCCGTAGTAAGTGCCGCCGTTAATCGTGAGTTCTCCTCCCAATACGCTAACTGCCAGGGCTCCTCCTTCAAGACTACCAATCGTTCCATCTCCGTCTATGACAAGTTTGGCACCATCACCTACTTGAATAGTACGATTCGCATTGGCCGGAGGAGTGATGGTTTTTCCGTTCAAATTGATCACGACGCTTTTGCCGGCAGCAATATAAAGAGGCTCTTGCAAAACGACATCTTCTTCCAAAGTTATCACGCCGCCGTTTGCCGCCGCCATTATCAGTTCCTGCGCACTTCCATCGGGATAGATGTAGTCGCCATCATAAATCGGGTCGATAGAGATGTTGAATGTAATATCGCCCGTCAGGAGCTTGCCGAGGATATTCGTACGCCAGTTGCGCTGTACGGGTACGCTTGTCAGACCGTCTTTCAAGGTAATATCGTTGCCGGATTCAGGCTTGAATGTGAACTCCAACCCTTCCAGTGTAGTTTTCTGGGCACCGTCCACGCTGCCGTCATTTACCAGAATATAACTCATGGAAAGCCAGTTGTAGGTCTCACTGGCACTAATATTTCCGTCTTTGTCCGTATCGACTTTCAGTTCCTCTGCCGGGATTGTTGCAAAATTGTATGTTACTTCAGCGGAGCCACTTACCGCACCCGTAACGAGGTTGAGCGATGTCGCCGCGTTTTTAACGACCACGTTCGACTGGTTGATTGTAATACCCGAAGCGACAGCGGCCTTCCAATCCTCCGTGGTCACGCCGACATTGATCTGTGCGAAAGGACGTTTCAGCACGACATCGATCGAGGCGGTGCCGGTTACAGTGAAAGTCTCCGTCTTGAAGAAAGCATCGCGGGTCTCATCGTTGTTTGCTGCATCCGCATAATCTACCGTGACATTCATGTTGTCATCGAGCGTGTAGGCACTGCAATCCGCATCCTGTGCCCAGAAAGCGACCTTGTAAGTCTGTCCCTTGGCCAGAGTCAGAGTTTCCGTCGTGGGGAAGTTAACGTTTGTTCTTTCGACCTTTGAAATGGTCGTAATGCGATTACCGTCTTTATCGAATACGGCGTAGACCAATTTGTCGGCACCCGTACCGTCGCTGATTGCGCGGGTTTTAACTCCGATACCTCCTTCAACGCCAAGTGAGAATGTCACCTGCGCTTCGTTTCCAGACTGAACCGTATCCAGTTCGTCATTCGAACACGATGTCGCAAGCAGTGCACCTGCCATTGCGAACATACAGAATAATTTGTTGTTCATACTCTTATTTTTTTGTTAAACATAAATTGGGTTCTGCCACATGCGGCGGGAAAGGACGGGACTCTCCCCATGCTTTCCGTGTGATTTTACTGTTCTGTTCTCTTTCCTGTTTATGCCTGCTGTTTTTAGGGGTGGTTATACTTATTGTTAATTCTATTGTCCTTCTGTAAATTTTCCGGCTATATTGCTTCTGCAGTTGGATTGCAATTCCACCTGCGGAAAGTTAAATGTCAGGGTCTGCAAGGTCAGTCCAGCTTCGACCTGCATGGACACGGGAGGGGCGAACAGGTAGCCGATGGCGAGATAATTGTATTCGGTACCGTCTGCCGTGAACTTCTCCGCCGTGGTCTCGGCAAACTCCCAAACGAAGGTCCTGCTTCCGCTTACGGTATTGTTGAACGGGTGGAACGTATCGGGAACTTCCTTCACGAAGAGTGTGGCCGGCACCGCCTCACCCGTAGTTCCCACGTTGATCTGTGCCAGCGGACGGACCAGGCTGACGGAACGGCTGCCGCTTTGCGTAATCGCCACGTGTTCCTTGACGGCAAAGAACGCGTCGGCAGCTTCGGCCTGCCTGAATGTGACAGGTTGTTCCAAGGCATTCATCTTTATGGCCGTCAGATCGGTCATGTCGTAGATGCCGCAGTCGCTGTCATATGCCCAAAAGACGAAACTGTAGGTCTGGTTCTGTGCTAACGTGAGCCTGACATCCACCGTGACACCATTTACGGCGAATGATTTCCGGGCGATTTCGTTATTGTCCTTGAACACCCCCACAACGAGGGTATCGACACCCGTGCCGTCACCGAAGGAGCGTGTGCGGAGATCGGCGGGGATGGAGGCGATAAAGTTCACTTCCACATCGTTCGTCTCCTGCAAATCGTCGGAACAGGCTGTGATACCTGCCGGGACGGTGGCAAGCAAAGTCAGTATCAATATGCTATGTAACAGGTCCTTCATCATTCGTAGCTTGTTGTCAGGGAAAAATCAGGTTGTGGTCTCCGTCGAAGTCGGGGTTGATGGTCACGCCTCCCGAGGCTTCCGACATCAGGAACTTTCCCCGCAGGACGGTATGGTGGTTTCTCCTCAAGGGGATCTCTATCGGTTCGGTCAGGGAAAGCTGCGTACCTTCGTCGTCGTAGATTCCTATCCGCACGGTTACCGCTGACTCCTTGCCGTTCACGAATACGTAGTCGAAGCCCAGTGTCGCCTGCGCATCGTCCATCCGCCTGAGGACGGACTGGAATGTTACTCCCGTGGCGGAGTCCACCGGCTTGTCTGTGAACATGCTGTACGTGTCGGGCATAAACCCGACATAATAGAACACGACCCGGTAATCCTCGATACGGACTCTTGCCTCCGGGTTTTCCTCGGCGGATTTGACCCCGTCGTTTCCGGCGGCCATGGCGAGCGTCTGCTTCTCGATAAACTCCGCGAGGTCGTTCGTGATGACCTCGAACTTGGCCAGAGGACGCTGCATCGTGATTTCGAGCGTACCGGGAACCTGCTCCGTGACATCCGCGGCCAACGATATATTGCCCGTACCACGGAATGCGTCGCGATAATCATTGTTGGCCTCGTGGTCGCCCTGAAGTGTGATTTCCGCGAAGTCGTCGGCATTGTGGTACGGGTTCCCCGCACTGCTTTCCATCAGGTCGGACCAGACCATGATGCTGTAATCTCCCGGCGCGAGATCGAGCGCCACCTCGTGGTCGTAGCCCTCCGAGATATCTTTCGTGAAGACGAACTCCCGGACGTACTCCCTTGTCGTGCGCTGTTTCTCCAGCACGGGATAGGCGCGTACGATATAGCGTATCCTGCCGTTTTCACGGCTATTGTCGTATGTTTCGCCTAATCCCTGCTCGATGACATTCGTACCGTCGTGCAGGTGTTCCCAGACGGTCATGTCCTTCTCATAGCTCAGTTTCAGGATGAACGGCACACGTTCGGGCTGCTCGGGCCACTCGTGTACATCGCAGGCTTCCAGCAACAGCAGCGGCAGCCACAGCATCAGGACGTATTGCAGTCTTCTCATTTCCGGCCTCCTTTCCTTTTCAGGTCGAATGTGTACGAGAACGATACTGCCGCCTGGTCGATACCCCAGTAGGTCTTCTTTACGCTTTCCACCATAAGTCCGTCCTTGGTGCGCGGGGTGTTGTGGAACTTGTCGTAATGCAGCGAATACACGCCGGCGCCGAGCGAGAACTCAACCCTCCAGCGGTCGTTCCTGCCGATGGGCAGGCGGTAACCGATACTCACTCCGCCACCGAGGGCGGGCGTCTCACGGCTGTGGTCCTGGTAACGGAAATCACCGTCGGTGGCGAGATTGTAGTATGCCAGTCCGAAATGCGCTCCGACAAAGAAGCCGTCATTGCACTCCGACAGCCAGTAGCGGAACTCCGGCTGGAGGGCGAACGTGCGGAACTTGACGGGGGATTTGAAATAGTCCCATGCCGAGTAATAGACGGGAAGCGTGAACGACCAGTGCTTCGCCAGGTCCACCTCGACAGCGACATTGGCGATAGCCAGCCCCCAGCCGAGGGTGTTGGTTTTCAGATGCAGATGCCTGTGCCATTCTTCTACGGCGGGGACGACGGGTTCCGCGACCGTCACGGTGTCCGGTTCTGCTTTTTCGGGTTCAATGGCCGGTTCGGGTTCCACCTCCGTGATGGCGGGAACGGTTATAGGCACCCGGACGGGCGGGATCTCCTCCTTGTACGTGACGATTACTGCGTAGGCATTCCGCATACGGCTGAAGTAAAGCCTGTTCATCTGCTGCCATACCTTGCCGTCGTCCAGCCGTTTCAGTTTGACGATACGGTTGTCTATGTGTATCCCCGCATGATGATAGTCTGTCAACCGGGCTTCCTCCTCCAGAATGGCGAGCACCGAATCCCTGTCTTGCAGGTCGGAGCGCTCTATCTGTGATTTCAGATAATCCCATGGAATATAACTGTCGTCACGGGTGATTATGCTGTCGGGGATGTCTATTTCCTGACGGACCAGACGTTCGAGTGCCGAGAGTCGCCCGCGAGCCAGTTTGCGGTTGAGCTGGTAGCTGCCTTCGGGCGATGCTGCTCCGCGGAAGGATACTTCTACGATGTGTGTCGTGCTGTCCTGCCGGACATTTTGCAGAAAGGTTATGATTTCCTGCATACGGGCAGCATTGTCCGAGTACGTGGAATCTATGGTCATGCTATTCACACGGAATTCGAAGCAAACCTCCGTGCGGCGCTCTTGCGAATGTGCGAGACTCGTACAAAACAGCAAGAGAATCAATATCGAGACAGAGAAGCCGGGCTTTTGCATAATCTGTCAATGTGTCGTTCTCCCAGCTCCCCGAGAACCTTTTATGCTATATAAGCAGAAGCGTGGAACTGTATGCCACGTCTCAGTGTGAAGGTGCTAGGAATACCTTTGTAAGCAGATGTGGAAATAACAGCTCCACGCCATATGCGTGGAGACCATTACGCCGACTCTTGCTTACGTGATTTAAGTTTCCTAGGCTTTTCACACACAAGAAGAAGACATAACGCCTCTTTTATCAACTATGTCCGAGAATGGCACATACCAAACTCATTACAAAGGTAACGCTTTTATTTGATTTGACAGGTGTCTCTCTATATATTTTTTGCTAACGGTGCAATTTCCCGGCAGCCGAATCGTGCCCGGCTGGAAAAGGGTGTATAGGAATCGTTGGCCGGATGTTTCGGGAAGACACACATGAGCCATTGACACTGCGTGGAAAGGAAGGAGGCCGTCGACATTCGTCAATGGGAGTGTATTTTATATTTTAACAATATGAATCCTCCAATGCCTATCGAATATGAAATTACTGTTATGGAAACTTCTACTGCTTGTTATATTGGAAACCAATTTTTAGTTTATCTTTCATTGCCATATAAGGATATTCAGCTAATTTTGCATGATGAATGGATGTTTTAGTCCGTTGCGCAATCGATAAAACGGATATGATCAGGAGTTTTCATTTGCCGTTTGTTGATTCGGTGTTTACGGTTTAATCCCGCCCGATTATGGAGAAAGTACTGATTATAGATGACGAAGAGAAGTTACGCGGATTGCTGGCGCGAATCATTTCATTGGAAGGCTACGAGGTCTTTCAGGCCGGGAGTTGTGCCGCAGGGCTCAAAGCTCTTGAAAGCCGAACGCCGGATGTCGTATTGTGCGATGTAAGACTGCCCGATGGCAACGGGGTGGATATGGTCGGGAAAATCAAAACGGCCGTACCCGATACGGAGGTGATCCTGCTGACAGCCTACGGCAATATCCCGGATGGCGTACAGGCCATGCGCAACGGGGCATTCGACTACATTACCAAGGGCGACGACAACAATAAAATCATTCCGCTCCTTGCACGTGCTTGTGAAAAGGCGAAGATGCAACGTCGTCTCAACCGTCTGGAACGGCAGCACGGGGCGGAATTCTCTTTCGATGCGATAATCGGCTCGTCCGAATTGCTGCAGGAGGCTGTCGCATTGGCCCGCAAAGTGGCCGTAACGGATGCCTCGGTATTGCTTACGGGAGAAACGGGTACGGGAAAAGATGTCTTTGCGCGTGCCATACACGGTGCAAGTAGCCGAGCCAAGGAGAACTTCGTTGCCGTAAACTGCGCCGCATTCACGAAGGAGTTGCTGGAAAGCGAGCTTTTCGGCCATAAGGCGGGAGCGTTTACCGGAGCCTTGAAAGACAAGAAAGGATTGCTGGACGAAGCCGACGGAGGCACGCTGTTCCTCGACGAGATCGGAGAGATGGCTATTGACTTGCAGGCAAAACTCCTGCGCGTCCTCGAAAACGGGGAATTTATCCGTGTCGGCGAAACCAAGGCGACCAAGACTAATATCCGCATTATCGCCGCTACGAACAGAAACTTACAGAAAGAGATCCGAGAAGGGCGTTTCCGGGAGGACTTGTTCTACCGATTGTCGGTTTTCGCTATCCGCCTGCCGTCGCTGTCAGAGCGGATTGAAGACATAGAGGAATACACCCGGTATTACGTCTCTTTGTTTTCCGGCAGAATGGGGCGTAAAATTTCACGTATAGAACCCGAGTATATGCGAGCTATGCAACGCCATGTATGGCACGGCAATGTGCGCGAACTGCGCAATGTGGTGGAACGCAGCATCATTCTTGCCGAAAGAGATACGCTGCGAACGGAGGATCTGCCGGTAGAGTTCCGGACCGACGTTTCGGCGGCAGCTTCCGACAATCCGACGGCATTGAAAGACGTGGAACGCGCTCATATCGATAAAATCCTGAAATATACCAACGGGAACAAAAGCGAGGCGGCACGCCTGCTGGGCATCGGCGCAGCTACGCTTTACCGCAAAATAGAGGAGTACGGAATAGGACGCTGAGCAAGTTCCGGTTATTCGATTTTGATAAGGCAACTCTATCATTTTGATAGAATTGCCTTATTTTTTGCCTTGTCGTAAAAATTTTATTTCATTGTATATCTGGAACTTACAAACGCCACCTTGTTTTGGCACGGCGATTTGCTATATGATATAGCGGAACAAAAAGCGATGATCATGATATTCGTATTTCTTCTTGTCGTAATGGGAGCAGGCGTTTGGCTATTCGGTCAGATGGTTGCGCATTTTGTGAAATTGATGTCTAACTCAAAAAAAATGAATAAACGTTTATGAACACAATGATTCTATGTATTCTGCTCTGCGCCTTGGGGGTGCTTTGCTATTGGCTTTACTTCAAATGTGTAGATTGGTTCGAAAAAATTTAGACGATCATGTTTACAGGACTTTTAATTTTAAGCATCATCGGGTTCATCTATCTGATGTATGTACTCGTTAAACCCGAAAAATTCTGAATGCAATGAACAGTGAAATTTCAGGCGTGATATTGCAATGGGCAGCGTTGGTGGCGTTGAGTTATCCACTGGGACGTTATATCGCCAAGGTCTACCGGGGCGAACGTTCCTGGCTCGACTTTCTGAATCCCGTCGAGCGTTGGATTTATAAAATTTGCGGAATCGATCCGCAGCAGGAGATGGACTGGAAACAGTTCCTGAAATCCCTTTTGGCGGTCAATCTCTTCTGGTTCTTCTGGGGAATGCTGCTTCTCTGCTGTCAGGGATGGCTGCCGCTCAATCCCGACGGCAACCCGGGCCAGACGCCCGACCTGTCGTTCAACACCTGCATCTCCTTTATGGTGAACTGCAACCTGCAACATTACAGCGGGGAAACAGGGCTTACGTATTTCACGCAGCTGTTCGTTATCATGCTGTTCCAGTTCGTGACGGCCGCTTGCGGGATGGCTGCGATGGCAGGCATTATGAAGGCATTGGGAGCCAAGACGACGAAAACGATAGGCAATTTCTGGGTGTTCATGACCCGAAGCGTAACACGTATATTGCTGCCTTTGTCGCTTGCTGTAGGTATCCTGCTCGTTATCAACGGTACACCCATGTCTTTCGACGGGAAACAGACTATCGAGACGCTGGAAGGAGAACAACAAATCATTTCGCAAGGTCCTACGGCTGCCATCGTGCCCATCAAGCAACTGGGAACCAACGGTGGCGGCTACTTCGGTCCCAATTCGTCGCACCCGCTCGAAAATCCGAATGCATTCACCAACATACTCGAATGCTGGTCGATTCTGATTATTCCTATGGCAATGGTCTGGGCATTCGGATGCTATGTCCGTCGCCGCAAACTGTCGGCATGGATCTTCGCGGTGATGCTCGTGGCCTATACGGGCGGTGTCGCCTTCTCCGTGTCGCAGGAGATGAACGGCAGCAAGCAGATCGCCGGAATGGGCATCGCGCAGGATTTGGGCTCGATGGAGGGCAAGGAGATCAGGCTCGGATCGGCGGCCTCCGCCATGTGGGGCATGACCACGACCGTCACGTCCAACGGTTCGGTCAATTCCATGCACGACAGCCAGACCCCGCTCAGCGGCATGATGCAGATGCTCAACATGCAAATCAACTGCTGGTTCGGCGGTGTCGGTGTGGGATGGATGAACTATTTCACGTTCCTTATCATAGCGGTATTCATCAGCGGTCTGATGGTAGGCCGGACACCGGAGTTCCTGGGGCATAAGGTCGAAGCCCGGGAGATGAAGATAGCTACCATGGTCGTGCTGCTGCATCCGTTCCTGATTTTGGTCGGTACCGGCGTCTCCGCATTCATGGCCTCCGGAAACCCGAATATCGGCTGGCTGAACAATCCGTCGTTTCACGGCTTGAGCGAGATGCTCTACGAATATACGTCGGCGGCGGCCAACAACGGTTCCGGATTCGAGGGCTTGGGCGACAATACGCCGTTCTGGAATATCGCGACGGGTATCGTGCTGATTATGGGCCGTTACTTCCCGATCGTAGGCCAGGTCGCCATCGCCGGACTGTTGGCGAATAAGAAATACATACCCGAAAGCGCCGGAACATTGCGCACGGATACGGGCACCTTCTCGCTCATGACGTTCGCCGTCATCGTCATCGTCGCGGCGTTGTCGTTCTTCCCGGCATTGGCGCTCGGACCGATCTCCGATTATTTAAGTATTTAATTACGGAATAGATATGAAAAATCATATAAACAACAAGTTGCTCGACGGACAACTTATGAAAAAAAGTCTGTCGGAATCGTTCCGCAAGCTCGACCCGCGGCGGATGATAAAGAATCCGATCATGTTTACCGTCGAGGTCGTAACGGCGGTCATGCTGATCCTGGTTGCGTACATCGCCGTCACCGGCGATGAATCGCAGGGTTCACTGCTCTACAACTTCATTGTTTTCGCGGTGCTCACGGCCACGGTGCTCTTCGCCAATTTTGCCGAAGCGATTGCCGAGGCACGCGGAAAGGCACAGGCCGACAGTTTGCGCAAGACCCGTGAAGAGACTCCGGCGAAACAAGTGCTTTCCAATGGTGAAACACGGATTGTCCGCAGTTCTCTGCTGAAAAAAGAAGACCTCTTCGAGTGTGTCGCGGGCGACACGATTCCCGCCGACGGCGAGATCGTCGAGGGGCTGGCCTCCATTGACGAAAGTGCGATTACGGGCGAATCCGCTCCGGTTATCCGCGAAGCCGGCGGCGATAAAAGTTCCGTGACGGGAGGAACCAAAGTATTGTCGGACCGTATTCTCGTCAAGGTTACGGTGCAGCCCGGCGAGAGTTTTCTCGACCGAATGATTGCATTGGTCGAAGGATCGTCGCGCCAGAAGACTCCGAATGAAATCGCCCTGACGATATTGCTGGCCGGCTTCACCCTTGTTTTCATCATCGTCTGCGCCACGCTCAAACCGTTTGCCGATTATGTCGGGGCCAACATTACCGTCGCGGCGTTCATTTCGCTTTTCGTATGTCTTATCCCGACTACGATCGGCGGTCTGCTTTCGGCCATCGGTATCGCCGGCATGGACCGCGCCCTGCGTGCCAACGTAATTACCAAATCGGGGAAGGCCGTCGAAACGGCCGGTGACATCGACACCTTGCTTTTGGACAAGACGGGTACCATCACCATAGGCAACCGTAAAGCGACCCGTTTCTATTCTGTGAACGGTGTCGGCGACTCGGAATTTGCGCGGTTGTGCGTCCTTTCGTCGGTAGCGGACGAGACACCGGAGGGAAAGTCCATCGTAGAACTGGGCGAAGCGAACGGTATAAGACGGCCCGATCCCATGCAGCTTATAGGCGTGCGCATGGTAAAATTCTCCGCCGAGACGAAGTGCTCGGGAGTGGATATGCCCGATGGCCGCCGTATCCGCAAGGGAGCATTCGAGGCGATCCGCACCATGGTAGAAAAAGCGGGGAACGAATTCTCCGATACGACCGAACAACTCGTAAGAAAGATTTCCGAAAACGGAGGTACACCGCTCGTCGTCTGCGAGAACGAGTGCGTGAAAGGCATTATCGAATTGCAGGACATCATCAAAACCGGCATCCGCGAACGTTTCGAACGATTGCGAAAGATGGGTGTCAAGACCGTAATGGTAACGGGAGACAATCCCCTGACGGCGAAGTATATCGCCGAAAAGGCCGGCGTGGATGACTTCATCGCGGAGGCCAGGCCCGAGGACAAGATGGAGTATATCCGCCGCGAGCAGCAGACGGGAAAACTGGTAGCGATGATGGGCGACGGGACCAACGATGCCCCGGCGTTGGCCCAGGCGGATGTGGGTGTGGCGATGAACAGCGGTACGCAGGCGGCCAAGGAGGCGGGCAATATGGTGGATTTGGACAATGACCCGACGAAACTCATCGAGATCGTGGAAATCGGCAAGCAGCTGCTTATGACACGCGGCACGCTCACGACTTTCTCGATAGCCAACGACGTAGCCAAGTATTTCGCCATCGTCCCGGCTCTGTTCATCGGGTCCATTCCGTCGCTTCAAGCCCTAAACATCATGCACCTGCATTCGCCCGAAAGCGCCATCCTTTCAGCAGTGATTTTCAATGCGATCATTATTCCGCTGCTTATCCCGCTGGCATTGCGCGGCGTTGCCTACAAGCCGATCGGAGCATCGGCGCTCTTGCGGCGCAACCTCTTTATTTACGGTCTCGGAGGCATCATCGTGCCTTTTATCGGGATCAAACTGATAGATATGTTGATCAGTATGTTCTTTTAATCGGATGACAATTATGAAAAATTTTTGGATTTCATTGAAGTACACGTTGGCGATGTGTGTGTTGCTGACTTTGGGATATGTTCTTGTCCTGCGCCTCGTGGCGCGGGTCGCCTCGTCCAACGACGGAGAAGCGGAGCTGGTATATGCAGACGGCAAGGCCGTAGGTGCCGCCAATGTCGGGCAGATCTTCACCGATAGCATCTACTTTTGGGGGCGTCCCTCCGCCGTGGATTACGATGGCGGCGGTGCCGGCGGCAGCAACAAGGGAACCACGAACCCCGAATATCTGGCAGAAGTAGAGGGGCGTATCGCCGCATTTTTGGAAGCACACCCGTATCTTGCGCGCGAGGAGGTTCCTTCGGAGATGGTGACGGCCAGCGGGTCGGGACTCGATCCGGATATTTCGGTGCGCGGAGCTGAAGTGCAGGCACGCCGGGTGGCGCAGGCCCGCGGCATGGACGAGCAGGAAGTGCTGCGCATCATCGGCGAGCAGACCGAAGGACCGTGGCTCGGGTTGTTCGGTACGTCGAAAGTCAATGTGCTCAAACTCAATGTGGCGCTCGATGCGGCACAGAAGGCGGGCCGAAATTAAAGAATGCGGGCGATGAAAAACTATCGTAAATTTCTGATTGCAGCGGTCGTCTGCCTGTTGCTCCCGACCGGCGCGGCGTTCGGGCAGCCGGCGGACAAGGATACCCGGAAGGTCGTAGTTTCCGGCGGAACGGACATCGTGAGTTCCTATGTATGGCGCGGCGTTTATGAGACGGGACCGGCCATACAGCCCGTGCTTTCGATGAACTTGGGAAACTTCTCGGCAACGGCATGGGGTTCGGTGGACTTCAACGCCGCGTACAAGGAGATGGACATTACGCTGACCTACCAATGGGGACCGGTGACGCTCTCGGTGGCCGATCTGTATTGGACCGGACATAAGGACGACCGCTATTTCTCGGTTGGCAAAACCTCTCCGCACCGGATTGAAATCGGAGCCGGCTGGAAGGTGTCGGAAAAAGTCCCCGTTACGCTGTCGTGGTACACGATCTTGTTCGGTGCGGCCGATGTGAATCACAAGGGCGAACGGGCGTATGCCTCCTACTGCGAGGTGTCCTATCCCTTTGCGGTGAAGGACATCGACCTGCGGACCGGAGTGGGGGTCGTACCGTGGAATGCCAACGCCACCTACATGACGGGCGACCGCGGGTTCTGCGTGCAGAACGTATTCCTGAATGCCGGCCGGTCGTGGACATTCCGCCATGCGGCGGGGCTCTGTCTGGGGCTTTTCTCCAACCTGAACTGGAATCCGGCGCTGGAAGATGTCAATTTCGTATGTGGAATATCATTGCGTATGTAGCGTATGGAAGATGCCAGACACAGTGCCCAGCATTTTCTCGATCTGATAAAAGAGTCGCATCGGGGTAAATTCAAGGTATACATCGGCATGAGCGCCGGTGTGGGCAAGACTTACCGAATGTTACAGGAGGCACACCAGCTACTCGAAGCCGGAGTCGATGTGCGTATCGGATATGTCGAGACGCACGCTCGTGCGGAGACGGAGGCTCTTGTCGGGGGACTTCCGCTCGTTCCACGCCGCAAGCTCTTCTATAAGGGAAAGGAGCTGGAGGAGATGGACGTACAGCAAATACTGAACATCCACCCCGAGATCGTCGTCGTGGACGAGTTGGCCCATACGAATATCGGGGGCAGCATCAATCCGAAGCGGTGGCAGGATGTCATGCAACTCCTCGATGCGGGAATAAGTGTCATATCCGCCGTGAATATCCAGCACATTGAGGGGTTGAACGATCAGGTGCAGCATATCACGGGAGTCGAAGTGCGCGAACGCATTCCCGACAGCGTATTGGCGATGGCCGACGAAGTGGTGAACATCGACCTCACGGCGGAAGAGCTCATCACGCGCCTCAAAGCCGGAAAAATTTACAAACCGGAACGGATTCGGATGGCTTTGTCCAATTTCTTCCGGGAAGATAATATCCTGCAACTCCGCGAACTGGCTTTGCGCGAGGTAATGTTGCGTGTGGAGAAGAAAGTGGAAAACGAGATAACGGAGAATGCCGTGCAACTGCATGACAAACTGCTGGCCGTCATAGACAGCAGTGAAAAGAAATCCCGACGCCTAATACGCAAGACGGCACGGCTCGCCACGCATCTGAACGCCGGATTCCTCGTACTTTATGTACAACGGGACAGCGAAGCGGACGACCGTATCCCTTTGCCGAACCAACGCTATCTGATCAATAACCTCGAACTGGCACGCGAACTGGGCGGAGAGATATTGCAAATACGTTCGAACCATTTGATCGAGGCGGTAATAGATACGTGTCTCGACCGAAAAATATCGCTCGTATGCATGTGCAAACCCGAATTTTCGTTATATTCGTTGTTCATAACGACATTCCGTTTCAAGCGTTTGCTGGATCGGTTGGTCCGCATGAATATCGATCTAATCGTTTTGTCATGAATTATGAAACTCAGATATAAACTTACCATCGGCATCGGTGCACTGTTCACCCTGCTGCTGCTTCTCGGCGTCTATTCCGTCAACTCCGTGCGGCATTTGGCCGACTCGTCGCGTACCATTCTGGCCGACAACTACAACTCGCTGCATTATGCTTCCGACATGCTCGTCCAGCTCGACCGCTTGTCGCAGGATACGACCTCCCGCAGTTCGTTGATCCGCAGTCTTGCATTGCAGCAGCAGAATATCACGGAGGTAAACGAACAAGAGACCACCGAGGCCCTTCAACGGAAAGTCGCCGCTCTGACTGATACGGTCAGCATGCCCGACATTCTGTCCATACGCCGCGACCTGTACGAGATTATGGACCTGAACATGTCCTCGATCCGCAGCAAGAGTTCGACATTGGAACGCGATGCCACCCATGCGATGTGGTGGCTGGTCGGAGTGGCTGTATTATGCGTGATATTGGCATTGCTGTTTCTGATACGCTTTCCCGCTACACTGATGCAACCGATTGACGAATTAAGACATGGCATTATCCGGATAGCCAACCGGAATTATGAGGAACGGCTCGATTTCGGGAACGACCCGGAGTTCAGTGAAGTCGCGGATTCGTTCAATGACATGGCGGCCAAACTCGACGAGTACAAGCGCAGTTCGCTGAACGATCTCATTACAACACAGAAGCAGATCGAGGCTATCGTCAATTCATTGCACGACCCGATCATCGTGCTCGACTCGGAGAAGAGAATCCTGTTCATCAACGATGAAGCCTGTACGGTTCTGAATCTGAAACGGGAGACCGCCACGAAATTCAACGCTACCGAAATCTCGTTGAACAACGACCTTTTGCGCCGTCTGATACGCGAATTGTATGCCGAAGACAAAACCGATGAAGGAGGCGAGCCGATCAAAATTTATGCGGACAACAAGGAGAGCTATTTCAAGATGGAGAATATCCCGCTCTATATCACACCTGTCGGTGAACAGTCGAAGCAGTTCGTGGGCAACATCATTATTCTGAATAATATAACGAGCTACAAGGAACTTGATTCCGCTAAGACGAACTTCATCTCCACAGTCTCGCACGAGATGAAAACACCCATATCCTCGATTTTAATGAGTTTGCAACTGCTTGCCGACACGCGACTCGGTTCGCTGAACGGGGAGCAGAAACAGCTTGTGGAAAGCATAAAGGACAGCAGCAATCGCCTGCTCAATATTACAGGAGAACTGCTCAATGTCACGCAGGTGGAATCCGGCAAACTCAAACTGATGCCGAAAGCCGTCAAGCCAATCGAATTAATCGATTACGCCGTGCGGACGACGCAAGTGCTGGCCGAGCGTTTCCACTGTTTCGTCGAAGTGGACTATCCGGAGGAAAAAATCAAAAAACTGTTCGTGGATAATGAGAAAATAGCATGGGTCATCACCAACCTTCTGTCGAACGCCATCCATCATTCGCCGGAAAACTCGCGCATAATCATCGGCGTAAGGCAGCAGGACAAGTTCATGTCCATCTACGTGCAGGATTTCGGACGGGGTATCGATCCCCGCTACCACAAGAGTATTTTTGAACGCTATTTCCGCATACCGGGTGCCAAGGTGCAGGGAAGCGGATTGGGACTGGCCATTTCCAAAGAGTTCATCGAAGCCCACGGGGGCTCCATATCGGTGGAAAGCGAATTGGGCAAGGGATCGCGTTTCATGATTATGCTACCGATATAAATATAATTTGTAGCGAAAAAAGACGATTGAATGTAAAAGCGGGTAGGTTCATGGCATCGACCATGAATCTACCCGCATGGTAGTTCATCAATTTGGACCGATATTTTAAGACATATCTGAAATTGAATGCGTATCTACACGCAGGAAGACTTTCCCGTTATGAGAAATTTACTCTGCTTTTTGCAAGTTGCCTCACCAGTTTTTGGTGTTTCTCAATCATTTCGAGATGAACTGTTCAAACGAACAATCGTTAAACCTGAACCGCCTTGCCAGCGGATAGTCGTAACGGACAAACTGTACAGTCCCGCCGTATTTCTTCATGCTGTCGCGAGACAAGATCCCGTCTTTATCTGTCCAGACTAATTACAACCGACAGCGTGTAGGTTTCAAATCGTTGGGCGTCTGTCCACAGCTTAAAGAAAAAACGGATGGACATAATAGCCTTACACCAGCCACGGGTTCCGGTACGGGTCGTAATCCGTTTGGAACGTAGCCAGTTGCCAGTCGGTGACCGGCTTTTTCGTCTCGTCTATTTTACGGGGAATCTGCGGATTGAGACGCAGCTTGGCGGCATCGTTAAGCCACTTCATCGAATCCTCGTAATCACGCATGCGGACAACGCTGACATTGTTCGGCGCGATAAGTTTGGTAAGTTCGTACAGTGCCAAGCGAACCATATGCTTTTTGAGGTTGTAGTTGCGGGGGTCGTGCGGCGAAAGGTTCTGCCCGACATGCGGCACATCGGCATTGACGTCCGTTTCCGGATAGAATACCCGTCCGTCATATACGACATACTCGTGTACCGACAATTCATATTCGTTGTACGCAGGATCATAGTCGGCAATGGCACCCCAGCAATCGGATACGAGCGGGTTGACGTTGTTGTCAAAGCCGTCCAGCGTCATTAACGTATAAAAGGCTCCGTCGTATTCTACGACCGTCCATAACGGGTAATCCACCGGCTGCCACGGCTCAGTCGGCGCTTCCAACCAACCGCCGACCATCGGTATGCGGATGTCATCGAACTTGTAGCCGTTCTCTGTAAGGCAAGTATATACCACACCGTTATAGTTCACCCTGTCTCCCGGATAGTAGGTGTTGAACTGGGAATAGCCGGCAACCTGCTCCGCATCGACATTCGTATCGATGCACTCTTCCCAATATACGGTCGTCGCCGGCTTACGGTAACCGCTAATGGAGCGAATCACCTCGTGGATTTGCCCGTCAAGATAGATGTGAACACCTACCGGGTAGGTAATTCGTCGGTCATAGTCGGCGATATACTTCCCTTTGGCGAGTTCTTTCTCTATTTCGTAGTTCTCGGATAGGTATTCCACAACCGACATTTCTGCCGATTCTTCCGCCTGAATGAAGCGGTCGTCGTTGCCGCGTGTGAGTTGCGCAAGGGCTTCTGCCGTGATGATACCCAGATAGTCATTGTTATTGAGAAAACGTCTGTACATATTCCTGTCGCGTTATTAGTATGAAAATCCTTCCTGAATGACCGAGGTGGATACGACATAGCCGTTCGCATCTCCGCTCTTGAACTTGTACCAGCTGTCCCTCAGATAGTAGCACAGCAGATAGTCGAGGCAGTCTGACAGATGCCCGTAGCGTTCGTATTTCACGCCGGTCTTCGGATCGGTGGTCTTCTGCTTGGATTTGCTGCCGTCCTCGTTGCGTAGCTGGTAAATCAGATCCTGCGTGAGTTTGCGGCACTTGATATCTATTCGTATCTCCCAGCCGTTATAGCCGTCGAACACCTCGTTCACAAACTCGCAGCGTGTCGCCTGCGGCGGTTGCTTGCGCAGCAGTTTCACCTTCGGCCGCAGGATGCCTTTGCCGAAGGTATCCACGATAATCGTGTAGTTGTTTATGCCGTCCTCGTTCGTGGTGGAGCGTTGCAGCCCTGCAGGGTCGCCCGTCACGTCCACACCGCCGATATGCTTGTCGCGATAGAGTTTCATGCGCACCTTGCGGGCGAGTGCGGGCGTATTGTTTTCCTTCTCCTTCGGTTTGCCGAGTATCTCTTCCAGTATGTAGACCTTCTTGCTGTCGTAGTCTATCTGCGCCGAAAGTACCGACATCTGCGGAGCCACGTTGAAGTCCCAGACCGTAATCAGGGGCTTGGTCGGGTCGTAAACCTTTTCCTTAAGCCCTGTCACGAGGTGTCTCGCCCCGTCGAAACGGTTGTAGATCGCCATGTCGTTCGCTTCGACGAAATCCCAGTTGCCATAAAGCAGGCGCTCTTTGGTAGCTTGGTCCCGTATCTTGTTCAGTGCGGCTTCGTAAACCTGCCGGAAGGCGATATTGGGGTTGTCGAACACCGAGAACGGTACATACGCCTCGCCTTCGCGGCATACGACCCTTTCACCGTTTTCGTCCTGCACGAAGCGCGAACGAACCCAGTTGATGGTCGGGTTGGTGGTGAGCAACATACGCGGCGTCTTGAAAGTCTCGTGGGTGCGCCAGCGAAGACGGGAAAACAATACCTCGACAGCTTTCTCGGAGATTTCCGATACCTCGTCCACCATAGCAATCGTGTACTCCGACGAACCGAAACGTTCGAAATTGGGGTCGCTGGGAATGTCGGCCATCTCCTTCATGATAATGACCGAATCGTTCCAGAACGTCAGCGTGCCTTCGAGGTTGTTTATCTTGTAATTGACATCCTCTTTCAGCCCCCAGTCTTTCAATATCGACTTGATGGTGTTCCATGTCGATTCCTTCAACGATTTGAGAGTCTTTCGAGCTACGACCGCACGGATATTTTCGAAGCGGAGGCACGAGGATACCAGCCAGACACTGCCGATATAAGAATTGTGCGTTACCGTGAAATTGTCGGCAATATACAGACCGCACGGTTCATCCACCGTTATGCAGCGTCCTTCCTGCTTCCCTATATATTCGACATCGGTAATTCTTTTCCCGAATTCGGATGCGCCACCATTGAACTCATACCGGCATCGTACCTTTTTTCTTGACAGGCTGACTAATTCCGGATTCATGCGAGTCCGGAAATATACATCATAACTGTCTTTGCAGCGGATGAACTGCCCCTTCCGGTTCCTATATCCTGCATTATTCTTTTTGACCGTTGCTATGCCGCCCAAAGAACGGATTACAAACGCCACATCTTCCGCCAGCTGATAACTTGTCGTGCTATATGACATATGTCCTCTCGTATCGACATATCCATCGGTATCCATCAGCCCTTGAACAAGCCTCTTACGCTCTTCAACCGTGGCATATTTATACTGTTGTGGAATAAACTTGTTCGCGGAACCGCACCCTTCCAGACCGAGATACTTTAACGTTCCCACTAAATTGCGGTCGTAAATCACATAGCTCTTGGCTCTGTTTCCGATTTTTTCATGGGAATGTCCCATATCATATCCTGAGGACACGAATCTTCGGACAATCTCATCGTCCATTGTCGTAAACTGCACGGCATTGGCTGCTGTCACGGATTTCGTGATGCACCCGTCTCCGAGAATAGCTCCAAGGATATAGGGATCTATGAACTTATGCTGCCTGTACCGTTCTCCGGTCGTGAATTGTACAGGAGAACACAATGGAACAATCAGATTGCATCCTTTATACATTCCGCATTTTTTGCGTTGTATCCAGTCATGGATCATTTGAGCACTCCATATCCTCTCATTATCCCGATTCCCGTCTGTGTCTTTGCGCTTCGTCCTCTTACGGCTTTGATGCAGTTTCCACAAGTGTCCGGCGGAACAGTCGAAATGTGTCCCGTCAATAAAATGAATACGGTAGTAGTCATGCTCCTCGATGGGATGCAGCCAGATAATACGTTGCTGACCTCCGGTTATGGCAGAGGAAATAATGTCTCCGACTTTCAAATCCCGAACCTTGCGGAATCCGAAAGGGGTGCATACCGTTGAATCCAAAGGAGCCGCTTTTCCGCCGCCTGCCGCTCCGCCGCCCAATATCAGTTGCGGCAGGTTCTGCTCCTTGCAATGCCTGCACTGCGGTCTGTACTGCGGATTGTGTTGCTGGTCGTACCCGACAAGAACCTGCTCGATCTCTCCGCCGCAATGAGGGCAATAGTTCGGTTGCAGGAGTTTCCACAACTCGTATTGCCGCGGAGACGGTGAGAAATCGATGCGGAGGTTCTTGGGGGCTTTAAGTCTGTTGACAGCCATCCTTTACACGATATGGATGGTTATGTCTTTCTCTTTCTCGAGCAGGGCATACAATCGCTTGAACGTCGCCCGCGAGTTCAGGACCTTGCCTTTGACCATATTCTCGCCGACAAGGATGCAGCCGGCGGAATCCTCTTCCGTGTTGCCGGAATGGATCAGGATGCCGAGGAAATGCGGTACGTCATGCAGACAGGGCATCTTCCGTTTGTATTTGGGGCTGTATTCGAGTGTAATCTTATACGAGCCGGCAGGGATGGCTGTCTTGGCGTAGACCTTTTCCCCGCAGGTGCAGGAACGGCCGCGAGAGGTGTCCGGACATGTTGCAGGAAGTTCCCTTACGGTATCCTCGATCGTGTTACAGAAAAATTCGCCGCCGATGGACAGGTCTCCTATGGTATAGGCCGCGCCTTTGAACTTGCGTCTGAGTGTTAGCTCCATATTCCGATACTGTTTGTATCAAAAGAGTAGAAGCTATAATCCGGGAATGTTTATATTGAATTATCAGGAACATTCTTTAATCGATAGAAAAAACATATCTTTGCAGCAGAACTTAACTATCAATTGTAAAATCCATACGGGAAACTATGACAAAGGCAGAAATGGTACGTGAAATCGCAGACAAGACCGGTGTCGAGAAGCAGGTCGTCATGCAGATCGTCGAAGGAGTGATGGAGAGTATCCGTAACTCCATGATCAACGGAGAAGAGGTGTTTTTACGCGGCTTCGGCTCTTTCATCATCAAGCGGAGAGCCCCCAAAACGGCCCGTAATATCTCGAAGAACACGACAATCGTCATTCCGGCGCATAACATTCCGGCATTCAAGCCCTCCAAGAGCTTCCGGCTCAAGGTCAAGTAAATCCCCGTGCGCGATGAGTATCGTGAAAGAGCGTATCGCGCTCCGCAGGGGACGCCGCGAGGGAGAGAAAACACCGCACCGGATAAGGTTGGACGCTATGGCGTCCGGCGATTTTCTGATTGTAGAGGTGGATGTGAACAAGAAATCCGGTCTTGTTTACTATTATCTGTTCTCTCCCGAACAGCTCTCCGGACGGCGGACCGTCACTTTCCGCAAAAGCGGTGATGAAATTTACTGGCTGTCCGGTCTGAAACCGAAATCTTTGTCTTCGGAACAGACGGAAGCATTGCTCGAACAGTCAGGCGCCTCAAAGGAAAATGTCGGAAAGCCTTCGGCTACGGAGCGCGGGCAAGCCGAACGGAATGTGCTGGTATTCGGAGTCCACGACGCGCTGGTTGCCGTGTACCGTACGCTGGGAGATGTGGCGGCGGTGATGAATCTGCGGGTCGGGGCTATCGACAAGTTATGCCGAACCAAACGCCCCTCGGCAGAAACGGGGTATTCGTTCCGTTACAGGAAGAGAAAACTCGATCTCGATCTTACGGACTTTACAATGACGTTATCCCGCTATGACGAATTGTGCCGGAGGAAACCGAGGGCGAAAGATTAGAATGGGGCTTCGAAAACAAGGCATGGGGAGTTCTCATGCCTTAGTATTTCCATTGCGGGTGTTTCTTTAATTACGGACCTTGAACAGGGATTTCAGTTCGTGCCCTTCCGTCTCGAAAAGGAAACGGCCGTTCGACAGTATACACTCATGGATGGCATCGTCATCGGGATCGGCATCCAGCATGGACCGTGCGCGGCTTTCATCGATTATCTGCATTTCAATACCCTGAACGGTTGCGGCAACGGCATCCGAGGGAATCTTCATCAATTCCTCCAATAATGTTCCTTTCATCACACATATCTTGCTCAATGCCCCGTTGAGCATTTTATATGCCAACAGAAAGCGTGGGACATCGCTCGTCGCTGTAACAGGTACCGCCAAGCACCTTGATGCACGAATGAGTAACGCCCACGCTGTACGCGGACGTCTAACCCTTTTCTCGTGCATCTGTATCTCAATTGGCGGTTTCGTTACAGCACAAAAAAGCTAAACGCTATCTCTATATTTCTATTTACGCGACACGTTATCGCGTAAGGATAACCGGAAAGGTCCCTATTTCCTGGACGCTTCCAGAGAGAGTTTACGGAACTCTTTCATCATCCTCTCGACTGCCAATGATGCCTTGCGGGCACGTGTACCGGCAGCCTTGTTGCCTTTCTCGGCTTGAAGCGCCGCGTCTTTGACGAACGCGTCATAAGCTTCCTGAATTTTTACTGTCAATTCTTTCATTTCAGATATTATTTTAGGGTTTTGCCTGCAAATATAGCACAAAATCAGAATATTTGCTCCATCTGTTTCTTGATTTCGTCACGTTTCGTGTTTTTGTAGTAGTGCTTGTAAATCGTCAGGGGACTGTTTCCGGCCATTTCCGCCACGACGTAAGGGTTGTTGCCCGCATCCACCATCTTCGAGATGAAGGAGCCCCGGGCGGAATACCAGGTGATATGCTCCCTGATCCGAAGCATCCTGCAAACCTTGGTCAAGGTCTTGGAAAGACGTGAGGACAGCTGTTTCACACGGGTCGTCTTCTTGGCCGTGGTGGTGTGTTTGTGAGTGAACACGGGAAATACGTAGTTTTCATATCCCGTACCTTTATACTTGCTCATGATGTCCCTGGCTTTTTTCAGCAGGACGGGCTTGGCAGTCTTCGGGAACTTGATACGCTCGTAGACGATGCGGTCTTCCTGAACTGAGTCCCACGTGAGATTGCAGACATCGACGTTGGCCATACCTCCCGTATAATAGCTAAATAGGAACAGGTCGAGATGCAGTTGTTCCTTCTTGGTGAAAAGGGTGCGGTCGATATTGGCGATCTTCTCGATAATCTTATCGGATACGGCTTTGGACGTTGTCTCCGGCCACTTGATGTCATCGCCCAGACACAGGAATGCATCCATGTTCACCCCGTACATTTCCTGTTTCTTTGCATAGTTGCAGACGGCACGCAAGCGGCGGAGCTTGCTCGTCAATCCGCCCCTGTTACCGTTCCTGACACCCTGTTCTTTAATCCAAAAGGCGAAATCCAATAGGAACTGTTCGGTAATGTCGGTAAAGAAATATGCGGAGAACGCCTTGCCGTATTTTTCTTTCGTGAACGCCTGCAATGTTCTGCGTAACTCGGCGTACTTCTTCGCGTTGTTGGAACTGTCCACGATCTGGTTGTTCTTGACGCGTTTCTTTTCCTTGAAACGGGCTTCGAGATAGTCGATCATCTGAAGAACGGATTTGACCTTGACTTCCGACTGGGTCTGTTTTACCTCGTCGAAACAATGTGAAAGTTGGACAGGGGACCAATTGCGCTCTTCCGCTTCCCATGTATCGGCAACGTGCAGGTATTTGGTTCGCAAATCAAATAGCAGTTTGTTTTTGGTGGTTGCTTCCGAACTCCCGACACGGAAACTCTGTGATTTTGCGTCCCAATCCTTTAACAAACCGGTAACATTTAATACCTTTGGCACGCGGGCATAGCCTGTCTTGAAGAAAATCATCTCCAGCTTGACCATTTTCTGGTCCTTGGGGTTTTGCTTGCCCCGGATGTTAATCGTATACATAAACTGATAACGTGTTAGTTAAATGGTACTTTTAATTCGCATTAGTAGGCATTAAGTCGGCTTGATTAACCTACATGGAAGCCTACATGAAAAGAGTAGGACTCTCAGCGAAATAATGGTTATACGGTTTGAACCGTAATTGTACCATTCACTAACACGTTATCAATCAGTGAATTTCAAGTTTCCTTGAAATCAGTTGCGAAAAAAGGGAAGCCCACTCAGGGGTATGCTCTTTGCCTTATTGTCAGCCAATAATTCTTTTAGTTTCTTGGCAATGCTTCTTTCACTACCATTTGGCGGCCTACATATTCTGCTCCATTCAGTTTGTTGATTGCTT
>Ga0129308_1000856_pt1 | contig 38638 bp, 25 predicted proteins | sample L827metagenome_FD_94440 | JGI IMG/M metagenome (GOLD analysis project Ga0129308, IMG submission 94440) | Ring-tailed lemur group fecal microbial communities from Wisconsin, USA - L827 metagenome | ecosystem: Host-associated > Mammals > Digestive system > Large intestine > Fecal | place: USA... | reverse complement strand
CGGCTTCCTTCAGATTCCACCTCACAGAGGACACCCTTGCCTTAAGCTAACGCTTCTCACTATCAGAGCGCGTTCGGGACTTGCACCCTAAAGTTATAACACATGCCGGGCGAACAAGAAAAAGCCCGACTTGTCAGAGCCGGGCTTCTGCTTATACTGTTATATGGATCATTTTCCCTGCAGGCTGGCATCCATGGCGGCAGCAGCTTTACGGCCATCGCCCATAGCCAGGATCACTGTCGCACCACCGCGAACGATGTCACCTCCGGCATACACATCAGACAATGCAGAACGCATCGTATCCTGATCGACTACGATCGTGCCCCATTTGCTTACTTCCAGGCCGCTGAAGGCACGTGGGATAAGCGGGTTGGGAGAAACACCGACACTGACGATTACTTCATCCACATCGATCGTATCGATGGCTCCTTCGATAGCAACAGGACGGCGACGTCCGGAAGCATCCGGTTCACCCAGTTCCATCTTCTGCAGACGCATCTGTTTTACACGGCCACGATCGTCACCGATATATTCGACCGGGTTATGGAGAGTCATAAATTCCACACCCTCTTCCTTCGCATGTTTCACCTCTTCCACGCGGGCAGGCATTTCTTCTTCGCTACGACGATAAACGATCATAGCACGTTCAGCACCCAAACGACGGGCTGTACGTACAGAGTCCATCGCCGTGTTACCTCCGCCGATCACTGCCACTTTCTTACCCTGCAACACAGGCGTATCGCTTTCGGGATTGGCAGCATCCATCAGATTGACACGTGTCAAGTATTCGTTGGACGACATGATACCGATCAGGTTTTCGCCCGGTATGTTCATAAAATTAGGCAGACCGGCACCACTGGCAGCAAAAAAGCCTTTAAAACCCTCTTCGTGCAGGTCTTCATAACTGATCGTCTTACCGACGATACAGTTCGTGATGAACTTCACGCCCATCTTACGAAGTCCTTTGATCTCTACGTCCACAATCTTGTTCGGCAGACGGAATTCCGGAATACCGTATTTCAGTACGCCGCCAATCTCATGCAACGCTTCGAACACTGTCACATCGTAACCGCGTTTCGCCATATCACCGGCAAAAGACAGACCGGCAGGACCGGAACCGATCACGGCTACCTTGATACCGTTCTTTTCAGCGATCTCAGGCACAGAAATCTGACCGCTCTCACGTTCATAGTCGGCAGCGAAACGTTCCAGGTAACCGATAGCAACCGGGGCCTTCTTCATCTTCAGGTGGATACATTTGCTTTCGCACTGTTTCTCCTGCGGACATACGCGGCCACAAACGGCAGGCAAGGCACTGGTTTCTTTCAATACCTTCGCTGCTTCGAGAAATTCACCCCGTTCGATATTCTTGATGAATGTCGGGATATTGATACTTACCGGACAACCTTCCATACAGGTCGGATTCGGACAGTCCAGGCAACGTTGTGCCTCCTGCATGGCCTGCTCTTTTGTCAGCCCCAGGTTCACCTCTTCCAAGCGGGTATGACTGCGGTATTCCGGATCGAGTTCGTTCATTTCCACACGGGGAATATCCGTGCGTTCTTTATTTTTTTTGCTCTTGCGCAGTTCTTCCCTCCAGGGTTCGGAACGGCGGGCTGCAATTAGTTCTGCTGTTGTCATTTGTTTAAGTGGTTATTTCTTTTCAATATCTTTATAAGCACCCAGACGCATAAGCATCTCGTCGAAATCAACCTGATGAGCATCGAATTCAGGTCCGTCCACACAGACGAACTTGGTCTTTCCACCCACCGTGATACGGCAAGCGCCGCACATGCCCGTACCGTCTACCATGATTGTATTCAGGGAAGCGACAGTAGGTATCTCGTATTTCTTTGTAAGAGCCGAAACGAATTTCATCATGATGGCCGGACCGATGGTTACACACAGGTCAACCTTCTCACGATTGATCACACTTTCCACACCGTTCGTCACCAGCCCCTTCGTGCCGTATGAGCCGTCGTCGGTCATCACGATCACTTCATCCGAATTGGCTTTCATCTGTTCCTCGAGGATCACCAGGTCTTTCGTACGGGCAGCCAGCACGACGATCACACGGTTGCCGACCTTATGGAAAGCCTCAACGATAGGCAGCAGCGGGGCTACACCTACACCACCTCCGGCACAAACTACCGTCCCTACCTTTTCGATATGGGTGGCTTGTCCCAGCGGACCTACCAGGTCGGTAATATAGTCGCCTACGTTCAAATCGCAGATCTTTTTGGATGAACCGCCTACGGCCTGGATAACCAGGGTGATGGTTCCTTTCTGAGTATCTGCTCCTGCAATGGTTAAAGGGATACGTTCACCTTTCTCTCCCACCTTTACGATCACAAAGTGACCGGCTTTGCGTGAGCGGGCAATCAGCGGAGCTTCCACTTCCAGCTTCACGACGTTGGCAGAGAAATGTTCTTTACTTACAATTTTATTCATTCTAATCGCTACTGTTGATAGTTTATTTTGTTGATTTGCTTGCAAAAATACATCAAAAAAGTATATCTATTAGTATTTTGCCAAAGAAAAAGGCTTTATTCGAACAATCCTTCGTCGCGGAGCAGCATCAAAATAGCAGAATGAGGCACGATCAGGAACTTTTCTTCATTAAAGTTGATCTCATAGGCTGCATTCTGCAAATAAACAGCCAGATCGCCTTCACGCGCCTGCAAAGGCAGGTAATGGACAGCTTCATCTTCCTTCTTTTCCCATACTTCATGCTCTTCCTTTTGCGAAGGCAGAGGAAAACCGGGACCTACCTTGATGATATAACCGCTCTGTATCTTGTCCTGCTGCACCGTAGGCGGCAGGTAAAGACCTGATTTAGTCTGGCTCTGCGGATTCTTCGGTTTGATAAGCACCTTATCGCCTATCATGATGAATTTATCGATGTCTTTTTGGTCGATTGATAATTGCATAATAACTTAACTTTAACTATAGGATTAATGAGAACAAATCTACAAAATATCTTTATATGCAGAACAAACAAAGTTAAAAAACAGCCCCACCACTTTGCTGTATCCTCCTTTATATCTATATTGTTTGCGTTTAACAATCAGATATACTATACCATGAAAACATTCCCTCTTCTATTTTTCACTTTCTCCCTGACAATCTGTTGTTCCGGCACAAAAAAAGAATCCCGGACGGAAGATACCGGAAAAGAGGTATCTGAAAAAGTGACTCTGCCGACTGCCCCCGTCTGGTATGAGGGAGAAAAACCTATCTACTTCAATGTAGAAGAGAACTATCCGGAAACGAATATCCGCTTGAGCGACCTCTCCGACGCATTGTATATTCCATTGGAGACCAACGATACGACCCTCCTGAGGCAACGCGGTACCTGCGAGGGCAACGAATATCTGCTGACCAACGACTTTATCTATGCCCAGGAAGAGCAAACCGCCATTTATATATTCAAGAAAAACGGCAGCCTGGTCCGTAAAATCGACCACCGAGGCGGAGGACCGGGCGAATATAGTTACATAAGCAGCTATGCCGTCGATACCCTCCGGAAAGAGATATTCGTTCAAGATGCCAACTTAAAGAAAGGCTGCACATACGTCTACGACCTGGAAGGGAACTTCAAACGAACCTTCCCCAACAAAGCGAAAGAGATCGTAATACTCAACGACTCGCTCCTGCTCAATTATTTCAGATACAACCCCGGAGGCCCCCGCTATTCGGTCATCCGCAAAGAGGATGGAAGCACGGTAAAGAAACTACCGATCCGCTTCCCTACCCAATTGCCTCACGACAGCCACGGACGCCTGGCCTACGGAAGCCTGATAAAGAGCCCCAAGGGAGCCTTTATGGCTAACCTGGGCAACGACACGATCTTTGAAATCCGGCAGCAAGACCTGCAGGTCGTTCCGCGTATCATCGACCAAAGCCAATACCCCACCACCTTCGCACAGATACATCCGACGATCGAAACCGGGCGTTACCTGATGTTTTATATCCTGCGCAGCCATTCGTACAAGCCGTATGTCGACGAGCATTTCTACATCTACGACAAGAAAGAGAACCAGATCTACAAGATGACCGACTATACAGGCAATTCCTACTGGACACTGATGGACGACTATCCGCACATCACCAACTGGAATACGACGCAGAACAGCCATATTGCGGTTCGCACTCGCCAGGTATATGCTTTACAGGAAGCCGAAGGCCAACATGGGGACGAGAAACTGAAAAAGCTTATCGAAACACTCGACGACGACGCGAATCCGGTACTGCAGATAATGATATTCCACGATGTCGATCAAGTGAAGAAATAAACCTCGCATAAAACAACATGTGTCAGAAAACCGGACAATCCATCCGTTTACTGACACATGCTATTTTATATCCGACTTCGCTCCTGCGACAGTCATTCAACCGGTTTAAATGGAACGTCCCTTAAACACATTGGATTGTTCTGTCGGATACAGTGAACCGGTGAATGAAACACGGTTGCTGTTGAAGTTCGGGCTCACAGTAGCCGTACATTTATTGGAGCCTTTAACCATACGGAAAGTGACATTTGCTGAAACAGCTACACCTTGTACCATCATACTGAAAGTAATATTTCCTTTCTTGTCGGTCTTCATTTCGACATTCGAAGCGTTACCTTCTACAGTGATCCCTCCGATGCCGTTAGGTCCGGCGTATGCTCCGTTGAAAGCCAACTGGATCGTTGCACGGTTGCCATCCATCGATACGAAGTTGGTGCTAGGAGTGACATAAACAAAGCGTCCGCGTTTAAATTCCACACGATCTGCTTCGAGCACGAAATCTTTAGCGTTAAGAGCCTGGACAGCCTGTTCGAACAAGGCCATATTTTCAGCTTCCTCTGCTGCTTTCTTAGCTTCTTTCTCTGCTTTCTTGGCAGCCTTCTGTGCTGCTTTATCCTGTTGTGCCATCATTGTCCCTGAACCGGCACTAAACAGGAGGACAGCTAGCAATAATAATACTCTTTTCATACTTCTATTCTTTATAATTAATACGTTGTGAATCACTTTTCATTATATAGACAAATAACATGCCAGGAAGTTCAATTTACTCCTGTACTTTTTATGTTTTTAACATGATACCATAAGAAACCCCAGGCAGTTACGGCCGCAATGAAGTCCGAAAACGGTGAGGCATACCACACGCCATCGAGCCCCCAGATGTTCGGGAAAACCAGCAGGGCCGGTATCAGGAAAAGGCACTGGCGGCTCAGACTAAGGAACATCGCTTTCCAGGCAATACCGATACTCTGGAAAAACTGGCTGATGGAGATCTGCGAACCGACCACCACGAAGACCAGCAAACTGATCCGTAAGCCGTTTGCCGTCACCTCTATCAGTGCCGGATCGTTTGTGAAAGCACGGGAGATCGTTTCCGGGAAAAGGATGCTGCATATACACCCGAGCCCCATAATGACGGTCGAAGTGATAATAACGAGCCAAAGAGTATCCTGCACACGCTTATGATGCCCTGCCCCGTAATTGAAACCGACAATAGGTTGCATCCCCTGGGCGATACCGATGATAAGCATGACGAGTAGCATGCCGACGCTGGTAATGATCCCGTTCGCACCGAGCGCCAGGTCGCCGCCATGTACTTTAAGCGCATAGTTCTGGATAACGACTACCAGGCTACCAGCCAGCTGCATGGCGAACGGTGAAACGCCGATCGTCAGGATATTCCACACGACATGTCCTTCCAGCTTGAATGTACCCTTGTGGAAGCGGACGATGCTGTCTTTCTGAATAAAGTGATTCATCACGAAAGCGGCACTCAGGAACATGGAGATAATCGTAGCGATCGCCGCCCCCTGTATACCCATATCCAGCCAGAAAATAAAGATCGGGTCGAGGATTACATTAGCTATGGCTCCGATCAGCATGGTGAACATGGCCTTTTTCGGATAACCGGAGGCTCGCATGACGGCATTAAAGCCGAAGCTCAACGAAGTAAGGATCGTTCCGGGGATGACAATATTCAGATAGTCCTTTGCATAAGGGATGGTCTGTTCGCTACCGCCAAAGGCAAGCAGCAGGTCTTCCATCCAGATCATACAGGGGATTACCGTAAGGATCGTTATGATGAAAGTCAGTGTAAAGGCATTTCCCAGTACCTTCTCCGCCATGTCATTCGCTTTCCTCCCCAGATGGATGGAGACACGCGTCGCAGCACCAGCCCCCACCAACATACCGAACGCCTGCAGGAAAAGCAGGATAGGGAAAGTCAATGTAAGCCCTGCAATCGCCAGCGCACCGACACCCTGACCGATAAATACCCGGTCTACGATATTGTATAAAGAGTTCACCATTGTCCCGATCACCGCCGGGATAGCATACTGTAACAGCAGGCGGCTTACTTTCTCATTCTCTAACCGCCAGGTTATTTCATTTGCCATAATTCATCTGTACTTATCTTATTATATCTTTTATTATTCTTTCATTCTTAGTAACACTGCCAAGTTGCTGACAATAACGGTACTAAGATACTTTTGTCAACACTATTATGTCAGTGCCCATAGCACTACCGTGCTGGTGCGAATGACACTATTGTGCTGACAGAGGCGACACTTTAGTGCTAAATTCCTCTTCCCTTACCGCTTCAATCAAAGCAGCCACTCCGTCCAGTTTTCTCACTTTCCCATCAGGCAAAGTCAGTAGGAGATCACTGGGAGACAGACAATTTACATTTACCTGTCCCTCTTTCGCCGGGGCAGGACGGAAACCGTTCCGGATAAGGGCATTCCCCACCCAATAAGAGACAAGGAAGTCGCCCTCGACCCCTATCGGATCGACAGGAGCTTTGGTATTCAGTTTCCCTGTAGAGGGATCGAACACGATGCCCTCCTTACCGAAAAAGGATTCGAAGGCACCGCTCAATATCAGGTCTTCGGGTGTACCGCAAGCCATCGGGCGGCCTTTCTCCTGCAACCAGAGGCAGTCGCCCATCTGGATAGCCAGATCGAGGTCGTGGGTGGAGAGGAGGATGGCTTTATGTTGTTCCGTTGCCAGGCGGTGCAGCAACACCATAGTCTCTATGCGGCTGGTGACGTCAAGGAAAGCGGTCGGTTCATCCAGCAGGATGATCGGGCATTGCTGCGCAAGGGCTTTCGCGATCATAGCTTTCTGCCGTTCGCCGTCGCTCAGTTCGGATACGTAATTTTGTGCTTTGTGGGCAATACCGGCTGCCTCCAGCGATTGTCCGATGATCTCCCTGTCATGCTTCTTCAGTTGGCCGAAGAAACCAGTGTACGGGTGGCGTCCTAATGAAACGAGTTCGTAAACAGTGATTCCGCCCGCGTTTGTCTTCTCCGTCAGTACAACACCTACAGTCAGCGAAAAGTTGCTTTGTGAATAGGATGCCAACGGTTTTCCCATCAGGCGGATCTCACCCGACAACGGGGGCTGAAAACCGCATAGGGTACGCAACAGGGTCGATTTACCGGCTCCGTTCAGCCCTAACAGGCAGGTGACTTCACCGGGTTGGAGACGCAGGTTCAGGTCCTCGTGGATGATCTTGCGCCTGCCGCCTTTCAGCAGGTAACCTATGCCGAGATGATTTGTTTCTATTACTGGTTCCTGTGTCCTCATCAGTCAAAGTATTGGATGTTTTTACGATTTACGATCACATAGATAATGACCGGAGCACCCAACATGGGGGTCACCGCATTCAGAGGCAGGATATTATTAGTTCCGGGCATGACCATCAGTATATTACAGAGTAAGGCGATACAGGAGCCTGCCAGCATCGTAACCGGCACCAGCATCTTATGATTGGACGAGCCTAGCATCAGGCGGGCAATATGCGGGACGGCAAGACCGATAAAAGAGATAGGACCGCAGAAAGCGGTGGTCGTAGCCGTCAGCAGGCCGGTACAAAACAGAATCCCGATACGGGTCCGTTTGATCTTTATCCCGAGGTTGGCAGCGTACATCTCTCCCAGAAGCAAGGCATTCAGCGGCTTGATCAGCAAAATAGCCAAGAGCAGGCCGACAAAGGTGAAAAGGAGAAAGTAAGGCAATTGCATAAGGGAGACTCCGGAGAAATTACCCAGGCCCCACATGACGAAGGCATGTACTTTATCGGTCGATGCGTAATAATTCAGTACGGATATCAGGGAGGATGCCAGATAGCCGATCATGATTCCGATGATCAGTAGCATGACATTATTCTTCACTTTGGCAGAGAACCAGATGATCAGTCCCAGGATACAGGCAGCACCGGCAAAAGCGGCAATGATGACCGCCAGATAACCGCTGATCGGCAGTTCGGTCACCATACCGAGGGTACCGCCGAAGTAAAGCATGATGGCAGCTACTCCCAGGTTTGCACCGTCGCTGATACCCAGTATAGAAGGGCCTGCCAACGGATTTCGGAACAAGGTCTGCAACAACAAGCCGCTGGTAGCGAGCGAAGCACCGGCAAGCAAGGCCGTCACCACCTGCGGAAAACGGGATTGCAGGATGATGCTTTGCCAGGCCGGACGACCGATGTCTTTTCCCAGAAGGATATCTATTACGCTTTCCAAAGGGATGGATACGGCACCGTATACCAGGCCACCCAGGAATAGCAAGACTATCAGGATGGTCAATAGTATGGGAGGCCAGGTTATTCGTTTTTGCATATACTTTATTCTGTTGTTTCAGATGCAATTGTTTCAGATACTATCAAATTTGAATACTTCAATAATTATCAGATTTGAATGTTTCAAAGATTGTCAGTTTGAGCTATCCCCTTATCAAAGAGACTTTGCCATTACAGGTTCATTTGCCGTCAGTTTTAACTGACGGTTTAGTAAATGATCTATTTCTTTGGACTTTAGTCCCATTTTAAGCACACTCTCTATGCTAAGAGAAATGTGGCTAAAGCCAAAAAGAGAAAAACTTGTAACCCGTCAGCTGAAGCAGACGGCAAATAAACCTGCAACTAAGCATGTCTTATTTATGACTGATCGCTTATGTTCGAATAAGCTCACATTTTTCTAATACTCACTGCGTTCCTTCTCTTTGATGAAGCCATTGCGGTAAGCATATAATAGCTTTTCCAAATCATGGATCTGACGTTGCAGGTCGGCCCCCTTGTCGGTATCTTTTACCATCTGACGGTGGGAACTCAGTTCAACCACAATAGTCGTGGAACGGATATCACGGCCTTCTTTGATGGCTTGGTCGGTAGACAGGAACGGTTCGTGCTGTACCAGCTGGAACCCACGGGAATGGTACACCAACGTATAACCGGCAATACCTGTTTCCGGGTGATAAGCCTTAGAAAAGCCGCCGTCGATGACCAACAGTTTCCCGTTCGCCTTAATCGGATTCTCTCCCTGGATGGAACGTACCGGCACATGACCGTTGATGATGTGGCGATGCACACCCGTCACGCCGAACTCATCCAGCAGCCTGTCACATATCTTCTCTTCTTCACGTAACGTATAATAAGCGCCTTTTTCCTCTTTCTGCACCCCTTTATCGTCGATAAAACAGCGTTCGAAGGTTGCCATCTTGCTCTTATCGAATAACGGAGAGTCTTTTCCTCCCCAGAGATACCAGATATAATCCAGCGCAAAATCTTTCTCCGGAGAATCCTCCGAATCGAAATAGGCCGTACGGATCAGCTGGTCAACCTTATCCAGCAGAGCCTTTCCCTTATATTCCTGTCCTTCGATGCTGACGCTTTTCAGCGAACCGTCGGTGTTCATCGGCACAGAGGCATGAAACAGAAGGTTCGAATTACAAACCTGGTACATACTTCCATGACGGAAAAGGCAACGCATATGTTTCTTCAACTTCTCACTGTATTCGAACGAGTGTTGTATCCGGCGGATCAGATCTTCCTCCTCGATCGACAAGGCATAGGGATCTTTCGGATTGAGCGTAGGCCAGTTCTTGTCTTTCAACTCATATTCCTTTCCGTCCAGATTGATGATTCCACGCTTCAGGTCGATATGGTGAAGCAACAGACGGTCGTCCATCTCGAACTCCGGACGACGGCGGATAATCTCCCCTTCCAGCTTGAACTGGATGATGGTAATAGCCTTATGCATCTGCGAAATCAGGCGGATCGTCTTCTCATCGAAAGTCGAATCAGACGCATTGGTCTTCGGCATGAACAACTCGCAGGGATCGTTTCCATACACATCCATCGCAAAGGTAGCCAGCGGCAACAGATTGATGCCGTAACCGTCTTCCAGAGTTGCCAGGTTACCGAAACGCAGGCACATACGGATCACATTGGCAATACTGCCCAGATTCCCCGAAGCCGCCCCCATCCACAAGACATCGTGATTTCCCCACTGGATATCGAAATGATGGTAGTCGCAAAGCGTATCCATGATGATATGGGCACCCGGACCGCGATCGTAAATATCGCCGATCACATGTAGCAGGTCGATCGTCAGCCGCTGTATCAGGTTACACATGGCGATGATGAAATCATTCGCCCGCCCGGTCGATATGATCGTTTTGATGATCTGGTCCACATAAGCCGATTTATTAGGCTCGTCCGACGACTCATGCAATAACTCCTGAATGATATAAGAGAACTCCTTCGGAAGCGCCTTACGCACTTTCGAACGGGTATATTTGGAAGATACATTCCGGCATACCCGTACCAGCTGGTTCAGTGTGATCAGGAACCAGTCATCCAGATCCTGCTCCTTACATTTGACCAACTCCAGCTTTTGCTCCGGATAATAGATCAATGTACACAATTCTTTCTTTTCATAATCGCGCAGCGTATTGCTGAATATCTCATTCACTTTACGCTTGATCGCTCCGGAAGCATTTTTCAGGACATGGTTAAAGGCTTGATGCTCGCCATGGATATCGGACATAAAATGTTCCGTTCCTTTCGGCAGGTTCAGGATCGCCTCCAGATTAATGATCTCTGTACTTGCATCTGCAATGGTAGGAAAACTACGTGCCAGCAATTGCAGATAACGCAGATCACCAAACACATATTCGGGTGTCATATCTTTCGTCATAAATGTTTATATGCTTTTTCGTGCAAAGATAAACAAATACTCAATACGATTGTCTACAAGACCTGATCGTTCAAAAGTCCTTTCCATATAATAAGTAAAAAGAGATACAGGTAAAAACTTTATATACTGCAAACCTGTATCTCTCGCTACAAAACCTGATAAAATCAGAGGATCCATGCTTTTATGTTATTCATCAACTAAAGCCTTTCTACAATATTCCACACATTTACTAACTTCTTGTACAGCATCGGAATCTTCCGGTATAGGATATTCCAACTCTATATCACAATAAATAGGCCATTTCTCTTTTTTTATCAGTTGTAGAATCTCTATTACAGGTGTATCACCTTCTCCAAAAGAACGATTGGTGTTAGGTTCCTCTCCGGTTTTACCGGTTTTATCTTTCAGATGTATACTGAATATACGATCATGCAAACGAGCAATTAACTCATTCGGATGAATCCCTGTAGCTCCAAAATAATGTCCCGAATCAAAATTAAGCATCATATAAGGACTATAAGCTAAATAATGATCAAAACTGAAATCAGATCTACCCGGTTGTCCATGGTTATGGAATATGACATATAATCGATGTTTTTCAGCAAAAGGAGCCATACGTTTTGCGTTGGCTTCCCCTATTTCCATAGACAGTCCTTTTGCTCCAAGTGTTTTACAAACATTGAAAGCATAATCGATTTCATCGTCCGACCAGGTTGCATTCGCCATCTTCAATATATGGATTCTGACACCTTTCCGATCAAACATTTTTTTTATCGCCTTGACTTTTTTCATAGAAAGCGTCTTACGCCACTGTCCAACAATCTCTTTCTCCTCAGATGCAGGCTTACCCAAATATTCCTCAACAGAATTACCCATTAATTCTATGGAGTTAATCCCTGAAGTAACAACATAATCTAAAACATCCGTAAGGGATTGTTTATCCATGCTACGGTAACTGTATGTGATCGTGCCGATTTGAACTCCATTGAATTTAGAATCAGGTTTCTTCCCCGACAAACTCAATGAAATGAATAATAAAGAAATGAATAATATATTCGTTCTCATTTTTCCTGATTTTATAACGTGTAAGGATTTCTATACTTATAAGCATACAACCGATGTCGTTTTGCTTCTTCATCACTTCCAAAATCCAATGTTACCGGATTCCATCGAACCGGACGTTTCAACTCCCTAGCTATATTAAGCAGACAACATAAGGTGTTCGTGCTACAACCGACTTCTACGGGAGCGACCGGATCCTGACGAGAGCGAATACAATCGATAAAATTCTGTATATGTGGAGAGCTTACTTCATACTGACCATCCCCAACCGGCTTATTTTCTTTTGTCTGAGCGGAAGGGTCGGAGCATTCGATATAACCGCGGGCAACCTTCAACCACCCTTTGTCGCCAATAAACCTAATCCCACGTGCATCTTTTTTATCCTCTCTGTAAGGTTGTTCCGTCATAATTATACCGTTAGCATATTTCATCGTTGCATATTGATTTCCATCATATCCTTGAGGTATAAATTCCACCGGTCCTGATCCATCCATACCAATCGCAGCCTGGGCTATATCAAACATATGAGCACCCCAATCCGCAGTATAACCATTGCCCATTTCCTGATACCAACGCCACGCGCCCCATAATTTTTCGTTTTCTTCCGGGTTTAAAGAAATAGGTGGACATAAATCGGGATGGTAATGTATTTTAGGATCATTCAACGGTCCCATCCACTGATTAAAATTCAAATTTGGCGGAATAGGCATTTCAGGTAAATTAAAAGAAGTAGGAGGATCTCCAATACGGACGTATATTTTCTCTATATGTCCAATTGCTCCCTTTTGAACTAATTCTATAGCCTTCTTAAATTCTATACCTGATCTTTGTTGGCTTCCAACTTGTAATATTCTTTTGTTTTCACGTACAGCCTTCACCATAGCCAACCCTTCTGCAACAGTATATGCCAAAGGTTTCTGACAATAGACATCTTTTCCCGACTGGCAGGCATGAATCGTTGTAAAAGCGTGCCAGTGGTCAGGGGTCGCCACAGATACAGCATCAATGTCCTTACGTTCTAACATCTCTTCATAAAATTCATATTTATCACAACGTTCTGCTATATTTAATGATTTCTGCCAGGAAATAGTATGCAGCCTGAAACGTTCCGTTTTCATAGAATCGACATCACAACAAGCAGCAACTTGTACTCCCCGACAGGTAGTAAAACCATGGAAATCCGACAAGGCTTGCCTTCCTGCTCCTATAAAACCAAGTACTATTCTATCGCTTGGAGAAACACGCACTCCATTCGCATAAGTCCAACTAGGTAAAATTGTCAACCCTGTCAATCCTAATGCCGAATATCCTAAAAACTGACGTCTATTCATTTTTTTATCTTTTTCTTCCATATATTACTTTTTCAGAAGAGTAAATACCTGTGAGAAAATACCATGATTCTATTCACAGGTATTTATTCTTATATATACTTATATTAAAAACACAATAAAAAACTACCATCCTTGATTCTGTGTCAAATTATCATTCAAATCTCTAGCATCCTGTGGAATAGGCCAAAGATACATATGATCTTTCCAAACACGTTTTTCCATAAAAAGATTCTCCCGTTTACCGGAGTCTGTCATTCTGGCAAAGCCATATACATCTCCATTCTTCACTTTATCACAAATTCTCCAACGAATAATATCAAAGTAACGTAAACCTTCAAAAGCTAATTCGATGCGCCGTTCGTGGCGTAACTTTTCACGCAAGTCATCCTGATTTGTAACCTGAACATTTTTGGGCATTCTCGCTCTATCTCTAATTTCATTGATCAGAGTGACAGCTTCATCCAAATTCTCATTCTTTTCAATAAGGGCTTCTGCCCTCATCAGCATAATATCAGCATATCGAATAATCGTCATATTCTTGTGTGTCAACCAACCGTCTTCCTCTTTTCCTTCCAAATCAACCCATTTCGTGAGCAGAAAACCGGAGCTTTTAGGTTCCTTCGATAAATTATCCACACTGTTCGGATTTTCCAGATCGTATACATATGTCACAACTCCATTTACTTTCCATTCCCAGCCGGGGGTAATGATTGTCGACTTCAGGCGCGGATCACGATATTCATATTCGCCATAACCTCCATCCTTTGAAAATTCAGAACGTTTCACTGCATACGGACACCCCAGTGCTTCACAGTCATGAATCGAATGCCCTTCAATACATTCATATTCATCCACCATATTCTGGACAGGCAACATTCTCAACCATCCTTTATAAATACTCCCCATAGGGGACAAGTCATGATTTAAATAAGTTGTTTTTAGCGGATATGACCATTGTTTTTCGAAAATAACTTCATTATTATTACCATCCGATGCCGGACGGAACAATTCTTCGTAGCTGTTTTTTTCAGCGTCATTATCATATGCACGATATAATCCATACCGGCCGCTATTCATTATTGCTTTTGTATGCATCAAGACCTTGTCATAATCCTTTTCATACAAATAAACACGGGCTAAATATCCGTTTATCACATCCTCATTAATCCGACCGGTTTCCGTCGATGGATTTTTTTTGATATCTTCCAATGCTTCATTCAATTCAGTCAGGATAAAATTCAAAACTTCGGTACGAGGCTGGCGGGATGTTTCACGAGACTCTTCGATAGTCAAAACTTTTGTTATCAAAGGAATATCTCCGAAATAAAACAACATTTCATAATATACGAAAGCACGAATAAAACGAATTTCAGCTGTCCAATGAGCATATTCGTCTGCAGTTAAAAACTCTTTTGTTTTTTCCATACCTTCCAATACATAATTAAGCTTAGCAATATCTTTATATTTCCATTCGGCTTTCACTTTAGCATCATATGCCGTAAAAGAGCCGTTCCCAATGGTATAGTTGCTTTTCCACATTGCATTATCACTCCAGCCATCGCGAAATGCAATGATATGACTATCGGGATTGGAATAAATTGCCACATAACATTCATTGACCATTAACTGCACCTGCTCTTTACTTTTCCACCATTCTGTACTTGGAATTTCATCCAGTGGCGGAGTTGTCAAAAAATCATCACAACCTGTTAATAAAATGGAACATAACAGGATAAATACTATCTTGATCTTTTTCATTGTCATAGCACACTTCATTTAAAATTGTACATTTAATCCGAAAGAATAAGTCCTTGCCAAAGGATAAGTATAAGCACTTAATGTTTCAGGATCATATCCCGGAACAAAGTTGTCAATCGTAAATAGGTTTGAAGCACTGAAAAACAACCTCAAATTAGAAAAACCCGTATTTTTGATTAATGAATTAGAGAAGTTATAACCTAATTGAAGATTTTTCAAACGGAGATAACCTGCATTTATCTTCCAGAAATCGGAAGTTTGGTGATTGAATGCTCCTTCATTACTATCCAACAACCTGGGATATTTGGCATCTCTGTTATCTTCAGTCCAATAATCCAATTGATGGGCAAAGATCGGACCTTTCCCGGCATCACTTAACGGATATACACCAGGTCCGCTCATCATATAATCTTTCTTTCCGATACCTTGAAAAAACATACTGATATCAAATCCTTTCCAAGCCGCATTCAAACGTAAGCCGTACAAATAATGCGGATTTTTGTCGCCTAACACAACCCGATCGTCTCCATCAATTTTATCATCGTTATTCTGATTTTTATATTTGATATCACCTGGTTTATTCTTCACATTTTGGAAAGGCGAATTTTCTATCTCTTCCTCTGATTGGAAATAGCCGATGGCCTCATAGCCGTAATAGGAATTCATGGGAAGTCCTTCTTCTGTATAACCGCTTTTCCATGGTCCTGTTCCCGCCAAATCCAATACCTTATTTTTATTATTAGATAAATTAGCCTGAATTCCGTAAGAAAACTCATTTATCTTATCATTCCAACTCAGTTCTATTTCCCAACCTCTGTTTTCCACTTCTCCGATGTTAACGTTCGGTTGACCGAATCCATATTCCATCGGTACAGGTAAACCAATCAAAATATCTTTGGTATTTTTGATATAATAATCTACTCCTGCGCCTAAACGATTCCCTAACAACTGAATGTCAGCTCCAATATCAAGCATTGAAGTTTTCTCCCATCCTAAATCTTCATTTCCTAAACTTTGCAAATAAGCCGTTTGAACATATGTATTATTCAGCACCGTATTTCCTATACCTATAGTAGTATAACTCGGATACAATCCCAAACCGGAAGAAGCGCCGGTCATACCCCATGACGCCCGAATTTTCAAATCATCCAGGAAAGAAGAAAAGTTTTCCATAAACTTCTCTCCGGATATACGCCAAGCTCCGGAAACCGAAGGGAATGACGACCATCGATGACCACTGGCAAAACGGGAGGATCCATCTGTCCTTATTTTGAAAGAAAACAGATATTTCCCAGAATAGTCATAATTCAAACTGCCTATAAAGGAAGCAATAGCCCAATGAGATGCATTTCCGCCATTTGACCAATTATCAGCCGAACCACCGTCCAATACATGTACAAGATCTGTCGGGTATCCGCTCCGATATCCGCTCAGCCAGCTCGATTTGGAATTTTCTTGCTGATAACCAGCCAATACGTCAAGGGAGTGTTCTCCTATTTTTTTCTGATAAGTCAACAATGCCTGCAAATTGTAATAGGAAGAAGACTCTCTCTTTTCCGATAATTCATTCTGACCTTGAGTGATTTCATTTCCGGTAAAATGATCTACAAAGGTAAGTTTCCGATTGAAAGCGGAATTTTCGGTAAAAGTATAATTCACATTTGCCAAACCTGTAAATTTCAATCCATCAAAAAACTCATAACTTAGCTTGAAGATACCTGAAGCATCGTGTTTATCCCATAACTCATGCTCTCTTTCATGCAAATAAGCAATCGGGTTGATTACAGAATTTACATTATAACCATAAGAACCGTCCGAATAATAGGCTAACCATGTGGGATTCATTTTATAAGCATCAATAATAATGCCATCCATACCGGCAACCTCGTCTTTCTTTCGCAGAATATAACGAATATCGAAAGAAACGCTGAATTTCTTCGTAATCTGAACATCTACGTTTGAGCGGACATTGAATACATTATGCTTCACTTCCGGTATTACACCTGTCTGATGATCCAAACCACCACTCAAATAGTACTTCACATGCTCTGAACCACCTGTTGCAGCAATAGAGTGGCGGGTAGTGATACTATTTTGAAACATCAGATCCAACCAATTAGTATTAGGATAACGATCCGGCTCCTCTCCACTGGCATATTTGCGAATATCTTCTTCCGAATAAATATCTGCTCTTCCTATATTTCGTTGAGACTCATTACGCATCCGCGCATATTCGGCCGAACCGACCGTTTCCGGCATATTCGTCGGTGTATTTACACCTATAAATCCATTATAGCGGAAAGTCGGTTTGCCGCTCTTTCCTCGTTTAGTCGTTACCAATATTACCCCATGGGCGGCACGTGATCCGTAAATAGCAGCTGATGCAGCGTCTTTCAGCACACTAATACTCTCAATGTCATCCACATTCAAATAGTTAAACTCACCGGGAACACCATCTACTAGTAATAGAGGAGAACCACTTTCATTCAAGGATGTCGCTCCACGCAACTGCATGGATGAAGCACTACCCGGATGCCCCGACTGAACAATACTCAACCCCGGTACTTCGCCTTGTAAAGCATCAGTAATAGTTAGGATTGGTCTGTTTTCCAGCACATCCGATTTAACCACAGTAACAGCGTTCGTCAGATTCCCTTTTTTTACAGACCCATAACCCACTACAACGACCTCATCTAAAGCCTGGGAATGTTCTTTCAAAGAAACAGTAAAATACTTTTTATTGCTCACTAAGATTTCTTGCGACAAATATCCGATATAAGAAACCGTAAGGATTGCATTTTCCGGTACATTCATATAAAAAGCGCCGTCAATATTCGTCGCCGTTCCGATCGCAGTCCCTTTCACAACAACAGTTGCACCAACGATTGGCAAGCCGGAACTGTCATTAACAATTCCTGAAATAGATTTATTCTTTTCTTCTCGGGCCTGATCGGTCTGGAGCGTCGCAGAAGAAATAATTATATGTCCGTCTTTTAATTCAAATTTCACCTGTTGACCATTCAATATTACTCCCAATACTTCACTAACAGGTTTATCGACAAGATTTACAGATACTTTTCTATTAATATCGACATCTTTCGTATCAATAAAAAAAGAATACCCGCTTTGTTTCTTTATGGCTTCAATTGCTTCTTTTACCGTCACATTTTGTACAACCAATGTTATTTTTATGTTTTGAGAAACATTTGCCTCAATAACATCCAGGTTAAAAACACTTATAATTAAACATAAAACAATAGCAAATAATGTTTTTTTAGGTACAATTAATACGACTTTCTCTTTTTCATAAGGAATGTTTTCCATAATTTTGTAATGTTGTTTTTTAATAACAAATTAGTTTAATGACTATCTGAATCGGGAAATGCTGGTACCATTTTCCGATTCTTTTTTATCTCATATTACTAACCGACCTTTTTCCATAGGCTATTAAATTTAAGGTAAATACTTTATTAATATATCTCTATAATATCATTCGTTTTCCTATATCTGAATTTCCCGCTGCTCGACATGATCGTCAGGATATCCTCCAGCGAATCGTCGTTACGGAAATCTCCGTAGAAAGTCAGATGCTTCTTCTCTTCATTCCTGAATATAAAGCTAACATCAAACGACTTTTCCAACTGTTTCACGATCTGCTCCAGGGTCAGTTCATTGAAGAAATGGGCACCGGTCGTCCAGTTGTCAGCCTGCGAAGCTGCGACTTTCCGTATGTCCGTATGTCCGCTTTTCTTATTGTAAATAGCCTGCTGCTCAGGTTTCATGGTTAATGGTTCAGTCTGATTTTCCGGGCTCGACAGGTTGACCGAACCTTCCGCCAGGATGACCTCAATATTTTCCTCATCGCCATAGGCTTTCACATTGAAACGGGTTCCTAACACCTGAATGTCGATATCGCTGGTATGCACAATAAAAGGTAGCTTCTTATTATGGGTCACTTCAAAATAGCCTTCCCCTTCCAACTGAACATTCCTCTCCTTATGCGAAAAGGCAGAGTTATAGCTCAGTTTACTTCCGGCATTCAGCCAGACGACTGTCCCGTCTTCCAGCACGATACGGCTACGCGACCCCATCGGCACTTCGACCGTCTGCATGGCATAAAGGCGGGAATGATCCAATGGCCGATTACCCAGGTAATAACCCGTTCCCAGCAACAGCATACCGGCAAAAACAGCCGCAGCGATCCTGATAAAACGCAGGGAGAACCTTTGTCCTTTCCCGGGGGCCGATATTCTTCCCCGGAAATGTTGAAACGCCCGTTCACTTTCTTCCTTGTTGCCTGCGGTGGCATGAGCTGCCAGCCAGACTTCGGTCATCTCATAAAAATATCGTTTATGAGCGGCATCGGCTGCCACCCACTTTTCCAGTTCAACGCGCTGTTCTTTATCCAACTCATTATTCAAATAAGCAGCGATCAGATCATCCGGGTAATATGTATTCTCTGTATTATTCATTTTTATGTTGTTATAAGGTAGACAAGAAAAGGATGGAAACGGGGTAGTGAGAATGTTTACTTTTTTCAAAATAATTTCATCAGGCAGGCCAAAAGCACTAACTGATACTCTTTTAATCGTTCCCTCAAAATAGATAATGCCTGTTTAATATGGTATTTAACGGTATTGACGGATATGCCCAGACGCTTGGCGATCTCCTCATGTTTCAGTTCTTCGAGCCGGCTGAATACAAACACCTGACGTGTCTCTTTGGGAAGCCGGTTTATTTCTTCATGGACTTTCTCTATCATTTCTTTTTCCAGCAGGCGTCCCAGCGGATATTCGTCCGACAGGAACAATAAAGGGGAAGTGATGTCGATACCGTTGAGACTGACTTCTTTTTCGACATAATTCTTTTGCAAATAATTCAAAGAGAAGTTACGGACCATGCGTATCAGATAGGCATTCAGGGAGATTTGTATATCCAGTGTCCTGCGGTTTTCCCAAAGGTGGAAAAAGACGTCCGAAACAATGGTTTCCGCCAGAAAATCATCTTGCAGGTACTGCCGGGAAATACAGAAAAGGCGATGATAGTAATTGTCATAAAGACTGCGGAAAGCATTCTCATTGCCTTCCTTCACCCCTCTTATTATTTGTTTTTCATAATATTCCACGCACGTATCTCCGATAAGGATAGGCAAAATTAATCAAAAACATTCTATTTTCTATGTAGCTATACGAATCATTTAAACACAAATCCCCGGAAGAAATATCTTCCGGGGATTGTTTTTGTCTGTTTTCACTCTTCACAGAGGTAGAACAGAAGAACTTTATTTTCATTACTTTAGTATTAATAAATATCACTTATTCACCTGTCACAGGATAATTAACGCCGTTGCGCTGCGTGATACTCTATCAGAATTATTTGATTACAAATAATTTTTATTTTACGATTGCAGGTACTGCAACTTCACCTTCAACCTTTACATAAACTACACCGGCAGGAACTGCGATAGTAGCTTCACTTGAAGTGATCACTGTGTTTACCAATATCTGACCAAGAACATTGCTGATAACAACCTTCTTACCATCAGCATCCTTAACAACTACAGAACCGTTGATAGTCGAAACTTCTACTGTAGAAGTAGAGATAGATTCGTTATCCGTTGCTACTTTGTCAACAGTGCCTAAAGTCAGAATAGCAGCCTGGTTCAATACCTGACCAAAGTCAGTAACACCAGTCGAACCATTACCGTCAATGATATCACCTGTATTATGGTTTCCGTTAGTGTTGAAGAACTTAGCAAGTACAGGTGTACCATTTACAAAGCGTAACCAAGCACCTTCGAATGAACCAACCGATGAGAATTGACCGTCGTTTGATTCCAGTAAGAAACCTTCTTCTTCTGTATCACCCACATAACGCAAAGAGAAAGCAACATTGTTATGAGTTCCATCCAATACAACTGCGTCATAAACAATACCTTCCTGATCTTTAGCCAGATAGTCAGGGATAATCAGGATATTTCCATCAGCATCCGCACCTGTAATAGCATTTTCGCCTTTCAATGTATAAGGAGCTTTCAATACAAACAGTGAATCACCACGGTGTACTGCTTCAACAAAAGCAAGACGAGTGTAATTGTCATACTGGAATTTGCTTGCAGCTTCTACCTTATTGATAGAGTTCTGGATAGAGTCGTTCAGGTTAACCAGGAAACGGCCGCTTACATAACCCGGATACGATACTTTATGATCACAACTAGGATTCAATCCGTGAGTTGCACCATGAGCATTTTCACCACAATAGTAGTATGCTTTTACGCTATCGGCTGCTACAGCAAACAGATACTGAGGCATACGATCTTTTGATTTAGCAACGTAATCAACATACAGACCTTCATGTTTTGTCTGAACTGACTTGTTTTCAACAGCCAGATAGTTCAGGATACCAGATCTTGAATCTTCATACAAAAATTCGTTTCCAGAGAGAGAAGACAATGTAACAGACTTCGCCAGGTTATTTACATATTCAGCTGTAGCTGCATCTGCACTCAAAGATTTATACAAAGGACGAGGATCGACAGTCAAAGCAAATACATCAGAAGTTGTTCCGCATAACTGATCGATATAACTTTCGTTAGTACCTTGTTTGATAGCCATCTTACCGGCTGTTTGGTTATTGTTCAGAACGATTTCCTTTTTATCAGCTCCGATCTTTGACCATTGGCTAGTTTCATTAACCAATGCATAATAAGGATCACCATCTACATTGTTATTTTCTTTCAGATAGAAGATAGCCCATGTCAGACCATTCTTTCCTGCCTGAATATCCGCTTCGTCAGCAACGATATAACGATGCATATGGTCAAGAGCAATATATTTATGGTCATTGTCGATCTTGTTTGCATCCTTTACTTTCACTGCATATACATCACGGCTCAACTGAGTTGCACCGGCTTTAGCGCTAGTATAACCATAAGCCTGAGCACCCTTGATCAGATGCAATTCATAGTAAGTCGGATCACCCGGAATACCCTTGATATAATTATCTGTTGCACTGATGCCCAGGAACAAATTATTTACGTTAGCATTATAATGCTGCAATGCAAATACATTTTCAGCCAATACATCGCTGGCAATTACAGAATAACCGGCTGTATTTGGAGTTTCAATCTTTTCAAAATAAATAGTATCACCACAAGAGAAGATGTTATTTGCAGCAGTTGCATGAACTGTACCGCTGGTAGTCATACCATTTGCATATTCATGGTTAATAATATAATATTTACCATTTCCAGCATCATAAAGTTGTCCTTCGAAGCCAACTACATCATTATATTCACGGTTTGTAATTTTAACTCTCGGAGTTTTGTTATAAGTAGGATCTGCATTTTCCTTTTTAACAACATCGCAACCTAATTGTTCGATAACCCATTGAGTTGCAGGCATACGTTTGAAGTCCTGATCAGCTTCCTGTACGTCATATACCAGGTGGCCACCCATATCGGCAACGATATAAGAACCGTCAGCACGTTTTTGAGTCAGCGTTACATCGTTGGCATTCGGATTAGCTGTAGATAGACGAACCAGATATACGCCATTATCAACTGTAGTACGAACTAATGCTTTGTAAGTATTATCGAAAGTAACCTTCATCTTCATATCTGCATTATACTCAACAGCGCCTGTACCGTCACCATTATGATTGTCGCAATTGAATGTTACATAAGCAGGGTTACCAGGATATTTAACTATTCCCAGTGCATGGCTGCTGGCAGAGCAATTATAACCTTCTTTAGAAATAGCCATGAATTTAGCTTCATCAGCATTGATTCCGTAAGGAACACTAACCGTCAACACCTGAGATTGGTTACCCGGAGTAGCAAAGTTTATTGCAGCCAAAGCAACCGGAACGCCTGCAGCCTTATTAGACAGACAGTTAGCAACAACAGGAGCAGCAGTTCCATAAGCAACACCTGCATTGATTGTATTCAGATATTGAGCAGGAGTCAATGCAGCCAAAGCAGCCAGGTTAGCAGTAACATCAGCAGGAAGAAGGCTCTTGTTCGGCATAGAAGCATTTAACGGTTCGATAACCAAACTATCGTTTGTCGGATAGTAAGTTACTTTGAAGTGGAAACGTGCTTTTGTAGCATCAATCTCTGCTGTGTTTGCGAAAGTAGCATCTTCCAACTTCAAACCATTGTAATTGCTGGTAGTTGCACCTTCATGATAAGTCGTAGATACACGTAGATACTTGTCTGTAGTCTGATCTTTTCTGAACAGAATGCCATAACCTGCATATACAGAAGGCTGACCTGCAGTAATAATATTACTACCTTCAGCATTACTATAATTATCACGGCTTAAAGCGGCAACCTGAGTATCTTCTGCAACATAATCAGAAGCATCCAACGGATTGCTTGTCATGTTAACGTTGAATAAGAACTTCGCTAACTTTCCAGCAAGGTTTGATGCATTATTTCCAGCAGCAGGAGGAAATGTTTTATAAGAATCGTCCGCATCAATCATAGAATTGATTTCAGCAGCGCTCAATACCTTTGCTCCGGCAATTACCGGCTGGAAAGAGATAATATTCTGCAAACCACTAGCATCGACTTTAGCCAGGCTCTGCGGAGCACTTACTAAAACGACTTCATTGTTTGCATTCAAAGCCATTGCCATGACTTTTTTAGTTCTATGATAGTAAGAATAAACCAAGTGATTATCAAAACGAGTATCACCGTTATCATCATTAGAATACCAGGTCCACATGTCATTGCAGCCATCCAAGATAGTTGCTTCTGTATTAAGAACAGCAGCTGCTGCATCTGCTGCAACTAAGTTTACAGCTCTGGTATGATCGAAAGTCAGTGCATAACCCGTTTCCTTATTAATAAAGGTATAGTTATGACCGCTTACGGCATCTTCATCAAATTTGATTTTCCAAAGAGAGTGAGTCAAAGCAGCATCTTCAATTTTTTTTGCTTCCAGATGTAATGCTCCGGTAGAATAATCACGTTCCATAGTCAGAACAGTAGTGGCAGAACCTAATGGAGTATCTTTCTCTGCATCCATACCGTGTTTTATTACCAACTGGTACCATTTGTCTGATTCGATTTTGTTTACTCCGTCACAATGTACAGAAGTGACTGCACTTCTAACCATGTCAGTACGATAAGGAATTTCCCCGTTTCCAGCATGATTTTGTTGAGCAGTTACCCCTACTGCGGCTAGCATGAAGCCAGCCATCAAAGTAGAAAACTTTTTGTTCATAATCAATAAATTTAATATTAATAATAGTGTTATCTAAAACCTGTTTACACAACTCGTTCGCTTGCTCCTAAATGTTAAATGACGAGTTTAAACGTTCCTTTTTTCTAGTCATTCTTTTGTGTATGTTTTGAGTTTATACTGAAAAGGACTAATTTTGTACTAACATTGTTATTCTGTTGATAAGAAAGGATATAGAGAAAGAAAAAAATATTGCTAAAAAAAATGGTGGTTAAAAAGATTGTTGTAATTTTGTGACTAGAAAAAAGGAACCTTTAATTTAGTCAGTCATATTTATCACCTAAAGCATTTATTATCAACACATACACAATGTTTATCATTCTTTTTTTCTTAGACAAGAATGAGACTTCCTATATATTAATGTACATGTGCGTACATTTATATTATTAGTTTCCCGAAGAGAAAAAAGTCTGTTTTTTAGCGACAACCGTTATAAATGAAGAAAAAAGAGTAGAAATGTCACCCCAAACTACCTCTAGTACAGCCCCGGTTTCATTATATCCAGTAGTTTATTGTTTACATGATTTACAAAGAGACCGTTTTATATAACTCTCAGTGTAAAATTGTTTCGGATTTTATCTGTATCTTCGTAGGCAAATAGTGATAAAGCCATGAGAAAAACAATCATCCTTTTCATCTTCCTGCATGTCCTTTCTTACGCCTTCCCTATCTATTTTAAACATATCGGGATGAAAGAAGGGCTTTCCCAACTTTCCGTTATGTCTATCTATCAGGACGAACTAGGGCGTATGTGGTTCGGGACGGAAGAAGGATTAAGCGTTTTCGACGGCGTTCATGTAACGACACATAAACCGACTCTGAAAAACGGAACAAATAAAGAGACTACAGTCGGCAACAGCATCGATTTCATAACAGGAGATAATCAGGGGAATATCTATTTCAATTCTGATAATTCCCTCGTACGATACAATTTGCATACACAACAATTCAGCTGCCTGAAACAATCGGGAGTCACAGCCGTTGCTTTCGGTAACGACCGGCTTTGGGTCGGAGTCGCTGATTCTGTTTTTATCTGGGACCCGCAAATAAAAGAATTGCAGTTCTGTTTCAAACTGGAATATACTTACCAACATGCCACCAGCATCTTTGTCGACTCCAAAAAACAATGCTGGATCGGTACGAATGCCGGATTATACATGAAGGAAGAGAATAAACCGTTGGCCTCCATCATTCTGAACGAAGATATTTACGGCCTGTTTGAAGACTCCCACGCAAACCTTTGGATTTCAGCCAGAATGAACGGACTTTATAAAAGAGAAACGTCCGGTAACTTCAAACGTTTCCGTTATGATCCGCAAAAAGCCGACAATATATCCAGTAACCAGGTCAGAGGCATCGTGGAAGACAACTTCGGAAATCTCTGGATAGGGACTTTTACCGGACTGAATAAATATAATCCTCATAACGACCATTTCCAGGTCTATACCCGAGATAACCTTCCGGGAAGCCTCGCCCACTCCTCCGTTTTCCCGGTTTATAAAGACCGTCAGGGAAGTATCTGGCTGGGAACTTATTACGGAGGTGTTCATTATTTCAATCCCGAAATGGACCTTTTCACCTTCTACACGGCGGATAAGTCCAGAAACGATTGCGTCAGTTTCCCCTTTGTCGGCCACATGGCAGAAGATAAGGACGAGAATATCTGGATTTGCACCGAGGGAGGAGGCTTGAACCTCTTCGACCGGCAAAAGAAAACATTTACCTATTTCATGGCGGATCCCGACAAAAACTCCATAGCCCATGACAATCTGAAAGACATAGCCTACAGCGCCAAGCGCAACAAGCTTTACATAGGAACCCATACCGGCGGATTATCTATCTTCGATATTCCCCGGAAGCAATTCCGAAATCCTTATTTTGAAGATCCTTCGTATGCAGTCAAAGCCGGCGACCGTATCAATCAAATGACAATCTGGAAAGACAAATACCTGGTATTCCTGACCCAATGGGGAAGTGTTAAAATGGATCTCGACACGGAACATATCAGCCCGGTTTTCCTCAGCGGGAAACAATACGGAAATCATTGCTTCGTCATCGATTCAAACGATTATATCTGGATAACCAGCGGAAGAGTGATTTATAAGATCAACATGGAAAATGAGGAAGACAAAACGATCTTCCGTTGTGGTGAGAACGGCCTTGGGGATCAAACCGTTACTACTATCTATGAAGACAAGAGAGGCCGGATCTTTTTCGGTACCTCCGGCGCCGGATTATACCTCTATGACAAAGAGAATAACTCTTTCAAAGGATACACAACCGAAAACAGCATGATCCTCAGTAACTATTGTTATGAAATTGAAGAATCCCAGCAAGGCTACCTGATCATTTCGGGTGATAAGGGACTCTCATTCTTCGATCCGGAACAGTCGATGTTCAAAGTGGTAGAACTGGGTACCGCTCTTCCCGTATCGGGTATCAATAAAGGTTGCGGACTGCTTGTCTGTAAAAACGGCGAGATCTTTGTCGGAGGAATAGACGGTTTAAGTACCTTTTTCGAACAGGACCTGTTCCGCCCTTCCAAAGATTATCAGTTATATTTCTCTGATCTGTATATTAACAACGAGCCGGTTTATCCTAAGGATCAATCCCGCATATTATCCGAAGCACTCCCTTATACGCAGAAAATCCATTTGAACCATAACCAAAACAATCTCATTCTGAATTTTAACTCGAATAACTATATCAATACGTTAAAGGAAACGGCCTATGAATACAAGCTGGAAGGTTTCGATACCAAATGGATCAGTAACAGCGACAATAGCATTCAATACACCAACCTCAACCCCGGCGAATACACACTGATCGTACGGGAGAAACAGTACGATACCAGAATCGAACCGCAAACGATCCGGATGGGAATTACAATTCATTCTCCTTTCTATGCGACACCGTTATTCTATCTGTTATATGTATTGGTAGGCGGAGGACTGATTTATGGCTTCTTCCGTTTCAAACAGTCACAGTTGCTTTTAAGAACCTCATTGCAATATGAACGGAAAGAAAAAGAGCGGATCGAGGAACTGAACCAGGCTAAGCTCCAGTTCTTCTCCAACATCTCACATGAGTTCCGCACGCCGCTGACGCTGATCATTTCACAGATCGAGCTATTGCTTCAAAGTAGTTCGCTGGCGCCTTCTACCTATAATAAGTTATTGAAGATATACAGGAACACCCACAGTATGAGGACTTTGATCAGTGAGTTACTGGACTTCCGCAAACTGGAGCAGGGACATGTCAAACTGAAAGTCTATGAACAAAATATCGTCCCGTTCCTGAAAGAAATTTATCTTTCTTTTTATGAGTATGCTTCCAGCCGGTCGATAACTTATCGTTTTACCTCTGAAAAGGAACATATCGACTGCTGGTTCGATCCCAAACAGATGCAGAAAGTATTTTACAATCTGCTTTCAAACGCATTCAAATACACCAAACCGGGAGCGAGCATCGAGATGGTGGTCGAGGAGAATGAGAACACGATCATCATTAAAATAATAGATAACGGCATCGGTATCAACAAAGAAGATATCAACAAGATATTCGACCGCTTTTACCAGGCAGGCAACCAGGCATCGGATACGGCACAGCCCAGTACCGGCATCGGCCTGTCGCTCACGAAGAGCATTATCGAATTGCATCATGGTAAAATACAGGTAGAGAGCACGCCCGGATACGGCAGTATTTTCATCGTCCGCCTGCCTAAAGACCGGACGCATTTCAAAGAAGGAGAATGCCAGTTTGTAGAACCTGACAATGAAACCATACGCAACGAGATCCTCCCGGAAAGTATCATAAAAGAACTGCCCGAAAGCACTTCCGAATTATCATTTGCAGATACAGACACAACATATACCGTCTTACTGGTCGACGATAACGAAGAGCTGCTCCAGATCCTCAACTCCTTATTTTCACCGGTGTACAAAGTTTTACTGGCGCACAACGGAAAGGAAGGACTCGAAATCGCACGCAACGAAAGACCGGATATCATCATAAGCGATATTATGATGCCTGAAATGTCCGGCACGGAAATGTGTTTGAAAATCAAGAATGATTTTAACATTTGTCATATTCCGGTCATTCTTCTTACAGCACTCAGTTCGACGGAACAAAGCATAGAAGGTTTGCAGCGCGGGGCTGACGATTATATCAGCAAGCCGTTCAATGCCAAAGTGCTGCTTGCACGCTGCAACAACCTGGTTCGCAACCGCATTATCCTGCAAAAGAAATTCAACGAACAAAAGGATTTCGATGCGCAATCGCTTGCCAGTAATCCGATCGACCAGAAGTTTATGGATACCATAAACAAGATCATCGAAGAGAACCTGAACAATATAGAGTTCGATATGAATACGCTGGCTAAAGAACTGGGATTAAGCCGCAGTTCCCTGTATGCCAAATTCAAAGCGTTGACAGGAATGACGCCGAATGACTTCGTGCTGAATTGTAAACTAAAACGGGCTGCTACCTTATTAATAACCCGTCAGGATTTGCAGATTGCCGAGATCTCCGACATGCTGGGTTTTGGTTCTCCACGTTATTTCACCCGTTGCTTCAAAGCACAGTTCGATACGACACCGGCTGAATACAGGAAGAAAGCACTTTAATGGACGAGTTTGTGGAAAGGCCGAGTTAAAAAGGTCATTCCGATTCTATTTACCAAATAGAATATATATCTTTGTAAAAAGACCTAGTGATGAATAATGTATGAAAAGTGAATTGAAAAATAAAATAGAATATATAGTCGTCTGTATATCTGAATTTGCCAATCGACATACGCTTTCTTTTCGCCAGGCATTCAATTACCTGGACTTCTACAAAGGTATTGACTTTCTGGATAAGTGTTATGAGGCCGAACATCAGTTTTCAATAGAAGATGCAATAGATGATTTAACAGAGTATTGTCAACGACACGGAGGATTACTGGCATGATATTATACCACGGCTCAAACACAGAGATAGAGCAAATCAATCTATCAAAGTCAAAACCCTACAAGGATTTTGGCAAAGGTTTCTACTTATCCGATAATGAAGATCAGGCGATGAATATGGCTAAACAAAAAGTCATTCAGACAGAGAGCGGTAGTGAAACGATAAACCGATATGAATTCGACGATACCCGATTGAATGATGGTAGTTTGAAAGTAAAAGTATTCACGTCATACGACGAAGAATGGGCAGAATTCATTTTGGCGAATCGCAACAGAAACAATAAAAACAAAGTTCATGACTATGATATTGTAATAGGGCCTATAGCCGATGATAAAGTTGGAGTTCAGGTTCGTCTTCTTTTAGAAGAATACATTGATATAACAACTTTCAAAAACAGACTACAATATATCAAAGGGATGACTATACAATATTATTTCGGAACTCAACGGGCAATCGACACATTAAAAAAATTATGAGTGATAAACAATTTCTGATAGAAGGTATTACAAAAGATATTGTAGCTTTTCTGATTGAAGACTACAATATGGATTTACAAACCGCTTTACGCCGGTTGTATAACTCTGATACTTATACTAAATTGCTTGACGAACAAAGTGGGCTATATCTACAAAGTTCGGCTTACGTATACGAATTTCTTACACACGAATTGCAAAAAGGGAAAATGGTATAAGCACATTTTCCCTTTTCCATATTTTCCTTTTCTTTCCCTATATATTTACTTCGCTTCTATATCCTTTTTACGTTTTAGGGCTTCGACGAAATAGTAATCGGCATAGTTCAACGGAACATCGATCTCCGAATTATGAGGAATACTGCCGACTGAATGCATCAGGATAAAGTTTCCGTTCGTGCCTAACGCTGCACGATAAGCCGGGGAAGCCAACGACGTCATTATGCTGTCGGCATAGGCTTTATACTCTGAGGCATTTTCAACATCCATCGTACTGATCTCATACAAAGCGGAAGCAATACAGGAAGCAGCAGAAGCATCCCGCGGTTCATTCGGTATATTCGGAGCATCCATATCCCAATAAGGAATAAGATCTGTCGGCATTGCCTTATGATTCTTCATGAAATTGAATGTTTTCAAAGCCTGATCCAGATACTTGCGGTCGCCTGTCTCACGATAACAGACCACAAATCCATAAATCGCCCATGCTTGTCCGCGGCTCCAGGCCGACTCATGCGCATATCCCTGTGCTGTATGACGGTGACGAACAGAACCATCCTTCAAACTATAATCGATCACGTGATAACAACTGCCATCCGGACGGAAATGTTCCTGTAATGTACGGTCGGCATGCGCTATGGCTATTTTATAGAAAGAAGAATCACCGGATAAACGGGTAGCTTCGAACATCAGTTCCAGATTCATCATATTATCGATGATCACGGGACATTCCCAGCCACGTTCCGACTGCCAGCCACGATCGACATTCCAGGACTGAATCACCTGGGGGGCTTCACGGAAACGGGTAGACAGGGATTTGGCAGCCTGTACCATCACATCTTTATAGGACGGATCGGCAGTCAGGCGCAAACCGTTACCGAAACTGCAATTAACAATAAAACCGATATCATGGTGCCAAGTCAGATTCTTTGCCTCTTCAATATCCAACGTATATTTCTGTGCAAGCGGAAGCAATGCCGTATCGCCTGTCAACTCATACAAGTACCACATCGAACCCGGGAAAAAACCACTGCGCCAATCAGCGTAACCGCAATAATAAACGGAACTATCCTTTTTCAACGTAACAGGGTTCAGAAATTTACCACTGGCTTCGATGACTTCTATTTCCTTACCGATCTGTGCACGGGCAAAATCCACATTCTCGTCTACAAAGCTCTTTTCTACAGTTTTAGGTGTTCCTCCGCACGATATCAGAAATGCAGAGAAAGCCAAAGCGATCCAATTCTTCATTCTTTATTTATTGTTTTGTTTGATTGTAAACACGTAAGTTCCCGACATTGCCGTCTTAACGGCATTCAATGAAAGACGGTATATTTCTTTTCCCCAGACATTCGATAAACGCGGATCTTCCAGCGTAATTGTCTCGACGGAAGGTGTGAACTGGTTTTTGTCATACAATAAATCAACCTTTTCACCATTCACTTCTATCCGGATAATACCGGCAGAAGAAACATCCACCTTCCCCCAGGTCAGGAAATTGACCTGATCCGGCTCTTTCCGTTCTCTCAAAGAGAATGAGTCTTTGATCTTCAGTTCTCCCTTGTTTTTATTTAATGTATAGGAACGTACCCACGAGTTTACACCTGCTTCTTCGGGATAAGCAGTAGCAATATCGGCCGTAAAGGTCATTCGGTTCGGATCAAACGAAACCTTCGTTGCCTTATACCGGGAACCGAATGATTGGGGGATGCCGTTTATTATCGGCAGGTTGTGATAATTGCTTTGCATCGTCCAGATCGTATAACGTTCGTTACTGAATGTCTGGCGGGTATAAGTACCGACACCGGCATCGATAAAGACCGGAGTCGTATTCAGGTAGAGTGAAAAAGTTCCTGCATCGTTGTGATTATGACTTTCATTATTATATCCGCCTTTGGTTGCCAAAAAGAAACCGGCTTTATTCGTCATATAACAGAATTGAGTTTCCGGATACCAGGTATAAGCCGGAGCATGATAGGAAGGTTCTGCCTCTCCCATCTCTTTAGCATACAGAAGGCTTTGCAACGTACGGAAGATATCTCTACCGGAAGAAAGATTCTTTTTAGCAGACAGACTGCTCAGATAAGCTGCATATTGCATCATGACATCGCTTCCGACAGCCTTACCGTACCGGTAGATGATCGGGGCATCTCCCCCGCCTTTGGCCGAGGCATCCGCGAAATTGACTACCCAACCATTCCCTACATAAGAACGGGCGATGTATTCTCCCATATTTTTAATGATCGGCTGGTCGAACAAACTGATCTTTCCGCCTGTCCCGTCATATAATAATTGAAGATAGTCATACATCTTTCCGGCAGCATGTCCCCAATAGGAAGGACCTTCTTCGCAGGCACCGTCGGAATGCGTATAATTAATGAATTTATCGACGGAAACCATCGTACGGTAAACGGCTTTTGACAACTTTTCCTTGTCATTTTCCAGCAACAGGAAACATTGTAACGCATTGAAGTTACACCATGGATTCCAGTTATTGACCAGCATTCCCGGTTTATAATTGAAAGCCATCCACCAGAAACGGTCTTCATTCATATAAGTGTCCAGTATCCTTTCCTGTAATTCATGGCGGAGACGCTCGGAGATAACAGGATTCACTTTGTCGAACTCCGAATGGAAGAAATAATATGTCCAGGAAAGTAATGAGCCCAGATCACCGGCGGTCAGGTCGATCACATGTTCTTTATAATCAGGCAAGGATCTTTTAGAGTGTTGGGCGGTCAGATGTGCAGACAATGCCCAGGAAGTCATTTCACAGGAATGAAAAACACCGTTGATGAGTTGGTCGATAAAACGTCCTTTACCTTCCGCCAGTTCTGCCATCAGCAAATCAGCGATAGCTCCGTTGTTACTTCCGAAAGGGTCTTCCATGACACGGCGGTTACCGCTCCGTTCGAACTCGATATAGTCGGTAGCTTTCACTACTTTCCATTCATAATCCAGTTTCTTTTCTCCCCTTCTGATATGCTCGTCTTTGTATTCTCCGAGGAACTGATCCCAGGCTGCACGATCCGCGTAAGACGGATACGGGGCCCATTTCTGATCTTCCAGCAAAACTGATTTCAATACAGCAACATCTGCCGATCGTTGCAGCAGGTCACGCTCTTCGTAAGCATGAAGAGGCAAGACAAAATAAAATAACAGGCATAACAAAGCCCATGCTCTAAGTGTTTTCATGAGTATCCATTTTTTTTAAAGCAAAATTAATAAGATCAGCATAACGGAACTGACCTTTTTATCCAATTTAGGGGTATTTATTGTCCAAAAGCAACCTTTTAATACCGGATATAACAAAAAAAGGAGTACCTCTGGACGATCTGTTTTACAGACCGTTCCGGAGGACTCCTTTTGTCTGGTCAGCCCAAACACACGAATTAATCTATCCAACCATTATTCTGGGTCAGATTTGTATTCATTTGAATTTCAGACTTCGGAATAGCCCAGTTATACAGATAATCGCCACCCCATGTATAGGAAGCCTGCATCGATCCCCAGATCTGTTTCAGACCGGCACCGCTCTTAAACTTGGTTTCATGCCAAGTCTTCCAGCGCATTTCGTCGAAGAAGTTCACACCTTCACCGGCAAATTCCCAACGACGTTCGTTACGGATACGTTCACGCATATTATCCTGACCGGAAACCTGGGTATATTGATTACTGTTCAATAACGCAGCACCGGCACGGGCACGCACTTTGTTCACCCACTCGATCGCTTCATCTGTTTTGCCCTGTTCATTCAAACATTCTGCCAACGACAATACAACATCAGCATAACGGATAATCGGGATATCGATCGGGGAATACTCGCGGTTAGGAATTTCAGAAGCTCCCTCTGCCACAAACTTCCTGAATAAATAATAATAACGGTTGTTTGTGTCTGTCTTCAAATCGAACGGATCGGCCGTATCAAAACCTCTGTATGGCCAACGAAGTGTATACGTATAAGCTGTGGCACCATTTGCTCCGAAGTATTCGGCATATGGGGTAATGATAGTTGCCATCAAGCGTGGGTCCCGGCTTTCATAAGCCATTCTGATTCGCGCTTCGTTACCGTCTGCCAGATATTTAGACAAATCAGCTCCATCTTCCGCCATTTTAGCCTTCTCGGCTTCCGTCATTCCGTCACGCAGGAAATAAACCGATCTTTTCGCCTGATCCATAGAGTTGTAACCCGGAATAAAATCGTCCCAATTAAAAGGTTTCCCATCTGCACACTCATAAGTTTCAACAAAATCAGTACTTGCCAGATAGGTATTCCAGCAAGAGCCGAAAGAACTACGTGTACCGTAACGGAAAGTAAAATTGTTACCATAACCGCTTTCACCAATACATTGGAGGGAGAAGATCATTTCCTCACATTGTTCGTTAGCCTCTTTGAACAATTGTTTGTATTCACCCTGGAATAAACCGTATCCCAAATCGCCTACTTTACGCAGATCAGCTTCTGCTTTGGCCCATTCGCCTGTCCACATATAGGCTTTTCCACGCAAGGCATAGGCTGCACCTTTGGTTACACGTCCATAATCAGCATTACCTGCCGCATATTTATCAGGCAAATCTGCTGTATTGATCGCATCTGTCAAATCAGTAATAACCTGATTCCAGACTTCCGCTTCTGTATTACGTCCTTTCACCAATTCATCCAATTCAGCAGGTTCCAGATATAAAGGAACACCTTTATACATCATATTCAATCTATAATAGAAAAAAGCACGCATGAATTTGGATTCTGCTGTTAAACGAGCAAGCTTCGACTCCGACAACGGGGCTTTTGGCAAGTTCATGATCGCATCGTTACATCGACTGATCCCTTCATAGTTGATCTTCCAATAACCGGAAAATTGTCCGTCGCCTGTTGTTGCATTACCTCTTAATAAAGAGTAATTTCCATCACGGTAATCAGCAGAAACACCATAGCTGTCGAATTTATGCAGATCACCGGCTACATTCTCGGAACGAAGCACATTATAGATTCCAGTGACCCCCATATCTGCCAGATTTTCAGTCGTCCACATGTTTCCGGACGCAATTGAATCATACGGAGTCAAATCCATCAAGTCGCTGTTACACCCTGTCAACAGAGCGATAGAAGCACCTAATAAACAAATATTCTTTACTAATTTCATAACTCTCTACACTTTAAAATGAAATGTTTGCACCAAATGCGAATTGTCTCAATGATGTATATTCCGGATAAGCTCCCAACTCAGGATCCTGGCCCGGATACTTCGTAATATTGAATACGTTTTCAATAGAAACATATACACGAAGGTTATCCGTAAAAATCTTCTTGGAGATATGAGCCGGTAACGTATAACCGAAAGTAAGGTTCTTTAATTTCAGATAATTACCATTGAACAAATACAAAGAAGATGTTTCAACATTCTGATAACCGCTTTCACCGTTCACCAGACGACCGTACTGAGCATACAGGTTTGTACGCGGATCGGAAGGATTTTCCGGATTATAGAAATAGTGATCATTGGCTATATCGGTACCCAAAGCCACACCGACACGGGTGGTCGGAGAGTTATAACCGGTCGAAGCTCCCCAATACAATTTAAATCCGGCAGCACCAGCCCAGTTCATCGATATATCAAAACCTCTCCATGCAGCAGACATCTGAAAACCGAAGTTATACTTCGGATCGGAAGAAACTCCCTGGAACTCTTTATCGTCCGAACCACCATAGATACCGTCACCATTGGCATCGGCATAAATATAGTCACCATACCAGATCTTATCCTTGGATACTGTTTTATTGGGCATGAAAGTATGACCTGCATCGATCATCGCTTTCAACCATTCCATATCGCTTTCCGTACGGATCATACCGTCTGTCGGACCACCGTTCACACCGTCGGCAGCATATCCCTTTCCGGAACCCTTATATGGATTACGAATATAGTATTCCTTCATGATGCGGTCTTCAATAACCGGATTCACTGCGGAAGTGCTGGAAGCGACATCACCGATGTTACTTTTCCATTCGCCGTTTTCGTCATAACCAGCGACTAATTTTCCTTTATACTTCTTTATCTTATTAGGCGTGTAAGAAAAATTTCCGCTAACGGAATAGCTGACTTCTTCGATCTGGTCTTTCCATCCCAGCGACAGTTCGACACCTTTAGTACTCATTTCCGCTATATTCTTACGGGGAGCACCTTTGTTACCGGCAGTCAGATAAATAGACGGTGTAAACAAGATACCTGTGGTATTCTTTACAAATGCATCCATCGTGAAAGACAAGCGGTTATTCAATGCATTCAAGTCGATACCGACATTGGTCATTTTAGACGTTTCCCACGACAACATGGAGTTGGCTATGGAAGTAGAAGCCAGACCGGATATCAGTTTTCCGCCGAACGGATATTTACTACCTCCGTAAGTAGACTGATATTCATATTCACCCACATCATCACCACCGTTATTACCTACTGAACCATAAGAAACACGAAGTTTCAGGTTATCTAACCAGTTTTTGGTATTTATCATGAAATCTTCTTCCGATATACGCCAAGCCGCAGAAAAGGAAGGGAAAGTACCCCAACGATAATCGCTATGATAGCGGGCATTCCCATCATGACGCAAATTCGCTTCAAACAAATACCTTGATTTATAGGCATAATTGATGCGGCCGAAGAACGAACGGCTGGCACGATCAAAAGCTCCGCCGCCCACACTCAGCATTTCCGTAGCCGAACCAGGTGTGTGGATACTTGAATCGATCAGTCCCTTCTTTGTTGCATTACGGGTATCGCGTTTGTAATAATACTCTTCGTAACCAGCCAAAGCACCCAGGTCATGATCTTTATTGATCGTTATATTATAGCGTAAAATATTCTGTAAAGTATAGCTATAATCGGCACGGTTATAAAAGTAAGTAGTCATTTCAGACGGTTCCGTTGCCGGTGACATGATCGTGCCGTCACTAAACTTAACTTTCTCATAGGGATTCGTCCAAGTCTGATTATCTTCCCAATACCGTTTATAGTTCAGGTTAAAATCCCATGACAGCCCTTTTATCGGGGAAATACGCGAATACAAAGTCGTATTGAAGTTCGTTTTCTGCTTTTTACCATCCTGCGCGTTAAGGAAAGCCAGAATACTATTAGCAGTAGCACTTTCTTCCGATGCTTCCGGGTAACCATACTGTCCGTTCCACTCCGGATACAGACCGGGAGTTGTCTGGCGCAGGTAGTTATTGGCATTATCGAAGTTTCCCGCCTCTTTATCTTCCTGAGAGGCAAATGTACGGGTTCCCACTGTCAACCAATTAGTAACATTCGCTTCGATATTGGCACGTAAAGAGTATTTCTTGATACCGGTATTATCTACCAAGCCCGGATTATCCAGATAACCGGCAGACATCAGGATACGCAGTTTTTCCGTACCGCCATTCACCGAAACATTATGGTCATTGATCAGACCATGTCCGAACAAGGCTTCCTGCCAGTCGGTATTCGGATAGGCAATATAATTAGGAACACCGTTCTCATTCAACCCATTCGGATCTTTTGATTTTTCACGCCACAAATCAATCGTACTTTGGGCAAAATGATTCGGCTGACCGATGTTCTCGAACGACTCATTCAGCCACTCCATATAATCGGCATAATCGGTCACCTGATCGATCAGGTTCGTAGGCTGTGCATAAGAAACACGTCCGGAATAGGACACCGACAATTTTCCGGCTTTTCCTTTTTTAGTCGTGATCAAAACGACGCCATTCGCTGCACGTGATCCATAAATAGAAGAGGAAGCTGCATCCTTCAAAACAGAGATCGATTCGATATCTTGCGGATTAACAAGGTCCATAGCTCCTTCTACACCATCGATCAAAACTAACGGGTCCTGATTGTTGAGCGTACCGACACCGCGAATACGGATTTTCGAACCATCGCTACCCGGCTGTCCGGAACTTTGCATTACCTGTACACCGGCACTTAAACCGGCCAACGCGTTCGATACATTTGTAATAGGACGAGATAAAGCCTGATCCGCAAAATCCACGGAAGATACGGAACCTGTCAGATTCACTTTCTTCTGCGTACCATAACCAACCACTACCACTTCGTCCAAAGCCTGCGAATCTTCCTTTATCTGAATAGTAAAAGAGGTTTGGTTACCTACCGTGATCTGCTGCTCTATGTATCCTATAAAAGATACTACCAAAACAGCATTCGGAGAAACGTCTAAAGTGAACTTACCATCCATGTCGGTGATCGTCCCGTTCGTTGTCCCTTTCTCTACGATGTTGGCTCCGGCAATCGGGCCCATGGCGTCTTCAACTGTTCCGGTTACTGTTTTTTTCGCTTGTTGTGGCGAAGCGACAAAAACATCGGATTCCGGAACTTCTATCCCCAGATCTGTCGGACTGGCAGAAGCCACTCCTGCCGATGTCAGGAACATAGTTGCTCCAATGAACATCTTTGATAAATAAAAACGATTAAAATCCTTCGTCATAATAACACCAGATTTAGTTAATGAATAAATTGTGTTTGCGCACACCAGATTCCAGAAATTTGTTGTGCAGATAATGTTTGTTTTGTTCGTTTTGCACAAAAAGGAAATAGTTCTGTTAAGACTATGT
>Ga0129308_1000854_pt1 | contig 38800 bp, 41 predicted proteins | sample L827metagenome_FD_94440 | JGI IMG/M metagenome (GOLD analysis project Ga0129308, IMG submission 94440) | Ring-tailed lemur group fecal microbial communities from Wisconsin, USA - L827 metagenome | ecosystem: Host-associated > Mammals > Digestive system > Large intestine > Fecal | place: USA... | reverse complement strand
GGGGTTAAGGTAACGCCGTTTGTGTGCGTATTCAGTTTTTAACACATTCCCTGTCTATCCGCTGTCCGCAAAACCATTGATTTTATTAGCTTTTTGCCGCTATCGCTATCACACCTCATTATTCGCCACGCCGGCTTTACCGTGTTGGTGGATAGCTCCGGTTTTTGCAGGTTCAGAATTTGTTTATAGGAGCCATAATGTGCTCTGCTCTTTGATTTAGTGAATCAGTTCTTCAAATACGGAAACGACATACTCCGCAATCTCACAATCCTGTTCTTCTATTCCGCCGCCAACGCCAATTCCACCTGCAATCTTTCCATTCACAAACAGGGGATAACCGCCAGCCACAAGAGTAATACGGGAATCGTTGGTCTGAATTGCCATCAGGGAAGCACCCTCCATGGCCCAGGCTGCAACATCCTTCGTTTTGCACTGTGTAACAGCAGCCGTATACGCCTTGCCGGGTACAAGCGTAATGCTCAGCACCAAGGCCTCGCCATATCTGCAATATACTCTCGGCAATCCATTTTCATCGCTGATTGCAAAGCTGATATCAATGCCAAGTTCTTTGCTTTTTTCTCTTGCAGCAGCACACAGCTTATCACACAATTCGTCCGTTAAAATCATTTGAAACTTCCTCCATACTTAAGATCGATACGAGAAAGGATTTCTCCTTTCGTATCAACCGCAGTATATCGGGGAACCTGCTTCTGCCGCTTGCCTGTTTCTCTGAAAACCTTGCTCATTTCTCCAAATGACGCCGCATGTTTAAAATATCCTCTTTCGGTGCTGAGCCAAACATTTTGCGATAATCCCTGATAAATTGCGACAGGCTTTCATATCCAACCTCTACAGATGCTTCGGTTACGTTCTTCTTCTCATCCAGCATAAGCCGCCTGGCTTCGGTCAGCCGCAGGCGTTTTGGCATTGCAACGGCCCCATGCCCACTGCGCTTTTGAATTTTTGATGAAATAAAGAAACGCTCATGCCTCTTTGTTCCACTAAACTTTCCACCGTAAAAGAATCGCGGAAATTCTCTTTCATCCAGCTATTTGCCTCGTAGATCTCATCCACCCTGCTGATGTTTGCGATACTTTGCAGGAATTGCTTGCCGTAGGAACCGCAAAGAATACAGTAAACAATCTCCCGCATGATATTTTTCGCATAAATTCCGATGGGATCGTTTGATTCATTGAAGAAAAAAGCCTATAAACAGATCCTATGACTTCACAGTCTGACAGGGCATGATTCCTTCGTCCATCCTTTCTCCTGTAATGTTCTCTGTCAGGTCATTGTCCAAATCTAAAACTGCCATGATGACATCATTTGTTGAAAATTCCAAGGCAACAGCTAAAAAATCCTGCTGCTCCGAAAAGGTCAATACTGTCCCCGATAAAGGCGTATCTATTTTGGATATGGAGTATTGCCCCGCCATGTAGTCCATAATCCCCGAAGGCGTATAAAGCCGGAGACTACCATCCAATACAATATATAAATAAGGATTTTCTGTTTGTGGCATTTGAATTTTCTTTGTTGTATAACGATAGGCTGTGACATATGGAATCCCTGTTGGATTGCGCTCCCAGCTGAGCTATACCCCCAGATAGAAGAGAGTGATTATTAAGTTTTTTGTACTCCCAATAGGAGGGGTGTGTAACCGCTTCAACCGGGCTCCCCTTTAAGTGGCAGGGCGCGTACCATATTTCGTAAATTCTGACTGTTTCCTTCCATTTTCTTCACCGGATACTTTCAAATTTTAAGACTATTATAGCGCAGAACTCCAAGATATTCTATTGCTGTATGTAAGTCGAGGGAGAGACTTGAATTGATTGCTTAAGCTTCCGCTAGCAATACAAATTTACACAAATTTGTGACATTTCGCAGTTTATCCGCAATTTTTGATCGCAAAACAGTTTGTATCACCATCTTCTCCCCCCCTGAAATCGCCGTCTGCGGTGCCGGCTGCGCATCCTTTGGATGCTAAAAAATCAAAACATACCCTCGGTTGACAAGGGTATGTTTGGAAGAAAATGAAAAACGCTATGCAATCGGAGAACCTTTTGCATAGCGTTTTTCCGTTTATTTGGCGCAAGTCATATTTTTGTGAAGGTTTCCTTATGGCTCACTCTCTTTGTGCAACGCCTCTTTTTTGCCCCAAAGGCGTTTGGGCGTTATTCCACCGTGAAGATGACGGAGGAAGCCAGCGGGGACACCGTGCCCTCTTCGGTACGGGCGCGGACGTCCAGCTTGAAGGTGCCGGCGGCCTCAGCCACGTAGTCGAAGGACCAGTTGACCCACTTGTCGGCGGAGGCATTTTCCACCGGGCAGGAGGTCCAGTTCTCACCGTCGAGGGAGAATTCGACCGCCGTGATAGCAACGCCGCAGTCGTCGGCATAGCCTTCAAAGGTGATCTTGTCGCCGATGGCGAAGGTCTCTTCCGAACGATTCAGGATGGACACCTTGGCGCGCTGAGCAGGCACGGCCTTTTCCACGATGGGAAGGGCTTCTTCACGGCTCAGCTCGATCTCGGTGACCTGACGGGTGAAGTACTTGGAGACGGTGGAAGGCATCCACACCTGCAGGCCGGTGGGGTTGCCCTCGCCGGCGATATCGTACACCAGCAGGGCGTCCTTGTCGAGAACGTACTGCAGGGGCAGGGTGCTCTCATAGCCGTCGGCAGATTTGAAGGTGATGGCGTTGGCGTCCTCTTCCACGCCGGCAAGGGAGAGCAGATCTGCCACGCGGGCGCCGGTCACGCTGCCCTGCGCCACAGAGGAGCTGGTCGCGCAGGAGCAGACCATGGTGCGGGTCGTGCCCTGCTGCTTGAGCGCAGCCAGGGAGATGGACTGATCCTTCTGGATTTTGCCGCCGATATTGACGTAGTAGTTGGTCTCGTCAACATTGTCAAAGGCAAAGGCAGGCTTGGCGCACATGGCAGTCGCCGCAGTGCCGAAAAGGTTGAAAATCTCGCTGGCGGGAGACATCACGTTCTGGTTGAAGGAAAATTCACCCTTCACCTCGGCCAACTTGTCGTACTGAGCGGCCTGGCCCAGCTCGAGAACGCCGCCCTTGACCGCAACAGAGGTAACGGCCTCAACGGGAGCAGCGGCAGGAGCGGCAGCTTCAGGAGCGGCAGCACAGCCCGCCAGCAGGACGGAAGCGCCCGCGACGGCGCTGATCGCCTTGATCGCATTGGACTTTTTCATGAGAATTCCTCGCTTTCTGTCAGGAAGCAGCTTGCTCACTGCACGTTGAACAGGAACTGTGCAGTGTAGGGCATCACGCGCTCGGTGCCGTCATCCCTGAGGCTGGTGGCGCGCATTTCGATCAGATAGGAGCCGGGCTCAAAAGCGTTGTTGAGGTCGAGCGTCCAGTACACCCACTGCTGCGTGACGGCGTTTTCAATGGACTGCTCAATCCAAGTGGCGCCGTGGTCGAAGGAGAACTCCACCTTGGTGATGGGCTCATCCCAGGCGTCGGCATAGCCTTCAAGGTGGATCGCTTCGCCCTTCTTATAGATCTGGCCGCTGGTGCCGACCAACACGCCCATGTCGGGCTTGTTGAAGAAGTCGCCCACTTCGGGATCGACCGTCCAGCCGTACAACGCCCAGGCGGGACCATCGTCATGAATGATCTTGACCTCGTTGACGCACTTGCTGAAGTTACCGGCAGACATTTCATTGGCCCAGAAGGCGACGGGGTAGCCCTGGCCGGCGGGAATGGTCTGGCCGTTCATTTCCAGAACGAGCAGGCCCTGCTGGTCAATGACCTCCTGCGTGTACATGTTATAAACGTAACCGTCGTTGCCAGTGGGGTAGATCATGTTGGCGTCTGCGTGAGGCATGGCGTACTCGACGATCTTGGCGATCGGGATACCGGTCACTTCCGCCTGATAAATCAGGGATTCGCCCACGCCGCTGATGACGCAGTGGCTCTTCATGGTCTGGGTGACAGTGCCGAAGGTCTCGATCATCTCGGCGATGGTCATCTCAAAGGGATTGTCGATGTCGCCGGTGACCTTGACGGTCCAGTTTTTATAGATGTCCTCGGTGATCTGATCGTCATAGACCAGCCAATTCTGGGGCTCGGACTTAAGGTTCTTGTAATACATTTTTTCAACGGGAGTGATCTCGGTCTGGTTCCAGTTGAAGGAGAGATCCATGGAATCAGCGGACAGATCGGTGATGCCGCGCAGCACGTCGTACTTGACAAGATCCCACTGCTGATATTCGCCGTCCATATCAATGTAATGGCAGGATTCGCAGGTGCCGTTCATCGCCTGGAAGGCGGCGTTGTTCATATGGCGGGTATGGATGGCGTCGCGCCAATTGGTGTTGCCCTCATAGCCGTGGCAGCCGAGGCAGGTCCAAATGGTGTATTCGTGGTCATAGCCCACGTAGATGGCGCCGTGGAAGGTGTCGATGGCCTCCTGGGCGCTCTCGAGGGTATGGCAGGCGTTGCAGCCGCGGTTGTCGGCGTTCATATACAGATTGTTCCAGGACGTAACCACACGGCCATAGACGCTGGTATTGTCATAAGGCGTACGCTGGATCTGAACGCCACTGTCGAGCGTGGTAACGCGGGGCGCGTTGGCCGCGTCGATCTCGGCGGTTTCCTCGACAGTCGCGCGGTCGATGGCCATTGCAGGGCCTTCTTCAGCAGGCGCTTCCGTTGCGGCAGGGGCTTCAGTGGCAGCGGGCTCTTCCGTCGGAGCGGGGGTCTCGGCAGGAGCTTCGGTGGGCGCTTCAGTAGGCGCTGCCGTAGGCTCTTCCGTTGCCGCCGGCGCGCAGGCAGCCATTAGGAGCGCGCAGATCAGAACTAGCGCGATCCCACAAAGCAGAGATCTCTTTTTCATGATTGTTTCCTCCTCACTGAAAAAGTGAATGATGAACGTCTGACAATTCTCAGACCTTGGTAATATTTTATCGCAGAACAAAAACACAAAAAAGACGCAATTCCTAGAAATTGCGTACATTTATCCTACCTCTTTTCCCTTATATTTACAGGACAAAGGTTGCCTGCTTGCCAAAGAGGGCGGTTCCCATGTAAAATGAATAAAAATCTTTTTAAATGAAGAAAGAAAATTTTTCCGCACGACAAACAAGGAGGGCGTGGATTTGGGATATTCTGAAGCGAAGGTAAACAATGCGCTGGCCTACCATCTTTCCAAGGCCAACCCCGACGCGCTGCGCCTGATTCACTGCCGCCATATCGACGAAAAAAGCCGTATTCCTCTGCACTACTGGCCGGAGGAGTCCGCCGGGGAAGATATCATTATCACCACTCATCAGGCGACCGATCCCTGGGGGATGCACCGGCACGACTATTTTATGCTCAACTACATCTACAGCGGCAGCTTTATCGTCAACATCAGCGGTCAGGAGCACCGGATGGAGCAGGGCGCCATCTGCATCCTCCAGCCCGGCGCAGCGCACTGCATTTCCACCTTCCCCGGTGCAGGACCGAGCATTCTTTTGTCCATCGCCGCCAAAAAAGATCTGGTGTATCGTTCCTTCCTGCCGCTGATCTCCGAAAGTCCGCTGCTTCTGGATTTCTTTGTCAAATGCTCGGATAACCGCTCCGTCCCCAGGACGATCGTGTTCCAAAACCACCACAGCGACACCATTCGAAAGCTCTTTGACGCAGCGCTGGTGGAATCCGCGGAGCGGGATACCTCTTATTCCAAGATCCTCGAATGCATCTTTGCCAGCATCCTCATCTTCCTGTCCCGCAGCTATAAGGAATACGTTTCTGACGACGAGCACGGCAGGCGTATCAGCGTCGAGTCCATCATGAAATACATGGCGCTCAACTGCACGACCCTGACGCTCGAAGATACCGCAAAGCATTTCTGCTATAATCCCAGTTATCTTTCGAGCCTCCTTCACAAGGAGACCGGTCGTTCCTTTAGCACGATTCTGCGTGAATTCAAGCTGGACCGCGCCAAACAGCTGCTGCGGCAGACCGATCTTCCTATTAATATGGTAGCCTCTCTTGCGGGGTATCCGCATCTGGGCAATTTTCATAAGGTGTTCAAGGCGGCCTTCGGTATCACGCCCAACGAATACCGCCAGCAGCTGCTCCGGGAAGAGGAACGCGGATAAGCGCTTCCTCCTTTTTCCTAATTCGAGGCCAAAACGCAAAGCGGCTCTCCGGCCGCTCTTTGCTATGAAAAAGGATTCTCTGAAAATGAAATTTCAAATGGAAAAGATCGCTGCTCTGCGGGCGGCGCTCCACCGCTGCCCGGAGGTATCCGGCCAGGAAAAAGAAACCAAAGCCCTGCTGATGCGTTTTTTGCGGGAAAACACCAGCCTGGAGCTGCACCCCTGCGGCGAAGGGTTTTACGGCGCGCACCGGGAAGCCCTATCCGGCTCCCCGAAAAAGCCCTCCATCGCCTTGCGGGCCGACTACGACGCGCTGGCCTTGCCCGGCGGCGATGCCGCTCACCTGTGCGGACATGACGGCCATGCGGCAGCCCTCTGCGCCACTGCACTTTCTCTGGAGGGCAGGACCGTAGGACGTGACGTGTTCTTTTTGTTTCAGCCGGCGGAAGAGACCGGCGCAGGGGCCGCCCAATGCACCGGGCTCTTTCGCCTCGAGTCCGTCGGCGAAATCTATGGCGCTCACAATCTTCCGGGCCTTCCCCTCGGGCAGGTGACCACCCGGGAAGGTACCTTCGCCTGCGCCTCCCGCGGCGTAACGTTGCACTTTAAAGGAACGGCAACCCATGCCGCCTACCCGGAAAGCGGCCGGTCTCCAGCCCAGGCTGTGGGGAGGCTCCTGTGCGATCTGGAAAGGCTTTCCGCGCCGGAACAGTTTGCCGGAATGACCCTTTGCACCGTCGTCGGCATGACCATGGGAGAAAAAGCCTTCGGCACGGCTGCATCCGGAGCCGAACTCTGGCTGACCCTTCGCGCTGAACACGACGGCGACCTTTCCGCCCTGGAAAAGGTGATCCTCAGCCGGGCGCAGGCCCTTGCCGCGGCAGACAGATTAGGCTTTTCCTTTGAGGAGCAGGATATTTTCCCCGCAACCGAAAATCACCCCGCCTGCGCGCAGAAGGTGCTTTCGGTCTGTGGCGGAACGCCTCTCCCCTCCCCCATGCGCTGGAGCGAGGACTTCGGCTGGTATCTCCAGCACTGTCTCGGCGCCTTTTTTGGCATCGGCGCGGGTCTGGACTGCCCCCCGCTCCATACCGACCGCTACGAGTATCCCGACACCCTGCTCGAGCCGACCACAGGGGCCTTCCTCAAATTGATTTTGGGGTAAAGCACAGGGAGCTGCAGAGCACAGTGCAATAAGACGCATGCGCCTTCGATTGCCGTTTTGACGTATTTCTTTAGCCGAAAGCCGTCCCGCTCTTTTCAGCACATCTCAGGTCATCAAGGCTGGATGTCCCCCTTTGGGGATGACCTTGTTTTCGTCGGTTGCCCGCTGGACGCGGTCGGGGAGACGTCCTTCGAACCACGCCAAATACGGAAAGCAGAGGCCACATAGTTTGGGCGAGACGGGTAGGAGCCACAATGCGGCACAGCCAAAGACGTGGCGAGTCCACGGCATCCACAGGGCACACGGCGAGCGGTTGCAGCAAAGCTATGGGTTCTTTCCGTCCGCCAAAACCGTATGTGCTCCTGTCAACCGAGGATAAGGATATCAAAAAATGACATCTCCCTTTCGATTCTTTCTTTAATGGGCGAAAACAGGCGTTTCCTATTTCGGGCCCAAAACGCATGTAACCCACTATGATAGTCTCAACTTGAAAACTGTCATAGTGGGTTGCTTTTTCTGAAATGCTTCCGTTGCATGCAGTAAATGCTGCGCAATTCCCATCTGCATCAGAACTTTCCCATCATCCGGCTCCTCTGACTTTCGCTGTCAGGCAGAAAAAGTCAGGTCAAATGAGACGATCAATCAGTTCTCCGTGGCGATTGTCTGGACGGCCACGCGTCCAGTGGAGAGACATTCAGCGCTGGCGTTGCCGCCGATGCGATTGCCGCCATGGAAGCCGCCAGCCACAGCACAGCGGCCGCCTCCGCTGCCGAAAGGAGCTTTTTCCAGACCGCCTCCGAAAGGAACTGGTAAAACAGGAAAAACCGCACAAAGACAAATGCGTCCGAGCGGAAGTCCCTCCGGCACCGGAATGAATCAGCGGTTCAAAGCGGATCTGCGGCAGCCAGCGGATCAGACCCAGCACGGTTACAAGGGCCAGAAACAGCAGGTACCGTTCTCTGGTCTTCTGCGCGTACCAGGGCGACACAGGCGATCAGCATCACAAGAAGCCCCTCTCCCCTCAAGCAGGAAAAGAGCAGGCCTTTTCCCGCTGCCGCCTCTTTTCCCATTAAGCATGATGCAAAAAATCGCAGCCTGCTCTTACAGACTGCGATCCTTTACGCCGCGCTGCGGCAAATGGCTCCCCAGGTAGGGTTTGAACCTACGACTCTCCGGTTAACAGCCGGATGCTCTACCGCTGAGCTACTGAGGATCATGCAGTGCGTCAGCAAACTCCTCTGCTGACAAAAATTAGTATAGTACGAAACAGCAGGATTTTCAAGAAGAAATTTCAAAAAACGGCCAAAAACCGGAGTTCTTTCCGCCTGTCCTGCAAACCGCGTCCCTTCCGGTGTTCATCGTACCACAATTCCCCTTTTCTTTGAGCCTCGCCGGCACAAAAACGGCCCGCAGTTGCGGACCGTTTTTAAAGGGTAGTCAGGTTCCCGCGTGGGAAACAGCGTTTCTTTAAAAGCCGGCGGCTTCCGATTCCCCGGCCCAGTAATAAAGCTCAGCGCAGATGGCGACGGACTTTTCCAGCCACCAGCGGGCCTTACCGGGGTTTTTGTCGGTCCCGTGTCCCTGTGCATAGCACAGGGCGGTCTCCAGCATGCCCCTGAGAGAGCCGCCCTCCGCCGCCAGCAGCAGGTGGACGAAGCGGTTCTTCTGGCCCATACAGCTCTTTTCTCCGTTGTAGCCGAGCTTGAGAGACTGCTGGGGGGTGCAGCGGCGCTGAAGGGCTGCCCTCGCCGGGGCGGGAATTTCGGAGCCGTCGTCCGCGACCGGCTCAACGTTCATCAAGCTCAGCTTCTTTATCATCATGCGGCTGCCCTCCATACACTCGCGAAGGTTTTCCGCGGTGGCAAAGGCAGGAGAGATCCAGCTGGTCTTAAGGGCCTGCGCAGCTTCGGGAGTAAGCTTTTTGAGATTGATCATAATGGGAAAACCTCCTTTGTCCGGCATGTGTTTTGTCTGATAAAACCGCCGGCCTTCCGGATACCGCAGCTTTTCTGAAAATTTTACTTTTTCTGCCCCTGTCCCCTTTTCCCCGCGCAGGCTGGCCGGAGCATCGCGCCCGCTTCAGGCGACTTTTTCCGGCCTTTTGCCTGGTCCCGGGCTGTCCAAAGGACGCAAAAAGGCGGCTGACTCTCCCAATTCAGCCGCCTTTTTTCATTCAATGGGTGCAGCTTTTACTTCTCGCTGCTCTGCTTTTTGCCGACGTCCGCCAGGGTGATCGGGCGGGTCTTATTCGCCTGATACACGCCCTGCTCGCGCAGCAGCTCGTCGTACTGGGGATGGGTGAGGATGAAGAAGTCTTCTCCCTCCAGCGCCTCAAACACCTCTTCGATCACCGGTTCGAGCGGGCGGCCGTTATTGAGAACATAGCGGTTGCCGGCGTCGTATTTGGCGTGGATCTCGCTGGTGTAGAAGGGGTCGGACATGTCCGCGTAGCGGGCGGGACGGTGACGGTCCGTGAGGTACATCTCGGTCTGGATGAAACCGGGGCAGAAGACCGCCAGATCGATGTCCGCACCGGTCTCCCTGAGCCACTTGTAGGTGCACTCAGACAGGGCGACCGCCGCGTGCTTGGTGCTGAAATACACCGGAGAGGCGGACAGCGTAATCAGGCCCGCGATGGAGCAGACGTTGAGGATCTGGCAGTGATTGCCCTGCGCCTGCATCTGGGGGATGAAGCGCTTCATCATGTACCAGTGGGAATAAACGTTTACTTCCGTGACCCAGTGAATGTCCTGCTCCGGGATCTCCGTCGCCACGCCGTAGGCCGAAACGCCAGCGTTGTTGATGAGGAAATCCACATGGCCATAGGCCTTCATGGTCGTGTCAAAAATCTTCTGGCAGTCCTCCGGAAGGGAGACGTCCGCCTGCACGGCGACTGCCTCCGTGCCCATGGCGCGGATCTCTTCGGCGACCTTTTCCACTTCGTCGCCGTGAATGTCATTGACGACCAGCTTCGCGCCCCGCTTGGCGCAGCCAAGGGCCAGCGCCTTTCCGATGCCGTTGGCAGCGCCGGTAACGACGACGATTTTTCCCTGATAATCCTTGATCATGGAGTACGCTCCTTTCATTCGGTGGGAAACGCCCCGTCGCGGCCGGGCCCGGTTTGGGGTCAGCCGGAACCGGCTGCGAAGGGCGCCTTTCGGTCAGGCCGGCGTGTCAGGAAGGATTGCGGCCATTGACCATATTCTGGATGCGGCTGACGGCGGGGATCGTGATCTCAGGATGCGTGAAGATGAAGAAATTGCCCTCTTCGATCGCCGTAAAGACCGTCAGGCCCACAGAATCGATCGGGATGCCGGCAAGCACCTGGCGCTCGCTGCGGATGTAACCGGACTTGAACTCCTGACCCTGATAATAGGGGTCGGAAAGGTCGGCATAGCGCTCGGGACGGTGCAGGTCGGCCTTGTGGATGGTGGTTTGCACAAAGGCCGGGCACAGCACGTGCATCTGCACCCGCTCAAGACCGCGGGCCTTGAGGGCCAGATAGGTGCACTCGGACTGGGCCACGTCGGCAAACTTGGTGGTGTGATACATCACGGCGTTGCCGCTGGTCATGATGCCGGCGCCGGACGCGACGTTGATTACGGCGCACTCGGTTCCCTGGGCGATCATCTGCGGCATGAAGATGCGCATGCCGTAGGTGTGGCTGAGCTGATTGACTTCGGTGATCCAGGCGATATCCTGCAGCGGAATCTCCCACACGGGGCCGGAAACGGCGACGCCCGCGTTGTTGACCAGGATGTCGACCCGGCCGAAGGTGGACATGGTCAGGTCGTAAAGCGCCTGGATGTTTTCCACCAGAGAGATGTCAGTGGCCTGCACAGCGCACTCGGCGCCGATGGCGCGGATCTCTTCCGCCGTCTTGTTGACGCCGGCTTCGTCGATGTCGTTGATGACCACTTTCATGCCGCGCAGCGCGCCTTCTTTGGCGATCGCAGCCCCGATGCCGCTGCCGGCGCCGGTGACGACCAGTACTTTATCCTTAAATTCTTTCATCGCTGTGCCCTCCCTTTAAAACACGAATGCCTTGTCGTTGGCTTCCCGCACGGCGTCGGCAATGATGCCGGGCTTGTGAGCGTCGCCCACAGCCGTGACCTTGTCGAAAGCAGCTTCGAATTCTTCCACCAGCGCCATGCCGGGGCGGACGCCCAGCGCCAGAACCACCGCATCCACCTCCAGCTCCTTGGCAAAAGCGGAGGAGGTCTGGATCATGGTGATCTTTCCGGGTTCGATACCGGTGAGCATGCTGTCCGTCATGATGGCAACGCCTTCTTCGGTCAGGCTCTTGAGGAGCATTCCCTTGACACTCGGGTACAGGGTCGTGCCGACGGCGCCGGTCATCTCAACGACGGTGACGGCATTGTCCTTGCCGAGCACCTCGGCGGTCTCAAGGCCGGTCACGCCGCCGCCGATGACGGCGATCTTCTTGCCGGAGAGCTTTGCCTTGCCGGAAAGGATCTGCTCGGCCGTGAAGACGTTTTCCCCGTCCACGCCGGGAACCTTCGGGATGATGGGCGTGCCGCCGCAGGCGACGATGACGCCGTAGGGATCAAGAGCCCTGACCGCTTCGACCGTGGCGGGCGTATTGAGACGCACTTCCACGCCGAGGGACTCCAGCTCCGCCTTCTGCGTTTCAATGAATTCGCCGATCAGCTCCTTCTTCGGGGGCTTGTCGGCCAGGTTCATCGTGCCGCCCAGCTCCGCGCCCTTTTCAAAGAGCACCGGCCTGAAGCCGCGCTTTGCCAGCACGTAGGCCGCCTGCATGCCGCCGGGGCCGCCGCCGATGACCGCCACGGACCGTCCGGCGCCGTCGCGCACCAGCTTGTCGTCGCCGTACACAGTCTCGCGACCGAGAATGGGGTTGACCGTGCACTGGATGGCGCGGCCCTGGTTGGCCACCTTGAAGCAGTGCATGCAGCCGAGGCATTTCCTCAGCAGGGCTTCCTGGCCGTACTTGGCCTTGTTGCCCCACTGCGGGTCAACCAGCTGGCCGCGGCCGATGGCGACGAAGTCGCACACGCCCTCTTCGAGGAGCTTTTCGGCGACGGCGGGATGCTTGATGTTGTTGACGGCGATGACGGGGATCTTGACCGCCTTTTTGATCGCGGCAGCCAGATGCTTTTTCCAGGCTTCCGGCAGCGTGTAGGGCTCGATGATGGTGTAGCCGGATTCGTAGGTGCCGCAGCTGACGTTGAGGACGGAAACGCCGATGGACTCGAGGTAACGGGCGATCTTGACCGTGTCCTCCAGCTTCAGGCCGCCCTCGATGAATTCGTCGGCGCTGATGCGCACGCTGATGGGGAAGCCGGGGCAGGCATAGCGGATGCCGAGGATGATCTCGGTGAGGAAGCGCATGCGGTTGGTGAAGTTGCCGCCGTACTTGTCGGTGCGCTTGTTGGTATAGGGGCTGAGGAACTGGTTGACCAGATAGCCGTGGGCAGCGTGCACCTCCACGCCGTCAAAGCCGGCGGTCTTTGCAAGAACGGCGCCGACGACAAACTTCTTGGTCATGGCTTCGCATTCCGCCGTCGTCATTTCGCGGGGCATCTCGCCAACCACCTTGCAGGCGATGGCGCTCGGAGCCACCTGCTGCTTGCCGCCGAGGAGCTTGGAGGGCGTTTCGCGGCCGGGATGATGCAGCTGCGCAAAAATTTTGGTGTCATGGCGGTGGACGGCGTCCGCAAGGCGCTCAAGGCGCTGGATGTGCTTGCCGGAGGTGGCGCTCAGCTGGCAGGCCATGCCGATGCCGGTCTCCTCGTCGATGCGGACGATCTCGGTGATGATCAGGCCGCAACCGCCCTTGGCCCGCTCTTCATAGTAGCGGATGATCTCGTCGGAGGCCTCGCCGGTGGAGGTGGCGAAGCCCGTGCCCATGGCAGGCATCACGATTCTGTTTTTCAGGCGCAGGGAGCCGATCTTCCCTTTTTCAAAGAGTTTTTCGTAGCTCATGGGATTCGTCCTTTCTGTCTTGTCAAGAAATGCGTGATCGATATGTGTGTCAGAATGCACTTTGGATATGTTCAGTGCTTGCAAATATCTTATCATTCACGAATTTGAAAAAAAACGTTTCAGCTGCACGAAAATCCTGTTATAATTTATGCAGAATGCACAAATCCCACCGCAAGGAGGACCGTATGCTTATCAGTGAATTCTTTTCAGGGGTTCAGGAGAAAATTTTCGATTTTCCCGTCCATATTGCCTCCGACGCTGATTTTTCCGGCATTGGCCTGCTGGGAGGAAAGGAGGAGCTTGAGAGGAGTACGCTGTACTTTGGACATCTGTCACAACTCCCGGAGAACTTCGGGCCGTCCGCCGGTTTCGTCCTGTGCGGCGCGTCGGAGCTGCCGAAACATCTCACAGAGGCCAACTGCCTGCTTGCCTCAGAGGAGCAGCTGCCCGCGGTTTTCTCCCTGGCCAACCATGAGTTAACACAGGCGCTGCGGATGGAAAACGAATATGCTGCACTACTCAAAATGATTCTCGACGGCAAAAGTCTTTCGGCCATCCTCGACATCGCGGAGGAGCGTCTGGATAATCCCCTCGCCGTGCTGGACATCAGCGGCAAAGTGATCGCCCATTCCGCCAATTTTGACGTGCCTGATCCGCTGTGGATCGAGAGCGCGCAAAGGGGCTATTGTCCCTACGCCTTTATGGAACACGTCAAAAAAGTGGGGGCAGCCCGGCTATCGCCCAACAGCTCGGACGCCTTTGTCACCTTCTGTGAGCAGGCGCAGCTGACCTACCTTTGCAGCAAGATCCTCGATCAGGGCGCCCTGCTGGGGTATGTTTTTCTCTTTCAGGCCCGCGGCTCCGTCACAGAGAAAGCGCGGGAGCTGCTCCCGCTCATCAGCCGCGCGGCGGGTGAGATGATCCTCCATCTGCGGGGCAGCGAGGATCTGCGGGTCTCTCTTTACCGGAATATCCTCTCGGACATGCTCGAAGGCATCGATGCCGGCCACGCCAACGTCCGCATTCAAGTCTGCAATCTGGAATTTCCGCCGAGGATGTGCGTGCTGGTCCTTCGCCCCTCCTATTATCACGGCGGCCGCTACCTGCGCGAGCAGCTGCTTGAAACGGCGCAGCGGCTTTTCCCCCATACCCCCGCGCTTTACTACCAAAACAGCATCGTGCTGATCGCGCCGCTGGACGAACTGTACCGGCTGGAAGAAAAGGAGCGGGAAAGGCTCGTCTCCCTGGCGGAACGGGAGCACCTGCAGATCGGCATGAGCAACGCCTTTTCCGAACCGTCCAAATTTGCCGCCTATCACGCGCAGGCGGACGAGGCGCTGCGTCTGGCCCAGCGGCTCGGGCAGGAGAGCTTTCTGCATCAGTATCAGGATTACGCCTTCTTTTCCCTGCTGGGCTCTCTCCCCATCGAAACGCAGCCCGGCCGCTTCTGTCATCCGGCTCTGGGGCGGCTGCGGAAATACGATCATGAAAATGGAACGGAGCTGTACCGCACCCTCAAAACCTACACGGAGACCGGGCTCAGCCAGCGGCGGACCGCCGAAGTGCTCTTCCTCCACCGCAATACCCTCAACTACCGAATGCGCCGCATCGAAGAGATCGGCGGCATCGATCTGGAGGATCCGCAGTTTCCTTTCCTTTTAATGTATTCCTTCCAGATAGACCGGTATCTGGAAAACAATACGCCGTAAAGCGGAAAGAAATTTCCGCCGCCTTCACGGGGCCGGACAATCAAAAAACCTGCCCGGATGTCTGGGCAGGTTTTCATAAAACAGATTTTTAAACATTTCCCTGTTCATTTTCAAAAAATATTCGGATTTTTCTCTCTTGTATTTGAGTGAAATTTGCATGATTTATTTCTTTTCATGCAAACGAGGGAATCCCTTCATTTCATCAGCCGCAAAAGGGTATCCCTGACCGATTCCTCAAACTTGCTAAGCACCTTTTTGCGTGGAACGATCAGCCGTGCTTCCCAGCAGAACTCCTCCAGATCAAAGGGTACCAGCGTCACGCCGGGATATTCCAGACTGCTGTTTGGCATGTCCGCCGTAATGCCGATCCAGCCGTTTTGCAGGCATTTGGTGTAGATCATCATGGTTTCCATGGTAGTGCCGGCAATGTCTGGCTCAAAACCGTAGCGGCGGCAGCATTCAATGAACTGATAGTAGCATTTGAACTGCTGATTGGCGAGGATAAACCGTTCCCCCTTCAGGCTTTCAAAATCCATGAGCTCCAGCGCCGAAAGCGGGTGATCGTTTCGGATCAGGGCATACATCCGCTGCCGTTTGAGCGGAAAGGAAAGGAAGCGGTAGTCGTCGATGGGAGCGATGGTAACGCCGAAATCCAGCTTTCCGTTTTCCACGTCATCCTCGCAGGAAAAATCTGTGGTCTCGATGATCTCAAGGGTGTAGGGAGCCAGTGCACGGCGGATCTCGTCAAGGGCCGTGGGCCGCAGCGACAGTGTCACGCCCATGGTGGTGCCCACCCGCACCCGCCGGCTCTCGATCCGCATCCGTTCGATGCAGGTCTCCATCTGGTTGCGCAGAGCCTGGATCTGGCGGGCATACCGATAAAGCTCCTCGCCGTAGCGGGTCAGGGTCAGCCCCTTGCGTCCCCGCACGAAGAGAGGAAAAGTCAGTTCCTCTTCAAGATTTTTGATGGCCTTGCTCAGGCCCTGCTGGGTAATAAAAAGCTTCTGCGACGCAGAGGAAAAGCTTTTCTCCTCGCACAGTCGAAGAAAATACTCCAGCTCCTGAAAGCTTATCATAATGGACAACGCCTCTCTTATACCGTCCGCTCTCCCGCTGATCGATAACGGATGATACACTGTAATTATATCAAAAAAGGCATGCTACCACAACGAAAAGTTGCTTGACACACGAAAGAGTTGTTTTACAATCCTGCAAAATCCCTGTATGATTTCTCTATATATATAGCTTGTCATTGTTCTCCTTTTGACTATGTCTGAAATTCTGCCGCGCCTGTGCGGCAGGTTCCAATGCTTACTCCAACCCAAGAAAGGAATGGAACGATCATGAAAAAACTGACAGCAATCCTGCTGGTCGCCCTGATGGCCCTGTCCCTGACGGCCTGCGGAAACAGCAATACGCCCGCTGCTTCCTCCGGCGGCGACAGCGAACTGCTTTACGGCACGGCTGCGGACGTGAGTTCCCTCGATCCGCAGACCCAGAACGACAGCTACAGCGAGCAGGTCACCAAGATGCTCTACAGCACGCTGTTCGTCTTCGATGAAAACAGCAATCCCACGCCCAGCCTGGTCGATACCTACGAGACCAGCGCGGACGGCCTGACCTGGACCTTCCACCTCAAGCAGGGCGTCAAGTTCCACAACGGCAAGGAACTGACCGCCAACGACGTGGCCGCCACCTACAACCGCGCCATCCCCGATGATTCCGGCTACATCGCCACCTCCATGATCGCTCCGTTCGAGAGCTGCGTGGCAGAGGATGATTACACTGTCGTTCTCAAGACCTACGAGCCCTACGGCCCCATGCTGAGCCTGCTGTGCAACTACAACACCGCCATCATGGACGCTGACTACATCGAACAGTATGGCCGCGACCTGGGCGCCACCGCCGAGACCATCAACGGCTCCGGTCCTTACAAGATAGTTTCCTGGAGCAAAGACGAGGAAGTCGTCATCGAAAAGTTTGACGATTACTTCGGCACTCCCGCCAACATCAAGACCATCCACTATGTCGTCATCCCCGAAGCTTCCTCCCGCGTGATCGCGCTGGAAAACGGCGAAGTCGACATGATCATGAAGGTCCCCTCTGAAGACACCGAACGGCTCGACGCCATCGACGGCATTACTGTTCTCAAGAGCACCGGCGTGGGCGCCCGCCTGTTCCGCTTTGGCTGCGACGACGAGATCATGTCCAATACCAAGGTTCGTCAGGCCATCGTTTACGCCATCGACCGTGAGGCCATCCGCAAGGCTCTGTTCGCCAACACCTCCGAACCTAGCGTCGGTCCCCTGTCTCCCGTTGTTTTCGGCAGCTACGACTACGGCCAGGTCGAACAGGATCAGGAAAAGGCCAAGGCTCTGCTGGCTGAGGCCGGCTATCCCGATGGCTTCGACACCAAGATCGTCACCACCACCCAGTACGACAAGGGCGTGGAGCTGGCGGAAATGCTCGCCGCACAGCTGAAGGAGATCGGCATCAACGCCGAGATCGAAGTGATGGAATGGAGCGTCCTGCTGCCCTTGTGGAGCGGCGTAACCGAAGAGGAATTTGACCAGCCGATGTTCATCATGGGCGCCGGCACCTCCATGGTTGACGCTGACGGCGGCTACCGCGGCCTGTACACCACCACCCCCGACGGCCGCAACGACCGCAACTACGGCTTCTACTCCAACGCGGACGTTGACCGCCTGATCAACGCCGGCATGACCGAGACCGATCCCGAAAAGCGCAAGGAATACTACAAGGAAGCCGGCCAGATCCTCTATCTGGACGATCCCGCCGCCATCTGGCTGTACGATCAGTACAACCTCGTGGCCTACAAGGATAACATCTCCGGCATTCGTCTCGATGCGCTTGGCTGCGCGATCCTGAACGAAGCCACCATGAACTGACGGGCACGTCTCAAAGACGGCCGAACAGCTTTGCACGCCGCGGGGCGAAGGGGTTTTCTGCTTCTTCATTTCCCTTTTGCCCCGTACTCTCAAAACTTGCATTATGGGCAGAGGCGCTTCGGTCTTCTGCCCATAATTGCGATTATTCCCCTGCGGCTTTCTGCGATCTTCCGGCGGGATGCTTTGGCCGCCGCCTTTTCTGGCTGATTATTTGTGCGAGAGGAGAATTTTTCCATGCCTACCTTTATGCATATCGATAAGACCGACGTCACGGCCGCGAAAGAAACCCAGGTCCAGTTTCTCCGTTCCGACCTTCCCTTTTCTGATGAGGTAAAGGGGATCGAGGCGCAGATCGAGAAGGATCCCCTCAACGCGGAGCTCTGGATGAAGAAGGGGCTTGCGCTGTCGAAGCAGATGCTCTTCCGCGAGGCCATTGAGGCCTATTCCGTCTCCATCAGCTGCGACCCTTTCCATGCGCTGACCTATCGCCACAGGGGTCACCGCTACATCTCCGTCCGCTGCTTTGAGCAGGCGGCCGCCGATCTGGAGCTTTCCTCCCGGCTCGACCCCACCAACTGGGACACCTGGTATCATCTGGGCCTCGCCTATTACCTGATGAAGGATTACCAGCGCGCCGCAAAGGCCTATCAGCGCTGCCTGGAGATCACCAACACGGAGGAACTACTTGTCGCCATCGTGGACTGGTACTGGATGACCTGCAAGCGTCTGGGCGACGAGAAAAAGGCCGCCGGGCTTCTTGAGCTGGTCAACGAGAACACCGATCCCGGTGAAAACCTTTCCTATAAAATGCGCGTGCTGATGTACAAGGGCCTGATTAAGCCTGAGGACATGATGCACTTTGAAGGCGCCGAGTTCCCCGATCTGGAGATCGCCACGCAGGGCTATGGTGTATCCAACTACTACTACCTCAACGGCGACATCGAAAAGAGCAACGAGATCCTCGAAAAGATCCTGACCATCAAGAGCTTCTGGAGCGCCTTCGGTTTCCTGGCGGCTCTGGTGGACGCCCGCACCCGCGGCCTCGATTTTGAGATCGTCAATCTCTAAAGCCAAAGCGTTTTCCGTTTCCGCGGCGGGCCTGAGAGCGGCCGCGGAAGCGGGAAAAGCCTGGCTGCCGGGCTGTCTCCGCCATCATCCAACCGAAAGAAGGGAACGCAAAACGTGCTGGGTTATACTGTAAAACGCATCCTGCAGGTCATACCCGTCCTGCTGATCATCTCTTTTATCTGCTTTATGCTGATCCGTCTGGTGCCGGGCGACCCTGTCACCAACATGCTGGGTCTGGGCGCTTCCAAGGAAGCCATCGCAGCGCAGCGGGAAGAGCTGGGACTTGACCGGCCGCTGCTGACACAGTACTGGGAGTTTCTGACCAAGGCAGTCCAGGGAGACCTGGGCACCTCCATCACCACCCGAAAACCGGTTCTTGACGAGATCGCCGCCCGCTACCCCGCCACGATGAAGCTGGCCATAGGCGCGACGGCCTTCGCCGCCGTGGTAGGCATCCTGTTTGGCATGATCTCAGCCGTCAAGCAAAACAAGCTGGCCGACAATGTCATCATGGTCTTTTCGCTGGTGGCTGTGTCCACGCCGTCGTTCTTCCTGGCGCTGGTGATGATCCTGATCTTTTCCAGCTGGCTGGGGTGGCTGCCCAGCATGGGCCTCAAGAGCGCGCAGCATTATATCCTGCCCATCATCACGCTGGGCATGCAGTCCGTGGGTCTGATCGCCCGCACGACCCGCTCCTCCATGCTGGAGGTGCTGCGCCAGGACTATATCCGCACCTCGCGTTCCCGCGGTATCCCGGAGCGAACAATCGTCATGAAGCACGCCTTCAAAAATGCTCTGATCCCCGTCATTACGGTGGTGGGCCTGCGCTTTGGCGGCCTGCTGGCCGGCTCCATGCTGGTCGAGGCGGTCTTCTCCATTCCCGGCATCGGCCGTTTTATGGTGGACGGCGTGCTCAAGCGCGATTATCCCGTCGTTCAGGGAACGATCCTGATCCTGGCGGCCACGTTCGTGCTGGTCAACCTGGCGGTAGATCTGATCTATGCGCTGGTCGATCCGCGCATCAAGTATGAATAAGAAAGGAGGAGGCCCTTTATGAAGCATCAGATCCTGCGGCGTTTTCTCAAGCGTCCCGCATCCGTCATCGGCGGATTTGTCATCCTCCTCTTTTTCTTCACGGCGATCTTTGGCCCCCTGCTTCTCAACGCAGACCCCAACGCGATCAATCCGGACATCTGCTATCAGGCTCCCAGCTGGGCGCATCCCTTCGGCACGGACAACCTGGGCCGCGATATGTTCACCCGTATCGTCTACGGCGCCCGCGTTTCCCTGACCGTAAGCCTCAGCGGCGTACTGATCGGCGAGCTGATCGGCGTGATCCTGGGCTCTCTGGCCGGCTATTTCGGCGGCTGGGTCGATACTTTGATCTCCCGCCTGATCGATATCCTGCTGGCCTTCCCGGGGCTGCTGCTGGCCATCGTGGTCGTGGCAGTCCTCGGCAGCGGCCTGAGCAACACGATCATCGCCATCGCCTTTTATTCGATCCCTTATGGCGCCAGGCTGGTCCGCGGCGTAGTCATGACCATCAAGGGCGCTGAATACTGCCAGGCCTGCAAGGTGTTCGGCGCGTCCCACGGCCGCATTATCGCCACCCATATTCTGCCCAATTCCATGTCTCAGATCATCGTCGACACGACGCTCAACCTGGGCACGGCCATCCTGACCGCGTCGAGCCTTTCTTTTCTGGGCCTGGGCGTGCAGCCGCCGAACCCTGAATGGGGCGCAATGCTGTCCTATGCCCGCGACGTGATCCGCAGCGCCCCCTTCGCGGCGCTGATCCCCGGCGTTATCATCACGCTGGTCGTCCTCAGCTTCAGCCTGGTGGGTGACGGCCTCAGAGACGCCCTTGACCCCAAACTCAAAAACAGCTAGGAAAGGAGGACGCCCCATGAGCGAAGCTGTTCTGAAAGTCCGCAATCTCAAAACCTATTTTTATACGGAAGAAGGCGTCCTGCCCGGCGTGGACGGCCTGGACTTCGACCTGGAAAGAGGAGGCGTTCTGGCCATCGTCGGCGAATCCGGCTGCGGCAAATCCGTCACGTCCCTGTCCATTTTGCGCATCGTGCAGTCCCCTCCGGGAAAGATCATCGACGGCGAGATCCTCTATGACGGCAAGGATCTGCTCAAGCTCTCCGAGCGGGAAATGCGCAGGATCCGCGGTAACGATATCTCCATGATTTTCCAGGAGCCCATGACCAGCCTTAACCCCGTTCTGACGGTGGGTCAGCACATCAGCGAGAGTCTGATCCTTCACCAGAAGATGGACAAAAAGCAGGCGCGGGCCCGCTCCATTGAAATGCTGACGCTTGTCGGCATCCCCACGCCCGAGCGGGTGGTGGACGAGTATCCCCACCAGCTTTCCGGCGGCATGCGCCAGAGGGTCATGATCGCCATGGCGCTGGCCTGCAATCCGAAAATTCTCATTGCAGACGAACCCACCACGGCCCTTGACGTCACCATTCAGGCGCAGATCCTCCGGCTGATTACCGACCTGAAAAACAAGCTGGGAACCTCCGTCATCCTCATCACCCACGACCTGGGCGTCGTGGCGGAGACCGCCGAGCAGGTCATGGTCATGTACGCCGGCGAAGCCGTGGAATACGGCGACGTTCACACCCTTTTCAAAAAGCCCCTGCATCCCTACACGGAGGGCCTCCTCAAGAGCGTTCCCGTGCTGGGCAGCAAGACCGAAAAGCTGTATAATATTCCCGGAACCGTCCCAAGCCCCAAGGACTATCCCAAGGGCTGCCGCTTTGCGCCCCGCTGCGCCTATGCTTCGGAGCGCTGCCAGGCGGAGCGTCCGCCCCTTTACGACATGCCGGACGGGCGCCGGGTCCGCTGCTTCCGCTACAAAGGAGGTGTTTGCAATGAGTGAAGAACAGCGCAGCGTTCTCCTTTCCGTGCGGGATCTGAAGGTCCATTATCCTGTCAAGGTCAAAAACAAGGGCTTCATGGCGCAGAAAAAGGTCGTCAAGGCTGTCGACGGCATCTCCTTTGACATCTATGAAGGCGAAACGCTGGGTCTTGTGGGCGAATCCGGCTGCGGCAAGTCCACCACCGGCCGGGCGATCGTCCGCCTCAACCGTCCCACCGAAGGCCAGATCCTCTATCAGGGTCAGGATCTGTTCGGCTATGACAAAAAAGGCTCCGAACGGCTCAACCGGGAGATCCAGATCATCTTCCAGGACCCCTATTCCAGCCTTGATCCCCGCTTCACCGTGGGCCGCTCCATTGCCGAGCCCATGGTCGTTCACAAATGGGGCACCAAAAAAGAGCGCTATGACCGCGTGATCCAGCTGATGCAGGAAGTGGGCCTGCGTGAGGATCTTTACAACCGCTACCCCCACGAATTTTCCGGCGGCCAGCGTCAGCGCATCGGCGTTGCCCGGGCGCTTGCCCTCAACCCCAAGCTTCTGGTGTGCGACGAGCCGGTTTCCGCCCTGGACGTGTCCATTCAGGCGCAGATCCTCAACCTCATGCAGGAGCTTCAGCAGCGCTTCGGCCTGACCTACCTGTTCATCTCCCACAACCTGAGCGTGGTGGAGCACATCTGCGACCGCATCGTGGTGATGTACCTGGGGCACATCGTGGAGCAGGCCAGCACTGACGAGCTGTTCCAGAATCCTCTGCACCCCTACACCCAGGCGCTGATGAACGCAGTGCCCATTCCGGACCCGGATCAGCGCAAGGAGCGGGAGCCTCTCGGCGGCGACGTTCCCAGCCCGGTCAACCCGCCCGAAGGCTGCCCCTTCTGCACCCGCTGCCCCAACGCCACGGACCGCTGCCGTAAGGAGCGTCCCGCGCTGACCGACATGGGCGGGGGCCATCTGGTCAGTTGCCACTATCACGCCTGACCGACCGGCGAATCTCCGCCGCGATTTAAAGAAGTATCCCCGATCACATGAATCTTCACCGATAAAGGAGTATTCATCATGTACAAGTCTATGATGCTGGAGTTCCCCGTTGAAGAGTACCGCGCCCGCGTTGACAAGCTGATTGCCGGAATGCAGAAGCACGGCATGGACGCCATCCTTCTCTCCTCGAAGGAAAACACCCGTTATTTTTCCGGCCTGCAGTCCATCGTCTGGGACAGCAAGATCGCAGTACCTGGCCTTTTGATCGTCACTGCCAACGGCGACATGACCATCGTCAGCTCGACCAGCAACCAGCCCACCGTCACGGTCACCAGCTGCATTGAGCCGGAAAAGCTGCTGGCCTATTCCCGCACCAATGAGCCCGGCTATCCGGACACCTTCCCCAAGGCCATCGCCTACGCCCTTGAAAAGTTCAACGTCAAGTCCGGCCGCATTGGCATGGAGATCGGCCATGGCTTCCGCGTCGCCATGTCCCACGCCGATCAGAACGCCCTGATGGCGCTCATTCCCGACGCCACCATCGTCGACGCCGCCGAAATGCTCTGGGAGATCCGCCGCGTCAAGTCTCCCCTGGAGATCGAAGCGATCCGCAAGGTCTGCCAGATCAACGTCGCCGCCTACAAAAAGGGCTTTGAAAGCATCGTCTGCGGCAAGACCACTGAGGAAGAGGTCTATCGCATCATGGCGGCTGAAAGCTATCTGCAGGGCGCCGAAAACATGCTGCCCCTTGGCATCCGCTGCGGCTATGAGCGCTATCCCCAGGGCAACTGCCCGCCCTCGAAGCGGGTCATCGGCCAGAAGGAAGGCGAAATGATGCTCATCGACGGCGGCCCCTGCTACATGGGCTACTACTCCGACATCATCCGCCAGGCCGTCACCGGCAAGCCCTCCGCCCGCCAGCAGGAGATCTACGACGTGGCCGTGGCCGGCAACGAGCTGGGTCTGTCCGTCATCAAGGCCGGCGTGCGCGCCTGCGACGTGTGCAAAACCGTTGACGATTTCTTTGACGCGCAGGGCTTCGGCCACCTCAACCGCTGCCGCGGCTGGATGGGTCACGGCCTGGGTCTGGACGTTCACGAAATGCCCACGCTGTCCATGGACTGCAAGACCGTTCTGGAGCCCGGCATGGTCATGGCCCTTGAGCCGGAGTTGTTCGACCGGGAGCTGGGTGTGTTCGGCATCGAGCAGAACTTCGTTGTCACCGAGACCGGCTGCGAGCTGCTCACCCCCGCCCCCACCGGCCTGATCTGCCTGGAAATGTAAGCGATACAAGCGCACGCCAAACGGAGGATTTTTATCATGATCGAAACGAAAAAAATCGGCTTTATCGGCGGCGGCCAGATGGGCGGCGCGATCTTCAGCGGCATCGTCAACAGCGGCGCCGTGCCCGCATGCCAGATCTATATCACCGACATCAACGCGCAGCGCCTTGCCGAGCTCAAGGAGCAGTACGGCGTCAACACCTTTGTCAACGACAGCGAAAACACCGGCGCCCTTGAGGTGATCCGCAATGCGGACATCGTAGTCTTTGCTGTCAAGCCCCAGTATGCCCGCCCGCTGCTGACGGCCGTGAGCAAGAGCTTCCGCCCCGAGCAGCTGGTGGTGTCCATCATGGGCGGCATCACCCTCAGCTTCCTGGGCGAATTCTTCCCCAACAACCCCTATCTGCGCGTCATGCCCAACACCCCCATGCAGGTCCGCAAGGGCATTGCCGGCATCGCTGCCGGCCCGCTGGCCACGAAGGAATACTGCGACCTGGGCGTTGAGATGTTCAACCTCGTCGGCATGAGCTACCTGCTGCCGGAAAACCTGATCGATCCCCTTACCAGCGTCAGCGGCTGCAGCCCGGCCTTTGCCTACCTGTTCATCGAAGCGATGGCAGACGGCGGCGTGGAAAAGGGCCTTCCCCGCGACATGGCGATCCGTCTGGCCGCGCAGGCTCTGGCCGGTTCTGCGGAAATGGTTCTTCAGACCGGAAAGCATCCGGCAGAGCTCAAGGACAGCGTCTGTTCTCCCGCCGGCAGCACAATCGTGGGCGTCCACGCGCTCGAACGGGGCGGCTTCCGCAACACCGTTATGAACGCCGTCACCGAAAGCTGCGACAAAATGATCGAGGTGGGCAAGAAGGCGTAAGCCTTCCTGCCGCGCCACGAGAAACGAGGACACGTGGAACAACGGAAAAAAGCCGGGGCGTTTCCGCCGCTCCTGGCGTATTTTAACATCTGCTTTTTCTGGGGCACCACCGGCGTTGCCAACAAGCTTGGAGCGAGTGCGCTCCATCCCCTGATGAGCGGAACGATCCGCTTCTGCACGGCATCGCTGCTGATTCTGCTGTGGATCGCCTTCCGGCGCATCCCTCTGGGCCTGAAAAAAGGGGAAGGCAAGGTCCTTTGCCTGAGCAGCTTTCTGATGTATTTCCTCAACACTGCGCTGCTGCTGTTTGCCGCCGTCCGGGTGGACGCGAATATCAGCACCATTATGCTATGCCTGATCCCCATCGTCATGGTCCTGATGGAAGCTCTGCTCAGCCGCAGGCTGGACGTGGGCTGGATCGGCGGGCTGGGCATCCTGGGCGGTTTTGCCGGTGTGGCCATCGTATCGGCAGGCGGCATCTCCACCGGCGGCGTGGACTGGCTGGGGCTGGCGCTTCTGGCGCTTTCGGTGCTGGTGTGGTGCACAGGGACGCTCTATCTCAAGCGTCACGCCGTGACCGCCCCGTTTACAACCCAGATCCTTTTCCAGTCGCTGATCCCCGCGGCCGCTTTCCTGTTGTGCGCACTGCTCTTTGGAAAGTTTCACCCCAAAGAAGTGACCTGGGCCGGGATGCTCCCTGCGGTGTACATGGGCATCGCTGACTCCATCATCGGCCTTTCCTCCTACATCTACCTGCTCGGCGTCTGGAAGACCTCCATGGTCTCCACTTACGCCTACGTCAATCCGGTCGTCGGCCTGATCCTCAGCGCGGTGATCCTTCACGAAACCATCACTTCGCAGAACCTGATCGGCGCAGCGGTCATCCTGCTGTCCGTTTTGCTCATTCAGCAGGAAAACTCTCTGCACGCCCTGTGGAACCGGCGTAAAAAGATCGCCCCTCAAAAAAGCGCCTCCATCAAATAGCGCACGGATCCCAAACGATCCGTTTCACCCCAAACGTTACAAAAAAGGACGGATCCCTTCCACGGGATCTGTCCTTTTTTCAGTTTTTCCATCCACTTTTCTGCGTCTTTCAAAGAGAGAACAGAAGAAGCTACAGGCAGAGAAAACCTCCTGATTCTTGCGGTCTTTTCAACGGAAAATGCGGTCATTGACTTTTTCCAGCCCATAGCTGAGGGGAATCCCCAGCCCATAGCAGGCAATGGCCTGACCGGCGCCGATGTACAGCATACAGACGGCAAAGCTCTCGCCTACATCAAAAAGAAAAGCCATCATCGCGCCGACGATCACAGCGTTGAAGATCACCGAAGGCAGCGGGGCGAGCCAGCGGGTCTTTTTGCGCAGCAGCCACGTGCAGAAGGCAGCCATCAGTGTTGCAAGGCTGCCGAAGATCACATCGTAAATCCCCATTCCGCCCAGCAGATTTGCCAGCACGCAGCCGACGAACAGACCGGGTACGGCGGAGGAGGTAAACAGTGGCAGCACGCACAATGCCTCAGAAATGCGCACCTGCATCAACCCATAGCTGATAGGCGCAAGGGCCAGCGTCAACGCAGCGTAAAGCGCGGCGATTACCGCCGCCTGAACCAGATAACGGATCTTTCTGCTCATGATAAAATTCCTTCTTTCTGCCGAAAGGCTTTCTTCCGAACGGTGTTCGCCGTCCCGGCCTCCAAAACGACAGAAAGGCGCTACCCGAAAGGCTCCGCGCTCTTCCGCCCGGCCGCTCACCCCAAAGGAACCGGCCTTCAAAACGAAAAAACCGCGGAAACTCCACGGCAGCCAAACAAAACGCCCCATGCGTTTTGCAGATCCGTAGTTTTGTTTAGCGACAGGATGGTCACGAACTGTCGGTTATATGATTGCAGCGCCAAAGTGAATGCTCTCTGCGCGAGTATTATCGTAACACAGCGGCCGCCGCTGTGCAAGCATACACTGAAAAAAAGAAAGCGGCTTTCTTTCCCGCGGCACCTTCTCCGCCCTTCGCAGGCCATCCAGATTTTTCGCCGGAACTTTTGAAAAAACCTTGCTTTCCTCTGCCGTCTGCCGTATAATATAATACGGAATTTGCATGGGGCATTAGCACAGTTGGTAGCGCGCAACGTTCGCAATGTTGAGGTCAGGGGTTCGAATCCCCTATGCTCCACCACCATCAAACCCGCACAGCGTAAGGCTTTGCGGGTTTTTTCTTTTTGTCCGGTACACACTTTAGTACACATTTTGTTTTTCGGCCAGCTCTTCCCTACGTAGCACGGCGGCCTCTGTGGCGCTTGTCCATGTGGTAGCAAAGCTGTTGACGCCAACGTGTCCCCAGCAGGCGCTTTCGTACTCTGCCCAGAGGTCGAGCAGCTTCCTGTTCCGCCTCAGTTGCCTGAGTGCGGCGCCCCCGGCCCCGCGCAGCTCCCCCACGTCGCGCCTCAGTTCTGCGGCCAGCTCCGGCCATGGCCGCCGCTCCAACGTGTGGGCGAAAATGACGGCCCGTTGAAGGGGGTCGAGCTCTCCGAGGGCCCCCTCACAATGCGCTGCATGTCGGCCTGCTCAGCTCCCTCCTGTGGATCAACTGCGTCGGGGTCGCCCACTGTCTCTATCAATTCAATCTCATCCTCAGAACCCACAGGGGAGAAAAGGGACGCCGGCGGCGCGGCATTTTCCAGCCGTTTCCGGCCGCTAAACCCCAGCGCAGCACAAAGTTCATGCTGTATACAGAACACAGCCACCGTCAGAAATGCGCCCCGCTCTTCGTCCCATGCGTCAATGGCAGTCAATAGCCCCAACGCCGCGGACTGCATCAGATCGTCAAGATCCGCGCCCCGGTTCCGCTGCGCTGCCGGAAGATACCGCAAGGCAATGCGCCGCATGATTCCGGCGTTCTGTTCCAGCAACTCAAGCGTTTTTTCCCGCTCCCCGGCGCGGATCGCGTTCACCAGCTCTTCGTTCGTCATATTTGCCGCCCTCCCTTCGATAGTTTGACTACCATCTAAAATAGCACGACTCTCAAACTGCGGTTATGAGCCTCCAGAAAGCTGCAATGCAAGCAAAAGGGCGTGAGAAAACAGCTCTTTCCAAGCCATTTCCCCACGCCCTTAAGGCTTCCGGCTCTGCCGGGGTACTATCTTCGTTTGCGGTTATAGTATACCAGATTTTTCCCAGCGAAGCAAGCCGGGGGAATCTGCCAAATGAACTTAGCCACGATACGGCTTTAATGCCGCTTCTACTTCGCTCTTGATCTCGTCAATGATGGAATTCATTTGGTTCACAATAAACTGCAGTCCCAACTGGGAATAACAGTCCGGATTTTCTGCGCTCATCGTATCCGCGACGCATTCCGCCGCAGCACAGGCCAATTTCAGTTGACTGACCAAATCCGCAATTTCAATAATGGTTAATACCATGATTATACCGCCTTTCATGCTTTTGATGAAAAGGGGGGCAAAGGCCCCCTTATGCCACTGTAAACCGCCGGGACTCCGTGATCTTCGTGAACCGCGCGGCCAACTCAGGCAGCTCTTTCTTGATCGCCGTCGTATCCAGGCGGCTAGACTTGACCACCTTCCATCGAACCTTAAACGCCCCGGCAGTCAGTTCATCAACCCCCCTCGCGGTCATTTCTTTCTTGATCGCGTCCTCTGCCGCCGCGATTTCAGCGGTCAGTTCTTCCAGCATGTTCTTGAGTTCTTTCAGTTCTTTGATCTTGCTTGTCATTTCGTTAGTGTTCATTGTAACCGCCTTTCTTTTCTCCGGCGGATGTGGTATAATTTACTCACACCGCCAAGGGTGTTCCCCTCTGGTTTTGCTTTGCTAGGGCTTCCAGAGGGGATTTTTTATCCGGGCCGCTTTTGCTGCCCTTCGTTCTGTATATATTTTAAATCATTTAATTTAATACGTCAAGTACTTTATTTAAATCATTTTGCGACTTCTTCCAATTAATTTCTTGATTTCACAAATTGTTTACTGTATGATTTAAATAAATAGGTTAAATGGAGGAAAACATGAATACGGAACAACAAATCAAAATGGCGCTGGCGTTCGTGGGTATCAGCATGTCAGAACTTGCGCGGCGAATAGGCACGACACCTCAAAATCTCAGCCAGAAAATGAAGCGCGAAACACTCACACGAGAAGAGATGGAACGCATCGCGGCGGCGATGGGCGGCAAATGGCGCGCTGAGTTTGTTTTCCCGGACGGCACAAAGGTATAAGCGTAAAGTGTATAATAATATTATCGTAGGAAGGAGCATTTTAGCTATGGCTTTAAGTGACAGAATTAGAATTTTGCTTATCAAGAGAGGGAATATATCAGAGGCGGAGCTTGCCCGGCGTTTGGGCATCAGCCCTCAAAACCTTAATAACAAAATGAAGCGGGATAATTTCACCGAAAAGGATTTACAAGAAATCGCCGCGGCGTTAGATTGTACTTTTTCCGTTTCGTTCAAATTAAACGATACCGGGGAAGAGGTATAGCCTATAAAAGAAGGCCAAATTCCCCTGTGAGCATAAGAAAAGCGGAGAGCCGAACAGCTCTCCGCTCTCTTTATACTGTCTTGCTGTTCCTTCTCTAAGCCTCCTCGAAAGCTAAGTTTTGATAAGTCAAGTTTTAACAAGTGGGGGGGGATTCAATGTCAGTCCACAAGGGGGATTTTCTCTTTTCCCCCTATAGTGTCTAGTGTCTTGGGTGTTTTTAGTGTCTTGGGTGTTTTTAGTGTCTTGGGTGGGCCACCGAAGACACGGAATACTCTAGACACTCAGACACCCATTTCCGTTTGAAAAGTTGTTCGGGGCGCTTGCTTTTCCAGCTTTACCCCCTTCCCTCTGAACCCGTCTCTCTTGGCTTCCACCCCGCACGCGGCTACAATGCCGTCTCTTCTCAGCAGCTCCCTGTCCAGACCGGCCTTGAGCTTCTTCGCGCAGTCCCGACTGCTGGAAAAGGGAGGATACCCCAACAGCGTCAGACCCTCCACGTAAAGCTGGTCATACGTCCAGCGTCCCCCTTGTGGATTCTCTGAGATGAGCTTACGGAAAAGCTGCACAATGGGGCTTGCCTCATAGGCGCTTTGTTCCTGCGCCGCTGTCGCGTCGTCGCTCACCAGCTCCCACCGGCAGTCATGGAACCGGAGCAGCTTGTCCGCTCCCCACACGTCGCGGCCAGTGTAACGAAGCGTCGCCATGTCCGCGCCGCGCTCACCTTCCAGAAGAATAGTGGTATCCGCTGCGCCCATGATGCCCATGGAGCCGGAGACCTTTTCAAAGGGGTCAGCCACGTTCCGGAGCTTATTGGTGTGATGGATCCCCACAAGGGCGCCTCTGTGCCGGTCTGCAACAGCTTTCAAACGGCTAACTACGTCGTAGTCGGACTGGTAGGCATTGACGCTGCCTCTCCCGATTCCCCGCGCCTTCTGGAAGGTGTCGATCACTACCAGAGACTTCCCCCCGTGCCGGGAAAACCATTGGTCAAGCTGCTTTTCAAAACCGCCGTCCATCACCTGCGCCCGCGTCGCAAGGAAGAGGTGATCCGGGGGGATGTCGATGCCCAGCTTCCGGATTCGATCCTGCAAGCGGCGCTCACTGTCTTCAAGCGCCAGATACATGACCGGGCATTTCGTCGTCTTCATCCCCAAAAAGTCTTCGCCCTTGGCTACTTGCAGGCACATGAGCAGCGTGAACCAGCTTTTCCCGATCTTGGAAGCCCCCACAATGAAGGTTAATCCCTCCACAATAAAGCGTTCCACCGGCTGGAACAAAGGGGGGAACTCGGTTTTCATGAGCGCAGGCACGTCGATCACGGCAAAGGGCTCAGGCTCTTTCTTCCTCTCCGCTGCCTCCCCGGCGTAGCGGAGGCCCTGGGGCAGCTCCGCCCGAAAACGCTCCGACGCCTCCGAGGCCGTGGCCGTCGTGCCGGCAATAGCCTTTCGGGCCGTATCCCGCAGGTAGTCCCGTTTGAGTTTCTTTCTGTGGACTTCATCCTTCCCCGCTGCGTAGGGAGAGGAAAGAAAAGCGTCGATCATGGCCGCTTCGTCCCGGTCCAGCCAATAGGCCAGCTTGTTCATGAGCGCCAGATCGCCGGCGCTTTCGTCGCCGCTGGGGCGGTCGCCATTCCACAAGGAAGCAAACTTCCCGTCCTTCTCAAGGGCGGTCTGAATGCGGTTTTCGGGCGGCTTCTCCCCTGTGGGAACGCTTGTTCGCTGCTGCTTCAGGTACCGCTCGCAGAGCCATTTTACCGCGCCGCCGTCCGCGCTCAGAGGGGCGGATGCGCCGGGCGGCACGTCCCCGGTGATGGTCATGTATTGCCGGTCAAACCGCACCTCCACGTCATGACCGTTGACGTTGACCTTCTCCCGGTATCCCTCCGGCTTGTAGCAGATCGCCAACCCCCGCAGCCCCCGGCCAGAGGGGGAATACTCGCAATATCCCCCCTCAGCCACCCGCAAGGCCGTTTCTTCCCAGCCGGGAAGCGGCATTCCCTTTTCGTCGATGATGTTGTCGAGATCGATTCCACAGAGGGGAAAGCCGTCGATTTCACCCGTTACCACGCCCACGCCGTCGCAACGCCCTTCCCGATAGTGCCGCGCCGCTTCGTCGAAGGGCATGAGGTTGTTGTCATTGGTGCGGATATCCACGGGCCTGCCGCTGAGGGGGTCTATGGGCGGTTTGCTCACCCTCCCGTTGTCCCTTGGAACCGCCTTCCAGCAGCACCACCGCCGCTGTTCCAGCAGGCGCGGCGCTGCTTCGGCTACATGGGCCCTAAATCTTTCGAGGTTCATTCCCTTTCTTCCCCTCCTGTTCTTTGATCCAGTCCTCAAACGCCGTCCTGCGGATCACAGGGCGCGTCCCAATCCGGAACGAGGGGAAATCCTCCTGATAGAAGAGCTTATACGCCTTTGAGCGGCTGATTCCCAGCACCTGCGCGACCTCCGCCGCCGTGTAAGTCAAACGTTCTACTTCCTGCATTTGTTTCTCCTTCCTCTCATCCACCATCCAACAGGAATCCCCAGCGCCGCGCCGCCGCCCCAGAGCAGCAGCACCCAAAACAGAATTGGCCCCGCCTGCATTTACTTCACCTTCTTTTAGCTTCTTTAGGGTCAACCCGCTGAGCCAGCAGGCGCGGCGCTGCTTCGGCCACATGGGCCCTAAATGCTTCGAGATTCATACGTTCCTACCGCCTTTGGGAAAGATTTTCGGGAGATTCCCCCATGGTTCCCCAATCTGCTCCATTATGATTTCCATATCCCATAGATTCCATGGGAAACGGGCCATCATGCGGGAAGAAACGTAACTGGGCGAACGGTTCAGCAGGGCGCACAATTTATCCTGATCGATGCAATGCTCTGTCAGCCGCGCCCGCAGCAGGTTAAAAGGTCTTGCCATATTTATTCCTCCTTCTTTTAGCTTGCTTCGGTAGTTGCTTCCATTGCTTCTTTAGGGTCAACCCCAAGTGCCCGGCACAGGTTAAAAAATTCCACTGCATCCAATTTTCTTCTTCCATTCAGAACGGCGCTGAGTTTATTAGGATGTATTCCTGCTTTGGCAGCTACGGCATTTTGAATTAGCATTCGTTCATCAATTTTTCTTTTGAAGAACTCTCCCACTGTAATCATTGATTTTTTCACCTCCCTAAACCGATATTTTCGGTACAAGAATACATTAGTACAATTATTATCGGTTATCAATACAATTTTACCGATAATTTTTGTTTTTATGTTGAATTTCAATATCTATATTTGTATAATGAACTCATCTTATTATTGGAAGGTAATACGCATGGATAAAAAACTGCTTGCCTCAACCTTGAAAAGACTGCGTGAAATGTCGGGACTTACTCAAAATGACGTTGCGGCATTTGTTGGTAAAAAACAACAAACTGTTGCTTCTTGGGAGTCTGGTCAATCTCAACCGGATGTTCTTACCCTTTTCCGTTTGTGTCAGCATTATGGCGCTGATATTAATCGTGATTTTGGTCTTTCCTCCATGGAAATATCTGAAAGTATCACGATTGCAGAAAAGGAATATGTAAAAAAATACCGCGCCCTAGATGAACACGGTCAAGATCTCGTTTCTACTATTTTAGAAAAAGAATTTATTCGCTGCACCTCTTCCGCGCCGTCCGTTTCAAACAACGTCCGCAGCTTCGCCGGACGCTTCCCCCACTTCGGCTATGCTTCCGCCGGAACCGGAACCATGGCGCATGAGGAACCGCTGGACTGGCCGTATGAGCTCGACCCTCCCAAGGGAGCCACCTGCACCATTACCATTAAGGGCGATTCCATGGAACCCAAATATCACGACGGGGAAACCGTGTGGGTAGACACTACCCAAATGATCGAGCCCGGCCAGATCGGCGTGTTTGTCGTAAACGGAGAGGCTTACTGCAAGAAATTCGTTCGTGACGACAAAGGCGCCCGCCTGGTTTCCCTCAATCCGGCATATGAACCTGTTGTCCTTACAGAAGACGACGAAGTGCGGTTGTTCGGGAAGGTCGTTGGATAGTCCTTCCTGTGGATCATAAAAGGAACCGGAATCAGGTTTCAGCCATAAAAAAAGCAGCCCTAAATTCAGCTTAGGGCTTGAAAGGAGGCGGCAGAATGCCCACCAGAAAGAGTGAAGCACGCTGGATTGAGGCGCGGCAGCGCTGGCAGATCAACGTACAGCAGGACGGCGAACGCCGTACCTTTACCAGCAAAACAGCCGGGACAAAGGGGAAGATTGAAGCGGAACACATGGCGGACGTTTGGCTTTCGGGGCGCATTTCGGCCCAGAACATGCGGTATGAACAGTTCTGGGCCGAATTCCTTGAGGAAGTCAGAACGACCACAGGAAGCGCGAATTTCCACAAGCACGAGCAGATGGGGCGGCTCTGGCTTCTTCCCACCCTCCGCAGAAAGCGCCTGCGGCAGATCACGGAGCAGGATTATCAGAGCTGCATCAACGCCGCATTCCGGCGCGGCCTGTCGAAAAAAAGCTGCTGCAACATCCGCGCCTCCATCACCACATCCTGCCGTTACGCCAAAAAGCGCCGCCTGATCGAGCACGTGCCGGACATGCTGACGATCCCCAAGGCCGCGCCGGTAAAAGAAAAGACCATCTTACAGCCCGACGATCTGAAAAAGCTGTTCTCCAATGGGAAAGAAGAGCCTGCCTTCTACATTCATGCCTGGCGCTTTATCGTTTTGACAGGGCTTCGGCGCGGCGAATGCTGCGGCCTGCAATGGGACGATATACAGGGGAACTCGCTCACGCTGCGCCGGTCGGTCAACTCGCTTCGGGAGATTACCCACGGGAAGAACGACAACGCCCGGCGGACGATGGTTCTCCCCGCCCTCGCACTGGAAGAGCTGGAGGCCCAACGGCAGCAGCTCCGGCAGAAAGGCATTCTCTCCCCGTGGATTTTCCCCGACAGATGGGGCGGCGTAAGCAATCCTAACTTGGTTTACAAGAATTGGGTAAGATTCCGTGATGAGCACGGAATCACCCCCTGCACGCTGCACGAGCTTCGCCATACCATGATTTCCATTGCCAAGGCCGACGTGCCCGAAGAGCTCCTTAAGCGCGTTGTGGGGCATAGCAGGGCTATGGACACCTTCGGAGTGTATGGTCATGAGGTAGACGGCGAAGGGGAACGGGTCGCCAGCATTCTTGACGGCCTCTTTCACAGCCTCCTTGCCTGAGCCAGTACACACTTTAGTACACACTTTTATTTCTCCACAGAAAGATTTCGTTTCTTCCCCTGTTCCTGAAACGAAGAGAATTAGGGCCTTTCAAAACTTCAATTTTCGCAGGAAAAGCCGCACTAGGGTTTCGAATCCCCTATGCTCCACTAAGCATCTGCCAGTTTTTGATACAAAGGCTGGCAGATTTCTTTTACCTCCTATATAGTTAAAAAACCCTTGCCACCAGGGCTTTCTTACAGAGTTTCGCCGAATCGTTGACAAAAAATCTCATTTTTAAGACACGCAAACGGGTGCAGGAGGCTGATTTGCTTTCCTACACCCATTCTTTTTATCCCCTGCAGTGTCAGCTTTGAGAAAATATTCGCGGGAGACCGCATCACTCATTTGCTTCTATTTGTCTCTTAATACAAGACTTACTTTTTCATAAGGCCAACACCAGCACTCCACGCCTGTCCAACCTTTTCTCCAGATACATAGTATCCATGCTGGAATTGGTCAAAAATCAGTGCCTTCAGTTTGGTGGGATCGACTTTACCGTTTTCAGAAAGCGCACTCTCTTCCGCAGCAGTATTGACGATTCTGCCAACGATAGCATAGAAGCTCTCTGTACTGCTCACTTGTGCCAGTTCGCACTCCATAACCACAGGGAATTCCTCAATGATGGGTGCATTGACAAATTCGCTTTTTACCGAATGATAACCGGCACGCTCAAACTTGTCTTCCATTTTATTGCCGCTGGCAATACCAAAGAAATCCGCCACATTCATATGTGCGTGATCTGCAATACTGACTGTAAAGGCTTTTGATTTCAAAAGATTCTGAGTGGTCTTGTGATCTTCGTCAATGAACAATGCTATGCGGTCGCTGTTGCAAATCATACCCCAGGCCGCGTTCATCACATTCACCTTTCCATTTTCGTCGTATGCCGCAACCATCAGCACGGGCATCGGATAGACTGCCTGAACAACACCTAGATTCTTCTTCATATTTTTTACCTCCCCATTTATTAAAGCTTTGCCCTTTTGACGTCTTTATGGTATCATAAATCAGAAGATGAGATAAGTACCAACATTATTGTAAGGCACTTACCTGGAGGAAAGTATATGAAACGCATTGAAGAAGCCGATTTTTCTCAGACGGGATACAGTTATACGCTGTCTCTGATTTCTGGTAAATACAAACCGATCATCCTGTACTGCCTGATGGAATATGAACCTGTGCGGTTTAATGCAATGCAACGGTACTTGGGCAAGGTTGCTGACAAGACGCTAAGCATGACGCTGAAAGAGCTTGAAAAAGATGGTCTAATTGCTCGAAAAATGTATCCAGAAATTCCCCCAAAGGTAGAATATACGCTGACCGAGCGAGGACATTCGCTTGTTCAAGTGCTGGATCAGCTATGTATCTGGGGAAACCAAAATAGACCATAACGATCTATAGCTGAAAGAATGCTGGCTTTCGCCAATTTGTATCAAATCCTATCAGGGGATCCACCATCCACCCTCAAACCCGCATAGCATAAGGCCTTGTGTATTTTCTCTTTTTAGCTCCAGCGGCTTCCCGGCGTTGGTCTGCGCGTTTTCCCTTCTTATGTGAAAGGATATCCCTTGGGGGAAGGCGCAGCACCTCTGCCGACAGCTAAAACAAAGCAAACAGCGTTCCCGGATCTGGGGACAGCCGTCCTCCTGCATCCTGTCGGCCCGTTTTCCCCGTAAACGGACCCTCTGAGGTTCTCCGGAAGAATAAACCAAAGAACAGTCAAAGCCGACGGCAATTTTTCTCCGAAAAGCCATGCTGCCCTTCCCCATCGAAAGAAAATCAAATCTGTGTATTCTGAAGTTTTCCCAAATCAAAACGAACGGTGTTCGCCCGTTGAGCAATGGGCGGCAGCTGTTTTACGTCTTTTGCTGCCTCGCAGGAATCACCCGCTATCTTTTTTAAATCGCTGTACTGCATTTTGCAAAGGGGTGTCCTTATGCTTCAGCTCTTCTACGGGCCTTTCCGCCGCCCTTGACACCTGAGCCAATTTCTTATCGCGTTTCTCTCCCGCTTTTCTACTTCCGCAGCATTTTCGCCCAATCAATATACTTAAATTAGGAGTCATGCCATCCCGCCTCACAGTCCAATCAATTGCTCTGGGACACAGGCGTTTGACAGAATCTGGATACAGCCCCAAAGCCACGCTCCACGGAAGCAGAAAACGTCCGAATAGAACTGCTCTCAATAAGCAAAGCATAACGGTTTTTCAGGACATCTCAATTTGCTGGCAAAAAAAGGAGACGATGGCCGCCCAGCATCCACCGAGGACGATACTATCGCATTTTATAAAAGACCGACGCGACCTCCGCACATCCTTCTCCACCTCTGCATAAGTTGAAGACGAGGTGATACGATGCGCAATTGCCATGCTTTTTCCTGTGCAAAAGCCGCTGTAAGGGGCGGACCGGAGGCCCCGTGTCTATCGGGTGAAGTCAATTTCTTCCAAAAACCAAATGGTGTTCTTGTGATTGCCGAAATATCCGGGCTTCCACGCAAGAATCCTTCCGGTTTTTTTGCACTGCATATTCATGAAGGTTCCCGCTGTTCCGGAAAGGATTTTTCCAGTACAGGCGGCCATTATAATCCATCCGGAGCCGCTCATCCACAGCATGCCGGAGATCTGCCGCCGCTTCTGTCGTGCGATGGAAGGGCCTATCTCGCCGTGCTGACCAACCGGTTTTGTATACGGGATATCATTGGACGAACTGTCGTCATTCACAGCGGATCAGACGATTTTCACTCACAGCCTGCTGGTAATGCCGGAACGAAGATTGCTTGTGGAATCATATGCGGCGTGTAAAGCTCAAAAAGCCATCATAAGCCAGCGTTGCAGCCGTTTTATCCTCCTTGCCAGCAAATCGCATCCTTTGGCAGTTCTTTTTAACTGTTATGCTTAGGCACCGATGGCCTGTAGCGTACAAAAAGATCCATTACGGACAGGGAAATCGTATTCCTTCTGAAAGTTGCCGGAAACGCCATTGGCCGCGCAATACACGCAGAAAAGTCTACTGGGAGATACGTTCACGACGTAGAGCTCTGGCTGCCAATTGAATAAAGCAAATGCTACTGTCGCCGTGCAGGGCAACAGATTTCTCCTGAATCAACCAAAATACCGTTTTTTATTCTTCCCCTTGGGTAAGCTGTATTGAGCGCAAAACGCTGCTTGTGGAAACCGTCATCTGCCCCGGATGAGATTTGGTTTTCCCGCTAAGATTGGCTTAAGAAAAGAAATTGTTGGGTGCAGTTATCTACCCTGGAGGACAGGGCACTTCGGTACAATCATTCTGATTCACTGCCGCGGGCGGCAGGGCCTGCCTTCCGGCGGTCAGAGCCAAGGCTCCTGCGGATTTTGTCGGAGCAGGCCGTCGTCCTTCCGCTGCCGTCCCTTCAGGAGAGCACCTGCCCCATGGCCGGGAGAAGCCCCTTTCCCCAATCTCCCAAATTTCTCCGGCCAAAGAATCATCTCCCCCGGCTTTACCGGGGGTATTTCATATGTGGGCAAAGCCTGTAACTCCACTAAGGTTATCACAAACAGGCTAAAATAATTGCGCCCAGCTGTCCTGCGAGAAATGCCCGGCACAAAAGCCCCAAATCTGATATGCGGATGAAATCTTTCCCACTGCCATGTCGATTTTGTCCCGCGTTTCTGTGTCGGCCTCTCCCGCGAGGGCTTCCTGAAATGTAACCTCTGCTTCCTCGACCTCCGGGACATCGAACCGCCCGGCACAACTTTCACCGAATGGGAGCTGGCGAGATTGCAGAAATACAATGTGTGCTGCTCCCACTTTTCCTGCGGGATGAAGGGCTTCGGTTCCATCTGGGAAAACCAGTAGGCGTAAAAATCGCTGCTCTGTGCCATGATAACCTCCTATCACAGCAAACGATAAACGCGTGAGAGGGGCTGTTCAGCGCGATAGCACGGCCTGTAAACGGGCTGGCACCATGATCAGCTGTTCACTCAATGGATCTTCATCCCGTTGTTCACTCAATGGATCTTCATCCCGTTGTTTCCTGATATGCCCAGCGATCCGTGCGCGGTTTTTCCTGCCGCCTCCCGCTCTTCCGGAAAAAGTAGCTTTCGTCTGTACTTTAGTGCAATTATATGCAGTATTGCAATTCCATCTCGTATT
>Ga0129308_1000853_pt1 | contig 39047 bp, 41 predicted proteins | sample L827metagenome_FD_94440 | JGI IMG/M metagenome (GOLD analysis project Ga0129308, IMG submission 94440) | Ring-tailed lemur group fecal microbial communities from Wisconsin, USA - L827 metagenome | ecosystem: Host-associated > Mammals > Digestive system > Large intestine > Fecal | place: USA... | reverse complement strand
TAATAAATTTTTTACATTATCAAATAAACGATCAAGGATAAAAGATAAAATCAAGTCAGTTTATGAAGAGCATAATGCTTTTTTCTTTTATTGTTATTATGGGGAAAATGTGGTATATTGAATAGGAAAAATACATATAAAGGAGTAGATGTTATGTTTTCAACAGCGTTTTTTCAAATATTAATTGCTTTTATTGTTGCATTTGCATTTGTGGTGGTTGTAATGCCAAAGTCTATACGTTATTTAAAAAAGTTAAAATTTGGTCAAGTTGAAAGAGAAGAAGGTCTTGATTCACATAAAGCTAAAGGTGGAACACCAACGATGGGTGGTATAGTCTTTATTATTTGTTCGGTTTTGGTTGTTTATATTTTGAATATTTCTTATTTTAAGAATCCTTATGTTCATCTTTTAACATTTGCTTTTGTTGGGTTTGGACTTGTTGGATTTATTGATGATTATTTGATTGTTGTTAGAAAAACAAACGAAGGATTAAAACCACTTTATAAATATGCATTACAATCTGCTGTTGCAATTGTATTTTATATTTTGGCAATGAAATTTATTCCTGATTTCGACACAGCAATTTCTATTCCGCTTTTACATATGGAAATTGATTTGGGATGGTTTTATCCTATCCTAGTTTATTTTATGTTTACAGCTGGAAGCAACGCCGTGAACTTAACAGATGGTTTAGATGGTTTAGCTACGGGGCTTTCAATGATTGCTATTTCTGCTTTTGTTATTTTTGCGATTATGACAAAGAATTATCCAGTAGCTGTTTATGCAATGGTTGTAGTTGGAGCATTGTTAGGATTTATGTATTATAATTATCATCCAGCACGTATTTTTATGGGAGATACAGGTTCTTTAGCATTAGGTGGTTTTTTAGCAGCTTTAGCTGTTTTAACAAAACAAGAATTATTATTAATTTTAATTGCTGGTGTTTTCTTGATGGAAACTTTATCTGTTATTATTCAAGTTGTTTCTTTTAAAACAAGGGGAAAGAGAGTTTTCAAAATGGCTCCTATTCATCATCATTTTGAGATGTTGGGATGGAGTGAACAGCAAGTTGTGATTTCATTTTGGTTTCTTGGATTTATATGTGGAATTATTGGTATCGTGTTAGGAGTTATGTAAAATGTTAAAAGGAAAAAGAGTATTGGTTATTGGTCTTGCAAAAAGTGGTAAGGCAGCGGTAGAGCTGTTAACACATTTACATGCGACTGTAACTGTTAATGAATTTGCTTCACAAGAAAAAATTGATTGCTATGAGGAGTATGTAGCACGAGGTATTGAAATGGTTGTGGGAGGACATCCTGATGAATTATTTGAAAGAGACTTTGATTTTGTTGTCAAAAATCCAGGTATCAATTATCATAAACCTTTCATTTTGCGTTTGAAAGAAAGAGGTATTCCTGTTTATACAGAAATAGAATTGGCTTATCAAGTGTGTCAACCACAAAATTATATCGCAATTACTGGAACAAATGGAAAAACGACAACTGTAACATTGATTCATGAAATATTGAAACATGCGCACAGAAAAACATGCTTTGCAGGAAATATTGGAATTCCATTATCACAGGTTGCTTTAGAAAAAGATTTGTTGCATAATGATGGATATGATGTTGTATTAGAAATGTCTAATTTTCAGTTGCTAGATATTGAAAAATTTCATCCCCATATTGCAACAATTATTAATTTAACACCGGACCATCTTGACTATATGGCTTCCTTAGATGAATACTATGCTTCAAAAACACGTATTTATATGAATCAAGATGTGCATGATTATTATTTGGTAAATCAAGATGATTGCGTTTTACAAGATTATTTAAAACAATATCCATTTGCTTCTCAAAGTATAACATTTTCATTAAAAGAAGCAGCAGATTGTATGATTAAAAACGAGGCAATTTATTATCACAATCAACATGTGATTGATTTAAAAGATATTAAAATTGTAGGACAACATAATATTCAAAATATGATGATTGCAATATGTGTCTGTGCATTAGCAGGCGTGGAACTCAGTTGTATTCAAAAAACATTAACTTCCTTTATGGGAGTTGAACATCGTATTGAATATGTGAGGGAATATCAAGGTGCAAAATACTATAATGATTCCAAAGCAACAAATACAGATGCCACAATCATTGCTTTAAAAGCATTTGAAAAACCAGTTATTTTATTAATGGGTGGGCATGAAAAGAATTTAGATTTAACAGAAATGTCATGTTATAGAGATCGTATTTCTCATTTGATTTGTTTTGGTGATGCAAGGGAAAGATTTGCACAGGAAATGCATTGTCCAAGCACTTTTGTTGTGGATCATATGAAAGATGCAATTTTAAAGGCTAAAGAACTTGCTAAAGAAGGAGATATCGTACTTCTTTCACCTTCAACAAGTTCGTTTGATGAGTTTAGAGGGTATGAAGAAAGAGGACGTATTTTTAAAAAGATTGTCCAAGAATTTTAAAGAAGATGTGACAAACATCTTCTTTTTTGTTTTTGGGAGTGAGGTACGGACAAAATTTGAACTTCATCTTTAGGCTCATCCCAAGTTTTGTCTGTACTCACGAGGACTCATATTATTCATTGATTATTTGATTCTTTTTGCATTATACCATAAAATATATTCATTCATTAGGGTTATAAAGCTTTCAATGTTCATTTCTTGCTACTTCCTTCAATTAAATTTTGATATTATTTTCTGATGTTGAAGGCTTCCACATTTTATCTGCGAGGTGATAATATAATTGTTTTATGAAGGAAAATTATCATATGAATAAGGCTTATGAAAAAGCAAAATTTTAGATAAGAGAATAAAGATAATACGTCTGTTTTGATGATTTTTAGATGTTGTTTATTTCATAATGAGAAATATTGATGAGAAGTTTGCAATAAATAAAAGCAAACTTTTTGTGTTTTTTTAGATATTATCAACATATATTTTGAATAATGGAGGTCAGCTCATGAAAACAAAACGTATTGTTATTTTAACACTCATGATTGTTATCTTTGGTTTGATTAATGTTTATAGTTCTTCACATATTTGGGCACTCTATAAATATAATGATTCTTTTTATTATATCAAAAGGCAGGCGATTTTTGCATGTATTGGAGTTTTGGGGATGTATGTAACATCTCGCATTGATTATCATTTATATAAAAAATATTATAAGGTCATTTTATTGGGGTGTTTCTTATTATTGATATTGGTTTTGATACCAGGATTAGGTGTTGTGAGAGGAGGAAGTCGTAGTTGGTTCAATTTTGGTGTTTTTGCCTTACAACCAAGTGAATTGTTTAAAATTGGAATGATTATTTATGCGGCTGTTTTTATTGAAAAAAATTACTATCATATGAAATCATTGAAATATAGTTTAAAATTATTGATGGTTATGGGTTTAGGTTTTTTATTGATTATGTTGCAGCCAGATTTTGGTAGTGGCGTTGTCATGGCATGCAGTATTGTTGTGATGATTATTGTCTCCCCTTTTCCATTTATATATTTTGTTTGCCTTGGCTTATTAGGTGTTGTTGGTATTATTCTGATGATTTTATCAGCACCTTATCGTATGGAAAGAATCTTGTCATTTCTAGATCCGTTTCAAGATCCTCTAGGAAGTGGATTTCAAGCTATTCAGGCTTTGTATGCGATTGGTCCAGGAGGATTGCTGGGTGTCGGCTTTGATAACAGTATACAAAAACATTTTTATTTACCAGAACCACAAACAGATTTTATTTTTGCTATTGTAGCAGAGGAATTTGGTTTTTTAGGTGGCATTTTTTTGATTAGTTTGTATTTATGCCTTTTTAAAACAATTTTAAAGATTTCACAGAATGTTAAAGATTTATTTGGAAGCTTATTAATGATTGGAATTATTTCTATGATTGGAATTCAAACCTTGATTAATTTAGGTGTTGTTGTTGGCTTATTTCCTGTTACAGGCGTGACATTGTCATTACGAGAACATTATAGACTGTTTAAGAATCAACGTTACATCATCAAAAAACATTGGTAAGAAGAGAAAAAATGAAAAAAGAAGAATAGCGAGTGTTTTTAAGGATCCAAGTAAGGACACATCATAGAAACCTATGAACCAAAATCAATTTACATAGACGGTGGAGAAATTATAGAGGAAAGGAAAAAGATTTTCATACATATGATTATATGTTTATATGTCTTCACATAAAAGTTGTCATGCTGATATGTCTATGGAATACAAAATTAAGAAATTGTAAGAATCTGTCAGTAGTGATGGAGAAATATAAATATCCAAAAAATCAATATTTGTGAACCAATGAAATGATATCTTATTTTAATGATATAGATTGGGAAATTATCTATTGTATAGAAGGCAATAATTTAAGACTTGATAATGGTCATGTTGGACATATGAAACCACATTTACTATACATGTTAGAAGAAAGAAACATATTAAGAGAAAAGATATTGAGAATTATAAATATCATTTTCATATTAAAATAGGAAATACATATATTTAGATGATGGTCATTTGTTATATAAATGATCTTTTTTATTAAGAGGTAAATTTTCTGAATGATGTATTGTTTATTTTGCAATGAAGTATGAAAGAGATTTTAAAATGATGTTTGTAGCACTTAAAACAAAAGAAATCGTTGATAGTCAAAAATTAAGGGAGTATAAAAAACAGATTAAACATAAGTATGTAACTCTTATTGATGACAAATATCCTAATTACTTTAAAACTATTGAGTGTCTACCTATGGTTCTGTTTTATGAAGGAAATCTTAAACTTATAGATCAAGGTTTACCAATGGACTATTCAGTGCTTGAAAGTGGTAAAAGGTTTATCAGTACAGTAGATATAACCATACAAAATAGAAGGGGTGAATTTGATTATGTAGTTGCTGCTGAATGTCAGGAGGATTTAGATAAGATATTAGAACATATAAAAGGTAAAGGAATTTCTTTAAAGGATTATGATAAACAGAAGAAAAAACAAATGGAAAGATAAATACTCTAGAACATATTTTTATTGACAGGTCATCTGATGATTTCAGATGTCTTTTTTACATAGCCAGTAAAATGACTGGCAAAATGAAAGACAAACTATTAAATGTCAATAACTAATTGAAAATTTATTAAATTTAATAGTTTTTGATGTTTTGTCTTGATTTACAGGTATAATTCGTATCTGTTTGATTGGGTACACCCCTTTTTGGGTGCACTGAAAACAACTTTCAAAGATTCATTTTTTGAAAGCATTTACATTCTGTTTTTTCTCAATGTTGTTGATTTGCAAATTATATTAACTTTAAAATTCAAATGACTTTACTTGGATTACGCGGCTTAATTAATCATATTAATCTGTTTTTTTATTCTCATATGCATTTTATTTTAAAAGTGGGATTATTATATCGAATAATCCCACCATAAATATAAATTAACTCTCAAATTTTCTATTCCTTCTACTACAATCCAAAGAAAAATGGAAAGAAAAGACCATTAAGTATCCCGACCATGACGGATAGAGCAATGCAAACACTCTATAAATTTGTACTTGAACCAATTGCTGAATGTACTGCTGACCCTAATTCATATGGATTTAGAGCAAAAAGATGTACACACGATGCAATTGAGCAATGCTTTACAAGTTTAAATAAGAGAAAATCACCAAAATGGATATTGGAAAATATTCCAATGGACAAAACACTACTAAACAAATGGCTAAAATGTGGATTTATCGAAACAAATCAACTATTAGAACTTGGAAGCGATATATATGGAAATATATCTCGAATTGATAATGCAATAGATGCCATTCCTAAAAAACTTGATATAGAAAAAGCAATGCTTTTAGAAACAAATCAGCAGTTTATAAATGCAAAAGAAGAAGTGGAAAAACCTTTTGAAAAGGAAGATGAACTACAAAATTTAAGCAAAAGATTGTCAAAACTGAATAAAGAACTGGATATTGGAGGAAAAGGTGATAAGGAGTCATTAACATTTGATGATGAATCTCCTGAAGAAAATGATCGTCCTTCAGTATCATTAGAAAGATAATCTGACTTTTGATGACTTTAGATTGAGATTGTGATAAAATATAGCTATAAAGGAGGCATAAATATGGATAAAATTAATATAAATGATTCTCCAAGTTTAGATGGTGTATCCCTTGTTCCTACAAAAGTATTGCAGCTGATCGTTGATATATACAATGATGAGGTTGATAAAGGAAAACAACAATTTGAAAATAGAGTTAAGCAAAAAGCTTGTCTTATAAAAGAAAGAAAAGCAAAGGCGTATTCAGACACTGAATTCTTTGAGCTTTTAGAAAGAGAAGGATTATAATGTGAAGGTCATCATTGATGAGAGTGTTTATCTGTTTTTAAAAGAAAATAGAATAAAAATATCACAAAAGTTAAAAATGACGATTGAATATTTAAAGTTAAATCCAAGAATGTAGGAAATGATAACAGATGATGATAATGTTCGACATTTTGTTATAAAAGGTATTGATTTTGGATATTTGATTGATGATGACACGATTATTATTTCAGATTGTGTATTTGTAAAATCTAATATGAAATTAAAAGTAAGATAGAATCAGTTTATTCAGCTGGTTCTTTTTTATTAAAAAAAGAGAATAGTGGATAAAAAAATCGACAAAAAAATGTCGATCTTTTTATTTATGGAGGAAATAATGAAAAGGGAACAATCTAAAAATTATATCATTAAATATAATTTTCTATAGCAAAAGATAATGGAAGATAATTTTTTAAAATATTTATTATAAATAAAACATAATAGTATATAAAATGAGTGAAAATTGGATATGATGACTATAATGATAATCAAGATTATAGTGCTTTGATATAGAAGTGATATAAAATAAAGATGATTAATCAAAGAGAAAATGTTATAATGAGATAGAAAGGGTGATAAGAATGGGAATCTATTTAAATCCAACAAACCAAAATTTTTATGAAGCAGTCAATAAGGAAATATATGTTGATAAGTCATTGCTTATTCATAAGATTGAATATTTAAGAAATAAAGTCAATAAATATATTTGTGTATCACGACCTAGACGCTTTGGAAAGAGTACAGATGCAAATATGCTCGTTGCTTATTATTCTATGGGATGTGATTCACATGATATTTTTGACTCATTAAAAATCAGTCAAGCTGATGGCTATTTAGAACATCTTAATAAACACCATGTCATTCACATTAATATGCAGGATTTTTTAAGTAAAACTCATAATATAGAAAAGATGATTTTACTTCTTACAAAACTGATTTTTAGAGAAATTAAAAAGACTTTTTGTGAAGTGGATTATATAGATTCATCAGATATTGTTCAAATTATAGAGGATGTTTATGTAGAAACAGAATCTAGATTTATTTTTATTATTGATGAGTGGGATTGTATATTTAGAGAATACAAGCAGAATAAAGAAACACAGAAACAGTATCTTGATTTTTTAAGAAATCTATTAAAAGATAAGCCTTATGTAGAACTTGCTTATATGACAGGAATACTACCTATTAAGAAATATGGAACACATAGTGCTTTGAATATGTTTGAAGAGATTTCTATGATTGATTCGGGGTTGTTGGCTGAATTTATGGGGTTTACTAAGGATGAAGTTAAGGAACTTTGTATTCAATATCATGTGAATTATGAAACTATGAAAGAATGGTATGATGGATATTATATTACAGATAGTATTTTAACTTTTTCTCCTCGCTCAGTTGTTTCTTCAATTGTGAGAAAAAAATTTGGAAATTACTGGACTTCTACAGAAACATATGAAGCGTTACAGATTTATATAGATATGAATTTTGATGGTTTAAAAGATGATGTTGTTAAAATGTTGGCAGGAGAACATGTGTATCTCAATACAAATAAGTTTCAAAATGATATGACGACTTTTAAATCAAAAGATGATGTTTTAACATTACTTATACACTTAGGTTATTTAGGATATAATAGTTCCACTCAGACATGTTATATACCAAATAAGGAGGTCACAAGTTCTTTTATTGATTCAATTGAAGGTTCATCATGGAATGCAACGACAAAGGCATTGTTAAATAGCCAAGCATTATTAGAAGCAACATGGCAAAAAGATGAAGAATTAGTTGCTAAATATATTGAAGAAGCCCATCTGGATACATCAATACTCACTTATAATAATGAGAATGCTTTATCATATACAATTTCAATTGCATATATGAATGCAAGAAATCATTATACAGTGATAAGGGAAATGCCAACTGGGAAAGGGTATGCAGATATGATATTTATACCTAAGACTGATAAACCAGCAATGATAATTGAGTTAAAATGGAATCAGGATGCGAGAACAGCAATCACCCAAATCAAAGAGAAGAACTATCCACAAGTATTAGAGAAATATAGAGATAACTTACTGATAGTAGGAATCTGTTATGATAAAAAAACAAAAAAGCATACCTGCATTATAGAAGAAATGAAAAAGGTTCACTAAAAATAAGTGATCTTTTTTTTTTGGAATTATTCTTTTGTAAACTTTCATAGAATAATAAGAGAAATGGAGACAAATAAACATTCATCGTACATTAAGAATGAGATAATGAATTTGTTATAATTTTGTTGATGGACATTTATTCTTGGTAATTCAAGGAGAAGTGATGAGTAAAGTTATGAATTCTTTAAGATCAAACTATTCTGATTATTTAGTTGGTGCATATGAAAGGTTATCAAAAGAAGATGATAGAAGAGATGAGAGTTCATCTATTAGAAGTCAAAAAATGATTATTGAATCATTTACAAGATTTCATGATTTAAAAACTATTAGACATTGCTGTGATGATGGATTATTGAGTCAAATTTTAATAGACCAGGTTTTGAACGATTATAGAAAGATATAGAAGCTGGTATGGTGGTAACTGATGAAACAGGAAGTTATATCGAGAAATATTTTCTTTCTAAACAAGTGAGATTTATTGCAATTAATAATGGCTATGATACAAATGTTTCTGGTGTTACTGTTAAAATATTTGAATGGTTATCTAAAGGTGCTGGAACAAGTACAATAGCTCATCGACTCATTGTCATGAATATTCCTATTCCATCTATATATAAAAAGAAAGTAGACAATATAATCAAAAGCAATTTAAATTATACGATGAATTTAAATGATGAAGGATAGTAGGACAGTATTATTGATGAAATAAGGTTCTACTATTTTTTTATAAGCTATGAGATAACACATTTAGAGAAACTATCAAAATGTTTATTTTTTCAGTATTATTTACCAAAAAGTTTTAACATATTAAAAATATAAACATATTAATGATTTATGTAATTCTGAATCAGATTGATCATTTTCTATAACTTGATGAGTGTTGATTTTAAATGACAAACTCCTTTATCTTTGTTTTCATCATGAGTGATTTCAAATGGGATTTCGTCTTAAATAGGTTCCAACATTCATAGAGGATTAAAAAGGAAAAAAGATAGATGATGAATTCACTTTTTATTTTCTAATTCCTTTTAATTGTATTTTAATGTGTGAATTATTGAGAAAACAAATATAAACAGAGTAATGAAAGTGAATATTGGAGAAAGAATGAAATTTATTGAAAGGAAACATCATATGACTCAAAAGAATGAGGATTATTAGTGGGTTTTAGTTTAAAAATGTAAATATGAGAATAACACATTATGAAAAAAGCAACTAAAAGATAAAACATTATATTTGATTGTAGTAGTATTAGATGTTTCTGTTTATATTTTGAAGAGTAACTATGTCAATCCAATGGTTAATTATTATATACATTTATATTGAGTACATGTTTAACAATTATTTTTACTTGTATTTTGTTTTTAAAAGATGTCTGAAATAATTGACTAATTAAAGAATCAGGTATAAAAACAGCCATGAATTTATAACAAATATGTTTAGATTCATGGCTTATAATAACTCTGTTTGTACTTATTTTATCATGAAACGTCGTGTTCTGTGAGAATTATTATAGCATAAATGTTCTACTTTTCAAGAAAAAAAGTTAGATATTGCGTTGTTCTGAAGGTATTACAATAATTATTGTTGTATTTAACATTATAATGGAACTCGGTTATATGATACATTTTTATTTATTTGAAATGATATATATAAAGGAGGAACATAAGATGTTAGTATCTAACAAAGAAATTAGTTTTAAAAAAGTATCAAATGAATGGTTACATATCAAGAAATTATCTATTAAAAATTCTACATATGAAAAATATGAAAATATTATTTTAACTCATCTTGATAAGAATTTTGGAAATCTTAAAATCAATCAAATTAATGAAGAATTAGTCTTTTCATATTTTCAAGAACGTATACAAAATAATGATTATTCAACAAGTACATTAAAGGGCATTCGATATGTTTTAAAAGCAATATTAGATTACGCTCAGAGTAAATATCATATAACTCATGTTAATTTCAGTTTTATAAAATTAGGCAAATCAAATAATGGATATAAGCAACTTACAATTGAGCAAAAAGAAATATTAGAGAGTTATTGTTTTAATCATCTTGATAATAAATCACTTATGATTCTGTTATCTTTATATGGTGGTTTTCGAGTTGGAGAAGTTGCAGGATTGAAATGGGAAGATATTGATTTTGAAACAGGAATTATTAGTGTTAATCGTACTATAGAAAGATTAAAAAATAATCAAAATAATTCTACAAAAACACAATTGATGGAGTTAGAGCCAAAAACTGTTACATCAAAGAGATTGGTTCCTATACCAGGATTTATGATGAACTATCTTAAATCTTATTATCAGCAAATGAACCCAGATAAAAAATCTTATTATATATATACAAATTCAGAAAAAATATCTGATCCTAGAAATATTCAATATCATTTTGAAAAAATATGTCAATTATATGGTTTTAAAATTAATTTTCACTCATTAAGACATACTTATGCAACCAATTGTGTCATGAGTGATATAGATATTAAATCATTATCTGAAATATTAGGACATTCGAGTGTATCTATCACTTTAGATATTTATGTTCATTCTACTTTAGAATTCAAAAGAACACAAATCAAAAAAATCAAAGCTCCAGATTTTATCGTAGAACACGACGTTCTGTTATAAAAAGGAAGGCATGTGGTTAAATGTGAATTGGTATGCTGTTCATAAAAACATTTACAAAGATGAAAGTCATATAAATTTTTTTAATCGACAAGAAGGCATGAGAGCTTTCATTCCTAAGGTAGAAAAATGGTATGGTGCTAGTCATGTAAGAAATTATGTACTAAAGGATTTATATCCAGATTATATGTTTATTGTTACTCACATGGATAAAGAAGTGCTTTTTAAAAAATATAAAGAATTTCTTTATTCAGAAAATAACATTCTTACATTAAGTGATGAAGAACAATCATTGATGGAATTCTTTTATTCAAATAGTGATGAGATAAAACATTCAGTTGGGAATATTGTGAATTCTAAGTTGATTGTTGATAAAGGACCATTATTAAACTATGAAGGTAAGATTACAAAAATTGATCGTCATCATCGAACAGCAACACTAAAAAGCATTTTTTTAAATGATAAATTCTTAGTTCCATTAGAGGTTGTTAGTAAATCGTGAATTGGTATGTACTTTATACATTAAGTTATAAAACTAATAAGATTATTACAAATCTAAATAGGAACAAAGATTTAATAGCATTTGCCCCGCAATATGAAGTTTGTCAACGTAAAACAAAAGAAGTATTAATTAAACCAATGTTTAATAACTATGTCTTTGTGAAAACACATTTCAATCAAAATGAATTTAATGATTTGTTACTTAAGATGAAAGAAGAAAATGATGGTTTAATTAAACAACTTAAAAATGTAGATGCAACTGCACTAACAGAAAAAGAAATTGAGTTCTTTAGTTTGGTTTTAAATAAAAACTATATTTTAAAGTTATCTCACGGATATCAAGAAGATGGAAAAACGATTGTTACTGATGGTCCTTTAAAATTGTTAGAGAAGCATATTACAAAAGTCGATAAACATAATCAGTGTGCCTACTTAGACCTAGAATTCTTTAATCGAAGAATATGTATGGGAATAGAAATTTAAATGCAAAAATTAATTTAGAGCGCAGGGAATCCGCCTCTAATGCAATTTGGAACATAGTATGAAAGAGAGAAATTTGGGTAGGGGAGACTGTACCTAAAAATAGGAATTTCACGATAACAGGTAAGAAACCTGTGCTTTTTTTATGTTCAAAGAAGGGAGAAACTTATGGTAAAAAAATTTGAAAATAAAGTTTGGTTATCAAGTCCTACTATGCATGGTGATGAATTGAAATACATCACTGAGGCATATGAAACAAACTGGATGTCTACAGTTGGCAAGAATATTAATGAGGTAGAAAGATTAATTTCTGAAAAAATTGGATGCAAACATGCCGTTGCATTAGCTTCAGGAACTTCTGCTTTACATCTTGCTATGAAACTAGCAGGTGTAAAACCAGGTGACTATGTATTCTGCTCAGATATGACATTTGATGCAACAGTAAATCCAGTTGTCTATGAAGGTGGAGTTCCTATCTTTATTGATACTGAATACGATACATGGAATATGGATCCTGTTGCTTTGGAAAAAGCATTTGAATTATATCCAGAAGTTAAGGTTGTTGTTCTTGTACATTTATATGGTGTACCTGGAAAGATTGATGAAATCAAAACTATCTGTAAGAAACATGGAGCAGTGATTGTTGAGGATGCAGCTGAATCATTAGGTGCTTCATATAAAGGTGTTCAGACAGGGATGTTTGGTGATGTTGCAGCTATTTCATTTAATGGAAACAAGATTATTACTGGATCATCTGGTGGTATGCTTCTTACTGATGATGAGGAAGTTGCCAACAAGGTGAGAAAATGGTCAACTCAGGCAAGAGAAAATGCACCATGGTATCAGCATGAGGAATTGGGATACAACTACAGAATGTCCAATGTCATTGCTGGTGTAGTCAGAGGACAAATTCCTTATCTTGATGAACATATTGCCCAAAAGAAAGCAATCTATGAAAGATATAAAGAAGGACTCAAAGACTTACCACTCATCATGAATCCATTCGATGAAGAAAACTCAGTTCCTAACTACTGGCTATCATGCATCATGATTGATAAGGAAGCGATGTGCAGACAAGTCAGAAGTGAAACTGAAGCATTATATATCAGTGAACCAGGAAAAAGCTGTCCAACTGAAATTCTAGAAACATTAGCCAAGTTCAATGCAGAAGGTAGACCGATCTGGAAACCAATGCATATGCAGCCAATTTATAGAATGAATCCATTTGTGACAGTTGAAGGAAATGGACGTGCAAAGACAAATGCTTATATTGAAGGAAGTTCACTAGATGTTGGCATGGATATCTTTGATAGAGGTTTATGCTTACCATCTGATAACAAGATGACACCAGAAGAACAGGATAAAATTATAGAAATTATAAAAGGATGTTTTGAGTAATGTATAGATTATTTTTTAAGAGATTTCTAGACTTTACATTATCGTTAACCGCAATCATATTACTTAGCCCTATTTATATAATAGTGGCTTTTTTAGTAAGAACAAAACTAGGCAGTCCAGTTATATTCACACAAGACAGGCCTGGTAAAGATGAAAAGATATTTAAGATGTATAAGTTTAGAAGCATGACAAGTGAAACAGATGAAAACGGAAATCTATTGCCTGATGAAGTCAGATTGACTTCATTTGGCAAGAAACTACGATCAACATCATTAGATGAATTACCTGAACTATTTAACATATTAAAAGGAGATATGTCGATAGTAGGACCACGACCACTATTAGTACAATATCTACCTTTATATAATGAAGAACAACGACATAGACATGATGTCAGACCTGGACTTACAGGATTGGCACAGGCAAGTGGAAGAAATGCTTTATCTTGGGAAGATAAGTTTAAGCTAGATGTAGAATACACAAGAAAGTATTCTTTTTTATTTGATATAAAGGTTATCTTGATGACAGTAAAATCAGTAATAAAAAAAGAAGGCATATCAAGTGATACATCTGCGACAATGGAAGAATTTAGAGGTACTTCAAATGTGTAAAAAATTAATTATCATTGGAGCAAGCGGTCATGGTAAAGTGATTGCTAATATTGCAGAGCTGAATGGATATACTGAAATCTATTTCTTAGACGATGATAAATCAAAGACAATGAATGGTAAGTATAACATCATTGCTACAACTCATGATATTGATAAATATATTAGTCAAGGTGATTATGAATTTTTTATAGGCATCGGTAACAATGAAATTAGAAAAAAGATTTATGAAATGCTAAAGAGTAGCAGTGCAATAATACCTTCATTTATCCATCCACAATCAGTTATAGACTCGTCAGTTATAATTGATGAAGGAACAGTAATCATGGCAAATGCAGTTATCAATTCATCAACAAAGATAGGTAAATGCTGTATTATCAATACTGCATCAACAGTAGATCATGATTGCATAATAGGAGATTTTACTCATATATCGCCTGGTGTTCATATAGCGGGAACAGTTAATATAGGAAAAAATTGTTGGATAGGTGTTGGTTGTTCTGTTATAAATAATTTAAAAATATATGATGATGTTACAGTAGGGGCTGGAACAACAATAATAGGGGATATAAAAGAATCTGGGAAATACGTGGGTTTACCTTTAAGGAGGTTAGATTAATGAGAGCATTAATGACAGCAACAGTTCCTTCAATGATAGGACAGTTCAATATGAATAATATTAAATTGCTTCTTGAATTAGGATATGAAGTTGATGTAGCATGCAACTTTAATGATCGTTCTGTCTGGTCTGATGAAAAAGTAGAAACTCTTAAAAATACACTACATGATATGAATGTAAAGACATACCAAATTGATTTTGAAAGAAATATGTTCAAAATCAATAATCATCTAAAATCTTATCACCAAATAAAAAAATTGATGAATTTAAGGGAATATAATCTTATTCATACTCATACACCAATTTCTAGTTTAATAACAAGAATAGCTTTTAAAAATTCAAATATATTTAATAAATGTAGAATGATTTATACAGCACATGGTTTTCATTTTTTTAAAGGTAATAATCCTATAAATAATTTTATATTTAAAAATATTGAAAAATATGGTGCTAAATATACAGATACACTAATTACCATTAATAAAGAAGACTACGAAGCAGCAAAAAAATTTAAACTTAGAAAAAATGGAACTGTAGAATATGTGCCAGGTGTAGGAATTGATATTGAGAAAATTAATTCAATAGAAGGAAATAGAGAAAAACTATTAGAAGAATTGAATATTTCAAATGATTCTATTTTATTATTATCTGTTGGTGAACTTAACGAGAATAAAAATCATAGAATTGTTATTGAGGCATTACCTTTATTGCCAGCTAATGTGCATTATTTGATTTGTGGAGTTGGTTCATTAAAAAATCAATATTTTCAACTTGCAAAAGATTTAAATGTTGAAAACAGGTTACACTTATTAGGATATAAAGATAATATCATTGAGATTATGAAATCTTGTGATATTTTTATTTTTCCTTCAAAGCGTGAAGGATTATCTGTTGCGTTAATGGAAGCAATGACGTGTGGGTTACCTTGTATAGTAAGCGCTATTAGAGGAAATGTCGATTTAATTATAGGTGATAAAACTGGCTACGTTTGTAAGAAAAATAGTGATTATAAAAAATTTATTTTAAAATTTATGATTGAAAAAGAATATAAACAAATCATTATAAATAATGCAAGAACAATTATAACTAATTTTGACAAAAAGAATGTTTTAAATACAATATCAAACCTTTATAAGGTTAATTAATAACTATTAAGGAGATGAGTAAAATTGGAGCCAAAAATTTCTGTAATAATGAGTGTATTTAATGATCAAAATTTTTTAGAACAAGCTATAGAATCAGTTTTAGATCAAACATTCCAAGATTTTGAATTTATTATTTGTAATGATTGTTCAACTGACAATTCAGAAAATATTATTTTAGAAATGATGCAAAAAGATCCTAGAATAGTTTATATCAAGAATGAAAAAAATTTAGGATTAGCAGCTTCCCTAAATAAATGTATTTTAAAATCTACCACACCATTTTTAGCAAGAATGGATAGTGATGATATATGTTTTCCAAACAGATTAGATGTTGAATATAAATATTTAATAGATAATCCATACTGTGCAGTTGTTGGATCTCATTCTTTAATTATAGATAACCAAAATAACATTATAAGAGAGTCAGCTAAATTAAAAAAAGATTTATTATTAAAAGATTGTTTACAAAAATCATCTTTAATTCATCCTTCGGTTATGATGCGAAAAGAGTTTATTCAGAAAGTAGGGATGTATTCAGTCAATCCATTAACACAACGTGCAGAAGATTATGATTTATGGTGTAAATTAAGTTCAAATGGATATAAGTTAAATAATTTAGAAGATAAACTCCTTTATTATAGAGAAGGTGTATCAGGATTAAAAAAAAGAAAATATAAATTTAGAATTCAAGAATTTAGAATTAAATTTTACTGGAATAAAAAAATGAAATTTTTGTCTAGTAACTTTATTTATGTCATAAAACCATTAATAATTGGTTTAATACCAGTAAAAATATACAAAATTTTAAAAAATTAATGTATAACGAAATGAGGAAAATATATGAAAATACTTTATTTGATATTTCCATTTTTATTAATAATATATGGCTTATATACTCTTTATAAAAATGAAAAAAATGTATATAGTATCATATTAATATCTTTAGGACTTAGCATAATTGCTTTTTACACGTTACCAAATATACAGGATGATTTGCAACGTCATTTTGATGTAATTAATAGTTATATGAATCACCCTATAACTGTTATTTTTAAATCAGGATATTCTTTTGTGTATCTAAATAATTTAATAATGTATTTAATTGCTCAAACAGGACATCCAGAATTGTATCAAGCTGTATTTACATTTGTAGGATATCTAGTTTTATTTAAATTTATTTTGGAAGTCTGCAAGGATGAAAAAGTTCATGATCAAAAAAAAATTATAATAATTATTATATTTTTCTTTTTGATTTCGTTTTATAAAATATATATATTAGCAATTAGAAATTATTTTTGCTTTATTATTGGTTCATATGCAACTTATTTGCTAAGAAATAATAGATTAAATGTAAAATATTATTTATTGATTATATTACTATTAATATTTATACATCCAGTCTCTTTAATATTTATACTGTATTTGTTTTTCATAAAAATCAAAAACAAATATTTTAAAACTTTATTAACAATAGGTATATTTTTTAATAAGGCAATAATAAAATGTACACTTTTATTTTTATCTACGGACGGTTTTTTTTATACAAAAATCTATTATTACATTAATCAATCACTTCAAGAATATAATACAAACTTTATGATTTACTATATTATATTAGCAGTTTTTGCTTTATTAATAGTATTTTTTTCGTTCAAATATTGTAGCCAAACTGCAGAATTATTATTTATTTCAGTCATTATTGGATTAAGTTTTTATTATCAATTTGAACTTATTAGAAGATTTATGTATTTAGTACCTTTGTTTTTAATTGAACCTTTAATTACTGTGCTATCAAAAAAGAGTGATTTTTATAAATTAAGAGTAGAGTATGTATGTTATTTTTTTATGTTTGGATTATCTGTTGCTGCAGTGCTTGCAACAATTGCAAATACAAAAGCATATGGATGGTATCTAATATTTTAGGAAGTGAGATGTAAAATGAAAAAGAAAATATTATTTTTAATCACAACTTTGACTGGTGGAGGAGCTGAAAAAATTTTAATTGAAACTGTTTCTAATTTAGATAAAGATAAATATGATATTGAAATAAAAACAATTTTAAACAGAGGTATTTACATTAATCAAATACCTCAAAATGTCAAATATTCTTATATATTTAACGATGCTAATGTATTTTCAAAAATATATTTTTCATTCTTGTTAAGAATGTTGAAAATTATTCCTTCAAAAATACAATATAAAATGTTTATAAAAAATAAATATGATATTGAAATAGCATATTTGGAAGGAGCTCCTACAAAACTTATTTCTGGTTCTTATAATACACAATCGAAAAAAATTGCTTGGGTACACGTTGATCCAAAAATATTACCTTATTCGAGAAAAGCATATCTTGGATTAGAACAAGAAAGAAAAGCATATATGTGTTTTGATAAAATTTGCTGTGTTTCTTCAGAAGTAAAGAAAAGCTTAGATTCATTATTTAATACAAATGAAATAAGCATTGTCCAATTAAATGTTTTGGATGAAAAAGAAATTATTCAAAAATCTCTAGAAAATATTCCTGAATTTTTATTTAAAAATGATTATTTAAATCTAATTACCATAGGTAGATTAGCTCCTCAAAAAAATTATCAACTACTTTTAAAAGTATGTAAGAAATTGAAAGAGCAAGGATATAATTTTAATCTATATATTTTAGGTGATGGTCTAGAAAAAAATTTATTATCAAAATATATAAAAGATAATCAATTGAGCAACAATGTTAAATTATTAGGATTTTTAAAGAATCCTTATCCGTATATTATAAAATGTGATATGTTTGTTTGTTCTTCTGTTACAGAAGGATTTAGCACAGTTGTAACTGAATCAATTATTTTGGGTGTTCCAGTAATTACTACTGACTGTGCAGGAATGAAAGATATATTCGGAAATAGTAAATGTGGTATTATTACAGAGAATAGTTTTGAAGGATTATATCAAGGACTCTTAAATGTAATGAATGATGATGAAGTAATAAATAATTTAAATAAAAATGTTAAAAACAGACAACAATTTTTTAATCTTAAATGTAGGTTAAGAGAAATAGAAAATATTTTATAAAATTATAAAAAGAAAAAGAGTGAATATAATTTGAAAATCGATAAAAAATATATCACAATGCTCATATTTCTAATAATCTATAATTTTTAATAGAAATAATTAACATATTTTATTCGTAAAATATTTATACCTACACAATTTTAGGCGAGGAGGGAGGAGTGAAGTTAAAAATGGAAAATAGTTTATGTACAATAATGACCCCTACTTATAATCGTGCTTATATTATTGAAAATTTATATGATAGTTTAAGAACTCAAACTAGTAAAAATTTTGAATGGATTATTATAGATGATGGGTCAACTGATAACACTAGTGAATTAATTTCAAAATTTATAGAGGAAAATCTGTTTACGATAAAATACTTTAAACAAAGTAATGGTGGTAAACATAGAGCTGTTAATATGGCTATTGATTTAGCAAATGGTGAATATTTTTTTATAGTAGATTCGGATGATATTTTACCTGAAAAATCAATTGAAACCATTTTTAAATGGTTTAAAAGCATTGAAGATAAGGAAAATTTTGCAGGAATTGGCGGATTAAAAAAATATATTAATACTCCAAAAATTGTTGGAAATACTTTTAAACAAGATTACATTGATTGTACTTCTTTAGAAAGAGAAAAATACAATATTTTAGGGGATAAAGCCGAAGTTTTTTATACTACAATTTTAAAGAAATTTAAATTTCCAGAATTTGAAAATGAAAAATTTTTATCTGAGGCTGTTCTATGGAACGAAATTGCTAGACATGGTTATAAAATCAGATGGTTTAATGAATCAATTTATGAATGTGAGTATTTAGAAGACGGTCTCACAAAAAACATAATTAATCAATTTAGTAATTCACCAAATGGTTTTGCTTTGTATATAAAAACATTGACAGAAGATTATAAGATAAATTTAATTAAGAAGTATTACTATTATGGTATGTTTTATTCCAATGTAAAAAATGTTAAGTTTAAAAATACTAATAGAATACTTGAAATCAATAAACTTCAAATATTAATCTCATTGATTTTATATAAAATTGTAAAATTAATTAAAGTATAAATAAAAAGGAAGGAAAAAATAAAATGAAAGTAATAATGATTTGCAATTTACCAATTGAAAGCTTGCCACCTGTTGTATCTACAATAACAGTATTAGATAAAATTGGATGTGAAATTGTCCTAATTACTCCATATTTAATAGATGAGTATAAAACATTGTTTAGTAACTTAAGATACTATCAATATTATAACTCAATAGATGAATTAAAAACATTTAATAAAAAAAATGTATTAGCTAAAAATATGGAAATGTATTTTAGATGGAATGATATTATTTTTAATGCAATAGAAAAAGAATATACTGCTGAATGCTTTGTTTGGATTTTACATGAAAATACTGCGTCCCGACTTGATAGTAGAATTAATAAGTATAATTATGCAATTACTATATATGAGATGAAAAGAAATCCCAAAATTTTGAAATTTTTTCCTTCTAATGTAAAGAAAATTACTAAAAATGCCAATATTGTAATTACTCCTGAATACAATAGGAGTCATATTTTAGCTACATGGTGGAATTTACAAAATACTTCTTTTGTTTTACCAAACAAACCATATATTGAAGATGAGAAATTAGTTGAAGATGAAGAAATTCATGAAGTAATAGAAAAAATAGCTAAATTTAAAAATGGGAAAAAAATCCTGTTATATCAAGGCGGATTAGGTCCGGATAGAAATTTAGAGCCATTTATTAAAGCAGTTGAAAAAAAATCCAATTATAAAATTGTAATAATGGGTCCATATAATAGTTATGTAAATACTATACTTGAAAAAAATTCTGAGAACTGCATGTTCATTAATTCAATTGTTGCTCCAAAACATTTGCTCATAACAAAATGTGCTGATGTAGGAATAGTTAGTTATATTAATTCATCAGATTCATATTATGATCCTTTAAATGTTATATACTGTGCTCCCAACAAAATTTTTGAATATAGTAAGTATTCTATACCAATGATCTGTAGTAATCAACCAGGATTACATTATTCTGTAGAAATTAATCATGCAGGAATATGTGTTGACATAAACAATGTTGATGAAATTAGAAGTGCACTAGATATAATTGAAAATAATGAGAATTTTTATAAAGAAGGTGCAAAAAAAATGTATAATTCTGTAGATGTTTTAGAAATAATCAGTAACATAATTAACAAGATGGGAGAAATAAACTAATATGAAAAAAGTAATGCTAGTATTTGGAACACGTCCTGAAGCAATTAAGATGTGTCCGTTAGTTAATGAATTGAAGAAAAATAAAGAGAAGTTTGAAACTGTTGTCTGTGTTACAGGTCAACATAGACAAATGTTAGATCAGGTACTAAATGTTTTTAATGTAGTACCTGATTATGATTTATCTATCATGAAGGATAAACAAACTTTATTTGATGTAACTATTAACATCTTAAAAGCAATTAAAGAAGTATTAGAACAAGTTAAACCTGATATAGTGTTAGTACATGGTGATACATCAACTACATTTGTGACAGCATTAGCTTGTTTTTATTTACAAATTCCTGTAGGGCATGTTGAAGCAGGATTAAGAACTTATAATATCTATTCACCATACCCTGAAGAATTTAATAGACAAGCTGTAGGAAATATTGCTTCTTTGCATTTCTCTCCTACTGAAATGAGTAGACAAAACTTATTGAATGAAGGAAAGAATTCTGAAAGAATCTTTGTTACCGGAAATACAGCAATTGATGCATTAAAAACTACAATAAGAGAAGATTATACTCATCCGGAATTAGAATGGGCAAGCGATTCAAGACTTATTATGTTAACCGCTCATAGAAGAGAAAACTTAGGAGAACCAATGCATCATATGTTTAGAGCAATTAGAAGAATTATTGACGAACATAATGATGTAAAAGTCATTTATCCTATTCATATGAATCCAATTGTTAGAAAAGCAGCTGAAGAAGAATTAGGAGCTTGTGATAGAGTGCATATTATTGAACCATTAGACGTATTAGACTTCCATAACTTCTTAGCAAGAAGTTATATGATCTTAACAGATAGTGGAGGTATTCAAGAGGAAGCACCATCATTGGGAAAACCAGTTTTAGTTATGAGAGATACAACAGAAAGACCAGAGGGAATTAAAGCTGGAACATTGAAACTTGTAGGTACAGATGAAGAGATTATTTACAGAAATTTTAAATTATTATTAGAATCTGAAGAAGAGTACAACAAGATGTCACATGCATCAAATCCATATGGTGATGGAATGGCATGTGAACAAATTATTAATATTTTATTAACAAATATATAAATTATATTTATATATTTGAGAAAGAGAGATTTATATGATCTTAAAAATTAAATCATTAGTAAGAAAAAAAACTTTTGTCAATGGTGGATGGCTTTATCTGTTACAAATTTTTAATACAGTTATACCATTAATAACATTACCCTATATTACAAGAAAATTAGGCGCAAAGGAATATGGAACATTTTCTATAGCCATAAATATAGTTGGTTATTTACAAGTAATGATTGAGTATGGTTTTGGAATGTCAGCTACTAGAGAAATTGCAGTTTCTGATAAGAATCAAAATTATATAAATAAAATATTTACTTCGGTTTTTTTGTCAAGAGTCTTTTTGTTATTAATTTCACTTATATGTGCTTTTATTTATATGCTTTTCTTTATGTCATCTTTTAAACAAATTATAAGTACTATAATACTTTTAATTTGTTTGTTTGGATATTGTATTGAGCAAAATTGGCTTTTTCAAGGTTTGCAAGAAATGAAATACATTTCTATTGCAAGTATTATCTCTAGACTAATATCAGTAATATTAATTTTTCTTTTAGTAAAAAGTACAGAGGATTTATATTTATACTGTTTTTTATATTCAATTTCACCGTTATTAAATGGATTAATGAGTTATATATTAGCTAAATTTAGGTTTAAAGTAAAGTTTACAAAAATATATATGGAAGATATAATGGATGAATTAAAAAAAGGTTGGTATGTATTCACCACATCATTAAGTTCAAAAATTTTTGGTTCTGTCGGCATAACTTTTTTAGGAATAATTTCAACATCTACAGTAGTAGGAATTTATTCAGTAATACAAAAGATACCTAGTATAATGATGTTAATGTGGACTCCAATAAGTTCAATTTTATATCCTTTATCAAGTATGAAAATGCAAGAATCTTGGAATGATGGAAAAAGATATGTTTTAAAATATAGGAAAATCTTTGTTGTTATGTTTGCATTTTTATCTTTGCTAATTGCATTATTTTCTAAAAAAATTATAGCATTAGTTTTTGGCGTGGAATATGCACAATATTTTTATTGGATATTTTTCCTTTTAGCCTGGTTAGTTATTGGAATAAATAATAATTTTTTAGGAATTCAGATATTATTAGGAAGTGGTCATGATAAAGAGTATAGTCGTTGTTTTCAAATTAGTGTTGTTATAACAATTATTCTAAATATTGTTTTAATATATTTATGTGAAGGATTAGGTGCATCATTAGCACCAATGTTATCAGAAATAGTTTTATATATTCTATTGAGATATCAAATAAATAGAATTAATACTAAAAATATATAATTGCCGTTTGTAAAGTGATAGAAAATAGACTGTAGTGTGATAAATTATATTAATCGTCAGTAAATATGTAACAAATTGTGTGATAAAAGTCGTTATGATAACTGGAATCGGAAATAGACTTGGTGTGGAGAAATCAAACCATTAGATCCTAAGGCTTCTAATGGTGAAAGTGAAATTATCATAGATTATTCAATTTATGATATTATTGAAGCAAGATTCAATAAAGTTATTTTCGTTATTAGAACAGATCTAGAAAAAGGCATTGATTAAATCATTGATCAAAGAATAAAAAAGAAAATACATGTAGAATATGTATATTAAGAATTAAATGATATTCCTGAAATATATCGTGAAACATTCAAAGAGAGAACTAAGCCTTGGAAAAGTGATCAGGCTATTCTTGCATGAAAAAATTTAATCAATGAACTTTTCTTAGTCATTAATGCTGATGATTACTATGGTAAAGAATGTTATAAAACAGCATATGAATATTTAATTGCTGATCATCAATCTAATGTATTACCATTATATATGGTAGGTTTTATTCTAAAGAATATATTGAGTGATAATGGTGGTGTTACAAAATGAATCTGTAAAGAAGAAAACAGATATCTTGCAGATGTAATGGAAACACATAAAATCTAAAAAGTTAACAGAAAAGCTGTGACATAAGGAAAGGAAATTGATTTAGATTCAGTAGTTAGTATGAATATGTGTGGATTATATCCAGAAATGTTTAGTATTCTAGAAAGAGAATTTGATGTGTTCTTATCAAACTTAGCTCAAGAAAACTTAAAATCAGAATACTTACTACAAACAAATCATTGGAGATTTATTACATAAACAAGAAGTGAGTGTAAGAGTTTTAAAATTAAATGATGAATGGTTTGGAGTAACATATAAAAAAGATAAAGATGCTTATCCTAAAAAATTATTAAATGTCAAAGATTAAAATATGTATGCAAGTTATCAACTTATGAATATATGAAGACATTAAGATGATATTGACTATATATGAGATTTGTTTGGGAAATATTAATAAAAAATATAATGAAATTAATGATTGGAGGTGTATACATGCATATAAATACCACTTCAAAAGTTTTAATGGAACAATCAATATGTACAATATTAAATATAAACAAAGATACATTATATGACTTATTAGAAGAAAGTTACAACAAGTTCCAAAAAGATCATCATGTTTTTATTATAGATAATCAATATGATTACTTTTATGATTATGTTAAGAAACATTTATGTAAAAGTATTGATTCTGTAAGTCTCTATCATTTAAGTAGAAGATTAAATGATAATGAAGATGACAATGGATATAGTTTAGTAGATGTATTATGTAACGATACTTCATTATCCAGATTCTTAAAGAAATATGGTTTAACTTTCAAATATGATGAATATATAAAAATGTATTTGAATGGTGAAAAAATTATACTTGATCAATCCAATGATTATTCAACTGTATTTTTAAGACAAGTCTTTGGATATGAATATCAAGATTATTGTTTTAAAGGTTTTGCATTTAATGATGCAATTGAAAAAAATGAATATTATGAAATTCTAAAAGATGGTCCAGAGTTATTTGGATATCTTTTTTCTTTTGCTGATAATGATCAGTTTATTGATGATTTTATAGCTCATAGTAAATATTATAAGTTTGAATATCAAGTACCCATTGAACAAATATATTTTGAATACTATGATGAATTAAATGATCAAGAAAAACAATATCATATTGTTGTTAAAGCATTACAGCGATTATATGCACATAAATATGATTCAGTTGATTTATATGATGATAATCCTGTTATTGGGATAATTGATGATAAAACATTAGGTAGTCAATATTTAGTTTGTAAACAAGAATTATGATAGAAATGTGGTGAGAAAGTGGTATCTAAAAGATTTGAAAAAATTTCTGAAGATTGGTTATTGAGTAAACAGTCTGATGTTAAGCATTTATCTTATGATAAATATGAAAAAGTCATAAGAAAACATCTTTCTTATTTTAATGATAAAGATATTGAAGAAATTAATGAAGATGAAGTGGATGATTTCTTCAACAGAAAAGAAAATGAAGAAAAGTTATCCAAAAGCACACTTTATACAATTAGTCATGTTTTACGTTCTATATTTGTATATGCTCAAGATGAATGTCAACTTCAAACAATCAATATAAAAAATGTGAAGCATGATAAAAAACAAAAGCCAACTCAAATCTTAAATAAAAAGGAAATAGATATATTGAATGGATATCTATTAGAAAATAAAGATGCTGTTTCTCTTGCTATTCTTTTATCTTTATATGCTGGTCTTAGAACTGGCGAAATTAGTGCATTAAAAAAAGAAGATATTGATTTAGATAATCATGTCATATATATATCTAAAAGTGTTGAACGTATTAAAACGGATAATGGTACCAAATTGGCATTATTAGAGCCTCGTAGTAAGAAATCATTACGAATAGTTCCTATTACTGACTTTGTAAAGAGATATATTGCTAATTTCTTTGAGTGTTATCCAATGAAAGAGGATTGTTTTATACTATCAAAGAATGAAAGTATATATGATACAAGAAAAATCCAAAGAAAATTAATGGAGCTATGTACAACATTAAAAATCAAAACTGATTTTAATGCATTAAGAAATACTTTCATTTCATATTGTCTAACTCACAATATGAATATTAAATGTCTATGTGAGATTATTGGAATATCAGACTTTAGAGGAGTCTATGAATTATGTCCAGAATGTTCACTTGACCAGAAGAAAAATGAAATAAACAATATATTTTGTAAATAAGATACAAATCACATTAAAGCAACTCATTTGTTTGGGTTGCTTTTTTTAATGCTTTTAAATGATGTTCAAGAAAATTTTAATGATCATTTTAAAAATGATATAGAATTTTAGCAAATTTATCCATTTTTCCTGCATTGACGTAGAGGGACACAACGATGTCAAAAATCATGGAAGACAATTACATCAAAAATCAGCTTAAAAGACTTACATATTGCATTCAAAATAATGTTGAAGTTATTGATGATGTTTTCTAAAAGACAAGAACATACTTGTAAAAAAAGTCAGATGAAATAAAGCATATTATTTTCCTAATAGAAATGATGACATTGAAAATAAGTATTAGAATTCGTTAAGTATATATCATTAGTCACATAAAATGTTATATTCTTAGAAAAATGAAAAAGTCATCGCTTATGACTAAAGTACAATATCTTGTATTTAAACAAGGTTTAAAAAATATAAAAGTTATGAAATAACAGGCATCATGAGAAATTATGCTAGAAAAATCTATAAGTGATGTAGAATCAGGTTTGATACTTCCAATTCATGAAGTATTTAAATGATTTGATGAAACAGAAAGAGTATCAAGTTTAGTTTACCTAAAATACAATTGATGATTTACAGAGAATAAAGCTATATTTAGATGGATTTGATTCATCTATTTCTTTATTGGAGAAAAGAAAGACTTCGACTACAAATCACACATTGGTGAAGTTTTTTAGTCTTAAAAAGTTATAAATTCAGAAGAATAATGACAAAAAGGTATACAGTTATTGATTATGTTGATGAACAAAATAAGATTATTCAAATACATAGTTATATTTTATTGTTCAGAAGATGATAATAATATACTTCCTAAATATTAAACTATATACTCTTAGTCATTTGCTTTAATGGGTCTTTTTTAAATACACAATAATAAATTGGAGTAGGAGGAGAAAAAATGTCTAGAAAGAGTATCGAGTGTAAATAGTATTTATAAAATATAGGTTAATCAATCTATATTTTTATTGGTATTTATGAATTATGGGATTAAACAGTCAGGAAAAAGCAAATAGAAGGAGATAAAAGTGTACCCATGTCAAGGACAATTAAAAAAAGTATATTCCTCATAAATTTTATCTTGTGTGATTGTGTCTAGTTGATGTCTATGTATATTTGAAATGATTTTCAGAATTTTAAACTTGTTTGTGTGAAAGCTGGTAATTCTTTTGAATTTAAAGCTTCCAGAAATGATAATCTCATTGATGGTATTCTTTCCAAAGGAATCCATTTTACTGGATTGCTTTCCCTTCTCTTCATATTTCCTGTCAGCTTGCTGATCTTTCTGATATTTTTGACAATGATTTTGATGTGAAAACCGAACTCATAGTGATCGACCAGCTTGGAAACTGTTTTAATCAAAATTACCAGACCTATAGTGTGGATATTGTCCTGTCAGATGATTTGGATCCAGGCCAGATTTGAGGAGTGTTAATTCGAAATTTCTCTACACCACATTCTCAGTTGAAACTGCTGATTAAAATATATCAAAAGGTATGATATTTGCTGTTACAGAGTGATATGAACCCCGTTTCTTGGACATAGAAATGAGGTTTTTATATGAGTAAATTAAGTTATGAAGATAAGATAAATTTATATATTTTTTATAATATTCATGTATTGAGTGGATTCATTATTGGTATTTCATTCTTCAATTTTTTATATCTTTTGTAGATAATAAAAATATTCATGTAGATGTAAGTAATAAAGTATTACAATTATCAAAAAAGATATTATGTTAAAAGGTGATATTATAGAGTGCTTTATTCTTGAGATTATAATGATATTATAGAAAAAATGAAATATTAAGGACTAAGGGATGTCGATTATTAGTATGGGAGTATTAAAAAGACTGTCTCAAGGCAAGCAGATAGACTCATTATATTTTTTATTTCGATATGTCAGTAAATGATATTGTTAAAGAACAAAGTATATCAGCAAGTAGTGTATTACAATTTATTGGATTGAAAAATTTGATTTTCACTTTAAAAATAGATATATGTTTTTGGTTAGATGGGAGGAGTATTCTCTATAGTTTTTTAATAAGTCGTGATATTGATATTCAAGTTCTTTAATAAAGACAATAAGATGGTTATGATGATTGAATAAATATATGTATAAATTTTATAAAAAATGAGAGAAGTGACTTGTTGATTCACTTCTCCTCATTTTATTACAATTCTTATTTCATGCATTTATTCATTGTCATTTCTTTTATTGACTTGATTTTGTATAAATAAGAACACCAAAAGTAATAATTAATAGCGTATTGAAATAATCAATATATGATACTGAATGGGAAATAAAGTTATTGATTGATACAACAATACCAAAGATTAAAAATATTATAAAACCCTTATATAAATATTTCATGGTAATCCTCCTTTTATATGTCGTATATATTTTATTATATCATTTTTTTTCGATTTTTGTAGTCTTATAATGAGGAAATAGACCAAGTTATATAATTATAGGAAAGGAGTACTAGAATGGTGCATAGGGCATGAATATGATGAAAAAAGGTTACAGTTGGTTTTATCAATTGCATGTTTTATTTCCCTACATATGCTTATTATGAGCAATATACAGAAATGAATGAATACCAATCAAAGATGCTTATAATTATTTAAAAAGAATACAAAAAGTAAGAGAAGTATTTCTGTAGAGGAAAGTCATACTCTTCAAGAGCTTGAACAAATTTTGCAAGAATATCCTCATTTTATTTGTTCACAAAAAGAATTGTGAATTGAGGAATTGAAGGCTCAAAATTATACTGATAGTCAAATTGAAGTTATTAAAAATTTTGACAGCTCAGAAGAAATGATAACTAGATTTTCAGCCACAGTAAGTGCAACCTTGAATATAAATTCTTTCTATTATGATACTTCAAAAAAATGGACTTATGCAAGTATTGCATATTCAGGACAATGGAATGGAACACCTATAGTAAAAGGTTCAGATGAAACTGGTGTGGCAATTATAGGAACAGTACTATTCTCTAAAAATGGCTATTCCATTGTCATAACATATGCTGATGGTGCTCAAATAAAAATACTGTTAGTCAATATGAGGCAATGGTGGGAGTGAAGCATAGGTTTAGTATTGCAAATATTGATGTGAAATTATTTAAAAAGTTCTCAGTAACTTATAATGCGGTTTGTGATCGTAAAGTTGAGATGGTAAATTATGGAGGAGCATAATTATCAAATAGTCACAGGATATAGTCTAAGCATGGGTGTAAGTTCATCTGGGGTATCTTTTGGTATTTTATTTTCTGTAGGAAACAAAGGCGGGATAATGAATAATCAAACAAAGAGGTAAAAATCATATAAAGGTAGATAAATCCATTCATTATTTTGTATTAAGAGTTCTTATATGATATCCATATAAATAGACAAATGTTCTCTTCATTTATAAATGAAATGTTAAATATTTTTAATAATTTAATTAAAGGTAAGTCAACAAAGATATTTAAAATAGTGAAACTTAAGTAAAAAAGAGTGTAGAAAACATATCTTTATTATCTAAAAACTATCAATCATTTATCCATTTGATAAAGACAACACAAGAGAGTTTTTAGAGTGCATCAAAAGAAAGGGAGGTTAAAATGGTTGAACAGAGGTGAAATCTATCTTGCAGATTTAAATCCAACAATAGGAAGTGAGCAAGGCGGAGTTAGATCTGTACTTATTCTTCAACATGATATAGGAAACTTTTATAGTCATACAACTATCATAGCTTCTATGACATCTATGTTTAGAAATAAAAAGCATATACCAACACATTTTATTGTTTCAGCAAGAGAAGAGTTAATGAATGATTCAATTGTTCTTTTAGAACAAATACGCACAATCAGTAAATCTAGGCTTATTAAAAAAATTGGTGAACTATCAACGGAAGAAATGAATTCATTAAATAAGTGTTTGTTTATTAGTATGGGTATTAAAAATTAAGTATATGTTTTAAAAAATTGTCATCTATTATATTGGTATTTTTTTACATAAGCAAAATATGTTTTGTATGAAGGAGGTGCTCAAATGCCAAAGAAACAATCTAGAAATTATACAATCAAGTATAATTTTTCTATGGGTAAAGAGGACATAAAAAAAATAATGGAAGATAATTTTTTAAAATATTTTCAAAATAGTCAAAGGAATTCTTGCACATTATGTCAATAATATTTTATTTGTTATAATGACTACGATGAACGTTTATTCTGAGCACTCAAGGGAGGTAGAATAAATAAAAATATGAATTCATCAAGATTAAACTTTTCAAATTGCTTAGTTGGTGCATATGAACGATTATCAAAAGAAGATGATAGAAGAGATGAAAGTTCTTCTATTGAAAGTCAAAAAATGATTATAGAATCATTTGCAAAATTTAATAATCTTAAAATTATGAGACACTACTGTGATGATGGGTTTACTGGTTCTAATTTTAATAGACCTGGTTTTGAAGAATTAAAAAGGGATATAGAAGATGGACTCATCAATTGTGTCGTTGTTAAAGATTTATCACGTTTGGGAAGGGAACTTTATGAAACAGGAAGTTATATAGAAGAATATTTTCTCTCTAAACAGGTGAGATTTATTGCCATTAATGATGGTTATGATTCTGATGTTGGTGATTCTATGCTCGGTATTCGATTAAGTGTCAATGATTTATATTTACGAGATACTTCTAAAAAAATTAGAACGACATTTGATGCAAAAAGAAAAAAAGGTGATTATATAGGTTCATTTGCCAAATATGGTTATATGAAAGATCCTGATAATCCTAAGCATCTTATTCCTGATCCTCATGTCTGTCATGTTGTGGTTCAAATATTTGAATGGCTATCTGAAGGTATTGGAACAAGTACAATTGCTCATCGATTAACTGCAATGAATATTCCCATTCCTTCTATTTATAAAAAAGAAAATAGGACAAATTGTCAGAAAGATTTAAATAAAGGAAACGGTATATGGCGTCCGCAGACAGTTAAGGGTATAGGTAGTGATCAAATGTATCTAGGACATATGGTTCAAGGGAGATGGAAAAAATTAAGCTATAATTCAAAAAGACTGATTGAGCTTCCAGAATCACAATGGATTATTGTGAAAAATACACATGAGCCACTTGTGTCTCAAGAATTGTTTGATAACGCTCAAGCAACATTAAATAAATCAAAAAAATATCGAGCTAAAAATGAGAAAAAATATTTATTTCAAGGACTTCTAAAGTGTAAAGAATGTGGTCACAATATTAGTATTTATAGAAAAAAAACAAGAACAGGCTATGTATTATCAACCGAATGTAATTATTATTCTAAGTATAGTAAATATGGTCTATGCAGCAGTCATCGTATTAATTACAGTTTATTTGAAGAGGATATGTTGCATTTTTTAAGAGAAATTGGTGAAAAATTTCTAGAAAATTATGATGACAAAAAACTCATAGAAAAATCTATGCGTATGCAAAGAGCTGATGAAGAACACATTCAAAAGAAATTGATTCAAATTGATAAAGAATTAGAAAAAAATCAAACGATTTTAAGCAATCTTTACGAAGATAGATTAAATGATGTTATTTCTGTAAGACAATATTCTTTAATGGCTAAAAAGTATGATGACATTCTTGTTTCTTTAGAAAAACAACAAGCAGATTTGAATCTTAAATTAGTGAAAATGAAAGACAATCATCATTCTAATGAAATGAAAAAATGTAAAGAACTTATCGAAAAATTTATGAAGTTTGAAATGCCTAGTCATGAATTGATGTATCAACTCATTGATAGAATTGAAATAGATAAAGATAAAAATATTGAAGTTTTCTTTAAAATAGATATTGGAAAATATATTGATATAAGCCCCAAGAAAGTAGGGTAAAATAAATAGAATGAATAAGTATCGCAATTGAAATGTTACAGGAGTGACATTACCGTTAATGTCATACGGAGGAACAAGTTTGACAATTACATTAATGAGTATAGGAATTTTAATTAATATCTCGAAATCAGAAAATTGTGTGTTATAATAAGAATGTAGGAGTGATGAAAATGAAAGTCATAGTGAGTGCCGGTGGTACTGGAGGTCATTTATATCCAGCTTTAGCGCTTGTTGAACATATAAAAACACAAGATCAGGAGGCCCAGTTTTTATTTGTTGGAACAACAGATCGTTTAGAATCTCAGATTGTTCCACAGATGGGATATGATTATCGTGGTTTACATGTTAAAGGATTGGTAGGTAATCCTTTACAGAAAATGAAAAATGCAATGATTTTTGTAAAATCATTAAAACAGTCAAAAAAGATTTTAAAAGAATTCCAGCCTGACATCGTGATAGGATTTGGTGGCTATCCAAGTGCTTCCATTGTTTTAGCTGCTTCTCGTATGAAAATTCCCACAATGATCCATGAACAAAATTCAATTATTGGTTTGACAAACAAAATTTTAATTAAAAGAGTGAATAAGATTGTATGTTGCTATCAAAAGGCGTATAATGAATTTCCTCATGAAAAAACAGTTTTGTTAGGAAATCCTCGTGCCAGTGTTGTTTCACATCAACGCTTGAGAGATATTCATGAGATTTATAATATTCCTCGTCATCATAAGACCGTTGTTATTGTTATGGGTAGCTTAGGATCATCATCTGTTAATGAAGTCATGAAAGAAGCTTTAAGAGAGATGCAACACGATACTTATGATGTTATTTATGTGACAGGTAAGAATTATTATGATGAAATGAAAGAACAGTTAAGTGATCTTCATGAATCTATTCATTTGGTTAATTATGTTGATGATATGCCAAGTCTGATTGCTTCTTGTGATTTAATTGTTTCACGTGCCGGGGCAACAACTTTGGCTGAAATCACAGCTTTATCAGCACCTTCTTTGATTATACCAAGTCCTTATGTTGTGGCTAATCATCAGGAATATAATGCCAAAGAATTAGTTGATGCAAAAGCAGCACGCTGGATTTTAGAAAAGGATTTAGATGCTCAAACATTTGTTCGTGAAGTGAGATACTTAATGAGTCATGATGATGTTTTAAAAGAATTGGGAGAGCATGCACAAGCTTTAGGTAAGCCACATGCTTGTGAAGATATTTATCAAGAAATGTTAATGACATTAGAAAGGAAATAAAAATGGATTTTGATCAAGTATTTTATGATTTGGTTGATTTGGATTTAGGTGAAATATTAGAAAATGAACCCATGTATAAGCATACAACATTAAAGGTTGGTGGGCCAACACGCTTTTTTGTACGTATTAAAGATGTAGAAGGTTTAAAAAGAGGATTGATCTATTGTCGTGATCATCGAGTGAAACATATGGTGATCGGTAAGGGATCAGATGTGTTGTTTTCTGATAAAGAATATGAAGGGGTGATTTTTTCTTTAGATGGATTGAATCAAGTTCATATAAATGGTTTAGAAATTAAGGCTGGGGCTGGTGTAAGTATGATTTATTTGGCCTATGAGGCCGCCAAAACTGGTTTATCTGGTTTTGAATTTATGGGAGGAATTCCTGGAACAATTGGTGGTGGTGTTTATATGAACGCAGGCGCCTATAAATATTGTTTTGCGGATGTTTTAAGTTCGGCTTTGATATTGAATGAAAGTGGTGAATTCATCACGTTGAATAAAGAAAATATGCATTTTGGATATCGTCATTCTATTTTACAAGAGCATAAGGATTGGATTTTAATAGAAGCAACTTTTACAATGCAAACAAGAGATCCTCAAGAAATTATGGAGGTTTTAGACAATCGTAAAGAGAAAAGAATGTCAACACAACCATGGAATTTTGCGAGTGCAGGAAGTATTTTTAGAAATCCAGAGAAAAAGTCAGCTTGGAAATATATTGATGAATGTGGGTTGAGAGGTTATGAAATAGGTGGTGCACAAGTTTCGCCAAAACATTCTAATTTCATTGTCAACAATGGTTATGCGAGTGCAAGAGATGTATTGGAATTGATTTTATTGGTAGAAAAAACAGTGTTTGATCGTTTTCATGTAGAACTAGAAAAAGAAGTTATTTTGGTCAATTGGGAGTAGGTGAACAAGATGGCGCATCAGCAGGATTATTATTATAATGAGCATGATGAGAACCAAGTAGAAAAAATATTAAAAACAAAGAAGAAAAAAAGACTTAAAAAGCGTTTTAAGGTTCTTTTGTTTTTAATTGTATTTGTAGCTATTGGCGCCTATTTTACGAGTGATTATTCAAGGATTCAATCAATTCGAGTTGTTGGTTGTGAAGAAGTTAGTGAAGATGATATTCTAGAATATGCAGCAATTGATGAAAAGGCTATTTATTGGTTTATAAATACCAATCACATAGAAGAAAAAATTAAAGAAGTTCCGTTAGTCAAAAAGGTTAAGGTTTCTAGAGATCTTTTAGGAAATATCAAGATCGAAATAGAAGAAGCTGAAAGAATTGCTTATTGTGATATTGAAGATAGAACATATGTCATTGATGAATTGGGATATGTGAGTGAAACGAGTGATCCAAAGATTATCCAGTCCTTGCAAAGTTGTCCAAAATTATCTGGATTTAAAGATGTTGAATTTCTAAAATCTTTTGCAAGTGAGTATATAAAAATTCCTGAATTGGTAAAAAGTCAAACAAGTGATATTGTTTACTCTCCCCAACCTGCTGATGAAACACGTTTGGAATTTGTGATGGATAATGGCAAAATTATGTATTTAAGAGTGGAAGATATGGCTGAACAATTATCGCGATTTGACTATGAGGCTTCTATGACAGCTTATAGTGATTATTGTCAATTTAGTTTTGAAGGTGAGCACGTTTATATGGAAAAATGTGAGTAATGTATCTTGTCAAAAGATACATTTTTTCTTGAAAAAAACATGTATTGTTTAAAGATTATGTGTTTTCTTATTACAAATTTTATGATACAATAAATAAGAAGTATTTTTAAAGGAGAAACATTATGAAAGATATCTATGCGGTGTTAGATATAGGAAGTGCGACTGTAAAGCTTCTTGTAGGCGAGGTCGTAAGTGCTAATATCAATGTCTTGTTTTCAAAAAAAATAACGAGTCATGGTATTCGCAAAGGTAAAATTGAAAGTATGCCAACTGTTGTAAGTGAAGTGAAACAGTTGTTAGATGAAGCTTCAAAAGCATTGAATACAACAATTACAAGTGTTGCATTATGTATTCCTTCATTTTCTGCTCGTATATATCAAAGTGATGGAATTACAAAAGTCAATTCTCCTTTAGATCAGATAACAAGTGAAGATGTTGTTCGAGCATTGAAACTTTCTAAACGCTTTGAGCGTGATGAAGAAGAAGAGGTTGTTTCTGTTGTGCCAACATTGTATCAACTTGATACAAAAGCTGTTAAGGAAGTCCCTATAGGAATGAAATCGGCTTCATTAAAGGCTGAATCTTTAATTATTACAACGAAAAAGAAACTTCTTTATAGTTATATAAGTGCTGTTGAAAAAGCTGGAGTTGAAGTTCTTGACATTACAATTAATGCTTATGCATGTGCGAAAGAAGCATTTGATGCTGTTTATCTTCAAGAGGGAGCTATTTTGATTGATATTGGTTATAAATCTTCAACGGTTTCTTTCTTTGAAGGTGGTTATTTAAAATATATCGCACAGGCATCCGCAGGTGGATATGATTTGACAAGAAAGATTGCCACTTCTTGGCAGATTCCAATGGATAAGGCAGAAGTTTATAAGGTTAAATATGGAACATGCAATCTTCAAATTGGAGATGAGGACATTATTCATACAACACGTGATGACACTGGAGAAAAGCATTATACTCAAAGAGATTTAGCTCAAGTTCTTGATGAAGGTGTAAGAGAAATCATGGAAGTCATTAAAACGAAAATTGATGTCATTAATGATGGGCGAAGTTATGAAACAGTCATTGTTGGTGGTGGTGGAGAACTTCCTGAAATGGATCGTGTTGCAAGCCAAGTTTTAGAGAGTGCTGTACGCACATATCGTCCTGATACTATTGGTGCAAGAGACATGTCTTTTGTATCATGTTTAGGAATGATGTATTATTTGAATGAGCGATCTAAAATCTTGGGGAAAATGGATGCTTCAATGATTTTACCTGATATATCTAGTACCATGAGTATCAGATTTAAAGGATTGACAAAGGCAAAACCAATTCATAGTGATAAGAAGAAAAGCAAGTTTTCTAAAGCAATTGAGAACTTCTTTAGTGAAGAAGATTAATATAAAAGGTGAGGATAGAAATATGGATAGTAATTTAGATTTTGTTCAAGTTGCAAAAATTAAGGTCATTGGTGTTGGTGGTGGCGGATGTAACGCTGTTGCTAGAATGGCTAAAGATGGTGTTAAGGGTGTTGATTTTTATGTTGCAAATACAGATGCTCAAATTTTAAAAGGAATTGATATTGAAAATAAAATTGTTCTAGGAAAAGAATTAACTCATGGCTTAGGAGCTGGTGGGAATCCAGAAGTTGGACGTAAAGCAGCTTTAGAAACTGAAGATGAAATCAAACAAGCACTTTCTGGAGCGAATATGGTCTTTATTGCTGCTGGTATGGGTGGCGGAACTGGAACGGGGGCTGCACCAGTTGTTGCAAAGATTTCTAGAGAATTAGGAGCTTTGACTGTTGGTGTCGTAACTTCACCATTTACTTTTGAGGGGCCAAAAGTTTTAAGACAAGCTAAGAGTGGATTGGCTGAATTAAGAGAGAATGTTGATTCTATTATTGTTGTTTCTAATGATCGATTATTGGAGGCAATTGGTAGAAAACCTATGGGTGAGGCTTTTAGGGAAGCTGATAATGTTTTAAGACAGGGTGTTCAAACAATTACAGATTTGATTGCAATTCCTGCCTTTATTAATCTTGATTTTGCTGATGTATCATCTGTTATGAAGGATAGAGGTTCGGCGCTGATTGGTATTGGTATGAGCGATGGTGAAAATAAGGCTGAAGAAGCAGCTTTACGTGCTATTTCTTCACCATTATTAGATGTTTCTATTGCTGGTGCTAAGGATGCTATTGTTAATGTTACAGGTGGAACGAATATTACATTGTATGATGCAAATACAGCTTTGGCGACAATTAGAGATGCTGTTGGTAATGATGTTAATACTGTTTTAGGTGTAGCAATTAATGAAAATTTAGATGACCAAGTCATTGTTACAGTGATTGCTACTGGTTTTGAACAAGATGATGAACCAGTGACTCCTGTTTCACAAAAACAAACATCTACATATGAATCAACTGTTCGACCTACTGTTTTTGATGTCAAAGATGATGACGATGATGAGGATGTTCCAGCATTTTTGAGAAATAGGAAATTATAAGCTAACATATTGTTAGCTTTTCTTTCATTTTAAAGGAGGATATTATGAAAAAAATTGGATTTATTGGAATGGGAAATATGGCTGGTGCGATTGCAAAAGGAATTGTAAAGTCAGGGTTTATCAATGGAGAAGAGGTTATGATATATGATATTAATCCTCGACGATTAGAAGAAGTACAAGCATATGATTTTGTTTGTGGCCAAAATGAATTAGATGTTGTTAAGAATAGTGAAATAGTTTTTATAGGTGTGAAACCTCAGGTTGTTGAAAAAGTGTTGGGACCTTTAAAAGATGAATTAAAAAATAAGGCTGTCATTTCTATTGTCTTAGGATATGATTATAAAAAGTACAATGAATTTTTAGATGCTTCTACACGCCATGTATTTGTTATGCCAAATACACCAGCACTTGTATTAAAAGGAATGTCGTTAATTGAAGAAAAACATTCATTAACTACAGAGGAATTTGACTTTGTGAAAAAAATGTTTCAATCTATTGGAGAAATTGAAATCGTTCCTAGTCAATTGATGGGTGTTGGTGGAGCATTGAGTGGTTGTGGTCCAGCATTTGTTTATATGGTTATCGAAGCATTAGCTGATGGAGCGGTAAAAGAAGGGATGCCACGCGATATGGCATATAAATTGGCTTCACAAACTGTATTAGGTGCAGGACATATGCAAATGGAAACAAAAATGCATCCTGGAATACTTAAAGATAATGTTTGCTCACCAGGAGGCAGTACTATTTGTGGTGTAGAAACGTTAGAAAAGCATGGAATAAGAGCAGGATTTATAAATGCTATTAGTTCAGCATTGCATTATAAATAATAAAATCAATAAGTGTGAATATTACATTTAATTGAATGATAACGAAGTATAGGACCTCATTCTTTATTGTTAAGAAGAGGTTTTTTTGTTGTTGATATTTATTCATGTTTATTAATGACAAAAATATAAATTTGTTAAAGAGTTTTTTGAAATTTACAATAATTATAGAATGATGATTTTTAAAAAATGAATTTGTTATGCGGAAAAATGATAAAAGAGAATTTTATGTGAAAATAATGGTCATACTAAGAATGATCAGATAAATAAAACTGAAATAATAAACATAAAAACCAGAAAATGAAAAAAGTCAAAAGGAAAAACACTGATAAGAAAGTAAAAAAACAGAAAGTGGAGAAAAAAGATGAAAAAAAATAAAAAAAAGACTTTACAAGAGGAGGAAGAGGTGATATTATAAATGGGCACTCGACGAGAGCGGGTGCGAGAGGACATTGAAAACT
>Ga0129308_1000850_pt1 | contig 39073 bp, 43 predicted proteins | sample L827metagenome_FD_94440 | JGI IMG/M metagenome (GOLD analysis project Ga0129308, IMG submission 94440) | Ring-tailed lemur group fecal microbial communities from Wisconsin, USA - L827 metagenome | ecosystem: Host-associated > Mammals > Digestive system > Large intestine > Fecal | place: USA... | reverse complement strand
TACTATGAGAGCGAGGAAGGCCGCCGGGAATTGGCGGCCTGGGAACAGCGGGAGAGCGGGCAGGAGAAAAGCACCTGAACGGCAAGGGGGAGCGTCACCGACTGGTGGCGCTCCCCTTTTTTTGTTTATCTGCCTATGTCCTCGATTAAAACGAAAAATCCAAACCCGTTCCCGATTGGGATTAGGTTCGGATTTCTCAAGTATGGTGGAGACTACTGGACTCGAACCAGTGACCTCCTGCGTGTGAAGATGCGTCGGGACGTCAAAGCCCTGCTATTGGGTGCTTTCCGGCACTTTTGGCCCCGGTTTCTGCAGGTACAAAGCGCTGCCTTGTCCACTGTGTCCACCCGCTGATTTTCTGATATTGGTCAGCGTGTTGGTCAAAGTCCCGGCTCCGCCAAAATCAGGCGGAGCCGGGACTTTTTTTGAAGACAAATCTTGTTGTCGTGATAGTAACTTGAACCGGAACGATTGTCAAGTACCTCTTTCCGACTCAGGCAACTTGCGCTGCACCACCCCCACTCCATCAGATGGTGGGGAAATATATGAACAAAACAAATATAACAATTAAAAAGGCAACAATGAAAAATCGCACTGAAATCACACAGTTGCTTTACCAAGCGGCTTCTTGGTAAAATACGAACCAGCACCGGGCTGAATGAGGCGGCAGCCAGATCCTGTGTCTGAAGCCAGCCTGCTGGCTGTTGTTGGTTATTCATCAGAGGGTTATTGCAAAAAGCCAAGCGGTGCAGCGTAGCTGCACCGCTTGGTTTTTTGTTACCTGATCACACTTCGGTCATCCACAGACCGTGGAGGTTGCAGTATGCGTAAACAGCCACTGCCTTGTCATCTCCCAGGGAGAAGGTGACATTGGGGTCATCGCCGGGCTTCAGGGTCTTGCGCTGACCGCCACGCTCCGTCTGAACATAGACCCACTCAATGAAGTGTTCGGGAGCCATGGGATGGTTCACGGAACCTACATTGACGTTGATAGCACCGTCTTCCACCGTGACCACAGGCAGATGCTTTTCACCGCTGGCCTCCACAGTGTTGGGCTCCAGAGCCTCCATTTTCTGGCCGCAGCACATCATAGGCACGCCGGAGTCATGGATCACGCCCACCAAATTGCCGCAGTGACGGCAGATGTAAAACTTTGCGCTCATCAATAACTCCCCCTTAATAGTTTTCCGCGCGCACCTCGAAGAATGCCTGGGGATGCTTGCAGACAGGGCAAACCTCGGGAGCCTTGGTGCCAACGACCAGGTGGCCGCAGTTACGGCACTCCCACATAGTAACGCCGCTCTTCTCAAAGACGGCCATGGCCTCCACGTTGCTCAGCAGCTTGCGGTAGCGCTCCTCATGGGCCTTCTCAATGGCAGCAACGCCACGGAACTGCTCGGCCAGCTCATGGAAGCCTTCCTCGTCGGCCTCACGGGCCATGCGGTCATACATATCCGTCCACTCGGCATTCTCGCCCTCAGCGGCATGGAGCAGGTTCTCGGCAGTATCGCCCAGCTCGCCCAGAGCCTTGAACCACAGCTTGGCGTGTTCCTTCTCGTTCTCAGCGGTGTGCAGGAACAGCGCGGCGATCTGCTCGTAGCCGGCCTTCTTGGCGACGGAGGCGAAGTAGGTGTACTTGTTCCGGGCCTGACTCTCACCGGCAAAGGCTTCCCACAGGTTCTTCTCCGTCTTGGTACCGGCATAGGGGTTCTTCGCAGGGGCGGCCTCTTCGATCTTCACAAACTTGTCGGCGGGCTGCTTGCAGACAGGGCACTTGAAATCAGGGGTCATGGGGCCTTCATGAATATAGCCGCAGACAGAGCATTTCCACTTTTCCATTTTCTTTTCCTCCGTTTTTTCATTGAATTGAATGGTATGTAACAGGGATTCCACCGCATCCGCCGGGATGCCGGGATATGCTTTGATACGCTCCAGGAACGCCTTGGTGTTGCCACTCTGGGGGAGCATGAAGCCTGCTTCCCGGCACAGGTCCTCCGCCATCAGCCGGGAGGATTTTTCCACGGCCACGCTCAGGGCATCTGGTAGCTGAGAAGCAATGCTCTCGGCTTGAGCCTTACTCTGTACCAGACCCCGCAGGGCTTCCACTACCTTGTCCTCCTTGGGCTGCTGCACAGGAAGGGTCTTGGGAACCATAGAAATGGCCGAGGACGGACAGGCTTCGGCACAGGCACCGCATCCAATGCACTTTTCTGGATCAATGACGCTGTTCTCCGTATCCGTGGCCCCGCTGGGACAGACATAGAGACACAGGCAGTCCTTGGTGCACAGGCGAAGATTTCTCACCGCGTATTTTTCAGCCATCATCAAGCCCTCCCTTCCACTTTTTCAAATTTCCAGCTGGGCACCTTGCATACCGGACAAAGATCCGGAGCCGCGTTGCCCACATAGACAAAGCCGCAGACCGTGCAGACCCAGACGCCGGTATTCTCCAGCATCTTTTCCCCTTCGGTTTTGTAGCGTGTCAGCAGGGATTGGAGCATCCGGGTGACTTTTTCGCTCCAGACCTGACACCGCAGGGCACCCCGATCCGGCTTTTCCGCGGATACCGCGTTGCCATAAGGATAACCCACCGAGAGATCGTTTTCGATGAGCTCCAGCAACTTTGCGGTGCTGGCTTCCTGCACCGGTTCCGCCTTGGACCGGAAGAACTCTGCCAGCTTTCGGAAGTCCTCCGCCTGCTGGGAGAGATACTGTTTTTCGCAGCCTCTTGCCAGATTAGAGCAGATGATGCTCATTTCCATGGCGGACAGTTCCTTCTCCACATGGGGCTTGTCCAGCGCGGCAGCAGGCTTGGCTTGCTCGGTGTTCTCACGGAACTGGGATTTATCCGCACCGCACAGGGGACACTTCCAATCGACAGGAAGATCTTCCCACTTGCCACCGGCAGCTTCGTCATAAATATAGCCGCAAATACTGCAAACATATTGCTTCATAGGGTTCACCGCCTCCTTTAGCCATATTTTATCAAATCACGGCACAAATACCGTGACTTTGTCACTTATTTCAGCCGCAGGAGTGATGGCCGCAGCCATGATCACCGCAGTTGCCCTCGTGGTGGTGCTCTCCGTGGTGGCTGCACATCACATTGGGGTTATAGGCCAGCGTTCCGGCAGCCAGCGCCTCTGCCGCCTGGTCCGCGTCGCCGGATACACCGCTATACAGCTGGATGCCTGCCGCTGCCAGCGCCGCCTGGGCGCCGCCGCCAATGCCTCCGCAGATCAGTGCGTCCACATGCAGCGCGCTCAGAACACCTGCAAGCGCGCCGTGGCCACTGCCGTTGGTATCCACCACCTCTGAGGATACGATCTTCCCGTTTTCCACGTCGTAGACCTTGAACTGCTCTGTGTGGCCGAAGTGCTGAAAGATCTCTCCGTTTTCGTAAGTAACTGCAATTCTCATGATGTGATCTCCTTTTGGCTTTGCGTACTGTTGATTGAATTTTTGTTTATAGCAATTGGTGCATCCGCAGGCCCGGTTACCCCCGTTGCAGAGCTGATAGTCTCCGCCTTCGATCCGCAGAGGAAGGCCGTCCACCAGCACATCCGCCAGTTTCTTACGGGCGCTGGCGTAGATCTGCTGTATGGTGGTGCGGGCCACCTGCATGAAATCGCCGCACTGTTCCTGGGAGAGTCCCTCTTTGTCGATGAGGCGGATGGTCTCGTACTCATCCACCGTCAGGATAACTACCTGTTCTCTGTTTTTATGGTCTTCCGGCAAAAATGTCAGTGTCTGGGGGTAATCACACACGCGCCTGCATTTCTTTGGCCGTGGCACAGGGTATGCCTCCTTTCTGTACGTTGCTCTATAAAGACAGTATAGGCTTATTTACGGCATATGTCAATTATAATAATTGACATATGCCGCAAATGGCTTTATACTGAGTATGACTGAAGTAGAGGGGGCGCACAATGGAGTTTCAAGATTATTTTCCTGTTTGGGAGAAATTGACTTCCGTACAACAGCAGCAACTTAAAGGCAGCGCGATCAGCCGTACTGTAAAGAAGGGGACTGTTTTTCATAACGGAAACCTGGATTGTACGGGTCTGCTTCTGATCCGGCATGGTCAGCTTCGCTCCTACATCCTCTCCGACGAGGGACGGGAGATCACCCTCTACCGCCTGTTTGACCGGGATATCTGCCTGTTCTCCGCATCCTGCATGATGCGGTCCATTCAATTTGAAATGATGATCGAGGCAGAAAAGGACACGGAGCTATGGATCGTCCCTGCAGAAATATATCAAAGCATCATGCAGGAATCCGCCCCGGTATCCAATTTTACCAATGAGATCATGGCCACCCGGTTCTCCGAGGTCATGTGGCTCATGGAGCAGATCATGTGGAAGAGCTTTGACAAGCGGCTGGCCGCGTTTTTGCTGGAAGAAAGCACGCTGGAAGAAACGCAGGTCCTCAAAATTACCCACGAGACCATCGCCAACCATCTGGGAACTGCCCGGGAGGTGGTCACCCGGATGCTGCGGTATTTCCAGAGCGAGGGCATGGTGAAGCTGGCCCGGGGAACTGTGGAGATCACGGATACGGAAAAGCTGCGGCAAATGACATAAAGGATAAACACCTCCCGTGTATCAGCACAGGAGGTGTTTTTATACGGTCAGACTTTGTCCATGCCGCAGGCGGTGGCCGATTCAATGAGGCAGCGGTCGTGCATCACCGCGTCGTAGAACCGAAAGCCGCCGGAGAAGTTATAGCATTCAAAACCGTTCCCGGCCAGGATGCGGCAGGCGATGTAGCTGCGTAGGCCGCTCTGGCAGATGACGTACACCGGCTTGGACTTGTCCAGCTCACCCAGCCGCTCCCGCAGTTCATCCACAGGGATGTTGGTAAAGCCGTCGATGTGTCCGTGGGCGAATTCCTCCACCGTGCGGGTATCCAGCAGCGTCACGCTGCCGTCCCGGGGGAGGCTGTCCGCATCCGTCAGATGCCACTGCTTCAGGACGCCCTTGGCGATGTTTTCGATCATAAAGCCCGCCATGTTCACCGGGTCCTTGGCGGAGGAATAGGGCGGCGCGTAGGCCAGGTCCAGGTCCTTCAGCGCGGTGGCCTTCAGCCCCGCCCGGATGGCGGTGGCCAGCACGTCGATGCGCTTGTCCACGCCCTCGTAACCCACGATCTGGGCGCCCAGCAGGCGGTAAGTCTCCTTTTCAAAGACCACCTTCATGGTCATGACCTTGCCGCCGGGATAATAGCCCGCATGGCTCATGGGGGAGAGGATGACGGAGTCCACGTCCAGCCCAGCCTTTTTTGCGTTGGTTTCGTTGACACCGGTGGAAGCCGCTGTCATATCAAAGACCTTGATGACCGAGCTGCCCTGGGAGCCGGTGTACCGGCTGTCGCCGCCGAAGATGTTGTCCGCCGCGATACGGCCCTGCTTGTTGGCGGGGCCTGCCAGAGAGAGCAGCACATCCTGTCCGGTGACGAAATGCTTCACCTGCACCGCGTCGCCTACGGCGTAGATGTGGGGAACGGAGGTCTCCATCCGGTCGTTGACCACGATACTGCCCTTGATGCCAAGTTCCAGTCCAGCTTCTTGGGCGAGGTGGGTGTCCGGAGAAACGCCGATTGCCAGCACCACCATGTCGGCATGGAGGGGGGCCTCGTCCTTCAGCAGCACATCCACGCCGCCGTCCTTTTCCTCGAAGCCCTCCACCGTATGGCCCAGAGCCAGCTTCACGCCGTGGCGGCGCATTTCACTGTGGATAAAGGACGCCATGTCCGCATCAAAGGGGTTCATCAGCTGCTTGGGCCGCTGGACGATGGTGACGTCCATCCCCAGCTCCCGCAGGTTCTCCGCAAGCTCCAGACTGATGAAGCCGCCGCCCGCCAGCACAGCGGACTTGGGATGGTTTTCGCTGATGTACGCCTTGATGCGGAACGTGTCCTCCACGGTGCGCAGGGTGAACAGTTTGTCAAGGCCCACGCCGGGGAGCCGGGGCTGGGTGGGCTTGGCGCCGGGAGAGAGGATCAGCTTGTCGTAGCCCTCCTCAAATTCTTCCCCAGTCTCCAGATTTGTCACGGAGACCACCTTCCGGTCAGGTTGGATGGCGGTGACCTCGTGGCGCACACGCATGGCGACCCGGAAGCGGGAGAAGAAGCTCTCCGGCGTCTGGAGGGTCAGCTCCTCGGGGTCCTGGATGACCCCGCCAATGTAGTAGGGCAGGCCGCAGTTGGCGTAGGAGATGAACCCGGACCGCTCAAACACCACGATCTCCGCCTGCTCGTCCAACCTGCGGATGCGGGCAGCGGCGGTAGCGCCGCCTGCCACGCCGCCTACGATGACAACCTTCATATCAATGCTCCACCTTTCCTGCATAAGCGGCGATGCCGCCGATATTTTTGACACTGGTGTATCCCATGCGCCGGAGCGCACTGACTGCCTGGCTGCTTCTGGCTCCGCTATGGCAGTAGACAAACACGGGCGTATCTTGATTATTTACGAAGCCGGTCACCTTGTCAAGGGACTGCAGCGGCACATTCTTGCTGCCGGGGATATGGCCCTCCCGGTATTCCTCCGGTGTTCGGACATCCAGCAGGACAGCGCCGGGAGTGGCCTGATAATCTTTTACACCCTGGTTCATGTCGGGGCCTTTCAAAAAATCGAAGAATCCCATGCCTGCGCCCTCCTTACAGCATGGCCAGGATCTGGCTTTTGGGTCTTGCGCCCACCATTTGATTGGCCACCTTGCCGCCCTTCATCACCACCAGGGTGGGGATGCTCATGACGCCGAACTGCGCGGCCAATTCCGGCTGCTCGTCCACATTGACCTTGCCAACTTTGATGTCGCCGCGCTCGGCTGCGATCTCATCCACAATGGGAGTGACCATGCGGCAGGGGCCGCACCAGGGCGCCCAGAAGTCCAGCAGGACGGGTTTCTCGGAATCCAGAACCTCATTCTGGAAATTACTCTTATTGATATGGATGACAGACATATACAAGTCCTCCTGTGATCTTTTGTTTGATGTCTCCATGATAACCTGAATTTTCTACAAGTTCCGTGATATTGTCACGCTTCGCCGCTGACGGTTTCTCCCGTCCAGTCATTGATACCTCCGAACTCCACGATATTTGTGTAGCCCAGCTTTACCAGCTTTTCCGAAGCCTGCTTGCTGCGGTTGCCGCTGCGGCAATATACCAGGATCAGCTGCTCCATGTCCGGCAGTACCGGGATGTCTTCGGTGCCGATGGTCTCGTTGGGGATATTGATGGCGCCGGGGATATGCTTCTCGCTGTATTCCTCGGCAGTCCGGACATCCAGAATGATATAGCCACTTTCCTCCTCCATCATGGTGGCTGCTTCTTCTGCGTTGATCTGACGGTAGGTGCTCTCCTCCGACTGCGCTCCGCATCCAGCCAAAAGCAGCAGGGCCATCAAAAAGGGTATGATTTTCTTCATGGTCATTCCTCAGTGTTTTGAAAAACAAGGCGGCTGTGTCAGCCGCCTTGTGTGTTTTTAGGTTCTTGCCATACCATCCACACTCAGTACCACGCCTGTAATATAGGACGCTTCATCAGAGGCCAGGAACACAAACGCATTGGCGATGTCCTCCGGCTGGCCCAGACGGCGCAGGGGGATCTGCTTGATCATCGGCTCGATAACTTCCTTGGGTACGGCCTTCATCATGTCGGTCTCCGTGATGCCGGGAGCCACCGCGTTGACCCGGATACCCTTGGGACCCAACTCACGGGCCAGGGATACCGTCAGGCCATTCACTGCGAACTTGGACGCGGGATATGCAAAGCCGCTGGGTTGGCCAGAAATACTGACCATAGAGGACGTGGAGAGAATAACGCCCTTGCCCCGGGCCACCATGCACTCACTGGCCGCCCGTGTGGCGTTGAACACGCCTTTCACATTCAGATTCATGACCTTATCAAAGGTCTCCTCGGTATATTCGGTAAAAGGGGTGCTTTCAGACACGCCGGCATTGTTCACCAGAATATCCACGCAGCCATACTTTTCAGTGGCTTCACGGAACGCATTTCGGACAGAGTCCAAGCTGGACAGATTGGGGCTGATTCCCGCGACGGTTGCCTCCGGATATTTTTCCTGTAGCTGAGCAACAGCCTTGTCAGCCGATGTCTGAGAACTTGCAGTCAGGACGACGGTAGCGCCTTCCTTCAGAAATTTGTCCGCAGTAGCAAACCCGATGCCCCGGCTGCCGCCGGTGATAATCGCAACCTTATCTTTCAGTCTCATGAGAGTACCTCCTTGTTTTTTTCTTTCTGAATGCAGTATAGCCGGTTTTGGGAGTTCTCTCCGTGATAAAATCACAATTGAGGAGCATGTATTATGATGACTACGATTCCTTTAACCAAGTCGTATATTCCTCCAGCGTGATCTTTCCACTGTCACACTCGGCCTTCTTTTCCCTGGCACGCTCACCCCAGGCGTATAGTTCCTCCGGCAGAATCTTCCCGGACTTCGTCCAGGCAAACCGCTTTTTGTATTCCCGGCGGTATGCCTTGAAGACATCGTCCGTATCTTTTTCCCGTGTCCACTTCGCAATGGCGCCGACATCCTTGCAGGTGCGCCCCTTCGAGTCAAACACGCGGTCACAGTATTCGGCGTTGGTTCGCCCAGTGATTGCAAAATACTTCCCGCAATTTTTGCAGACCCGCATCTTCTGTTCCCGCCTGACCCACTCCCGCAGATAGTAATCGATCAAGTCATAGATACTCTTCGGATAAAGGACTTCCGCATAGGCGTTTCGGTCGATCATCTCAAAAGATACTGTCAGCGGTTGGAAGTCAAAAGGACGTGGGTCTACGTGATAAGGGTCCTTGTAATAATCATAGAACCTGCTGGAAACAGAACGTTTGCTGGCATCCATGTCCAACACACGCTCCAGCAGATCCTTGATCTGCTTCTGCGCGTAATCAATATTGCTGGGGATATGCGCAATGGCCTTGTGGGGCAGCATGTCAGATGCGTGAGCGAAGTTATCCTTCTCTGCCTCGTTCAGTCTCTTGGACCAATCCAGAAACAGCAGCTTAAAGAATATATGCACATCGGATAAGCTCTGCAAAGTAAAGAATACATCTTCTGTGTATCTGGCGTCACGGGTCCTGTACAACTCTAAAAGCGCACGGTCGATCTTCTTGATCTGGGGTTCCCGTTTCCAGATGTCCAGGTCGAGCAAGGAAAATAGGCTTTCCGAAAACGGAAAGTCTATTTTTTGTGTAAAGCGGTCGTCAGAAACGTCATCGCTGTAAATAAAATATTCCCTTCCATTAGCGATATAGGTCTTAAACATATACTCAGACATGGAAAAACTCTCCCCCAGATTAGACTTACTATATAAGATAGAAAAGATAGGTCTTGACAAGGGGCGACCTATCGTGTTAGACTCAAAATGCGGCGACCAATAAAACCGATATAATAAAAATAAGTCTAAAATATCCGGAGCCAAATGTCAAGCAGATTCTATTGGCCGTTCGATGTACCTCGACAACTGAATACCCACCGCCAAAGTTCATACTCACCGGGAGAAGTACCGCCAGGACCGTAGCAACAATGCGTGAGCGTACCAACGGGGAAGGAAACGCCGTGGAGGTCAGAAAGGATCACAGGGCAGGAAGGTGTATGGCGTGTGGCTGACGAAAATTTTTATGAATGGTGGTGATATTCATCTGCACTCAGGCCAACAAATATCTCAGCGTCCTTATCAAAAAGGAAAGCCGCCGAAACTGCTGCAACAGTCCGGCGGCGCGCCGCGTTCCGAAAAACGCAGACTCCATCTGCAAACAGTCTAACAGAGAGGCACCCGGAACGCAAGAAAATTTTATCTCTGAATTTCTAAATCAGGAGGTTCCGTATGCCAATTCTCGGTGAACGATTTTATCAAATGAGCAACGCTATTTTCTGCTATGACCTGAAGCCTATTCCCTTGGCTGTGTACAGTTATCTGGTCTGCTGCGCGGGGCAGAAGGATGTATGCTGGCCCAGCATGAAGACCATCGCCCTCCACTGCGGCTGCTCTGAAAACGCGGCGAGGGACGCGGTCAGTCTATTGGTTGACCGAGGGTTCATCAGCAAGGTCAAGACCTCGCGGTGTGTGAAAAGCGGCAAGTGGCTCCAGGGGAACAACCACTACTACATCCTGCCGCTGCCCGATCTTCCCGCCGCGGACCACAGCGCATGAGGGGGAAGCCCCTCAACAGATGGTGGGGAAGTGTATGAACAAGACGAAGAGTAACAAGAAAAAGTCCTGCCGCCAGGTTAGCACCCTTGAAAGCGAGAACTGGATGAGACACGCAACTCCCGCCCTGTTTGCCCCTGTGTGCGACTTTGCGGGGAGCAGCGGTAACAGACACCGGCCAGGGTTGTGGGGGCGGATTTGGGCCGGTTTCCAACGACCTGCGGAGGACAATATAGGGCTCCCGCCGAAGCCCAGCGAAGCGGGTTCGGTGGGAAAAGGAGGAGCAGCGAAATGAGCGAGTTTTCGCCCATTTGGGGCGGAAACGAGGGATGTGGAGCTGGCGACGACGTGAAGCGGGATAAAGAACAGGCGTCACAAGCGACGCCCTGTTCGGTCACTTCTGCCCGCAGTGCGGGCAGTTACGGGGGTTTTCGGGGAGTTCCAAAGTGGGGTCAAAATCGAAAGGGTGCTATCACTTCTGCGGTCGTTATCCCTGAAGGCCTACAACCACAAGGGAAAAATGGGGGTCATACCCCGGAAAGGAAGCTATTTTGAGCAAAAAAGAAAAATTTGCCCTCTATCTCACCCCTGAGAAAAAGGCACGCTTGGAGCGACGATATCAGGAGGACGGCAGCCGCAGCATCACCGGATTCATTGAGCGGGCCATCGATTTCTACCTGGACTATCTCAGCGCCAATGAAGCTGGGCTGTTTCTTCCAACCTCCATCCAGTCCTATCTGGATGGGCGGGTGGGGCAAATGGAAAACCACTTGGCGTCGCTGGCCTACAAACAGGCGGTGGAATTGGATATGCTATCGGGGATTATTGCGGACAGCTTTCAGTTCAGCGAGGAGGATTTGCGCCGACGTCGCGCGGAAAGCGTCCGAAATGTGAAGCAGACCAATGGCCGCATCTCGTTCGAAAAACGGGTGCGGGAATCCGTGAAGGATGATGACGGATGGCAAGACTGATCGTCAAGAGTCCGTACATCAAATGCGGGGGCGGCAGTTCGGCAGGCGGCTACATGAGATACATCGCTACCCGTGAGCGGGTAGAGTTGATCCAGGATGACCGTCTGCCAACAAGAAAGCAGGAACAGCTTATCGTAAAACTGGTGAAGGATTTTCCTGACGCAATGAATCTGGATGAGTACGGTGACTACCAGGAACATCCCACCAAAGTCAATGCCTCTGCGTTCATCTCTCAGGCGTTGGAGGAAAACTGGAGTGACGTTCAGAAATCAGATGGCTACATGAAGTATATCGCAACACGGCCCAGAGCGGAGCGGCTTGGTACCCACGGACTCTTCGGTGACAAAGATGGTGTAGAGTTGGACAAGGCTATGGCGGAGCTGGAGAACTACACAGGTAATGTGTGGACACACATCATCTCCCTGAGACGGGAGGACGCGGAGCGTCTGGGCTACGACAATGCCAGGGCGTGGAGAAATCTTCTCCGCGCCCACCGCAACGATATCTCCGCCGCTATGAATATTCCACCTCAGGACTTTCGTTGGTACGCTGCCTTCCATGATGAAGGCGACCATCCCCATGTACACATGATGGCATGGTCTGTAAAACCTAATCAGGCGTATCTGTCTCAGGACGGCATCCGACAAATCAAATCCAAGCTCACCAACGACATCTTCCAACAGGAGATGCTGCGCCTCTACGAACAGAAAACTGTTTCCCGTGACCAGCTGGTACGAGAAGCGCGGCAGGCCATGCGGGAGTTGGTTCAGCAGATGAAAAGCAGGATCTGCGACCACCCGGAGGCGGAGCGGCTCATGCAGGAGCTGTCAGTTGAACCGGAAACAGTCAAGGGGAAGAAATCCTACGGCTACCTTCCGAAGAAGCAGAAGCGCTGGTAGATGAGATCGTGGACCAGATGGAGCAACCCCCAACCGTGGCCGAGTGCTATGAAAAGTAGTGGGAGCTGCAAAGTCAGGTGGAGGATTTCTATTCTGAGAAGGAGCGGCACCGCCCGCCGCTGTCACGGCAGAAGGAATTCCGCCAAATCAAGAATGCGGTCATCCAGGAAGCGGAGACTATCCGGCTGGGAGAGATTACCTTCGAGGATGATGCCCTGGACATGCGTCAGAACGATGAGGTGGACAAAGATGAAAATGTGTCCTGGGACTTCTGGACACTGCGTATGGACGTTCAAGATGAATACTCATCGCTGGCGAAGCGGGATGACGCCGTGGAAAGTATGCGGGAGCTGGCAGAGAGCGGCGATGTCCATGCGCAGTATTTCATGGGAAAGCTGTATCTGGATGGCAGCCTTGTGATACCGGACAGCGAAGCGGCCATGAACTGGTTCCACAAGGCATCCACCAGTGGTTACGCACCAGCCCAGTATGCCCTTGAAAAGTTGCTGCTCTCTGATGATGCCAGCGTACATGATCCTGAACTTGGCATCCAGTGGTTGGAACACGCCGCCTACAACGGAAACCACTATGCATCCTACCGTCTGGGCAAGGAATATCTGAAGGGCGAGGTAGTAAGAAAAGATACCCGCAAAGCCATGGATCACATCTACACCTCCGCCCAGGCTGGGAATCCCCATGCGCAGTATCTGCTGGGAAAGCTGCTGATTCAGGGCAAGGTCATCGACCGGGACAAGGATGAAGGCATCCAATGGCTGACCCTGGCGGCAGAGCAGGGACACAGCTATGCGCAGTGCCTTCTGGAAAGACAAAGTACTTTGACAGCGCCGGAGGTATTCCTTGCGGTGACGAGGCTACTTCATCACATGGCGAATATCTTCCAGGACAACTCTCTGCCGCGAAGCGGTACAGGACTCATCCATGCCGACCGTAAACTCCGTGAACAACTGCGAGAGAAACGTCTCGCCCACGGGCACAAGGCGGATGACCACGAAGAACAGCAGTATGGCGGCTGGAATATGACTATGAGATAGTGAATCGCAGAATAGCTGGAACACAGTATAACGAAAGCACCCCGCCGAATTGTCGGCGGGGTTCGGAAATATCACAGCATGAAAAAGCCGAGGCCCTTGCGCTTTGGAGCATCGCTGTCGCTCAGTTCCATGGAACGCGTCCAGGTCTTCACCGTCTGCTCTTCGAAGAATTTGGTCAGCAGGTCCAAGTTCTCCTGCTCGTCATAAGCCTGCAAAGCATCGTAGTAGGCGCGGCGGTCTTCCTCGTAGATGATCATGGGCGGATAATCGTTGATCATCAGCCAGTAGTTCAGCAGCGTCCGGCCAACACGCCCATTGCCGTCGGCAAAGGGATGGATATTCTCAAAGCGGGCGTGAAAATATGCCCCGGCCTTCAGCGGTGCCTTCTGCCCGATGGTGTTGATCTCGTCGATCAGCTCGGCCAGGTCATCTTCGACCTCATCGGGCGGAGAGCCCACCTCGTTTCTGCCGGTGACATAGTCATGCCGCTTGAAGTCGCCGGGTCGTTCACTGTTCACGATGTAGCGGCGCTCGTCGTAGGTCCCTTCTGTCAGAGTACGGTGAACGGTGCGGATCAGGTCAATGGAGAGAGGTTCTCTGGAAATGATCTTGTCCTGCAAAAGCTCGTAGCAGGTTTTCTGGTTCTGCTGTTCAAACAGTGTACGGGTGCTTCCAGTGTAGCCGACAACCTTCCCGTTCTCGAAAATCTCGCGGGTATCGTGATAATTGATCTCATCGTTCTCAATTTTGCCGGAGTTGTAGGCAAATAGAATGCGGAAGCTGTCCAGCCGCAGGTCCAGGTCTGCCGTGGTTCGGATTTCCCACTCCTGCCACTTCTTCACAGCGTCGTCGTATCGGCTCACAGAAACACCTCCGTCATTGTGCTGGACCAATTATACCATAAGATTCCGCGAAACAGGAAAAATCTTTTGCGGATTCAAAAATATTTCTGAAACCCTACATGGACTGACCGCAGCTCCCGCGGATACTCCCCTCCACCAGATGGTGGGGAAATAAATCAACAAAACGAAGGATAACAAATAAAAGCCCCTTCCGTCAGGAAGGGAGAAAGGATAGCTATGAAAAAAGTAACATTCAGATCCTACGAGGAACTTCCGCTGACGCTCTCGGTCCCGGAGACGGCCGCCGCATTGGGCATCTCCCGTGCGGGAGCCTACGAACTGGTTCGGACGGAGGGATTTCCGGCGCTGAAGATTGGCACTCGCATCGTGATCCCCAAGGACAAGTTCAAGGAATGGGTGGATCAGAATGCTGGGCGAAAGTGATGGTTTTGCGACTGCCGTTAATCGTTGAAACTCTCGCCCGGAGGTAATGCCTACATTTTATCACAGACCACTTTCGCAAAATCATATAGCTTTTGCCCTTTGGCTGTGGTATTGCTTTGTGTTACAAAACAGGAAGGAGCATCAGCATGAAGCATGATAAGAGAATCATCACGGCCATGGTGACGGGCATGGTTATCGGCGCGGCTCTGATAAGCGAAGCTGCCGCGGGAATCGTAGCGGAACCTGCTTGGCAGAAGATCTATGTGGATGGCCGGCAGGTCTCCATGACCGCCTATAACATTGCGGGGAATAATTATGTGCGCCTCAGGGATATCGGTCAGCAAGTATGCTTCAACGTATATTGGGCTGATGGTGTACAGATTGATTCCGATGCACCGTATACCGGAGTCGCCCCAGTACAAGAAGTCAGCTCCCAGCCGACAGATATGGAGATCCGGGAGGAAATGATCCGGCGTATCAATGAGGTGCGCAGAAAGTACGGCGTTCCAGAACTGGCGGTGGATCAGTCTCTCATGGATGCGGCGCAGGAATGTTCCTCCTACCTCTATAGCCATCATAATAACCGAGCGGAATGTGAGACTGTGGCAGCGTCCGGGTACCCCCACGGCTTCGGTTCCAATCTGACGGTGTTCACCGTCACGACCCCTGAAAGAATTCCCGAAAAGGCTGTGGCGAACTGGGAGAACTCTCCCGGCCACCTGGCAACGATGATTGACCCGAATTGCTCTGCCGTTGGCGTCGGCATCACCATCGCCAACGGCAGAGCCTTCTGCTACATGTTCGTGGGGAATCCGACTGCGTATAATCCCTACGCATAAGAGCGCCATAGATGGGCCGCATCCGAAACCGGATGCGGCCCATAGCAGTTCAATCCGAAATTGATAACAAATTGATAACTCTGCCCGGTTGGGATGGCTATTAAGGTCAGAGGATGGTATTGTGTGTCGCTGACAGGAGGTGGCACACGATGCACGATTATATGAAAGCCTTGTACCACAGGTTCGAGGCCCCATCCAGAAGGGCGGAATATCTGGATAGGAAAATCAAGAGAACGCACAATCAGCTCACTCGCCTGCTGGATAAACCAGGTCGAAAACTGCTCCTGCGGATAGCGGATATGGAAGATGAATTGCGGGACGAAGCCTGCCTGAACAGCTTCATGTCCGGCTACCGGTTGGCCCAGGGTATCCAGCAAGAGCTGCTGGCAGACCAGCCACCATATAGCTTCGAGGCTGAAGACGAGCGGCAGGCTTGCGAAAGCTGGGAAAGGAGAGGTGAAGAATAATGGCAAAAAAACGCGCCAATGGTGAAGGCAGCATCCGCAAACGGAAGGATGGCCGCTGGGAAGGCTTCTACACGGCGTCCTATGACCCGGAAACCGGAAAGCAGAAGCTTAAGAACGTACTGGGCAAGACCCAGGCGGAGGTCAAAGAGAAGCTGAAAAAAGCCATCGCGGACAGCCAGCGGCTGGACATGAACCGCAGCGGCACCCACACGGTAAAAAGCTGGGTGAAGATGTGGTATGAGGTCTATGCCGAGCCACGGCTCCGTGAGAAAACCAAGGACTATTACCTGAACTATATCGACAAGCACATCATTCCCGAACTGGGAGACATTAAGCTGGATAAGCTGACCACGATTCAAATCCAGAAGTTCTACAATGACCTCCAGAAGAATGGCCGAGTGCAGAGATACAAGCACATCGAACTAAAAAATAAGGGCTTGAGCGTCAGAGTGGTGCACGGCATCCACACGCTGCTCAACAACTGCCTGGAACAGGCGGTGGCGGAACGGCTGATCCTGGTGAACCCCGCAAGGGGCTGCAAACTGCCGAAGATGGAAAAGCGGGAGATGAAGGTCCTGCCGGAAGATAAAATCAGGCCCTACCTGATGGAGGCGGACAAGCGGGGCTTGCTGGCACCCTTCTATCTGGAGCTGACCACCGGACTGCGGCGTGGAGAACTCCTCGCTCTCCTCTGGACGGACCTGGATGTGGAGAACAGGACCATCTCCATCACGAAGCAGGTAAACCGCATCAAAGGCGAGCTGGTGGTGAGCCTGCCGAAAACGCAGAACTCCGTCCGTGTCCTGCCGATCTCACAGCAGGCGGTGGACCTGATGGTAGAGGAACACAAGAAGCATCCGGGAAATCCGTATATGTTCCCGTCGCCCAAGACTGGCGGAATGTTCGACCCCGATTCCTTCCGGCATACCCATGAGAAGATCCTTAAAACCATCGGCGCGGAGCACATTCGATTCCACGACCTCAGACACACCTTCGCAACGTTGTCTCTGAAGAATGGCGTGGATGTAAAGACCCTGTCCAGCACCCTGGGCCACTACTCGGCGGGATTCACCCTGAGCACCTACACCCACGCCACGCCGGAGATGATGCGAGAGGCGGCAGATACCATGGGAGATGTGATTGGAAAGGCGATATGATTAAAAAAATAATTTCCAAAATTACTGCTGATTTCATGTCGATCAAAGAAGCGGCCCCGGTTCTTCGGAGCCGGGGCTGTTGTGATGTGGTCAGCGGCCCTGGGGCAGATTACTGTCGATACCCACGCCGATTTCTGAGATGTAGATATCCGGCCTTTCACCGGGATAGGCGGACAGGACCTCGATGGTGATATCCAGAGGCTTTGCAATGGTGTGCTGGGTATAGTCCAGAGAGATGAGCTGTGGAGCAGGGGAATCGGCCAGCGTAACCTCCCTGAAATATTCTCCATTGACGGTAATGCGGATGTCTTTGGCCCGGCTGCCGGAAAAGTAGGCCTCCTCTGTGCGGCTGTCGCCGTTGAAAATGGTCAGGCCGGTGGCGGCGTAATAGCGGTCATTCTCAGGGATGTCATAGTGGACCCAATCAGAGGATTCACCGTGTTCTTTTGCGTAGTCCGCTTTCCACTGCTGCTCTTCAATGCTCCTTTCGGTCAGCCACTGGTTTTGGTATCGGGTATGCTCCGCAAGAGGAAGCGATTCGCAGGCTTCCCAGTCATTCACATCGGCATACAACTGATCTTCGCAGATCCAGTTCAGCTCTGCGGCCTGGATGGTGATGGAAGATTCATAGGGGGCAGGCTGCTCCGGCAGAACGGCACCGCCGTAAAAGGTTCCCCAACGGTAGCGGTCCAGATGTTCCGAACAGAATTGCGGATAGTTGGATTCCTGCCGGAAGCAGCGGGTACCATCGGGGGCGCTGTATTCAATGGCCATAGAATAGTAGTGGTTTGCTATTGCCCAAGCCTCGTCGCAGGTGCTTGTTTCCCAATCAAAGGTCCCTTCGCAAACGCCGATCTCCTGCATTTCCGTAAAAGGGAATAACGCCGGGACACCAAACCAGGGCGCTGTTTCAGGGGGAGAGCCAGATGCAGTCCCGGAGAACAATGCGTCATAGTCTGCGCCGGATACCAGATACGGATCTGGTTCAAAGACCCAATCCACATAAGGGCGCAGATTCCGTGCGGGCTGCCTCGAGGTTTCGAGCACGGGGGCCGGTTCCGCCGTTTGAGATGCGGGCGTTTTCTCTTCAGCTGGGGCGCCGCAGGCAGTGAGACTCAGAAGCGCCAGCAGGAAATAGAGTATCCGTATTTTCATGCTTTCACATCCTTTGGGACCGTTTTTCCCAGCGTAGCACAGACAGTAGCGCAACGCAAGGGCGCGTGCTGTTTTGTAACGCTTTCCCATCAGATTATTTCCGTTTTGTAGTTATTTGAGAAATTAAGCTGGGATAAGATAAAAAAGGCCGAAAAGCAGCGCCGGGCGGAAAATCCTGCCCAGTGCTGCCTCGTTCTATGCGGTACTATCGCCGTATTGGTCAGTGTATTGGTCGACGCAAAAACGAAAATTTGTGGAAAACTTTTGGAACCAAAAACAAAGAAAAGTTCCTGATTTCTTGCGAAATCAGGAACTTTTTGGTGGAGACTACTGGACTCGAACCAGTGACCTCCTGCGTGTGAAGCAGGCGCTCTAACCAGCTGAGCTAAGCCTCCATACGGATATTCGGTTTTGATACCCACAAGACGCCGCGATGCCACAGCGTCTTATGGGATGGTGACCCGTACGGGATTCGAACCCATGTTACAGCCGTGAAAGGGCCGTGTCTTAACCACTTGACCAACGGGCCATTTGGGGGGGAATTCCATGAAGCGCCTCCCGGCGCTTCATGGAATTTGGTAGCGGCACCTGGATTTGAACCGGGGACACTGCGGGTATGAACCGCATGCTCTAGCCAACTGAGCTATGCCGCCAAATCAACGCCACAACGGGCACGAATTAATATATCAGATGCGCCTGGTTTTGTCAATAATCTTTCTGAAAAAAATAAAAAGTTTTTAGAAGGCCTTCGAAGACTGCACTGCCGCCCAAAGCGAGCGCTGGGACGCTCCCAGGCAAATGCCAGGCCGCGGGATGCCCGCCCGGGCATCCCGCGCCGCTGCTCATACGTCACTTTCCCGGTTGCACTGGATCATCCGGTAGCCTACCCCGATATGGGTCTGAATGTACTGGGGGCGGCTCTGGTCCACCTCCAGCTTTTTGCGCAGCGTGGCCATAAAGACCCGCAGGGAGGGCAGCTCTGCTGAAAGGCTTTCGGAAGAACCGCCCCAAATCTCGTTGATGATATAGTTATGGGTCAGGACTTTGCCGGTGTTTTTGGCCAGCAGGCACAAGAGCTTATATTCGATGGGGGTCAGGTGGAGCTCCTGCCCGTCCCGGTAGGCGCACCCGGCGGCGTAGTCAATGACGAGGCCGCCGTTTTGATACCGGGCGGCTTCCTGGCTGGTCTTCTGGCTGTCGTACCGCACCCGGCGCAGGGCCACCCGCAGCCGGGCCAACAGTTCGTCCACGGAGAAGGGCTTGGTCAGATAGTCATCGGCCCCGGCGTCCAGAGCCGCCACCTTGTCCCGGTCATCGGACCGGGCGGACACCACGATGATGGGCAGATTGCTCCAGGAGCGGATCTTCTTGATGATCTCGATGCCGTCGATATCCGGAAGACCCAGGTCCAGCAGCATCACATCCGGCCGACAGGAGAGGGCGTCCATCACCGCCTGGTGGCCGTTTTTGGCCCGGTGGAACTGATAGTTTTGTGTTTCCAGCGTGGTGGCGATGAGGTTGCCGACGGCGGCATCGTCCTCCACAAACAGGATCAGCGGTTTATTCATAGGGTTTTACCTCCGATGCCCGCAAGGTGAAGCGAAAGATCGTCCCTTGGGGGTGATTGTCCATGGCTTCGATTTCTCCGCCGTGGGCGGACACGATGGATTTGCAGAGGGCGAGGCCCAACCCCAGGCCCCGGCGGCCATCGCCCCGCTCGTTATTGGCGGTATAGAACATATCGAAGAGCTTGTCCTTGGCGCCGTCAGGGATGCCGGGGCCGTCATCGGCCACCTCCACGGCCACCAGCTGGCCGGAGCGCTTTGCCGACAGCGTGATGTGGGAGCCCTCCGGCGTATACTTGATGGCGTTGTTGACGATGTTGATGACCACCTGCACCATGAGCCGGGCGTCCATATCGGCCATGAGGATATCGTCCGGCAGGTCCACCCGGATGTCGTGCTTGCCGGCGTTCCGGTCCAGGTGGGACAGCGCCTCCGAGAAGATGTCCTCCAGCAGCTCCGGCTCCAGGTTCATATGGATGCGGTTGTCCTCGATTTTGGTGATGGAGAGCAGGTTCTCCACCAGGTTGATGAGCCACATGGCATCGTCGTAAATGGCGGCGAACAGGCTCTGCCGCTTCTCCGGATCCAGCTGGTCCGCGTTTTCCATCAGAATGTTGGCGTTGCCGGAAATGCTGGTCAGGGGGGTGCGCAGGTCATGGGAGATGGCCCGCAGGAGATTGGCCCGCAGGGCCTCCTGGTCCGCTTGTGCCTCCGCCTTCTGCTTTTCCCGCATGGTGATTTCCTTCTCCAGTGCCAGCCCGCACTCGTCCAGAAGTGCCACCATCAGATTCTTTTCAAAGGACTGGAGGGGATGGCTGCCCTTCACCGCGATGCCCACCACGGCCAGCGCGCCGCCGGTGCCCCGGATGGACAGGTACAGGCACTTGGCGTTTGGCAGGGTGTTGGTGGTGGCGCCGGCGTGCTTGTTGTTTTTCAGCACCCATTCCGCCACGGCTTCTTCCGAGGGGGTCAGCAGAGAAGACAGGTCCGTCTTTTCGGCAACAGGGAAGCGCATGGCCGGCAGCAGTCCCCCCTGGCCGTCTGCCTGGTAAACCACCAGGTCCCGCTCCAAAAGGTGGCCCAACTGCTGGGCCGCCACTGTCAAAATGGCCTCCGCCCCCTCGGCGTTTTGCAGCTTGCGGCTGGATTCCAGCAAAATAGCGGTGCGGTAGGCCTTGTCGGCGTTCATTTTCGCCTGGGTCTTGACCCGGATGGTCAGGGATGTGCTGAGCAGGGCCACCAGCAGCATGATGCCGAAGGTGGCGATATAGCTGGGGTCGCTGCGCAGAGTGAAATAGGGGTCCGTAAAGAAAAAGTTGAACAGCAGTACCGACAGCACCGAGGAAAGCAGACTGTAACTGCGGCCCGTGGTGATCATGGAGATGACCAGTACCCCTAGCAGGTACAGCATGATGATGTTGGTGTCTGCCACGCCCAAAAAGGAGAAGAAGTAGCCGCCCAGTGTGCACAGCCCCAGAACACTCAGCATTTTCAGCAGGTCGCCGGCGGAAAACCGCTCCTGCGTGGGCTTGACCTGCCGGGTATGCGGCGGCTGGCGCCCTGCCTTCTGGTCCGGGATGATGTAGATGTCCAGATCCGGGGCCAGGTCATTCAGGCGGTCCACCAGGTTTTTGGTGTGGCGCAGACCCTCCCGGCGGGGGCTGCGGCCCAGAACGATCTTGGAGATGCCGCTGATACGGGCATACTCCGCGATCTGTACCGCCGGGTCATCGCCGTAGGTGGTGGTGATTTTGGCGCCCAGCTCCTCCGCCAGACGCACATTGGCGCTGATGCGGGCCCGGTCCGCGTCGGACATGGAGGCAAATTCCGGCGTTTCCACGAACAGCGCCGTAAAAGCGCCGTGGAAGGCCTTCGCCATGCGGGCGGCGGTGCGGATGACCTTGGCGTTGGAGGGGGAGGCGGACAGGCAGGTGAGGATGTGCTCGCCCGCCTTGGGCTTTTCCTCTTCCCCGGACCAGGGGGCTGCCTCCAGCCGGTCCGCCGTGCGCCGCAGAGCGATCTCCCGGAGGGAGGCCAGATTTTTGGCGGTGAAAAAATTCCCCGGGCCCTGAGCGGCCTGCCGGGGGCGGCAGACCTTCCCCGCCCGCAGCCGCTCCAGAAGGTCCGCGGGCTCCAAATCCACCAGCTCCACCTGGTCGGCGGAGTCGAATATGCTGTCCGGGATGCGCTCGGCCACAGATACGCCGGTAATGGCGGCCACTTTGTCGTTCAGACTTTCCAGGTGCTGGACATTGACGGTGGTATAGACGTCGATGCCCGCGCGCAGCAGCTCCTGCACATCCTGGCAGCGCTTCACGTGGCGGCAGCCCTCGGCGTTGGTGTGGGCCAGCTCGTCCACCAGAATGAGCTGGGGATGCCGCACCAGTGCCGCGTCCAGATCAAATTCCCCGCCCGCGATGCCGCCGTGTGGGACCGCCTTGGCGGGCAGCTGCTCCAGCCCGTCCAGCAGAGCCAAGGCCTCCGGCCGGGTGTGGGGCCCGATATAGCCCGCCACCACATCCACGCCGGCCGCCTTGGCCCGGCGGGCGGCTTCCAGCATGGCGTATGTCTTGCCGACGCCGGGGGCATAGCCGAAAAATATTTTTAAATGTCCGGCCGACGGCGCCTCCGGCTGCCGGACGCTGTGCGGCAGGCCGGAATCCGGACGGTGCTTCTCCGGCATGGAAATCCCTCCCCTCTATGGCGGCAGTACAGGCACATGGATGATTATAGCACGACATTACTTTTTATGGAATGCACCGCGGGAATCTTGTGGGAGGGAGAAGTCCGGCTGCCGGGGCGGGTCCGGATCCTGCCCGGCGCCCTGGGCTTCCCCGGTCCCGTCCCAATCGGGAGAAATGCCGCCCTCATCCAGGAACCGTCCCAGGCGGTCCATGACAAAGAAGCCGATGGCAGCCACGTAAAGGGTCCCACCTATCAATAGAAGAAGTTCCATGCAGCTCCCTCCCAATACGCAAAATGCGGTCTCTGCTTTTATTATAAACGGAAACATCTATGGATGAGATTTGCGTTTTCCGCCGGAGATTAAGATTGCATTAATGCCGGGATTTTGCGGGAACTTCCCGGAAATACCTGAAAATACCGCTGCTTTGCGGCGGCGAACACCCATGGAGCCGCGCCTTAATACAATTTTAATACCGCGTAGAGAACCCTAATAAAGTCCTCATTTTTCACATGGTATAATGAAATCAATCTTTATGGGTTCTTACCGTTGTCTTTTGGAGGAGGCAGTGACCGCGTGTTCAAAAACAAGCGCCGGGCGGCGTGGCTGCCTTTTTGGAAAAATGACCGGATATCCCCCGCCCGCATCATCATTTTTGGCTTTCTGGGTCTGATCCTGCTGGGGACGGCGCTGCTGATGCTGCCCTTTTCCACACGGGAGTGGGGGGGAGCATCCTTTTTTGACGCCTTGTTTACCGCCACCTCCGCCACCTGTGTCACCGGCCTCGTAATCCATGACACGGCCAGCTACTGGTCCGGTTTCGGCCAGCTGGTCCTGCTGTGTTTGATCCAGGTGGGCGGTATGGGCGTTGTCACCGTGGCCGTGGCTATTTTTATTTTTTCCGGACGGCGGATCGGCTTGAAACAGCGCTGGGTCATGCAGGAGTCCATCTCCGCCCCCCAGGTGGGCGGCATCGTCCGGATGACGGGCTTTATTTTGAAGACCGCCTTTGCCATTGAGGGTATGGGCGCCGCGATTCTGGCGGCGCGGTTTTGCCCGGAGCTTGGCTTACGGCGGGGGCTGTGGTATGCCGTTTTCCACGCGGTCTCCGCCTTTTGCAACGCCGGCTTTGACCTGATGGGGCGGGAAGCGCCTTTTTCCTCACTGACCGGCTATGTGGGCGACCCGGTGCTCAACGGAACGGTCATGCTGCTGATCGTCGTGGGCGGATTGGGCTTTTTGACCTGGCAGGACATCGCCGCCCATGGCCGGCGCCTCAAGGAATACCGTTTGCAAAGCAAGCTTATTTTGGTCACCACCGTCGCGCTGCTGCTGTCCGGCTTTCTGTTTTTCCTGTTTTATGAATTCCGCCTGCCCCAGTGGGCCGGGATGACCGTGGGGGAGAAGGTGCTGGCCGCCCTCTTTCAGTCTGTCACGCCGCGAACAGCTGGCTTCAATACCGTGGACCTGGCCCGGATGTCCGCGCCCAGCCGGCTGGTGACCATCCTGCTGATGCTCACCGGCGGCTCTCCCGGTTCCACCGCCGGAGGCTTCAAAACCACCACCCTTGCCGTTTTGCTGCTGAGTGCCGCCGCGGTCTTTCGCCGCCGGCGCAGCGCCCAGTGCTTTGGACGGCGCATCCAGGAGCCGGCCCTGCAAAACGCCTGCGCCATTTTTCTGCTGTACCTGCTGCTGTTCCTTGCGGGCGGCACTTTGATCTGCTGCATCGACGGCGCACCGCTGATGGACGCCCTGTTTGAAGCGGCCTCCGCCATCGGCACCGTGGGCCTGTCCCTGGGCGGTACCGGGCGGTTCTCACTGCCCTCCAGAATGATCTTGATCTTCCTGATGTATTTTGGGCGTGTGGGCGGCCTCACTATGATCTACGCCTTTACGGCCGGAAATGGAGCCTCCGCGCCGCAGTTCCCCCAGGAGCCGGTAACAGTGGGATAAGAAAGGAATGTACGTATGAAATCTGTGCTTTTGATCGGCCTGGGGCGCTTTGGGCGGCACATGGCCGAAAAGCTGCGGGCGCTGCACCATGAGGTGCTGGCGGTGGACCGGGACGAACAGCGGGTCAATGACATCCTGCCGCTGGTGACCAACGCCCAGATCGGGGACAGCACCAACGAGCAGTTCATTGCCTCCCTGGGTGTCCGGAATTTTGATTTGTGCGTGGTGGCCATCGGCGACGATTTTCAAAGCTCCCTGGAGACCACCGCGCTTTTGAAGGAACACGGTGCGCCCTTCGTGGTGGCCCGCGCGGCCAGGGATGTGCACGCCAAATTCCTGCTGCGCAACGGTGCGGACGATGTCATCTATCCGGAGAAGCAGATGGCCAATTGGGCGGCGGTGCGGTACAGTGCCGACCATATTTTCGACTACATCGAATTGACAGACGACCACTCCATTTTTGAGACGGCGGTGCCCGCCGCCTGGGTGGGGAAGACCATTGTGGAGCTGGCGGTCCGCCAGAAGTACCACATCAATGTGCTGGCAACAAAGTATAACGGCAGCCTGGAGCCGCTCCCCGGCCCCGCCCACTGCTTCCGGGCGGATGAGACCATCTTTATCCTGGGCAGCAACCGGGACGTCCAGCGGTTTTTGAAGCTGTGAGCGGAGAACTACATAGAAAAGGCCGGCTTCCGCAATATGCGGAAGCCGGCCTGAGCTTGTAGAAAAAGGGTGAACTGCTGGAAAACGGGAAGGAAGATAGTTACGAAAGAAACCCAGGAGGGGTGTCTTTCGTTTGGAATCTAAGTTTTTCAGAACTTTTTAAGTTCTGAAAAACTTGCTCAGGCTGGCGAAAAGAATTTTTGACAGCCTGAGGCCGGCTTCCGCAACTGCGGAAGCCGGCCTTTTCATAATCCGAAACAGCAAAAGGGTCACAGCCGCCTGGTCATTTCAAATGCTCCTCGTATGTATGCAGGGTCCCCTCCGTCAGAAGGGACAGCTTGTGGAGCCGCTCATTCACCATGTCCCACATGCACATGGGCAGATGGTCCCGGTGGCCCCGGTGGAGCGTCACGCACTCAAAGCAGTTGCCGTGGTGGGGGCAGGCCTCCTGACAGGGGCAGTGGTCGCCGGATTGGCGCACCTGCTCCAGAAATTCCCGCTTGAGGGCCATGGCCTCCTCGTGGCGGCCCTCCCGGTCCAGGTCATTTTGGCGGATAGCCAGTTCGTTGCCGTCAATTTTCATAGACATGCTCCTTTCAAAAGGTGAACCGCTCTCCCTCCCGGGAGATGGGGACGATGAGACCGGCTTGCGCGGGGTGCTCCCGGCAAAACCGCTCCGTCAGGGCGAAGTCACCCCATTGGTGCATGGGCAGGATACGGCGGGGCTTTGCCAGCGTTAAAAAGTAGTCCAGGCCCCAGTCATAGGCACCCTCCAGCCGGGGGTCCAGAGGCACCATGGCAAGGTCCATCCGCCGGTCCCGCAGGGGCTCCAGATACCGCTTGAAGTTGACCTCCATGTTCCGGTTCCAGGCCTTGTCCTCTCCCTCCCAGTGCCACCAGTGGAGGTCGCCGGCATGGTAGACGGTCTGGCCGCCGGCGCTGACCAGGAAGGCGACCCCCTCATCGGTGGAGGGCAGGGTCTCCACCCGAACGCCGGGCAGGGGCTCCGCTGTTTCGTTTCCCGCCAGGGAGAAGCAATGTCCGGCGGCCTCCTCCGACAGGCCCCAGCTGGCCCGGTTCCGCTCCGTCAGGCGGATGTCCCTGCCCAGCAGAAACCGGACGGGGCGGGAACCGTCGTCCAGCCCGAAGATCTCCGGCTTGAAGTGGTCCTCATGGCGGTGGCTGGCGAACACCAGCAGGGGCTTTTCCGGCGGCAGAGGGGGCAGGGCCCCCTTCCACCAGTCAAAGAGGAGGCATAGTTCCTCCAGCTCCACCAAAAAGCCGCTGTGGGCCAGAAATGTCACCCGCATCACAGAAACTTCACTGCCGTGCCGTAGGCCACCACCTCGGCGGCCCCCTGCATCACGGAGGAGGAGGCGTACCGGGCGCCCACGATGGCGTCGGCGCCCAGGGCCTCCGCCGCGTCCACCATGCGTTTGGTGGCGATTTGGCGGGCCTCGTTGAGCATCTCCGTGTAGCCCGCGATCTCGCCGCCCACCAGGCCCTTCATGCCGGCCATGAAGTCACGGCCGAAGTTTTTGCTGTATACCACCGTCCCCTTGACGATGTCCAGAGGTTCATAGCTTTGCCCGGGGATGGTCTCAATCGTCAGAATCTTCATCTTCCTTGTCCTCCTCATTTTCCGCTTCTTCCCATTGCTTTTCCCAGGCCTCCTGCTCATCGATGCGCCGCAGCTTTGTCCGCAGGCTGATAGCCAGGGCCGGCAGCAGCAGAACATACAGCAGGGCCATGTAGGGCATCATCCGGGCCAGCACGCCTTCCGGGAAAAACGCCCGTTGAACCCAAATGGTCAAGATAGCTGCCGCCACCAGCACCACGGCGCAGGTGACGGTGGTCTTGACGGCGGCCCGGCGCCGCTGCGCTTTGCGGTCAGTATTGTTTTGCATTGTCGACTTCTCCTTTTTTGATCTCCCGGATGCGCAGGACCAGGGCGATGATCACGCCCAGGGCCACGGCGGCGGGGATGGCGATGAACAGCGCCAGCAGCGGCAGCGGCGGCGCACCGGCGGGGTCCGTCTCAAAGGCCCAGAGGAACAGCCAGATGAGCCCGGCCATCAAAAGGGCCATGAACACCGTGACGATCACCGGCGCCGCGTAGCGCCTGCGCTTCATATCCTGTTTTTGCTTATCCATGAATGTGGTTCCCTCCTGTTCCATCCGCTCCATCTGCTCCAGCAGCGCCTGGGCGTCCAGGCTCTCCAGCTTTTCCCGGCAGTCCGTGAGGCCGGAGCAGAGGCGGATGGCCTCCTGAATGTTGTGCCGGTCCCGCTCCAGCGTTACCAGGTGGCGGCGCATTCCGTCCCCCACCGTGTGAACGCCGTCCAGCATCTGGCGGATGTCCTCCAGCGGCACGCCCAGCTTCCGCATGAGCTTGATGCGCCGCAGGACCTCTACCTCCGCCTCACCGTAGTCCCGGTAGCCGTTTTCGCTGTTCCGCCGGGGACAGAGCAGGCCCTCCGCCTCGTAAAAGCGGATGTTCTTCTTCGTGATGCCCACCAGGGCCTCCACTTCGTTGATTTTCAAGGGGCTCACCTCCCTTTCCGGGAACATGGTATACCTTCCAGAAAGGGGAAGGTCAAGCGGTTTTTGAAAAAAATAAAAGGAGGGGTGGGAACCGACTCCACCTTATGGTATAATCATACCATGGAACAACAAGAGCTGACAATGGAAAATATATTTGCCCGGCTTCCGGCGGCGCTTTTGCCCTGGTACCGGGCCAATGCCAGGGACCTGCCCTGGCGGAAGACGGAGGACCCCTACCGCATCTGGGTGTCGGAGATCATGCTCCAGCAGACCCGTGTGGCGGCGGTCCTTGGTTACTATGCCCGTTTTTTGGCAGCCTTCCCCACGGTGGAAGCTTTGGCGGAGGCACCGGAGGACCACCTCATGAAGCTGTGGGAGGGCCTGGGCTATTACAGCCGCGCCCGGAACCTCCAAAAGGCGGCCAGGCGCGTTGTGGAGCTGGGAGGGTTCCCGGACACCTACCAGGGCCTGCTGGCCCTGCCGGGCATTGGGGACTATACCGCAAGCGCCATCGCCTCGGCGGCCTTCGGCGCGCGGGAGGCAGCGGTGGACGGCAATGTGCTGCGGGTGGTCACCCGGCTGACAGACTGTCATGACGACATCGCGGACCCCAAGACGAAAAAGGCCATCCGGGCCCGGGTCCAGGCGTCTATGCCCCATGAGGCGGCCGATATCCGGGTGTTCAACCAGGCCATGATGGAGCTGGGAGCCACCGTGTGCGCGCCAAACGGCCCGCCCAAGTGCGATGTGTGTCCGGCAGCGGCACTGTGCCTGGGCCATGCCCGGGGCACGGCGGAAGCACTGCCGGTAAAGGCGGCGAAAAAGGCCCGGCGGGTGGAGGAGAAGACGGTGTTCCTCCTGCTGCGGGAGGGGAGAGCCGCCCTGCGCCGCCGCCCCGGTACGGGCCTTTTGGCAGGGCTGTGGGAGTTTCCCAACGTAGAGGGTGCTCTGGACGAAGCTGCCGCCCCGGCGGCGGTGGCCGCCTGGGGGCTGGAGGCGAAAAACTGGAAAAACAAGCTGACGGCCAAGCACATTTTCACCCATGTGGAGTGGCATATGACCGGATACACCCTGGAAGTGGCCGGGGATGGCCCGGCGGACTTTGTGTGGGTGGATGGACCCGGCCTGGCGGCCCACGCGGTGCCCTCGGCCTTTGCTAAGTATTACACCGAGGCACAGCGGCAGCTGGAGAGCCTGGAGCAATGAAAGGAGAACCGACATGGGACTGCTGGTGGGACTGCCGTTGAGGCTGTTTCACATCGTATTCGTGCTGCTGCGGTTTTTGTGGCCGCTGGCGGTACTGTGGCTGGCGCGGCGGCTGCTGCTGGCGGTGCGCCGCCGCCGGGAGGAGGGGCCCGCCATGCATCAGGCCCCCAAGGAGCCGGAGTTCGACGGCCCGGTATACACCGTGGACTACGAGGACGTAAAGGACGAGGACCCTCCCAAGGAGGAAACATGATATGGAGCTTTTGAACCTGCTTTTGGTGGCGGTGCTGCTTCTGCTGCTGCGGAAGCTGGCATGGTGCCTCCGGTGGCTGTGGTGCTGGCGCCACGGCCGGGAGACCCCGGCGCCTATTTCTTTCTTCCCCCGCCGCACGGGGGAGACCTTCGACGGACACATCCGCCGGGGCCGGGAGGACGGACCCGGCCGTTCGGAATAACCACAGAGGAGAGTAGAACGCAAATGGCACAGCTTTATTTCAAATACGGAGCCATGGGCTCCAGCAAAACGGCCAACGCCCTGATGACCCGCTTCAACTATGAGGAGCGGGGCCAGCAGACGCTGCTGGTGAAGCCCCGTCTGGACACCCGGGACGGAGACCACATGGTGGTCTCCCGCATCGGGCTGAAATACCCCTGCATTTATTTTGACGAGCTGCAAGCGCTCACCATCATGGAGCTGCAGCAGAATGCCTGCATCATCGTGGACGAGGCCCAGTTTTTGACCAAGGAGGAGGTCATGTACCTGGTGTACATCGTGGATGACCTGGGCATCCCCGTCATCTGCTACGGCCTGCGGGCGGACTTCAAGGGAGACCTGTTCCCCGGCAGCGAGGCCCTTCTCGTCATGGCGGACAAGCTGGAGGAGGTCAAGACATCTGCTGGTGCGGCAAGAAGGCCATTTTCAACGCCCGGTTCGACGCCAATGGCAAGGTCCTCAAGGAGGGCGCCCAGGTGGTGCTGGGGGCCAACGACCAGTACATCGGCCTTTGCCGCAAGCACTGGCGGGCCGGCGACCTGGGCCCGGACTTTGATGTGAACAGCCTATGATCTGTACACTTTGTCCCCGGAACTGCCGGGCGGAGCGGACGGAAACGGCAGCCGGCGGCTTCTGCCGGGAGCCTGCCGTCCCCGTGGCGGCACGGGCCATGCTCCACCGGTGGGAGGAGCCCTGCCTTGTGGGGGAGAGGGGCGCCGGCACCGTGTTTTTCACCGGCTGCAATCTCCGCTGCTGCTTCTGCCAGAATCTCCCCATCTCCCAGCAGGGCCTGGGCCGGCCCATCACGGCGGCGCGGCTGCGGGACATTTTCCGGGAGCTTATCGCCCAAGGTGCCGCCTGCATCGACCTGGTGACTCCCACCCATTTCACCCCCGTCATCCTGGAGGCCCTGGGGGACGAGGCGTGGCCGGTGCCGGTGGTGTGGAACAGCGGGGGATACGAAAAGCCTGAAACGCTGCGGCTGCTGGAGGGAAAGGTCCAGGTGTATCTGCCGGACCTGAAATATGCCCTGCCGGGTCCTGCGAAAAAATATTCAGCGGCGGAGGACTACTTTGACTGGGCGGCGCCGTCCATTTTGGAGATGTTCCGCCAGACGGGGCCGTACCAAATGGAAAATGGCCGCCTGACGCGGGGCGTCCTCATCCGGCACCTGCTGCTGCCGGGAGAGCTGGAAAACACGAAGGCGGTCATCGACTGGGTGGCCGGCACCTTCCGCCCCGGCGATGTGCTGTTTTCCCTCATGAGCCAGTACACCCCCCAGCCCGGCGCCGTGGGGAACCTGGCCCGCCACGTGACGAAGGCGGAGTACCGGGCCGCGGTGGAGTACATGGAAAACTGCGGCGTCACCGACGGCTACACCCAGGAGCGGACCTCGGCCAGAGAGGAGTATACGCCGGATTTCGATTTGAGGGGAGTGTGAAGTGTGGGGAGGCGAAAGAAGGCGGTGCTCCTGGCGGCAGTGGCGGTGTTTGTCGCCTGGATGCTGTGGCCCCGCTCCCTGGCGAAGGCCTTTGACGCGGAGCAGGGCCTGGCGGCCAGCGTGGTTGTCTCCGGCGTCCGGAACGGGAGACCCTGGATGGACAGCAGCGAGCAGTATGATATGGAGGAGGGCTGTGCCGCCCTGCGGGAAGTGCTGGAAGGGTATTCCTATCACCTGTGCTGGGACACCCTGACCGGGGAAAACGCCATCGACGGCAAGGGCGGTACGGACCACACCGTGCACCTATATAATGGCAGCGCCCAGAGCCTCATCTCCAACGGCACCGCCCGCATCTTTGTGGACGGCCGGGTGTACCGGGTGGGGTATCTGGGCTCCCGGCGGGGCACCGCTTTGAACCGGGACATCCTGGCCGCCCTGCGGGGCGAATGATTGCTCTTGCAAACGGCGAAAAATGGCCTATAATGAGGGAGCCGCCTTGGGAGGGCGGCTCCGATTTTTTGTGTGTGAGGCGTTTTGGGATATGAAACTGGAAAATGACCTGGGCCGGGACCCAATCGGACGGCTGGTGTGGCGCATCGCCCTGCCCAGTATGCTGGCCCAGTTCGTCAGCGTGCTGTACAGCATTGTGGACCGCATTTACATCAGCAATCTGCCCGGTATCGGCGATGTGGCCCTGGCGGGCGTGGGGGTCTGCGGCCCGGTGGTCACCATGATCGGGGCCTTTGCCTCCCTGGTGGGCATCGGCGGCGCGCCGCTGATGAGCATCCGCATGGGAGCGGGCAAGACGGAGGAGGCCCGCCGCATTCTGGCGGACAGCTTTTTGCTGCTGAGTGTCTCCGCCGCCGGATTGATGGCGGCGGCCTTTGCCCTGCGGCGGCCCATGCTGCTGGCCTTCGGCGCCAGCGAGGTGACGTTTCCCTACGCCAACGCCTATTTCACTGTCTACCTGTGGGGGACGGTATTCAATCTGCTGTCCCTGGGGCTGAACCAGTTCATCATCTGCCAGGGCTTTGCCCAAAAGGGCATGGTGTCCGTGGTGCTGGGGGCGGCCCTCAACATCGCGCTGGACCCGGTGTTCATGTTCGCACTGGACATGGGCGTGGTGGGAGCCGCGTTGGCCACAGTGCTGTCCCAGCTGGCCAGCTGCCTGTATGTGCTGCGGACGCTGTTTGGCAGCCGGGTGCCCATCCCCATCACCTTCGGCGGCTATTCCATCAGGCGCATGGGCCGCATCCTGGCCACCGGCCTGACGCCCTTCCTCATCATCGCCGTGGACAATGTGATGGTCATCGCCATGAACGCGGTGCTCCAGTGCTACGGCGGGGCGGAGCTGGGGGACCGGCTCATCACCTGCGCCACCATCGCCCAGAGCTTCATGCTGGTGGTGACCATGCCTCTGGGAGGTATCTCCGGCGGCACACAGACCATCCTGGCCTTCAATTTCGGCGCCCACCGCCGGGACCGTATCCTCCAGGCGCAGAAGTACATCACGCTGCTGTGCGTGGCCTACGCGGCGGTGCTGTTCGCGCTGGCCCGGGCGGCGGGGCCGCTGTTCGTGAGGCTGTTCACCCGTTCACCGGAGCTGGCGGCGGAGGCGGTGGAGGCCATCCGCGTGTGCACCCTGGCCATCATCCCGCTGGGTGTCCAGTACGAGCTGGTGGACGGCTTCACCGGCATGGGGCAGGTGCAGCTGGCGCTGCCCCTGTCCGCCTTCCGGAAGGCCGTGTATTTCGCGGCGCTGTTTTCCCTGCCGGCGGCCTTCGGCGCAAGGGCGGTGTTTTACGCGGAGCCCATCTCCGATGTACTGGGGCCTATCCTCAGTGCCCTGGTGTATGCAGTGGCTATTCGAAAAATTTTGAAGTTCCCCGAACCGGACGCCAAAGTGGCGTGAAGCTGAAAAAGGACTGCGGTGTCTGTGCCGCAGTCCTTTTTTGACGGTTAATCACCCAGCTTCCGCAGGGTGTCCAGCACTTCGGCCAGCTCTGCCCGGACACGGGCGGAGGGGTTGGCCCGCAGAATGCGCATGGAGCGGTGGTAGACCCGGGTGCCCCGGGCCTGGATGGCGCTTTCCCAGCGGTGGAGCCGCGCAATGGCCTCGTCCAACTCCGCCCGGGTCTGGGCACTCAGCTCCTTGCTCTGGTCCCGGGCGTCCTCCAGGTGGTCCCGGGCGTCCTCCAGCACCTCGGCAATGTTTTGCAGGGCCTCCAGCTTGGCGGAGGTGCGGCGGCGCAGGGCGTTGTCGGCCACCTCCCGGCGGCGGAGCTTCCGGTCCTGCCGGGCCTGGCGCTGTTCCGCCAGCTCCTCCTCGATCCGCTTTTGCAGCAGCAGCTTTTCCACCTCGGTACGCTCCCGGAACTTCCGCAGGTCATCCTCGGCAAAGGCCGCGGCCACCTCGGCCCGCTTGGCCAGCCGCCGCAGGTCCTCGTTCTCCTCCGTCACGCGGGTGAGGATCTCCTTGAGGTCCAGAGCGTCCTGGACGGAGCGGACCACATCGGCGGAGAAAACGGCGGTGAGCACGATGGCCGCCGGGTCCACCAGCCAGGCGGGCACATCCGCCAGCAGCCGGCCCACCGGCGGGTGCAGGAACCGCACCAGCAAAATGGAGAAAAAGCCCCAGGCGATGGAGCTGGACAGGCAGATATGGCCGTTCAGGTTGAACTTTTGCTTGGAGTAATCCCAGTAGCGCACCTGAAACAGCCGCTCCATGACGGCGCCGGTGACGTATTCCAGCACCGTGGCAGCCAGCATACCCAAAAGCCACACCAGCCGCAGGTCGTTTTCCACCGGAAGGGTGACAAACAGGATGATGATGGCACCGGAGCCGTAAATGGGCAGCACCGGGCCGTGGAGAAAGCCCCGGTTTACCCAGCGGCGCTCCCGGAGGGAGACATAGCAGCTCTCCCACACCCAGCCGCAGAAGCAGTAAAAGAAAAACAACAGGACCCACTGGCCTGTGGTGTATACGTGCATAGGGAAGCTCCTTTCAAAAAACAAACCCATTATATCAGCATCTTCCCGGCGGAACAACGGTCAAAAGGCGGAATCTGTCGAAAAAACTGCCTGCCTCAAGCCTCGTGGCAGCATATTCCAAACCGCCGGGGAACATGCCGCGAAAAACGTCCCCGGCGCGTACCGCGCCGGGGACGTTCCACGGGGTCACAGCAGATTATAGAGGATCTTGGCCATCTGGCCCCGGGTGATGTTGTTGCCGGGGCGGAAGGTGCCGTCGGCGTAGCCGCCGATGATGCCCTGGGCCGCCATGGTCTGGATGTAATAGGCGGCGTAGGAGGGGATGCTGGCGCTGTCAGAGAAGGTGAGCGCCGCGGCGGCGTAGCCCTTCTCCTGGGTGCGGCCGATCATGGTGGCCGCCTGGGCCCGGGTCAGGCTGGCGCCGGGGTTGAAATACAGCCGCCCGTCCTTGCCGGTGGAGCCGTTGATGATGCCCTCGGTGTACAGCGCCCGGATGGCGGGCAGGGCGTAATCGGGGATGCTCTTGAGGTCCGCGAAGGGCAGCGTCACATCGGCGTACTTGCTCTCGTCCAGGCCCAGGTAGCGGTACAGCATGACGGAGAACTGGGCCCGGGTGATGTTGTCATTGGGGCGGAAGGAGCCGTCGGCGTAGCCGGTGGTGATGCCGGCACTGTACAGGAAGTCCGCGTAGGTGGCGCCCCAGTAGCCGTCCACATCCGTAAAGGCGTGGGTGACGCCCTGGGAGGAAGCGGCTTCCACGTCCACGGAGGCGCGGCCAATGTTGCCGGAGGCGTCCCGGGCGGTGATGGTGATGCGCATGGCGCCGTATTCCTCGGCGCTCTCCGGCAGGGAGACGGTGAATTTGCCGGTGGAGGCGTTGTAGGTGAAGTCCTGCGCGGCGCCCTTGCTGGCGCCGCCGCTGTACGTGACGGTGACGGCGCGCTTGGCGAGGATGCCGTCCACATCGTCGCTGACGGTGCCGGTGACCGTCCAGCTGTCACTGTCCAGAGAAGCGGTGACAACGGGGACCTCGCTGTCCATAATGCCGTTGTAAGAGGCCACGACCTGGTCCAGATAGACGGTGCCGGTCCGGGTGGTGTTGGGATACTCCACGATGATGGTGCCGAAGCCGTCGTCATAGGTGACGGGCTCGCCGGCGCTGACCCGGAAGCCCTGGATGGCGAAGGCGTCGCCCTGGGTGGAGACGGAGACCTGCTTCCAGCCGGTGAAGTCCAGGGTGGTGATGGTCCTGGTGAGACCGTCTCCGAAGCTGTCGCCGTATACCAGCTCCAGCTGGTTGCCGGAGCCGTCGCCATAGACCCACATGGTCAGGCTGGTGTAGATTTGGTTGTTGACAGACGCCGGCTCATCGGCATACCATGCCGCCGCATAGCCGTTGCTGAGATCCAGCGTATAGTCCAGCCTGCCGGCGGCGCGGCCGTACTTCACGGCGTCGGCGGCGGTGGTCCGGCTGAAGGTGAGGCCGCCGGCGGAATAGCCGTCAAAAATAGTCCGGGCGGACTCAAAGTCCTCCACCACGTTCAGCGCCAGCTTGGACACGGTGACGGGGATGGAGGTCCGCTGCCCGCCGGCGGAGACCGTGATGGTGCCGGTGCCGGGGGCGGTGGCGGTAAAGCGGCCGTCAGCGGTGATGGTGCCGATGCCGCCGTCCACAGACCAGCGGAAGGCCTCCTGGTCCGCCGTCAGGGGCAGGTGCTGGTAAGCGGCGGTGGCCCGCAGCTGCACGGTGGAGCCGGGGGCGGCGGTGAGGGAGGTGAGAATGGAATTGTCGCCGCCCCGGATGGCGACATCATCGGGGGTCTCGATGACGTGGACCACGGTGGAGCCGGTCTTGCCCCGGCGGTCGGCGGTGACGGTGATGTCACAGTCGTAGTCCGGCGTCAGCAGCACGTTTCCGTCCAGCTGGCCGTCGTCGGCCTCCAGGGAGAACCGCTCGTCCTCCATGGGGATGAAGTTGGTGTCCACGGCGGCGGCGGAGATATTCACCTTGCTGCCCGCCAGGACATACTGGCTGTCGGCCTTCACATAGAAGTGGCTCAGCTTGCCGGAGGGCTCGCTGTCCGCCACCAGGAAGATCTGGTTGCTGACGGAGCGCTCGCTGCCGCCGGAGGGGGTGTTGATGGTCTGGGCGCTGGTATCATCCGGCTCCGTCACAGTGAGGGTGGTGGAGCCGCCGCCGTCCAGGCACAGCGCCGTCTCACAGCCCAGCTCGATGAGCCGCTGGGCCACCTGCTGCAACGTGGCGCCGATGGAGTGGCCGGATTTCCGGCCGTCGATGGTGTAAAACACCAGTGTGCCGTCCCGCTTCTGGCCCACGGCGGTGCGGGGGTCGGCACCGCTGGGCAGGCCGGACACCACGGCGCCGTCCTCCACCAGGGAGTACAGGGCGCCCAGGGCGCAGCGCACCTCGTTCCACCGCGCATCGGCGGCCTCCGCCGTCACGGTGACGGTGGAGCCCACCGGCAGGTTCCGCAGGGCGTCGATATAGTAGCTGTTGGACTGGAGGTTCACGGACAGCACTACTTGGTCCGGACCGATGGCGGTGGCGGCGGTGGCCTCCACCACCTGCTCCACGGTGAGGGTCACCTCCCCGCCGATGGAAAGCTCGCCGTCCTCCACGGTGCAGATGACGTCCACGCCGGGCTCCGTGTTGCCGGTGGTGTGCTTGGCATTGAAGTCGTAGGTATACAGGTAGATGCCGCCGGAGGAGACCCGGGCCTTGTTGACGCCGGACAGCTGGCGAATGACCCTTGTCAACGTGCCATAGCCATCGTCCACCTCATAGCCCAGGTCCGCGGTGACCTTCAGGCCTGGCTTGCCCAGAATGGCGGAGCCGTCCTCCAGAAAGCCGATGGCGTAATAGCCGCCGTCGCTGCTGCGCAGCTGGCCGTCCGTCACCACCAGGCCGATGGGAAGGCCTGTGCCGAAGTTGAAAAAGTCGCCGTTGATGCCGGCCACCACCCGGTAACCCTCGTTCTCCAGCCGCTTGGCGGCGGCGGAGAGGGTGGAGCAGGCGGTGAGGGTGTCGCCGTAGGTGACGATGGGAGTCACATCGTCATTGGGCGTGTATGTAATGACATTTTCCGTCCGGAGGTCCGAGTAGGCGGTGCTCCAGAACACGTTGGTGGAGAGCTGGGTCTCCTGGTTCAAAAGGGTCTCCTGGCTGGTGAGGTCTTCCCCCAGCGCCTCCGACGCGGCGGCGGTCACCGCCAGGGAGGACACCAGGCTCAAGCTCAGCAGGAGCGACAGGGTGCGGCGCAGGAATTTTTTCATAGGTTGCCTCCAAAGAAACCGTGGGTGGTCTACATAACGTTTTACCAGAATAACACAAAGCGGGGACAAAGTAAATGTCAAAGCGGAAACAAAAATCTGGAGCGGCAGGAAATTTCCGCCCCTCAAAAGACGGCACCGGCGGGAAAAAGGTTCCCCGGCGCCGCCTTGCGCTTTCAAAGCGGTTATATTATAATGAGAAAAAACCTGAGGAGGGGAGCCTATGCGAGTATCCGTGGACGGCAGCCGCTGTATCGGCTGCGGTATGTGTCAGGCGGCGGTACCCGGCGTGTTCCGGGTGGTGGAGAAGGTGTCCACCGTGTGTGCCCAGCCGGAAAAGACCCAGGAGGGGCGGACCTTCGACGCGGCCAACGGCTGCCCGGTGAACGCCATCCAGATTACCCGGTAAAAAGGCAGGCGCGTGCAAACGGCACGCGCCTGCCTTCTACATTTATAAAAAAGCAAGTTCAGAGAAGCTCCACCCGGAAATCTCCCCGGGCGGCGGCCTCCGCCCGGCGGCGCTTGTCCTCCGCCAGGGCGTCCAGCATCCCGCCGATGATCTGGTTGGACACCAGAAAGCCCCGGGGCGTCAGATGCCAGCGGCCATCCTCCTCCACGGCGTAGCCCGCCTGGACGCACTGGCCCAGAAAGGGCAGAAAACAGTCAAAGCGGCGGCGGAAGCGGCGCTGGAACTCCCTGGGGTCCAGGCCCTGTACGGTCCGAAGCCCCAGCATCACCCACTCCGTGTCCCGGTCCAGGTCCGGGATGCGGTCGTTTTCCGACAGCATGGGCGTGTGGTCCCGGACACCCCGGATGTAGCCCTCCAGGTCCTTTTCGTAGGCGTAGCGGACGCCGCCGAAGTCCGAGTGGGCGCCGGGGCCGAAGCCGGCGTATTCCTCCAGAGTCCAGTATTTCAGGTTGTGGCGGGATTCCCGGCCTGTCCGGGCGAAGTTGGAAATCTCATATTGATGGTAGCCGTGGCGCAGCAGATAGTCCACGGTGTCCAGATACATGTCCGCCTGGGCCTCGTCATCGGGGAGATCCGCGGTGTCCCGGCGGGCATGGAGGGGCGTGCCCTCCTCCACCTTCAGGCCGTAGCAGCTCAGGTGCTCCGGCGCCAGGTCCACGGCGGCGGCTAAATTCTCCATCCAGCGCTGGCGGGTCTGTCCGGGCAGGCCGTAGATGAGGTCCAGGGAGAGGTTGTCGAACTTGGCCTTCCGGGCGGCCTCCACCGCCTGGCGCACCTGAGCCATGGTGTGGATTCGGCCAATGCTTTGCAGCTCCTGGTCGCAGGCGGACTGCATCCCCAGGGAGATGCGGTTGAAGCCTGCCTTCCGCAGGGCCTTCAGGGACTTCCAGTCTCCGGCGGAGTCGGGGTTGGCCTCCAGGGTGATCTCCGCGTCCCGGGATACCTGGTAGCGCTTCGCAATGGTTTTCAGAATTTTCACCAGCCGCTTTTCCCCCAGATAGCTGGGAGTGCCGCCGCCAAAATAGACGGTGTCCACCAGGTGCCCGGCGGTGAAGGGGGCTGTTTCAGTGAGGTGGGCGCACAGGGCGTCCACATACTCGTCCATGCGGCTTTCGCTGCGGGGCAGGGAGTAGAAATCGCAGTAGACGCATTTTTGCTTGCAGAAGGGAATGTGGATATACAGGCCCAGAGGCTTCAGCGGGGCTTTCATGGCAGGTCCTCCCTCGTATGAACATCCTTATCAGTGTACCCCGGCGGAGGCGCCTTTGCAAGAGCGTATGATTTGCCTTTTTCGGGAAATCCTACGGACAGGAAGCGAGGGATGCGGAATGGATATGTCACCCAAGGAATATCAGGCCTATGTGCAGAGTAAGGCGAAAAAGTCCCCCATCGTCAAGGATACGGTCCTGGCCTTCGTCATCGGCGGCGCCATCTGCGTGCTGGGCCAAGCCATTCAGGACGGCTGGGCCGGCGCGGGGCTGGACCAGGAGGCGGCGGGCACCGCCACCTCCTGCACGCTGGTGCTTTTGTCGGCCCTGCTGACGGGACTGAACGTCTACAACAAGCTGGCCCGCTTCGGCGGCGCCGGCACCCTGGTGCCCATCACGGGCTTTGCCAACTCCGTGGTGTCCCCGGCCATCGACTTCAAGAGCGATGATTGAGCTATAATAGACATACAGTCGGATCAACGGAGTGAATATGATGATTTAGTCCAAAATCAAATCTCTATCCGACTTCACCATATGCACGCACCTATTGCAAAATAGGCGCGT
>Ga0129308_1000848_pt1 | contig 39152 bp, 43 predicted proteins | sample L827metagenome_FD_94440 | JGI IMG/M metagenome (GOLD analysis project Ga0129308, IMG submission 94440) | Ring-tailed lemur group fecal microbial communities from Wisconsin, USA - L827 metagenome | ecosystem: Host-associated > Mammals > Digestive system > Large intestine > Fecal | place: USA... | reverse complement strand
CGAACGACGCAAGTACCTGGATCAACATGAAATGTATGATAGAGAACTTCCTGCGCAGCGTGTGGAAACGTGGCGGACTGGCAGGTGCTACCCCCGAAGACGCCTACGAGGTGCACGTGGGACTAGGTGACACCATGACGGCCGAGGATATTCTGGAAGGCATCATGCGCATCACGGTGCTGGTAGCCATCAGCCGTCCGGCAGAGTTCATCGAAATCACGTTCCAGCAGCAGATGCAGAAGAGCTAAGGCTGCAAAATTTAAATAAAGAATAGAATATAAACTTTTTAAAATTTAAATAGTATGGCAGAAGATGGATCAACCCAGAGTAAGGATACACAAGCATGGCCGTTGCCAAGTTTTTATTTTTCAGTCAATGCAGGTGATCGGAAAGTAATCTCATGCAGTGAGGTTTCAGGTCTTGATGCAGAATATGAAGAAATAAGTTATAGAGCTGGAGACAGTAAGTCTTTTAACAAATTGAAAATGCCCGGATTACGCAAGTCCGGCGATGTGACGCTTAAAAAAGGGATTTTCATTGGTGATTCGACGATGTGGGACTGGCTGAACGACACCAAGATGAACACTACTAAGCGCCAGACAGTTACGATAAGTCTGCTGGATGAAGATGGAAATCCTGCGCAGACCTGGGAAGTGGCAAACGCATGGCCGAAAAAAATAACAGTGGAAGGCTTCAAGTCTGACGCTACCACTCCGGCGATAGAGACACTGGTACTGGCAAACGAAGGTGTGACGTTGAAGGGTAAATAGTCCATGGAAAAGCCCTCCACATCACAGCCTGCCATGAGATGGACGCCTCCTGTATCCTTCTATTTCAAGGTCGTATTCCAGAAGATGAACCATCCTACTTTTGAAGCCTCGTTTTTGGAAGTCAGCGGTCTGTCATGGGATATGGGTAAAAAGGCGTATCGTGGAAACGATGGCAGTTTTCAAGTGGTACCTACAGGATTGACTTACACGAATGTCGTGCTGAAACGTCCTGTGGGACCGTTGTCCGGTTCACTTGCAAAATGGATTAAGGACTGCCAAGACTTCATGCTTAATGCCCGGAAGAAAAAGGATATGAAAGCTGTTCCTACTTATGATGTGGTCATTCATTTGCTGGACGAGGACTCTAATCCTAAAGCCTCGTGGCAATGCCTTAAAGCTTATCCTATGAAATGGAGCTTGGGAACCTTCGATTCCGGCAAAAGTGAACTGGCTACGGAAACTTTAGAATTGGCATACGCCTATATGGAAAGAGTAAAATAGCATACTTATGCCGGTAGTAATCAAGGAAATGCGCATCCGCACCGTGGTGGAGAAACGAATCGTCACGGAAACGGAAGTATCGGATGAAATCATCCGCAAGATAGAGAGCCGCGTGCTGGACAGGCTGTCCGAAGAGAACCTCACCGGGCAGCCTGCCGGACGGCGGCAAACGAAGAGAAGAAACGAAAGATAAGACAGAAGCGATATGGGAAAGATGAAAATAACCGCCTATACGGATGACAGTTTCAACAGCGTGTACAAACCTGCCCTGGAACTGCCCATCAACCCGGAGAAGGTGAAGCTCGGCAAGGGAATCCGCTATGCGGAAGACAAGCAGCTAGGCAGCCTGAACGGGTCTAACGTGTATGTGCGCTATCAGCCCGAAACGCTTCATTTCGAGTGTATGCTCGATATGACCAACGCCATGGAGGACGATGACGAGAAGAAACCCGTACACGCCATGGTGGATGAGATTGAGGCAAGGCTCTACGACTACAACACCGAGGGACACCGCCCCTCGTTCGTCAAGGTGGAGTACGGCGACATCACCTTCTTCGGCCAGCTGAAGACACTGGACACGGAATATACCCTGTTCGATGCCGAAGGACTGCCGCTGCGTGCCGAGCTGAAAGTCACGCTGACGGGCTATTGCAGCCAGAAGGAAGAGAAGAAACACTTCTCCAAACGCTCGCCCGACGTGTCGCGGCTGGTCACCCTGAAAGAGGGACAGACACTTGCCTCCCTCTGTTATGAGATATATGGCGACGCGCTCCTGGTGGGGCAAGTCGCACGATTTAATAACCTCAACGGCTACAGGAGCATACCGGCAGGTACGCAACTGCTGATGCCGATGCTAAAAAAAGAATAAGATTATGGCAGATTCGCCTTCCATATATAAAGACCGGGTATTGTCTTGCTCCGTTTATTGCAACGGCAGCAAGCTACCAGACACCTTCTCATTGGTGTCCGCCAAGGTGCGGCTCGAACTGAACCGCATTGGCAAAGCCACATTGAAATTCAATGCGGGGAACATGGACAAACAGACCTTCGACGAAAGCGACGACACGCTGTTCAAGCCGGGCAACAGCATCCGTCTGGATGCCGGAGGCATTGACAAGCAGGAAACGCTGTTCGAGGGCAGTATCATCGGGCTGCGCATCCTCACCGGGAAGGACTTACGTTCCTACATGGTGGTGGAATGTCGCGACAACGCCTATCCTGCCACGCAGGGACGCAAGAACCGCATCTTCGAGAAGAAGAAAGACAGTGACATCATCAAGGAAGTGCTGAAAGATTATGGTAGCGTGGAAGTGGATGCCACGCCCTACCAGCACCCCACGCTGGTGCAGTATTATTGTTCCGACTGGGACTTTGCCCTCTCCCGTGCCGATGCCAACGGCCTGTTCGTCTGTACGGACGGCAGCAAGATAAAGGTGAAGAAACCCGAAGTGGGCGGCTCGCCCGTTCATACCGTCACTTTTGGTACGGACATTGTCTCTTTCGACCTCGAACTCTCGTCGGACGACCAGTTCACGCAGTACGAAGCCGTTTCTTGGAATCCGAAAACCCAGCAGGCGGTGAAAGTGTCCGCCTCCTCCCCTTCGCTCAACAAGCAGGGCGACCTGCAACCCAAGAGCATCGCCTCCGGCGACAGCCTGCTGCTACAGACCGATGCGCCGACGGACGAGAAAGCATTGAAGCAATGGGCGGACGGCATGGCACTGAGGGCAGGACTGGCACGCTACCAAGGCTCCGTCAGCTTCTATGGCTCTGCCAAGGTGAAGCCCGGCTGCCTCATCGAACTGAAAGGACTGGGCAAGCGGTTCAACGGCAACCTGTTCGTAGGTTCGGTGACGCATACCCTCGAAGACAACGAGTGGACCACCGAAGCAGGCGCAGGCATATCGCCCCTCTGCATCACCGACGAGCCGGATGTAGTGAGTCCTTCCGCCTCCGGCTTCCTGCCCGGCCTGCAGGGACTCCATGCGGCAGTGGTGAAGAAACTGGACGGCGACCCCTTGAACGAACAGCGCATACAGGTGGAACTGCCGTGGATGGACGGACAGAGCAAACTGCTCTGGGCACGCCTCTCCACACTGTACGCCACCGGCGGCATGGGTTCCTTCTTCCTGCCCGAACCGGGTGACGAGGTCATCATCGGCTTCATGAACCAGGACCCCGTCCACCCCGTGATACTCGGCTCGCTGTATGGCGAGAAGCACAAACCTCCCTACGAATACGAGGCGAAGAACAACACGAAAGCCATCGTCACGCGCGAGAAGATGCGCATCGAGTTTGACGAGGAGAAGAAGATAATCACGGTGTCCACCCCCGGAAAGAACACGGTGGAGCTGAGCGACGACGGAAAGCACATCAAGCTGACCGACCCGAACAAGAACGAAATAACGATGGACAAGAACGGCATCACGCTCTCGTCCGCCAAAGATATTACGCTGAAAGCCAAAGGCGGCATCACGATGGATGCCACGATGAAAATCAGCGGAACCGCCAAGCAGGACATCAGTCTGGAAGGACTGAACGTAAAGGTGCAGGCGAAAATCGGAGCCACCGTCAAGGGCAACGCCACGGCGGAACTCTCGGCAAGCGGCCAGACCACTGTAAAAGGTGCGATGGTAATGATTAATTAATGGACAATTGACAATGATGAGAAACGATTTTTTAATTTTTAATTTTCAATTTTTAATTTAAAACGATGCCTCCAGCAGCAAGAATAACTGATATGCACACCTGCCCCATGCAGACCCCGGCGTTTCCCTCGCCGATTCCTCATGTGGGTGGCCCGGTAGTGGGTCCCAGTGTGCCCAATGTATTGATAGGGAAACTACCGGCAGCGGTAGTGGGTGATATGTGCGTATGCGTCGGTCCGCCCGACACAATCGTAAAAGGCTCGTCCACGGTGATGATAGGAGGAAGACCGGCAGCACGCATGGGCGACAGTACGGCACATGGCGGAACGATAGCCGCCGGATGCCCTACGGTGATGATAGGAGGATAAGCTCCGCAATCCCCTCCCGAAAAGAGAGGATTGCGAAAACGAAGCGTTCTTTGACATATTGGAAAACGAGAAACTTTCAAAAAAAGTCCTCATATATTGTGGACTTAGAGCAAATTATACTACCTTTGCCAGAGTTGAAGATAACAATTGAAGCATGGAGATTAAGTTCGAAAAAGATTATTTGGAGGAACTATACCTCAAAGGAAAGACCTCCGATAAAAAACATCGTTTTCAGCCCCCGATCGTTACCAAATACCGCAAGACGATAGACTTGCTGGAATCGGTATCGACCGTGGAGGACCTTTTCAGATACCACTCATTGCACTACGAAGTGCTTGTTGGCGATAAGGCAGGTTTAGAATCGGTGAGGGTAAACGATCAGTATCGTATAGAATTTAAAACGACGAAAGTGGTTTCCGAAATTGTAGTCACCGTGTGCAACATTATAGAATTGTCTAATCATTATAAATAAACAACAGATATGGCAACCGTAAGATTTGGATATACTCCGACCCATCCCGGCGAAGTGCTGAAGGATGAAATAGAATACCGCAAGGTTTCACAGCGGAAGCTGGCAGAGCAAATGGGCATCTCCTACAAGGCACTCAACGACTTGCTGAACGGACGACGCACGCTGACCACCACCACCGCCATGATGTTTGAGGCGGCACTCGACATACCTGCCGATTCGCTGATGCGACTGCAACTGAAATATAACATGCAGCAAGCCATGAACGACCCCTCGCTCACAGAGCGTTTGAAACAAATACGCAAATTCGCGGCTCTGTTGTAATATCCCGGCATACGAAAGAACAAAGAAAGGAAAACAGTTATGGCAAGACCAATAAAAGAAACTCCGATACTTTTCGGCAATGATGCCCGACGGTTTGAGGAGCGGATGAAGCAGAAGCGTACCGTGCCGAAAGAAGAAATAGAACGCGTGCGCGAACATTATCGTATAGCCATGAGTATCTTTAAAAAAGGGAAAGATGACTAACATAAGAAGACGATGGCGAAATGACACGCCTGCTCTATTTTGACTTGGCAGATTACAAGAACAGTATGCAAGACTGATATTCATAAAATACGAAAGAATGTTTCTCGTCCCACAAAGAAGCCTGTTGCTTCTTTGTGGGACATTTGTTTTCCAATATGTCACCCTGAACCGGAAACAATAGAAATGAAACAACAGAAAGGATAAACGATATGAACGAACTGAAAACCATCTTGAACAACGAGGCATTCCTCGGTCGGGGCTGGAGCTTTCCGCCACAGGTTACCGACGGAGGCGTGCGGATGTCCGCCTACGAGCAGGACATAGAGGAGAGCCTGCATGTGCTGTTCAGCACCTCGCCCGGCGAGCGTGTCAACCGCTACGACTACGGCTGCCCCCTGCGCCGCTACGCTTTCGAGCCGATAACCACGGAAACCACCGTGCGGATGCGCAACGACATCACGAGGGCCATCATCCTCTATGAGCCGCGCATCACGCTGGAGGAGGTGTCGTTCGAGGAACAGCCGGAGCAGGGCGTGCTGCTGATACACCTCGCCTACACGGTTATCCGCACGAACAACCGCAACAATATGGTTTATCCGTTTTATCTGAATGAAGGAACAAATTTAAAATACAAAGATATATGAACAGACTAAGATTGATAAAGACAGCCTACACCGCTTTGGCGGCTCTCATGCTCGCCGCCTGTGCAAGCGATGAACTGACGGATGGCACGGTGCAGGACTTGCCCGAAGGCATGTACCCCTTGCAGATAGCAGGCGTAAGTATAACGGCGGAAAGCAATGCCGAGCCGTGGGGGGCGGATACTCCGCAGACACGCGTGGCGGAAGATACGGATGGAAAAGGAAGCCATTGGGAAGGCGAAGAAATAATAACGGTGCAACTAAGTGGCATACTGGCAGATGGAACGACCTATACGGCAACAGGGGAATACCAAGTGGCTATGGATGATAAAACAAGTCTTGCCCCCGTAATAGGCAAGGAACTTTATTGGCATTCCACAAGTGAGAGTACCATTACGTCATGGTATTGCTACCCTGCTGCTGCCGGTGACAACACTGTAGATCTCAGCAACCAAAACAACCCAAGCGACCCAAGCAGTGGGTTGGCGTATGTGCTGAAATCGGAGGCAAGCAATGTGAGTTACAACACCAAACCGGAATTGAAATTCAAGCACCAACTCGCCCAAATACGAGTAAAACTGACAGGAACAAAAGCATCTGCTGTGACTTCTGTCAGCGTAAAGGGTTACACGAAATGCACCGTTACAGAAGGCGTCGTTTCAAGTTCTGGCACCGAAGGCTACATTTCCATGAAAAAGCCAGAAGGGAACAGTGAGTATTGGGAAGCCAATGTGATACCGGGAACGATAAACAAAACCGCTTTCTTGCAAGTCAATGGAACTGCTGTGAATGTTGAGACAACACTCACTAAGTTGGACGCTGCGAGATATTATAATTTCGAGGTAAAAGTGGAGAAAAAACAAACAGAAGCAAAACCAAACGGAGATGGAAGCTACACCATCAATGCAGGGGACAGTGTATATATTGCAGGGACAGTCTCAGGTACTATTACCATTAATGGAACTGCCGACGTTGAGTTGAAGGATGTGACAAGCAACATCAATACTCCCATTAAAATCACCAGCGGTACACCGGTCATCAAAATAACAGGTACAAACACGTTTACCACGAAGGATGGTACACCTGGCATTCACTTGGATGGAAACGGTGCCAATGTGGAAATAACGGGGGATGGTTCGGAAAGCAGTTCGTTGAATATAGAAGTTCAAGGTACTAATAATGGAGATCCAGGTTCCGGCATAGGAAGTTTTGGTCCTTATAACAGTTGCGGAAATATTAAAATTTCAAATATTACACTTGCAGTAAAAGGTGGCTATGATTGGTCGTATGATGCAGGTGGTGCAGCTATTGGTACAGGTGCAGGTTTTAGTGGGTCATGTGGTAGTATCACGATTGAGAAGAGTGTTGTCTCTGCCACAGCATATCCGGAAGCGGCAGCCATAGGTTTTGGCACTACTTATGAAGGAGGGAATATTCCATCTATCACCATTACAGATTCCCAGCTTAACCTCACGGTGACAGGCAAAGGTGCCGGCATCGGTTTTGGTAGTAATGAGGATGATAGCCAACAGACATTAGGACCCGTAACCATCACCTCCTCCAACGAAGATGAAAGTACATTTTTCGCAAAGGAAAGATTCAATGTGGAGGGTTATAAAGTAGGGAAATCATTGTATAAGGATTACACCAATCAAAGTTGGGAAGGCATCACCTTTAATGGGAAAACACTGGTTGACGGTAGCAGTAACGGATATAAATAATATTGCTTTTTCCGAAGTGCTACTTCGGGAAAAGGAAAAGCAAGTGAAACATAGAGAAATGAAATATAGTATCAACTCTAAAATCAAGTAATCATGTACGAAGCAAGACAGAATAAGAAAAAGATGAGCCGGACTATTGATGTTGGTAGGGTGAAGATGGAGACATTCAAGAAACACCTTATTCAAAAAACGCCTCATAGGGAAAGTACTTATGAGGTTGAAGTTCAACATAATAATGCCAATGGTGGTAATTCCGTTTTTTATTACCGTGATAATGTTCTAGGGCATACTGTGCAACGCAATGTGATAGCAGCAGCTGTGAATGCTTTTATTGCAAGTTTTGGACCATTATCAGGGGCTCCTTATCGAAATGGGCGTTCAGTGAGGACAGCAAGAGATGGGGCTATTGCTGTATAAATATTATGTGACTAACCAGTCCCGTCGGATTTGTAATCCGGGCAATAGCATAACTTTGTTAAAAGTTGCTTCGTCGCTGTCAGCGACAGTGCAAAAATGTAAAAAGATGCCTTGTCGCCGCCAGCGACAGCCCAACTTTGCAGAAAGTTGTCCTGTCCGTTTAAAATAACATCAAAAAACAACCATTAAAAACAGAAAATTATGGCAAAGATTAAAAACTTCAATATCAAGAAACTTCGTACCGAAGAAGACTTCGGCTTCCAGAAACGCATCGAGGCCGAAACCGCCCTGCTCACCGTAGAGACCGACAAGCCGATGGTAGCCGCCTACAAAGCCGCCCTCACCGCCTTCGATGATGCCCTGAAAGGCAGTACAAGCAACTCTCTGTCGTCCGCCGTGACCCGTGCCGACGAAATGGCAGATGCCGCATGGAGCGGACTCAATGCCCAGACAAAGGCGATGCTGGGTCACCCCGTTGAAGCCCTCCGTACCGTTGCCGCCGAAGCTTCCGCCCTCATCGCCAAGTACGGCAACCCCACCGCCATGGCCTACAACGAAGAGTACGGTCGTCTGCACAATCTCCTGCAAGACCTCGCCGCCTTCGGTGTCGAAAAGCAGAAGCAAATCTATATCGACGCTTGGGTCACCGAGCTTCAGACCCGCTGTGATGAGTTCGCTGCCGCCTCTGCCGCCCGCGATGCCGAAGCCGCCCTCCGCATCACCGGTATTGTGAAGCAGACTCGCAATGATGCCGATGATGCTTTCCGTGCGCTGGCGGAGCGTGTGAATGCGCTTGCGCTGGTGAATGGCGAAGATGCGTATGCCACGTTCATTGACCATGTGAATGTGATTATTGATCAGGCGAATGCGGTATTGGCAAGCCGAGAGACGCCGGCGGAGAAGAAGAAAAACGGATAGGATTGAAATGGCTTCCGTCTCGTCAAATTTGTAATTCGGCGGTTGTGAGCATCAGGGTTTGTGACCCGATGGAACGAAATCAATAATAAGTAAAAATGATAATTATGGCAGACGTAAGAAAGTTAAAACCGTTCATACTGAAATGGGAAGGCGGTTTTGTGAACGACCCGGCAGACCTTGGTGGAGCTACCAACAAGGGAGTAACCATCGGTACCTATAAAGAATACCGCAAAAAGAAAGGACTTCCCGAACCTACGGTAGAAGACCTGAAGAAACTGTCGGACAGCGAATGGACAGACATTCTGAAAACTTGTTATTGGAATCGTTGGAAAGCCGACCGGATACAGAACCAGTCCATTGCCAACATCCTGGTGGATTGGGTATGGGCATCGGGCGTGCATGGCATCAAGATTCCGCAAGATATATTGGAAGTTACTGTTGATGGAAAAGTGGGTGACGCAACCCTTGCTGCCATCAACGCCTACCAGCCGCAAGCCGAACTGTTCGGACGCATCAAGCAGGCAAGATATGATTTCATCGATTACATTTGCGAGAAACGCACTGCGAACAACAAATTCAAGAACGGCTGGAGAAACCGTATCAATGACAATGATTTTATATTTGAAGGGTGATGTATGGAAAAATAGAACTGTTCCATTCTGGGAAAATGAAGATAAAAGTTTCATTTTCGTGGATTGTATCGTGTGTGAAATCTCTAACCGAAGGTGACGTGAAGAGCACGTCAGCCTCTACAACGTGGTGTGCAAAGCCCTGCAAATGGATATGGACGTAAACCGCGCCAAAGTGGGTTCGAAAGTATCTGTCACTTCCAGGGTGATGGATATTCTGGAGGCAGTTAGCGTGAAGGATGCGTTGAACATTCCGAAAATCACCTTCACCCCAAGCAGAAGATGCGCGATGGTGCCTATACGATGGAGCTGAGCATCGACCGCTCCACGGTGGCGAAAGCTGGACAGCGACCGCACATCGGCAGAGGCACGGGCGGCACAACTTCGGGAGAGAAGCTCTGTTAAATAGAAACAGCATCCGCTCAGCGGCTAACTTGTAACTGATGGATGCACAAAGGTAATTGAGTACTAACGATAAAATGATAATAGGTATGTACGAAGCGAAACAGAAAAAGGAAAGAATGAGCCGAAGGATAGAAAGTCCTAAAACAGAAATTAATTGTGACAAACGAAAATTAGGTAATTTTAGATATAGCAATATTTGCCAAAGGTATTCCTATAATCAAGATAAAATCGTCCAATTTATTAAAATAAATGGACATGATTTTTTGTTTTATAAGATTAATAATCAAATGTCTGAATTAGAAATTGTTACTCAATTATTAGAAAATTTCTTTAATAGAGACGACTTTGATTATAATTACTCAAACAAGACACCATGGGGACATAATGGAGATTGTAGTACATTGTGTAAAGAATTTGTAATTATATGTAATACAGTATTTGATATACAAGAAATGCAGACAGAAAGCTCTGCCGGTGGTTTTTTGAGCCTTTTTTCACAAAAGATTGTCCACAATCAATATGTTATGGGTAATATGGATAATGGTAAAAGATGGTATTTTGAATCTCACACTTGGATAGTTTGGAGAGGGATGCCTATAGATGTGCTATTTGGTCAGTTTGGTGTTGTTAGCCATCAAACAAACATTAAAACTATATATGACAAGCATGATAATTTCTTTTATCAATGTGGAGATATTCGTTTTTATTTAAAGAAAAACTATCAATTTTTTGATAGGTATACTACAAATTCACACCTTCGTTTTTCTTTGACATAAATTTGTCGATAAATATTAGTCAAATAATATTATCTATTTTTTCCTAACCCTGCGGATGTGTCATCCGCAGGTCATGAGTATCAGGGTTTGTAACCCGATGGAACAAAATTAGTAATAACAATTAAATTTTGATGGATATGTACGAAACAAAGCAAAATAAGGAAAAGGTCTCACGCGCTCTATCACAAAAGAGTAAAATAAGGCATGATTTCAAAAATGATGAATATAATTATTTTTCTATTAAAAAACAAAAAAAAATAATACAGCGATTCATAAATATGCATGGGAAAATATATGAAAATTTAATAGACTTTGCAGATTGCTGTGCATCTCATTGGTATGGTTGTAGTTATAATCATAGTTATATACCAGATTACATTTGGTCTTATTTAGAATCTGCATTTAATAATGATACACAATATTATTCTTATCAACAGATCCTACAAGAGTGCATTCCACACAGTGGACATTTACCATTAACCAGTTTTTTTATCTATTCAGGAAGCCGGTGTACAATTAAAATGCAAGGTAGTAGAACTGCGGACTATAATGAAGCATGGAAGGTGTCTGGCTTAGATTCAAAAAATATAGAAGGCACATATACATGGCATCATATTGAAGGAATACAGGTATCAAACGGGGATGTATATTGCCAGATGGCTTTAGTACAATCTGATTACCATAGTCAATGGCATAAAGGATCAGTATCTGAATATGAATTTTTGAAAAACGTTCAATACGGTTAAGCGAAAATTTCATTATGTTTAGTTGGATGTGTTATCATGAATGGTTAAAATAATAACTGTTAATGTATAAACCTCATCCCATCGGATTTGCAATCATGAGTGATTAAAAAATTAACAATACCTTGTCTGAATAATATTTAATATTACAGTTATAATATATAAACGAAATGCATTTGGATGAATTGAAACATAATGCGGCGGATTTTGTCCGTCAGATGCCAAAACGTAGCCTATCCTGTCTGGCGGTTTCGCCCCATGTGGATTAAAGCCCCCGGCAACGCATAAACCGCAAGCCGGGAAACCAATCTTCCCCAACCCGTTCGAGGAAGTAAAGCAAAAGGAACGGAACCTATAAATCAACCCATAAAAGACGAAAAGTATTATGGCAATTTTAGTAAAACCCATTCAGCGCCCCAATCCGCTTGACAAGGATGCCGCCAAGAAATGGTACGTAGTGCAAGTGACAGTGGATTCTGCTATATGATAAAGTATAGACAGACTATATAAGCACATTTCATGGTGCTTAACACAATACGTTCTTTGACATGTTGGGACAAAACGGAAAATAAGAGAATAATATATTTGGTGATGAAGTGCGAATGACGTATCTTTGTTGCTGTAAATCAAACGAAAGGAGGATAATGTATGGCAAGACCCATTAAGGAAACCCCAATCTTGTTCGGGGAAGATGCAAAGAAGTTCTTGAAATCAATTGAAGATGTCAAGCCGGCTTCCCAACAAGAAAAGCAGCGGATTAAGTCTGCTTACGAGAAAATGAAGAAAATAGCCACATTCATGATGTAATATTTTCTATGAGACTGATTAAAATAGAAGATACCAACGAAATAAAGCCATTCAATTGCGGTGACGACGACTTGAATGGCTTTTTGTTGGAAGATGCCCGCTATTACCAAGAGCAATTGATAGCCAATACGTTTATAATGGAAGACGAGGAAGCGACAATCGCCTTTTTCAGCTTGCTTAATGATAAGATTTCCCAGACAACCATTGACAAGAACCTTTGGCGCAAGTTGTGCAAATCCTTTCCTTATAGAAAGCATTTGGGCAGTTATCCGGCTGTCAAGATAGGCAGGCTGGGTGTAGCGACCTCTCATCGTGGCGAAGGTATAGGCACGGACATCGTTTCCGCCGTAAAGCAGATGCTTATCAACCGGCAGTCAGTATCCGCCACTCGTTTCCTCACTGTTGACGCATATCTTTCGGCTGTTCCTTTTTACGAGAAGAACGGTTTTCGTCCGCTTCTGAATACGCCCTGTGAAGATACCCTTCCCATGTATTTCGATTTAATGCAACTTGTCAAATAAATCGTATCTTTCCCCATAGCATTCCTATTCTCTTATTTTCCGCCCCTCAATTCCATTCTTTACAACAGATGGAATTGAGGGGCGGTTTCCGTTTTGTCCCGGCAGGACAAGATGAGCCGGAAACAACCTTCTCCAACCCGTTCGAGGAAGTAAAGCAAAAGGAACGGAACCTATAAATCAAACCATAAAAAACGAAAGTATTATGGCAATTTTAGTAAACCCCATTCAGCGCCCCAATCCGCTCGACAAGGATGCCGCCAAGAAATGGTACGTAGTGCAAGTGACAGTGGATTCTGCTATATGATAAAGTATAGACAGATTATATAAGCACATTTCATGGTGCTTAAAACAATACGTTCTTTGACATGTTGGGACAAAACGGAAAATAAGAGAATAATATATTTGGTGATGAAGTGCGAATGGCGTATCTTTGCCGTTGTAAATCAAATGAAAGGAGGATAATGTATGGCAAGACCCATTAAAGAAACCCCAATCTTGTTCGGGGAAGATGCACGCCGCTTCTTGGAACGGATGAAGAATCCGCCCAAGGAAACAAAGGAAGAAAGAAAAATCCGTCTGGAACACTATCATGCAGTGATGGCTGCATTCAAGAAATGATAAATTATGGTTCTGACGGCAGAAATGTTTAGAGCGACTTATGAAGTTCGCCGCCTGAATAAAAAGGAAATGATAAAATCGTTCGATTGCGGAGACGCGGATTTGAACGATTTTATATTGAAGGAATCCTCGCTTTACCGGCAGGCATTATTGGCCGTCAGTTATGTTGTGGAGAAGAAGCAGGAGAACCATTCGGTCACGGCCTACTTCAGTCTGGCAAACGACAAGGTTTCACTGAACGACTTTGAAAGCAAGACGGAATTTAACCGGTTCAGAAAGCATCGGTTCGTGAATGAGAAGCGGCTGAAAAGCTACCCTGCCGTAAAGATTTGCCGTTTGGGGGTCAATCGGGAAGCAAAAGGACTGCACATAGGTTCTTTTTTATTGGACTTTATCAAGAGTTACTTTGTGGTTGACAACAAGACCGGATGCCGATTCCTGACGGTGGACGCTTATGCCGCAGCCATCCCTTTCTATCTGAAGAATGGTTTCATTCCTCTGAATGAGGAGGATGCCGATTCAGAAACACGCTTGTTGTATTTCGATTTGGAAACCATTTCTGATGACGATTTTGAAGAATAATATATAAATATATTCTCTCTCTTATTTTCCGCCCCTCAATTCCATTCTTTACAACAGATGGAATTGAGGGGCGGTTTCCGTTTTGTCCCGGCAGGACAAGATGAGCGAAAAACCAACCTTCCCGAACCGCAAATCTGTACTTACGGAAGTACCGGCTTGTACTAAAGGAAGTACAGACTTGTAGTTGAGGCAATACGGGATGGCGATTCGGGATATACAAAATAACAGAAGCGTTCTTTGACATATTGGGAAAAAGGAATAATGGGATAAACTGTCTGAAAACATTGGCAATGCGGAAGAAAATCCGTACTTTTGTCGTTATAAATCAAGCAGAAAGGTATTCTATGGAGAAACTAATTATACAAGACAAGGACTATGTGACGTGGATAACATCGCTGTGTTCGCGCTACCGCCAAAGTCAGATAAAGGCGGCGGTGAAAGTGAACAGTGAGAAACTGATGTTCTACTGGTCGTTGGGAAAAGACATTGTGGAACTGCATGCGGAAAGCAAATGGGGTGACGGTTTCTATAAGAACGTGTGCCGCGACTTGAAGGCGGCACTGCCCGGCGCAAATTGTTTTTCGGAGACAAATGTAAAGTATATGAAGAACTTTTATTTGCTTTACAGTCGCTATTCGTCAATTCGCCCCCAAGTTGGGGACGAATTTGGCAAATATCTCCAACCAGATTATGCACGACGTGTTCATAATACCGTGGGGACACCACAAGTTGCTCATAGACAAATTCCATGATACTCCGGAGAAAGCATTGTTCTTCATGCGCAAAACCATAGAGAATAGTTGGAGCCGCGCCCTGCTGCTCAATTTCATCGATACCAACCTCTACGAGCGTCAGGGCAACCATCGGTCTGTTGATATGCAAGAATAAGGACAACATCTTCGCGCAATATTCGCTCGAAGGCTACAACCAGCCTATCGGCATATCCGAGTTTGAGGGCGTGAACGTGTTGCCGGAAGGTTTCAAGTCATCTCTGCCCACGATTGAGGAGATAGAGAGCAAGCTGGGCAGTAAATAAGAGACAACGCCATACATCACATTATTCCGCTTTCCTTTGACTGCCTGAATACAGTAAGAGGAAAGCGGTTTCCTTTTTCCAATAGTCATAAGTAAATATAAAGTGATAAGAAACAGATAAAAACAACAGCCTATGGCAACAGATGGCAGACACAGCGGCACGCTCCGCACAGACTATGAGACCGACCCGGCGCGGCTGCACGGACTCCGGAGCAATAGCATAACTTTATTAAAAGAACAACCATTAAAAACAGAAAATTATGGCAAAGATTAAAAACTTCAATATCAAGAAACTTCGTACCGAAGAAGAAAGGTGGCGTATAATAGCTTTTCAAAATCCGATGGAACGAAAATCAGAAATGTATAACATATAATACTTCAAGCTTATGAAATATTTTAAAATGGGAGAATGTATCCTCTCTAACACAGCAAAGAGAAAAAATATCAACAACACACCGTCGATCGAGATAGCGGCGCACATCGTGGAGTCCGTAGAAACGCTACTGGACCCGCTGCGTGAGGCGTGGGAACGGCACTGCAAGCAGCACGGTTGGAATGAAGTGCGCATCCGTATTTCTTCCGGCTATCGCTGCCCGGACTTGAATGATAAGGTGGGTGGCTCGTCCACCTCAGCGCACTGCTACGGCTATGCTTTCGACCTCATCCCCATTAATGGAAAAATGCTGGAGTTCAAGCGTTTCTGCCGCACGTTCCTTGCCAACCGCGCCTTCGACCAGCTCATTTCCGAGAAGGAGGATGCCAACGGCGTACCCAGGTGGATGCACGTGGGCTACAAGTATATTGACGGCGTACAGCAGCGCAGACAGTACCTCTATTCAGTACAAGGAAAACCTGAGCTGATTCGATCACATATAAAATGAAAGCCTGACCGCTATGGGTGTTGGACGCATTGCCGGCGGTGTTTTCGTTCCATCGGATTTGCAAACCGCAAGAATCCGATGGAACGAAAACAGAATATACAGACTTTAGACAGATTAGTTCTGTTAAGTCTAAAATTGAAATTCGCTCTTTGACATATTGGGAAAAAGGAATAATGGAAACCATGTTCCATTTTGGAACACATGGCTAATGACGAAAATCTTCAACTGCCTAGGATTTCCGGACAGTTGGCAGTTTGAGCAAAATCTGCCTATACTGCCGTCCTTTCTGAAATTGCGCTAATTTGGCAAAAGTTACGAACTAAAGAATATTAATACGACGATAGGGATGCACCGTTTCTCTTCAATGAATCCGGTGGGTTAAAATAAGGAAAAGAAAGCAATGACAATTGGCTGACTGACAGATAAAATATAGTACCTTTGTCCTCCGAACAAAACAGAAACATTATAAATGGAGAATCAAGGAGAAATCATACTCTATCAGCCGGACAGCGAGGTGAAGCTGGAAGTGCGGCTGGAAGAGGAAACGGTGTGGCTGACACAGGCACAGATGGCAGAGTTGTTTCAAACCACGAGAAACAATGTTACCCTGCACATTCGTAACATATTCAAGGAGGGTGAATTGGTCGAAAATTCAGTATGTAAGGAATCCTTACGTACTGCCGCTGACGGTAAAAAATACCGCACAAACTTTTACAACCTTGATGTGATAATATCTGTCGGATACCGAGTTAAGTCGGTAAGAGGCACACAGTTCCGCCAATGGGCGAACAAGGTACTGAAGGAATATTTATTGAAAGGATATTCAGTGAACCAACGGTTAAGTAACCTTGAGCACCGGGTGGAAAGCAAGTTTATAGAACATGAAAAACGTTTAGACAGGATAGACGGCAAGATAGACTTCTTCGTGCGCACCTCGCTGCCACCGGTAGAAGGCATATTCTACGACGGCCAGCTGTTCGATGCCTACAAGTTCGCCACAGACCTGATACGGACGGCAAGGAAATCCATCCTGCTGATAGACAATTATGTGGACGAATCTGTATTGCTGATGCTCAGCAAGCGAAACAACGGAGTGAAAGCCGACATCTATACGCAGACAATAAGCAGCCAGCTTCAACTGGACTTGAACCGGCACAACAGCCAATACCCTCCGATAAAGATACACGCCTACAAAAAGAGTCACGACCGCTTTCTGATAATAGACGGTACGGATGTGTATCACATCGGAGCCTCGCTGAAGGACTTGGGAAAAAAAATGTTCGCCTTCTCCAAACTGGAAATTCCGGCGAAAGCCATTACGGACTTACTGTAAGTCCCCGTTTCATCCCCATTATTCCGCCTTGTTTTTGCAATCCGATGTTGCCAGAGCAAGGCGATTTCTTTTTCCCAAGTATCGAAGAACACAGAAAATAGTGAGACATTAAAACGATATAACAAGCCTATGGCAACAAACGACAGACACAGCGGCACGCTCCGCACAGACTATGAAACCGACCCAGTGCAACTGCACGGTCTCCCGGCAATGGAAAGCAGCTGGCAAAGGCTGCTGCACCGGCTGGCACGCTATAGCAAAGGGCTGGAGTATCGCGATGACGACGGACAGGAAGGCACGCTTGCCCCCCTGCTGGAGAACCATGTGCTGACTGTGGTTGCCGACCTCATGCGCAAACGGCTGTCCGGCTATGACGAGAGCTTTGCCGACGCGCAGGGAACCACCGGAGAATCGGAGTTTCATGACAAGCTGGAAACCGACATCAGAAGATGGACGGCACGGCTGGAGGCATTTATCGACAAGAGCTGGAGGACGGGACTGAATGAAAACCCCGCCGTGACGGTTGCCGTCCAACTGAGGGACAGCCTGAAAAGGTCGCTCCCGGTGGAGGACGAGGCGGAGAAGCACGGATATTACCGTATGCTGCGCACCGTCAGGTCCATACAGGAACATGCCGGTTACTATCTGGAGCAGATAGAGAACGGCGGCGATGTGGACGGGGCTTTGTCGCTACTCATTGCCTACGTAAGAAATTATTGCAGCCTTGCAGATACGTTCAACCAACGCCTGGCAGAGCTTCCCTCTTTCTACCGGAATGAAATACTGCACGTGAAGCCGGAGGCTGTCATACAGGACCATGCCTATATCACAGTCCGTCCGACAGAGAAATTCACCCTGAAAGCCGGACAAGAGTTCATCGCCGGACAGAATGCCGAAGGCGAGGATTTGATTTACCGGACTACCCAAGACGAGACAGTCAGCCCCATGGAGTGCGCGGAAGTGGATGCCGTGTACCTCCTGAAAAACGGAGACACCACCGGCATACGCAGACAGACCATCCGTCCGGAAGATGCGGCAGCCGCCGAAACACTGTTCGACCCGGAGCAGGGCGAGGCGCTGGCTTTCGGATGGCAGATAGAATCCTCCATGTTCATCCTGAACGAGGGCGAACGGACGATAACCGTTTCTTTCGGCATCAAAGGAGCCCCGGCCGGCATATTGCCTCCCGACGGACAGGGCATCAAAGGCTTCACCTTCCAGCTCAGCGGTGAAAGCGGTTGGGAGGAACAACGCGGCGAGTGCTTTGTCCAAGACGGCAAACTATGCTTCCGTATCCCCATCGAATGGGACGGAACGCTGCCGACGGCGTGCAACGAAGAAATACACGGAAAGGGTACGGTTTATCCCGTCCTGCGCATCCTGACAAACGGGGATGACGGAGCCTACGACCGGATAAGCCGGATGGAAACCGGCGAAGCGGAGATACGGGTCCATGTAAAGGGAATACGCAACTTCACTTTCTACAACGAACTGGGCGAGGTGGACACCACGCAGCCGTTCCAGCCGTTCGGCATACAGGCGGAATGCGGCGCATGGTTCCTGTCCGGCAACGAGGAAATGGGATTGAAGCCTCTGACCGGGGTGCATATAAAAGGCAACTGGAAGAAAGTGCCCGATACGGAAAAGGGGCTAAACGAGTTGTACAAAGGTTACGATGTGGATGCGTCCTCATTCAAGGTAAGTACTGAATGGCAGGAAAAAGGAATTTGGAATCCCTGCGAGGGCAATTCCCAACCGCTTTTCAACTTTGACGGGGAAGGAAAACTCCGCCCTGCCGATGTGTTTTTCAATTTCTCGGGAGCAGGGGAATATACGCCAGGCAGCGATTATGAATACAGCCGCGACAAGGACGGATTCTTCCGCGCCACGCTCGTCTCCCCCTCCATCGGCTTCGGCACGGACGAATACCGCAAGCGGTTTACCGACATCATGATATACAACAGCCGCTGCAAGCAGAAGGCACGGAAGGAACTGCCACAAGAACCACCGGTGCCGGTACTGGCGGATGTGGAACTGGAATACGAGGCGGTGGAAAAGCTGTCCGTCATCCCCCAATCCGAGCTGATAGCGGTTCCGGACGGCGGCGGGACTCCTTTCAAGAGCCGGTTTGCCGACGGGGAAGACAAGGCGCTGTACTTCTCATTCCTTCATGCCGGGGGTGAACAGACCCTGCGGTTCTACCTTGACATGGTGATACCTCCGAAGAATATCCCCTACCGGATGCCCGACTCCAGAGACAGTGGTACCGGTCTTGCCTGGGAATATCGGAAAAACGGCGTATGGACGGAACTCCCTTCCACAGCGGTGACCGGCGAGGAGACCTGCGGACTGACGCAAAGCGGACTCATCGTAATCAGACTGCCCGAAAAGATTACGGAAAACGACAGCAACCGGGACGGAAAGGTCGTGTTGCGCGCTTCGGTGAAAGGCGACACAAGTTCCTGCCTGGCCATCCGCAGCGTATGGACGAACCACATCCTGCTGACGGCACAGAACGGGGACGGACAGCCGCTGCCTGCCAGAACGATACAGCAGATGCCGGAGGCGGACGGGCGGATAGAAAGTATCGTCCAGCCCCTGCCCGGATTCGGCGGCAGACCCACCGGAACGGAAAGCGACCTCTCGGCACATCTGACCTCACGCATCGGCAACCGCCACAGGGCGGTCAATGCCGGAGACTATGAGCGGATACTGCTGGAACACTTCCCCGAGGTGGACAAGGCGGTCTGTATCCCCTGCACCGGAAAGGAGAAAAGAGAAGTGCGCCTGGTGGCCTTCAGCCGCTCGGCGGATGGGGAATACTATCTCTCACCGTTGTGGAAACTGACAGAGATGCAGCGGATGATGCAACGATACGTCCCGCCGTTTGCCGGATTGAAGGTCATCAATCCGGCATATCAGGAGATGAAGGTAGTCTGCAAGGCGGTATTGCGTGAGAAAGTGCGGGACGAGGGCAAGGTGGTCCGTGACCTCACCGTACTGGCACAGAACTATCTCGCCCCCTGGAAGCGCAAGGGGGAAATCCCCGAACTGCAACAGAGTTTCTCGTACAAGGAACTGCATTCGCGGATGGCCAATCACGAGAACCTGCAGGCGATAGCAGAGTTGTCCGTCGATAAGACGAGCCTTCCGGCGGTGGACTTCGACAGCAGGGACATCATCCTGAAAGGTGAGAGACCCTGGAGTGTATTGGTACCTAAAATAGAAATCATCCTGCTTTCTCCCGACTACGGCATCGACAGTACCGAGATAGGAAGCAGTTTCATCATAAAATAAAAAGAGCTTATGGATAGAGACAACATCAGACAGAACAGGGAGGAGCTGAAAAAATATTTCAAGAAAGGCTGCGTGCCCACGGAAGAGCAGTTCGCCGGACTGATAGACTCCATGGCGAACATCGCCGAGGACGGGCAGGTGGAACAGACCGCCACCGGCTGGGCCTTCTACCCCGTACAAGCCGGAAAGCTGGACATCAGACTGTTTACGGATAAGCCGGAAGACGGAACAAGAGCCGCATGGACAATAAGCGTGACGAAAGACAAGCAGCTGGTCATCAGCAACGAAGACGGAGAGACGGTCGTCGGGATTTCGCAGGACAAGACGGTGACACTGCCCGGTGGCGGCGGAGCGGAACCCACGCCTGCCGTTGAGGACGGATATTTCACCATCCCCGCTGACAGGAAGTGGCATGATGCGCCTGTCAGTCCCGCACAAGGGGATGCGGACTGCCGCGTGTTCCGCATCCACGCCTCCTGTACTGACAATGTGGGGCTTTGCCGGCTGACACGCGCCACGGCGGTATGGATGAACAATGTGGAGCAATGGATAGAATCGCCGCAGAAACACTGGTGGGGATGGTCGGGCAGCATCCGGCTCCGCTGGAACGGAAGTTCAAGCCTGCAGATACGCACGAAGAGACGGCTGGGCGGCGAGGTGCGGTGCAGGATTGTGGAAGTGTACAAGGCATAGTAAATTAAAAATTAAAGAAGAATGGGTGAAGAACGGAAACAGCCATTTATCAGGCAACAGGCGGAGAGCGACGAGCTGTTCTCACGCCTACAGGAGCGGACACTGGAGGAGGTGCAGCGGATGTCGGGGAACGTGTGGACGGACTTCAACGCGCACGACCCCGGGGTGACCCTGACGGATGTGGCCGACTATGCGCTGGCGGAACTGGACTACAAGCTCGGCTTCCCGATTGCCGACTATCTGACAACGGAAGACGGGACATTCCGCCCGGAGCGCTACGGACTGCTGCCTCCCGAAGAGGTCTATACCACCACCCCCGTCACGACGGAGGATTACCGGCGGTTGCTGCTCGCCCGCCTCCCGGAGATAGAGAATGTGGCGGTGGAGTGCGATGACGAAACGGGCGGATACAAAGTGAGCTTCACCCCTTCCCCTTTCGAGGAGGGGAACGAGGCCGCCATCGTGAAGCGCATCAGGGAGATTTACAACAGCCACCGCAACCTGTGCGAACGGCTGAACCATGTGGCGGTGGTGCTGCAGGACAAGCTGGAGTTCCAGGCCGAACTGGAACTGGAGCCGGGATGCGACGCCACGCTGCTGCTCGCCCGGATATACGGCACGATACTGCATTACCTGTCGGGAACGGCACACCTCTGTACGGAGGAGGAACGGCTGGCCTCGGAACTTCCGCCGGAGGAATGGCTGGAAGGCTCGGAGGACGGCACGCGTATCATCATGGCAAGCCAACATTATACGGAATACGAGCTTTACAAGAAACTGCGCGGACTGGACGGCATACGCTCGTTCGGCATCTGCTATCTGATGAAGGACGGCAAGCCGCAGAGCGACTTTTCGAAAGGGTATGGCCTGGAAATCCCGAAAGAGAAGGACGAACTGAAAGTACGCATCCGTTGCGGACAGACGGAGATGCCCGTGGACATCGAACGGTTCGGAAACCTGCTGCGCACCCTCTATTATACGCAAGGACGCATCAACAAAGACGTGTTCTCAAAGGTATATGACTGGGGCGGACCGGAAGCGAACTACCGGGACATCTTCGCACAGGCTCCGCTGGCCGGGGACTTCCCCCTGTGTTACCGCCTGACGGAGAACCGGGAGAAGCCCACTTCGTTCGAGGCGTATCTGAAACTGTATGACCGGGTGATACAGAAAGGTCTGGACGAGGTGGAAAACCTGCCGCAGGCACTCTCCATTGAGGAGGAAGAAGCGGAACGTCCGGCGGCAAAGGGCCTGTACAGACTAAAAAGCCTCTATCTCGACTTCCTCGACAATCTATACGGAGTGGAGAGCCACCCCGGATGGCTCAACGAGTTCGACAGCTATGGGGAAACACCCCACGAAACCCTGCAACGGCGCATGGCTTTCCTGCGGCATGCGGCTTATCTGACCAAGAACCGCCCGAAGGCGAGGGACATCACCAACCCCCGTTTCGAGGACAACGTGCCCATGGTGAAGGAATGGTTCTGCCTGATGCTGGGAACGAACGGAAGCGAGGACCGTACGGTGGGGAACGTGCTGCCCGGCTATAATCTGAGGTTCATCGAGGAGGAGAAAGGGGAAAACTGGTCAGCGGAAGCGGAATCCGCACTGATTGACGAGCGGATGCTGGATGCCGACAAGGTGGAGAAGATAGATATGGACAAGGCGGAAGAAGAGGAAGACCCGCGTGACGACTACACCCGCCTGCGCCAGGACCTGCCGATATTTAACGAGAACAAGATAAGCCGCGACCTTTTCCGTAACGGCATCCGGCTGGACAACTACCGGATAGTGAATGCCGGCCGGGGCTACTACATGCTGGTGTTCCACAACCGGGAAAGGAGGGGCTGGACGAACCTCGGACGCGACCGGGACAGGAACAAGCTGAACGCGCTGGCAGTAGTCCTGCGCAGATTCCTGTGGAAGCTCAACAGGGAGTGCGAGACCCTCTATGTGTTCGAACCGGTGCTTCTGGACGAGAGCCGGCCGTTCGAACTTGACCTTGTGCTCCCGTCATGGACCTGCCGTTTCCACTCGGCACGCTTCCGCGAGATGTGCGACGGATTGTTACGGACCATCATTCCGGCCCACCTGACTTACCGCCTCTACTGGCTCGACCAGCAGCAGATGATGGAGTTCGAGAAATGCTACAGGGGAATCATGATGGCGATGGGAAACAAGGAGATGTATAAATACAAGATGGTGTTGTACAGAAGCATGTGCGACCTGCTTGAAAAAATAAAATAAGGGAAAGGCGGGATAATGATAAGCATTGACCATCTGTCGTTTGATTTCGTCATGGATGACGAACGGTTCGCACAAGGATTGTATGCGGACTGGGACAGCTTTTGCCATACCTGTCTTGAGAATATAGTGGAGGAATGCCTTTTCATGTATGACAGGGACAGGGTACTTCACGAGATTGAAATGCTCGACCTTGACTTGGGCAGCATTCCGCAGGAGGATTTTTATTCGGAATTTCCAAGGAGGTTGCGCGAGGAACTGATGAAAGCGTTGCCTTACTTGCCATCCGCACCTGCGGATGGGAAAGAAGCGACAACGGCGGAGGCGCGTTTGGCCAACCTGCTGTACTATCTGGAGTATGGAATACAGAAGACCGAATGGACTGACATGGATTTTGACCTTTCAAGAGAACTTGAAAGCGTGGCGGGACCGGATAAAAGCTGTCTGGAAAAGATTGCCGGCCTGTGCATGGCAAACGAGCATGTATTGAGACGTATTTTGTTGCAGACAGACCATGCCGCCGTGCTTGTCCGTCTGTATTCCATCGCCATGGACCGGACCTTTTCCGTAAAGGACGGGAAACGCCGCTTCATGGAGATTTTCTTGGAGATACAGCCGGATGTCCCCATGCGCTTTATCCACGAGACAGAGGAGGACGGGCGGCTGCACGGTATGGCGGAACTGCTCGGCACCCGTTCCGTACGCAAGATTATGGAGGAGGAAGCCGGAGAGCACGCCGAGGTGGACCTGCCACCCTACTGGCATTACCTGTACGAATGGCTTATCAAGTATTACCCTTATAACGGGGTCGCCATCTTTGGTGGTAAGAGTGACTTCATCAGCCACCTGCACTACCGGCTGCTGACCTTTGTCCGTAAGCGCAATCATACGCTGTACCTTTCAAAGACAGAGTTGACCGCAGCCTTCCTGTTGGAAGTGTTCGGAGCAACCTACTACAAGGAGGTGCTGAATGCGATATACAATATGCAACCACGCCGTGCCGACGGTTCGCCTGCGTCTGACGGATATTACAATCTTCAACTTTATCGTGTATTCATGCAGTTGTCGCTGCTGACTTTCTCTCCCGGTATGAATATGTCAGGAACTGGAACTACTGATGAAACCGTTTCAGTGGAAAAGACGGTTTCTTCGCTGACAGATTTCAGCAGGAAGGATGTAAGCGCCTTCTTGAAAGATGCAAGGCGAAGTGACGCGGACAAGCGAATGTTGATAGCCATAATGGTGCGGCAAAAACCGGAGGTTTTTATCTCCTGGTTGAAGAGCGAGGTCACGGATGACGGTGAGCTGATAGCTATTGCTGCAAAACTGATGGATGAGAGGACATGGAAGCGGTTGCTTGCAGCCACATCGTTGGCGGCTATGGAAACGGTGGATGGAGTTGTAAGGTATCTGTCTGGTCTTGTTAAAGATAACAGGCTGGCGGACGGATTATCCCACGAAAGTTTTTCTTTTGCATTCCGTAAAGCGGTGCTGCTTTGGATAAAAGGCAATGACTATGCCCTTCCCGGTTATGAAAAGAGTAAGTTCCTGTTGCAATGGATGAACAAGGAAATAAGCGGAACAACCGGCAAGAATCATGAGACGACGGTTGGGAAATGGATTAACGAGCTTTGTTTATCGGAAAACAAGGCAGAAGACTTTCATGCTTTTGACGGCCAAGACAATGAGGAAATAAAGGAAAGCGTCCGACGGCTCGGAATGCTATTGACTGCCGGAAATATTTCCGAGACGGTGAAACGGAGGCTGGTCATTTCTTTTCTGGAATGGCATAAAGACAACTATGAGGATGTGATAGAAGAACTGTATGGACAAGGCGTTTTGGCAAGTGCAATCAGTCGAATCAGCGTTTCTGCAACGGAATCCGTCATCAGGCGGATGGTTGTCCGCCACATCGGGACGGAAGAGGCGGAAAAATTGCTGCTGTTGATTGACCGGTTATTTGCCGAGGGAAACGCGGTTTCCGCATACCTGCAAGACAGCTCCCTGACACTGAGCGTACAGGTGCTCGTATGGCTGGCAAAAGAAGTAAAAGTACAAACAGGTATGGCAAGTCCGTTCCCGGTACTGTCCTCTCTTTTTCTAACTGCCTTGTTCGGAAAGGAAAATGTTTCTGCGGTAACAAAGTGGTTATTATACGGGATGGCCGGAGACATTACGGCTGACGGAATGAAAGAGGACAAGACTCTTGAACTGATGGAGTTGCTGTCTTATCCCGGTGATTCCCGTGTGCGTCGTGCCATATCCGTGTTTGAACAATGGTCGCAGCATATCAAGGTGCATTCAAATACTGTTCAAACGTTGTTGGAAAGTGATTGGAATACCTCCGACGGCTTTATGGAATGGCTGGAAAGTACGGAGGTCACTGCCGAATCCAAACGCGAGCTGTTGCAGGCACTGGCACGGGAGAAGCCGCAGGAACTGATTGTGATACTTCGTAAGCTGCCACAGAACGAAGAAGCGGTTTCCTTTATGTCAACCTGTATTCCTATAGAAATGTTGTCGGGCGTAGTGGAAAAAGTGGATGCGAAACAGGCTCTGTTGCTTTCACGGACAGTGGACTGGTTGCAGAAAGAGCGGGGACGGTTCGCTTTCCTCTCTCATACCAACTTGTCCTTTGCAACCGCGTTGTCGGAAGCATTTCTGCTGTTCATGCAGGATGAAGACACTCTAAGGGGAAGGAATCTGACGGAGCAGGAAGTGGTCGGGAAGTTCCTGGAACATCTGTATTATGTATATACAAGGAGAACGGACTACAACGACAATAAGGAATGGAAGCATTTGCAGGACGAAGTGACCGATGGACTGGGCTTGGGAGGCAAGGATACTACAGCACTCCCGGCATCAGAGGACGCGACTTCCGAAAGACTGCTGGCTGAATACAGCCGGTTGAATGATGCGGAACTATATCAACTTGTAGCTGGCGTATTGGATAAAGAGCCGGAAGCGTTCGTTAAACTGTCAGAGAATAATCCTGATACGGAAGTTATCCGGCGCATCTCCCATGTGGCGGACAAGGCAATGCTCAGACGTATGATAACCGTGCTTTCTTCCGTATCCGGATTGGGGAATCCTACCGCTTTTATAAAATTGATGGAATGGCTGGGTATCCGGTCGGCTGACCGGATATCGGCAACGGACATGATGAACGCTCTTCTGCTATGGACAGGTACTACGGACTGGAAAAGACAGAGCATCCGGCAGATGACGGTCTTCTTCCTGTCACACCTTTATGGAAGTGAGGATGCTACCGGCCTTCCTTTGGAAATGCTTACGGATGACGCTCTGCCCGAAGAGGTACGGAAACGATTGCTTCGCGGCTATATGCGTTCACGTCCAACGGAACTGTTGAGCTATATGCAAAGATTGGCGGCACAAGGCAGGCTGCCGTTGGATAAATGGACGGAATGGACCGAACTTTCAGAATGGCTGTGCCTGGCGGCAAGCGTGTCCCTCACCTTGGAGGAACTGTTGCGGCAGGTCGTTGGATATCTGGAACAAAGCAAGTTGGCGGATGAAGCGACGCTGACATACGCAGTGGCAACATACCTTGCGGAAAATGATGCCGTAAAGTTCGCCTATTATGTAGATAAAGTGGAAGTAACACACTCATTCGTGCTGTCGCTTCCTGTCATACAAAATATAACTGAAAATAAAAAAGAAAAAATTATGAGTAACATGTTGGAAAGTCTGGGGATAACCCCGGAAGAAGAAAGAGTATTGGAGAGTAGCCAGGAAGATGAACTGGAGGTGACACTTGTCGGCAATGCCGGACTGTGCCTGCTCTCGCCTTGGTTCCTGCGCCTGTTCGCCCTGCTTGGTTATCTGGACGAGGAGAGAAGAAATTTCAAGGACACCGCATCAAGAATCCGCGCCGTGTTCCTGCTGCAATATTTAGTAAACCCGGAAGAAAAAGACTACCGGGAGCCGGAACTGGCCTTTAACCGGCTGCTTGTCGCCCTGCCCGCACAGGTTCCGCTGCCGAAACGGGTAGAATTGACGGACGAAGAAAAAGAGATGGTCGACAAAATGCTGGCAAGCATAAAATCCAACTGGTCGAAAATGGACGGTACATCGGTAAACGGATTCCGTCAGTGCTTCATCCAGCGCGACGGACGGCTGGAACAACAGGACGAGAAATGGTTGCTGACGATTGAAAGCCGTGCGTACGACATCCTGCTCGACACCATCCCGTGGGCATTCCGGCAGATACGTTTCCCGTGGCTGAAGAAATACATACAGGTATCCTGGCATGAGAAACAGAGATTTTAATCGGATTATCCACTATAAAAATAAAAAATATGGAAGCAGAGAAAGTATATCAGGAAAAGACGGCACGCACCCTCCAGCAGAAGCAGGACGGTGGCGGCGCATTGCAATTCGTTGACAACCGCAGTCTGAATGCCGCGTTGCAACGTGTGGGCGAAGATGAGGAAGATGCCTTGCAGGGAAAGTTCGAACAGCCTGTGCAACGTGTGGGGGAAGATGAAGAGGACGATACGCTGCAAGGAAAATTTGACGGAACCATCCAACGCGAGGAAGAGGAGGACGAAGAGGTACAGATGAAAGCGGACATCGTCAATAATACTGGAATTCCGGATAATGTAAAACAGAAAATGGAAGATTCATTCGGTACGGACTTTTCCGATGTCCGCATACATTCCGAATCTCCACAAGCTCCCGAAGTAGGAGCTTTGGCATATACACAGGGGACCGATATTCATTTTGCTCCAGGACAATTCAAACCGGATACTTCAGCCGGGCAGCAGTTGTTGGGGCATGAATTGGCTCACGTAATTCAGCAAGCTGAGGGACGCGTGCAACCCACCACGGAAGTGGGCGGTATGCCTGTGAATGACAATGAAGGATTGGAACACGAAGCAGATGTATTGGGTGCCAAGGCCGCACAGTGATGATATGGAACAACAAACAGAATGGTTCAATCAGGTTCTGACCACCTCCATCCAGCTCTATTTTCAGCAGGAATGTGAATACTCTTCACTGGAGGAGGTGGTGCCACCTACAGACAGGTGGCTGGAGAAGAAGACAGGAGTACAGCAGATAACCTTTCAGGAACGGACAGTCGTGATGCTGGCCCTGATGCCCCATGTCTGTCCGCAGGTACTGGACATCTTCTTCGTACAGAACAAGAACTTCGACCGCCAATATACGGAGTTCGGCGGCTGGAAGGGACTCTCGCACGGAGGCTTCCTGCCTACAGGCGAGACGGCCTCGTTCATCATCGCCGGAGAGGATGTGGAGAAACGGAAATCGGTAGTCAGCATGTTCCAGAAAGACCACTGGTTCTACGGCAGAAACATCCTCCGGCTGGAAGGAGCCAACGAAGGTGAGCCTTTCCTGAGCGGACAACTGAGGGTGTCGGAAGAATTCCTCAGCCGCGTGATGCTTGATAAGGAGTACAAGCCGGACTATAATATAGGCTTTCCTGCCAAGCGCATAACTACGGCACTGGAGTGGGAAGATATGGTTGTGGATTATCAAGTCGCCTTTGAATTGGACGAGATATGCACATGGATAGAATCAGGAAAAATCATAATGGACGATTGGGGGCTGTCCAGATTCCTAAAAGCCGGTTATCGTTCGCTGTTCTACGGGCCTCCGGGCACAGGAAAGACGCTTGCAGCCACCTTGTTGGGTAAAAGGAACGGAATGGATGTTTATCGGGTGGACTTGTCAATGATTGTATCCAAATACATCGGCGAGACGGAGAAGAATCTTGCCCGAGTGTTCGACCTTGCCGAGAACCGCAACTGGATTCTCTTTTTCGATGAGGCGGACGCGCTGTTCGGCAAGCGTACCTCCACGAACACCTCCAATGACCGCCATGCCAACCAGGAAGTGGCCTACCTGTTACAGCGTATAGAGGATTTTCCAGGCATCATCATCCTGGCAACGAACCTGCGCTCGAACATTGACGAGGCGTTCTCCCGCCGCTTCCAGTCGGTCATTTATTTCCCCATGCCCACCGAGGAACTCCGTGCCGAACTGTGGCGCAAGATGCTCCCTTCTGACTGGTTGGACAATGATGCTGAAGAGGTGATAAATATGGCAGCCCGGACAGAGCTTTCAGGTGGCTCCATAGCCAATGTGGTGCGGCGGTGTGCCCTGTATATAGTCCGTTCTGGTACCAGGCAACTTGATAGAACAATATTGAAGGAGGCGTTGGAAAAAGAGAAAATGAAAGTCTGATTATATTTTTAATAGAAATTCAGTGGGAATAGTTCCGTTTGTTTTCAAAAACTTCCGTTCTTTATTTTATTAGGAATAAAAGCTGATCTTTTCGGATTGGCTGATGAAGATGCCTATGATGCGGCGGAACCTAACACAATGACATATATACGTGCAGGCTACTGCCCCGTATGTGTAGCAGGATGCGATTGATGTTACCGGTTTCCGTGGGAGAACCCGGCTGGCCCCATGTAAACCAGTGCAATTCAGGCATAAAAAAAGAGAGTTACACCAAAGTAATTCTCTTTTTTCAAGTGATCCGCTTGGGGCTCGAACCCAAGACCCCAACATTAAAAGTGTTGTGCTCTACCTGCTGAGCTAGCGAATCAATCCTTTATTATTGCTTTTCTTCCGAATTGCGGGTGCAAAGGTATGGTTTATTTTTGAATCTACAAACATTTCCCAAACTTTTTTTCAAAAAAGGTAGATTTTCTTTGTCCTTTACTCCTCATCTTATTAAAACCCCAGCATGTCTCATCTTACAATTATCTCTTCTATCGGTTGTACCTGTTCCTTATCCAAAGGAAAAGCTTGATATTTTACCTTACTAAAATCAATCTTCTTCATATCAATACAACGAATATTGCTATTATACGCCGTACGATAATAGACCTTACGATTCGTTAGGTCAATGGCAGAAGTCCATTGTGTGGCACTAGGGATAGCCGGTGCATGCCCCAATGTATGTTCTATACCGATAGGAATATCAAAATTATTCAAGATGTGAAAACTTTGCAATATAGCATCGTGGGCAGTGGCACACTGCGGAGCTGTTGCCTTATAGAATGCTGCACGAACAAAACGCGAAGGAGGAGTTACATCTCCGGGGATTCCCCGAAACCCACTACCTGCACCAAATGGGAAGATAGTTACACCACCTAATTGATGAGCCTCTGCCCCACCCGGATAAAGATTCACATAATTGTTTAAATTAGTCATTTGCCAAGGGAAACCGGGCGAATTGGTCAACACACCAATCTCATTATCATAAAAATGAGGAACACCATCTACAAACTCCAGCACAACCTGCCGGCCGCTTGCATCGCCTATTCGCCAATGTACTGTAGAACTCGCTCCAGTCGTATCTACGGACACCACACGTATATCCTGCAACGCAGCCTTTACTTCATCTATTGTCGAAAACTGGGAAAGTATCCAGGCCACCAATTGTAAATCGGCCACTGTCTGTGCATTCTGCTTTGCATCATAAGCCGGATAATGTCCGTAATGGGGAAAATAAAACAGCCCTGCCGAAAGACCTGCCTCATTCAAACCCTCGGCTACAAAGTCCTTCAATACAATGGAAAGGCCCACTACTCCATATCGTGCACGAAACTTTGCCCCATTTATCCCCGTGGGAGTATAGGATGTCATTTCATGTCCGCGAGGAATCACTACATACTGACTGGGCAAATAACTATCGCCCCATTCTATAGTGCGTGCCTGCACATATCCACCATCCTTTGCTGTTGCCGAAATCCCGGTACAAGCCATTGTCGGCAATGCGCATCCTGTCAATAACAATGCGCTAATCAATATCTTTTTCATAACAGTAAAAACATTTAGTCTTGAAAATAACAATGTTCTGTGAATTTAGTTCTAACTTTGCATTAGAAGTTCAATAGACTACAACAATAAATTGCATTCAATTGTTATAGCTATTATATGAGATATATTATTTTTATTTTCATGCTTTTCATAAGCCAAATATTAGAAGCTAAAATGGAAAAAACGAGTGAAATTTACCTGGCAGGGGGTTGTTTTTGGGGAACCGAGCATTTCCTGAAACAAATCAGGGGAGTAGAACACACCGAAGTAGGTTATGCCAATGGTAATACAGCAAACCCGACTTACAAAGAAGTTTGTACGGATAAAACAGGATTTGCCGAAACCGTGAAGGTTGTTTACAACCCTCAAGAGGTCAGTCTTGAGCTGTTACTCAACCTTTATTTTCAAACAATTGACCCTACCAGCATCAATAGGCAGGGGCACGATCAAGGCACTCAATACCGTACCGGCATTTATTACACCGATAAAGCTGATTTAGCTGTTATCCAAAATGCTGTCCGCGAATTGGCCAAAGAGTATTCACGTCCGCTTGCCATCGAGGTAGCGCCTTTAAGGAATTTCTATAATGCTGAAGAATATCATCAGGACTATTTGGATAAAAATCCTGATGGGTATTGTCATCTCAATCCTAAACTTTTCGAGTTGGCACGACGTGCCAATACCACCCCTTCCTACAAAAAGCCAAGTGATGCCGCCCTGCGCAACAAATTATCGCCCGAACAGTATGCTGTCACCCAAAGAAATGCAACAGAACCCGCCTTTCATAATGAATATTGGAACGAAAAGCGAGAAGGTATTTATGTCGATATTACTACCGGTGAGCCTTTATTTGTTTCTACCGACAAGTTTGATTCCGGCTGCGGATGGCCTAGTTTTACCAAACCTATCGACAACGCATTGGTTAAAGAACTGACAGACACCACCCACGGAATGATTCGTACCGAAGTAAGAAGTAAAACCGGAGACGCACATCTAGGACATGTTTTCCCGGATGGACCTGCCGATAAAGGCGGTTTGCGTTATTGTATCAATAGCGCATCCCTAAAATTCGTCCCCAAGGAAAAAATGGCGGCAGAAGGATACGGACAATATCTGAAGTTACTGAATAAATAAATCCGACGTATCAAAAACAGATGTAGAGAGAATACATATTTTCGGGCATATTTCGACAACGACAATTATTACCTTAAAATAGAAAAAGTATGAAAAGATATAAACTGATTATATGGGTATCCTTTTATATGATTATTCTGATTATCATAGCCGCACAGCTATGGGGGGAAAGCGGCTTTCTTCATCCCATCATTGAGAATATCAACCTTTATGTGCGCGGACTACGTAATATGCATACTCCTCTCTTCCATCAAAGCTATGACAATTACCTGCAATTGTTCCCGGGTATCCTCCTGATTGGGTTAAAGCTGGGTGGAGTAAAAGGGAAATTTGAATGGAAACGACTTCTTACCTTTATCGTTCTCTCCATTATCCTCACTCAGCTGGTGGTGAATTCTCTGAAATTGGCATGCGGAGTTCTACGTCCCGACGAGTCCAACTTTTTCTCTTTTCCTTCAGGACACACAGCAACGGCATTCATGACAGCCACTCTGCTCTATAAAGAATATGGATTTAAGAGCGTGTGGGTAGGCATCGTTGCGTATGCTGCCGCCATAATAACCGGCATGACACGCATTCTCAACAATCGCCATTGGATGATAGATGTAATAGTAGGTGCAGCATTGGGGATTCTACTGACAGAAATGGCATATAGAATGGTAAAAATAATATTCAAAGACAGAGGACTCATTAACACTGACTATACCCACTGATATTATAGAAGAGAATAACACAACAATAATTGAAGGTACATGAAAAAACTAATGATGACACTCGGACTGTTGGTGACATTCTGTGTTACAGAGGCAAAAGTGACATTACCCGCCCTATTTACCGACAACATGGTACTGCAACAAAAGTCAGATATGACCCTTCGCGGACACTCGACGGTCCAAAAAGAGGTTATGGTGATAACCGGTTGGAACAAGCACATCTATATGGCCCAAACGGACAAACTGGGAAATTGGAAAATAAAAATTCCTACCCCCTCTGCCGGAGGCCCCTACGACATTACACTTCGTGATGAAGAAGAACTTGTCCTACACAACATCATGATAGGCGAACTTTGGCTCTGCTCGGGACAATCCAACATGGAAATGCCGGTCGGTGGTTGGGGGAAAGTATTAAATTATGAAAACGAGATAAACGAAGCGACTTATCCCGCCATACGCTTATTTAAGGTAAAAAAGGAAATATCACTAACGCCCAAGGAGGATTTTAGTACTACACAAGGAGGATGGCAGGAATGCACTCCTCAAAGCGTAGAGAACTTCTCGGCTGTGGGATACTTCTTTGCTCGCCAGTTACAAAAGAAATTAAAAGTCCCTGTTGGTGTTATAGACTGTTCATGGGGAGGCACTCCTGCTGAAGCATGGACCAGTTATGACGGTTTGAAACACTTGCAAGAGTTTGAGCACGAAATGGATATGCTGGAATCCTTGGGATTTCATCCCGAAAAGATTGATGAAGAGTATGCCAAGAAAAGAAAAGCATGGTATCAAGCTTTGTATGAACATGATATGGGATGGTGTGACAATCATCAAGTATGGGCTGACCCCGGTTATTCGGACGAGAATTGGAAAGAAATGAATCTGCCGGGAAGTTGGGAAAGTAATGGAGTGAAAGGGTTTGATGGTGTAATGTGGTTCAGAAAAACCATAGATATTCCTCGTTCTTGGTACAGGAAGCCGATTACTGTCAATTTAGGCAAGATAAGCGATGAAGACATTGTCTATTATAACGGCGTGGAAATAGGACGTGGAAACGGCCGTGACGCCATGCGCCAATACACTGTCCCCAATAAGTTAGTGAAACGGGGAAAAGCTGTTCTCACCATACGTGTGACCAACTATGCCGGAGAAGGGGGCCTCATCGGAAAACCGGAAAATATGACAATGACGGTAAAAGGTAAAGAACCTGTCACATTGGCGGGAAGTTGGAAGTATTTATCCGGCTTCTCATTGGCCGGGATAGAGCCACTGCCGCCTTCGCCCAAGACCAATCCCAGATACCCCACTACCCTCTTCAATGCAATGGTACACCCCATCACCCAAATTCCCATCCGAGGGGTTATTTGGTATCAAGGAGAAGGGAACGTAGGACGAGCTGATGAATATGCTGACCTGTTTATGTCACTGATATCTGATTGGCGTGATAAATGGAAGCAACCCGATATGCCTTTCTACTTCGTACAACTGGCTAATTTTCTAAAGCGGGAAGAAATACAACCCGACTCGGAATGGGCAGCGTTGAGAGAAGCACAATCAAAGGCTCTTTATCTGAATGACACCGGTATGGCTGTGACTATCGATTTAGGAGAAACAGATGATATCCACCCCAAAAACAAACAGGAAGTAGGACTGCGTCTGTCCCAACTTGCCCTGAAACAAACATATAGAAAGAAAAAGATGCCCCAATCCCCCCTCTTCAAGAACTATCGTATAGAAGGAAATACAATACGCATCAGTTTTGATAATCTGGATAAAGGCTTTATGAAACCCGACACTGTCAAAGGTTTTATCATTGCAGGCGCAGACCATATATTCTACCCGGCTACAGTAACTATCCAGAAGAAAGAGGTCGTAGTAGAATCACCCGACGTCCCCCATCCGGTGGCTGTCAGATACAATTGGGCTGATAACCCAGATGGAAACTTATACGGAATATCCGGCTTACCGACAGCCCCCTTCCGCACAGACAATTGGTGATAAAACTTGCTTATCTTTATTTTTCCACGAAAAGGGCCCTTCAGTTATTAGTAATATATCTATATTTGCAGTCTCTTTTCAAGAATACTAATTAAAAACGCATAGCTATGGGAATGGTTATAGGAATAGATGTGGGTGGAAGTACTACCAAAATTATCGGTGTGGACAAAGAAGGAATCAAACATCCGATGATTGTCAGGGCGGCAGACCCCATCACTTCTCTATTTGGAGCTTTCGGGAAATATATATATGATAATAACATTAGTTTGGGTGAGATAGAAAAAGTGATGCTCACAGGAGTGGGAAGTGCTTATGTCAACCAACCCCTTTACGGATTACCTACCGAGCATACCGACGAGTTTCTAGCCAACGGATTAGGTGCGCATTATGGCTCGCAATTGAAAAATCTGATTGTTGTAAGTATGGGAACAGGAACTTCTTTCGTCAAAGTGGAGGACGGAAAGATTCAACATATCGGCGGCATCGGTATCGGTGGAGGAACCATTCAGGGACTATCCAGATTATTGCTAAAGACACACGACATTCACCAAGTGGTAGAAATGGCACAAAAAGGAATAGTGGAAAACATAGATTTACAGATAAAGGATATCTGCAATGCCGCCCTGCCGGGGCTCCCGCTGAATGCCACTGCATCCACTTTTGGAAAAGCAGACAGTAACTCATCATTAGAAGATGTAGCGGCGGGAATTATCCACATGGTACTGCAATCTATTGGCCAATCCGTGATACTCGCAGCTTTGAACAGTTCCATCAAAGATTTTGTTTTAATAGGCAATCTGGCAAAGCTGCCACAGTGCAAAGAGGTTTTTCCCATCATGGAAGAAATGTACCAATGCCATTTCCTGATACCAGAATATGCCCAATACAGAACTGCTTTGGGTGCAGCATTGGCATACGTGCATCAAAAAGAAAAACAATAGGATGAAGTACGGAGTCAGTAAAAATATATTGCTCATTACTGCCGGCATAGTGTGGCTGACAGCCGGCATCAATATATTGCGAATCGGTGTGGGATGCTGGATAAACGATTCGCATTATTGGCTATTTAAAGTATGCGAAACTACTCTGGTTTTTCTCCTGTTCTTTGGTTTCATTTTTCGGAAACTATACAGAAAGCACACACATCGCATCAGTCAAAAGAAAAAGAAGAATTGTCCGTTTTCTTTCTTTGATGTCCAAGGATGGATAGTGATGACATTTATGATTACAATCGGCATATTGTCACGCCTGTTTCATCTGTTGCCCGAATCTTTCATCGCCGTATTCTATACAGGACTTTCCCTCGCACTAATCGGTACAGGAATCCGATTCATTACTTATTGGTGGAAAAACAAACATTGGCTGCAATAATAACAAAGGTACGCATATCTGTGAATAATATGCTTAGCAACATTTCCTATTACATTTTCTATTAATAAAAAAACATTTTAGACCATACTTCGTTGCCTATTGAAATATAGAACAAAAAACAATCAGGAATTATTGTAAACTATATATGCCATATTGTCATTTTAGAAGACTCCAAAAGCCTCTATCTTTGTAACATCAGAAAAATACCAATGAATACCAATAAACAATGTCATGAGAAAGAAACTATTAACTTTAGCAAGTATGCTAATCTCGGGAGCGATGTTAGCACAAAATGGAGGAACAATTATGAAGAAGTATGAAGACCAATTGCCGCAAGCCGGCAGGGGCAATGTACACGTTGCCTATCAGGGAAAGTCTATAGACCAAATGATTTATGAGTTTATGGAAGAACAAGGGATACCAGGAATGACACTTGCCATCGTACAAGCACCTTATATCCCACGCGTAGTAGGTTACGGAGTTACTGATTTTAAAAAAGGAAATCTTGCTGCAGCCAAAACTCTCTGGCCCATAGGTCCTATTTCTCAAGGATTTACAGCTGTTGCCATAATGCAATTACTTGAAAAAGGGAAGCTCTATCTCAACGATTCAATTGGAAAATACCTGAAGGATATCCCTGACAATTGGAAAAGTATCACTATCCTGCAATTGTTGCAACACAGTTCGGGCATAGCAGATTATCGTGACCAGAAAGGTTTTGATGTATCGGCCGACTATCAGCCCATACAGCTAATTAAAACAGTGGCACACATTCCATTGGCTTTCGAACCGGGCACCGACGTGAAACAAAGTGCAACCAACTTCTTGCTACTTACCTCGATTATTGAGAAAGCAGGAAAGATGCCATACCATGACTTTGTTAAGAAGTATCAGATTGACTATCTCGGTCTGCAACAAACTTATTTTGGAGAAGACATAGTCAAAGTCAAACAAGAAGATGTGACAACCACTCATAACGTGCATGAAACTTTTAAAAAAGACAAGGCTTATATCAATCCGTCAGAAACCACTACAGGATACATAGAGAATGACGGCAAACTAGTTACCGCCCCTTCCATCAGCCCGACTTCGCTGAAAGGTTTTTCCGACATTTGGGCATCTGCCGAGAATGTAAGCCATTGGGATATAGCCCTCGCAGGCGGAGTGCTTATTGCTCAACCAGAAAATCGCAATATGATTTATAAACCTACAACGTTGGCAAACGGTAAAGTGGTTCCCGCCATGGCAGGATGGCAATTTTATAACCACAAAGGATTAATGGATATCAAAGGGAACGCACCCGGACATTCCGCTTTCCTCAGTCGTTTTACCGATGCATCAGAGCTGGTATGTGTCACCTTATTGGCAAACAAAGAAGGTGTTGAACTGACTAATCTGGCTAGAAAAATAGCTGCAGCCTTCGATAGTAGCAAAATGGGGACAGGAGCAAACGATAGCCAACTTTATACGTTCGAAAGTCAGTTCAGTGTGAATGAAACCATGTCACACATTGAACACACTCTGAAAACGATGGGAATTCCTATCTTTGCAAAATTCAATCATGGCAAGAATGCAGAAGAGGTGGGATTAAAGCTACTTCCCAATCAAGTAATTGTCTTTGGTTCTCCCAAAGTAGGCACTAAATTAATGCAAGAAAATCCAAGTATTTCCATTGAATTACCTTTAAAGATTTCCGTATGGGAAGATAAGAATGGAAGCGTATGGGCTGCTTTTCCACAGATGAATATGATGGCAGCAGAATATAATCTGGATGGGGAGCCGGTTATTGGAAAGATGCAAGAATTATTAAAAACGATAGTTGTCAAAGCCGCAAGCGTTTACTAATATATGACTAAACTGCTTTATAAAATTATTTCGTTAAAGAGGTTGTGCCAAAATGCTGGCACAACCTCTTCAAGTTTTTTTCTCTCCAACAGGTTTATTATTGAGAGATTAATCAGAATCCTAAATGACTTACATAGAGTAAATGACCTTTCCTCTGAATATTAATATTGTTCTCTCTAGACAACCAACCTATTGCAATAGCGACGTCAATGGCGCTGAGGTTCATTTTCCGACTAAGTTCCTGAATAGATATTTCACCCCTGTTTTCATTCAGGTTGCGCCAGACTTTGCCGGCATTTTCTCCCACTGTTTCTATTTCCATATATATGTTTTGATTTGCCCTCAATATACAAAAAAAATAGCATATAAAAAAGGAAACAGCAACTTTTTCTCATTTAGAATGACCTTTTTAAATCACCGGATGCTGTCTCCTCCGGTTTTCAAACCCTGCATACGTTTTGAACTCCCTAAGTCGTTTCATTAGTCAGACTAAGCGTTTTCGTCCTTTCGATTATGCCTGTCTATTAGTCAGATTACTACAGACTCCGGCAGTGGACTGTATAGTCCACTACGGCAGACCGTACAGTCCATTGCAGTGGACTGTATAGTCCACTACGGCAGACCGTACAGTCCATTGCAGTGGACTGTACAGTCCGCCGCCGGAGACTGTAATAATCTTCCGTTTAAAAAGGCTTAGCTGACCCTAAGAAACGGCTTACTCTTCCCTTGGTTTG
>Ga0129308_1000847_pt1 | contig 39155 bp, 42 predicted proteins | sample L827metagenome_FD_94440 | JGI IMG/M metagenome (GOLD analysis project Ga0129308, IMG submission 94440) | Ring-tailed lemur group fecal microbial communities from Wisconsin, USA - L827 metagenome | ecosystem: Host-associated > Mammals > Digestive system > Large intestine > Fecal | place: USA... | reverse complement strand
TGAGCTCTGTTGAAACGTCGCTTATCATGTAGTATTCAAATTTTAATTCTTATTTGCATTAGCCGCTTTCATGATAAAAAGGGAATGCCTTACATCGAGCAATAATTTGGCATCCATGAAACTTTGATCACAAGTTATGAGTTGGAGATGTTGCCGCTCTAAATCAGCGAAGGCCTGTTCCAAAGCCTCTGTACCCCTGGCAACACGTCCAAGGTCTTTCACACAAATTGCATTTGCTTCCTCTCTGGCGGCAAGCTGGAGAGCATCACGCCAACCTGGGCGATCCATTGTAGCCCCCTTCTCACACGCCCGTACTTCACCTACAACCTGCATACCTTTGCGCTTAGCATATGCTTGGACACCAATGTTCTGGGACGCCCAGATTGCTTCATCATTAAGCTGCGATTCCGTGGCCACGCGGAAATATGCTACGACGCGGAGTTTGTTTTCGTTCATAGTGTTTTCCTCCATACACATCAATCTGCGTCATTTTGGGTAAATACTGATGGGATTTCATCCAAATAATTCAGTGAGATTTCAACTCTCTTTCCTGACCAGACCGTCACACGGTTCAATAAATCAGCGGCAACATCTTCTGCCAGATACTCCAGCTCGGCATGCCCTTGGTATTTTTCAATAAACCGATTTTTTTCTGTTGTCAATGCTTCAATCTGTGCCTTGACCTTCGCTTCAGCTTGATAAGTAGATTCTCGCTGCTTTAAGAGCTCGGCCTTCTGTTTTGCATAATCCTCCCGTGAGATTACTCCATCCAAGGCAAACTTTTCATATAGCTTTCGGCTTTCCTCAGTAATTTGCTGTTGCCGGGCCTGGAGATACTCCATATCCTGCCGTAGCTCGTGGATCAGGTTTTCCTTATGCTTCTTTTGGCTATCCAGCAAATGCTTGACCTCAACAGCATACCGAGCCTGAACCCGAATCGCCTCTGTCACAAGTTCCATGATTTCGCTTTCATAGATAATTTCTTGGGAACACGCCATGTCTGGTACTGTCCGCGGTGTTTTACAGCAATAGTAGTGCTCTTTTTTGCCGCGGCGAATGATCGCGTAGCCACAGACACCGCAATATACCTTTTTTCGTAGCGGATTGTTCCATTTCACATGCTTGCTTCTCTGTTTATACTCGCCGCCCAGCATTTCCTGTGCTTTTTGAAACAAGGCCTTTGAAACCAACGGTTCGTGGCAGTCATCAACAATGATCCAGTCCTCAAGATTAGCAGTAAGCTGACTGCGGACGCCAATTTGATTCCGAACTCGTTTTCCAAACACATTGCTGCCAATGTACTGCCGGTCACGAATGATCCAGCACACAGTTTGTGGGCGCCAATAATTATCTTTCCAATTCTCGTGCTCGCTGGAAGTCCCTACTTTCATCGTAGACGGCGTGGGTATGCGTTCCCTATTAAGCGTCATGGCAACATCCTCGGTTGACGTGCCATCAGCGACCATTGTAAAGATACGGCGGATCACATCAGCAGTTGCCGGATCTGGAAGCAACCGGTGCTTGTCCTCCGGATCCTTTTTATATCCATAGGGTGCTACAGGGTTGATATAGACTCCCCGTGTTGCCAGCATCTTTTTCGCACTGCGAACCTTTCTGGATAAATCTCGGCTGTATAGATCGTAGATCAGGGCCTTGAAAGAAGAGTCAATGCTGTCAATGTCACTCTGGCGGATGCTGTCAAAGTGGTCGTTTACCGCAATAAAACGAATGCCAAGGAACGGAAACACCCGGGAGATATAATTGCCTACGGTGATGTAGTCTCTGCCAAACCGGGAAAGGTCTTTTACCAAAATGCACTGTATGGCACCACGCTGTGCTGCCTCCAACAGAGCTTTGACTCCGGGGCGATCAAAATTCTTGCCACTGTATCCATCGTCACAGAACTCCAGGATATTCGCATTTCGTAGGTCATCTGTGCTCTGGATATAGTCCCGAAGCAAATTGCGCTGGTTGGTGATACTTTCGGATTCCAGTTTTCCATCAACAAGGTCATCATCCTCTAACGACAGACGGATGTAAATCGCCAGGGTCATAGTCGTCACGGCTTCCTCACCCCTTCTAAAAAGTGGGCTACCGTAAGAAATTCATCCTGGTAAACCAATTTGATGTCCAGACGGTTGGAATCGTATACCTCAATGCGGTCAACGAGGGAATGAACCAGATCTTCCGTCAAGCTCTCAATTTCATAGTGATTGCGGCAAGCAGAAAACATGGGATTCTCAGGGCCATAACGCAGAAGCATCTGCTCCTGATCCTTTATAGATTGATGCCGGGCCTCTGCTTCGCGGTACTGCGCTTGGTAGTAATTTTTCAGCTCGGAGTATTCTTGTTTCGTTATGATCCCATCTACCAATCGCTGATAAAGACCCTCCAAGAGCACTGCACTCCGCGAAAGTTTTCGTTCCTCTTCTGCTGCTTGACGGGAGAGGGCCGCTCGCATGGTCATGGTTTTTTCGTCCCAAATCTCTGAGACACGATGGTCAAGCTCTGAGACGGCGTCCACATGACACCGAATGGTATCAAGCACGACACCAACCAGTGTTTGTTCCATCAAATTTTTGGGCGTACATGCTCCTTTCATTTTCAGTGTTGTCGGACAAAGATAGCTGTAATAATAAATTCTGCCCTCCCGCCGACGATTATAAATATGCCGGCGGATCATTGGTTTCCCACAATCTGCGCAATAAATCAGATTGCGGAACAGATTAGGCGTCTTCAAGTCATCTGCTTTTCCCAGAGCAGCCTCATAAGCACGTTTGCTATTTTGGGCGAGTTCCTGTGCAGCGGCAAAAGCCTGCTCATCAATAATCGGTTCATGCGTATTTCGAGAAATACGCCACTCTTCTGCAGGAGCATATCGCTCCGATCTGGCCTGCTTATAGGACTCCTGGGTTCGTTTCCCCTGAATCAAATGTCCTAAATAAACCTCATTTCGCAGTATTTCCTTGATGTTCCATGTTGCCCAAAGTGAATCGCGATAGGCAGTACGATTTGAAAGACCGCTCTGAAAAAGGTATGCGCCGGGAGATGGGATCTTTTGCTCATTGAGCCGCCGGGCGATTGCCCCATACCCCATCCCGCGAAGACGCATGGAGAAAATATCCCGTATGACTGGCGCCGTTTCCGGGTTGATCTCCAGCCTATGCCGGTCGTCCTCACTTTTCCGGTATCCATATGGTGCGAAAACACCTATAAATTCCCCGTGCTGTTCTTTGGTTGCAATCGCACTGGCGACTTTTCTGGATATATCACGGCTGTATGTATCGTTGATGATATTTTTCAGCGGCATAACCAGGCCATATTCTGTCTGCACCGCCGTCTCCGTATCAAAGAACTCATTGATAGCTACAAATCGGACTCCCAGGAACGGGAAAACACGCAGCAGATAATTGCTGGACTCAAGATAGTTCCGTCCAAAACGGGACAGGTCTTTGACCACAATGCAGTCGATTTTCCCAACACGAATATCCGCCATCAGCCGTTCAAACCCCGGGCGTTCGAAATTTGTACCTGTGCGGCCATTGTCACAATATACATCAACCAACCGCATATCATGTTGACGTTCGATATAGGCCAAGAGAAGAGCCTGCTGCGTTTCGATGGTATCCGCCCCCGGCTTTCCGCTGTCCTCCAAGGACAAGCGGACATAGGCCCCCACCTTGTATTCGCGCTCCTTAGGCGGTTCCTCAGCAACAGCCGGCACAAGGGGGTTGCGCTTGCGCTTTGTTCTTGCCATACTCAAACAGCCTCCCCCTGAGAGAGAGTCCGCTGCGCACGTTGGAGTAAATCCATCTGATATTGAAATTCATCCTGCCAGCGGTACACAATCTCAACACGGTGGTCTTGATAGAGCAGAACCCGTTCAATCAATGTTACGATCAGTGCGCGATCCAGGTCTGTGATCCCCTGATGTTTGCGAAATTGATTCATCCATGCGCATCCATTATCTGAGTTATTCATGGCCTGCGCTATTTCGGCACGGAGACCATCTGCCTGTTCCTCAGCATTGGCGCGCCGCCTGGAATACGTCCGTTTGAGTTCCCGATACTCCTCCTGGTCAATGATGCCATCGGCAAGGTTTTCATAAAGGGAGCAGAGCAGCTTCTGAAAGCGAGCAATCTCTTCCTGCTTCTTGTCCAGTCGAGCACGCAGTTTCTGTATACCAGCTTTTTTCAGCCACACAACATCAGTTAAAGACAGCAAATCAGACAGGTCAATGACCTCTTGGATATGGTGCTGCAATGCCTCAAGCACAATTTCTTTCAGCGTAACATCACGCAGGCTATGTGGTGTGCAGACCTTCTCGTTCTTGTGGGCAGAACAGACATAGTATACATACTTCTTTTTCCCAGATGGAACAGTCTTGCGAATCATGGATGCACCGCATTCCCCACAGAAGACCATACCAGAAAAGAGGTCTACCGCCTGCCCACTTGCGCTGGTACGAGTGTCCAGCGCAAGCACCTTTTGAACACTTTCAAAACAAAACCTGTCAATAATGGCCTCGTGGCAATTTTCAACCACAGCCCATTCCTCTTTCGGCTTATTTACCAGTTTCTTTACCTTATAGCTGGGAGTTGTAACCCGCCCCTGTTCCAAGGTTCCAGTGTAAACCGGGTTTTTTAAGATTCTCAGGATCATGCCAGCACTCCAGGCGGAATCCTCTTTGACACGGAACGATGTCTTATACCGCATCCCCTGTTTCCGCTTGTAGTCCATAGGAGTCGGAATACCGGTCTTATTAAGGCGGTCGGCAATGTCGCCGGCACTAATGCCATCTAATTTCCACTTAAAAATATCCCGCACCACATCTGCGGAAAAATCATCTATCACCAGGTGGTGGCGGTTTTCCGGATCCCGTTGATACCCAAAAACAGCAAAAGAGCCAATGAAATCACCGCGTTTGCGTTTGATTTCAAGCTGGCTCCGAATTTTGACCGAGGTGTCCCGGCAGTATGCCTCATTGATGAGGTTTTTAAATGGGATGATCAGTTCATCGGACTCCACATTTCTGTGCTCACTGTCATAGTTATCATTGATCGCAATAAAGCGCACGCCCAAAAAGGGGAAAATGCGCTCAATGTACTCTCCCACGTCCAAATGGTCACGACCAAACCGTGAGAGATCCTTGACAACAATACAGTTGATTTTTCCAGCCTTGACAGCAGCTATCATTTCTTGAAAAGCCGGACGGTCAAAGTTGGAGCCGGTGTATCCGTCATCCACTTTCATGTCACATTCCCGCAGCTCAGGATGGCGACACAAATAGTCACGAATCAGATCCTTCTGCCCCGTGACGCTGTTGCTTTCCTCCTTGTCCCCGTCTTCCCGGGACAGGCGGACATAGCCGCAAGTATTCCAAATTTTGATACTGGTTTCGTTCATCGCTGTCTCTCCTTATCGTCAAGGTTTGTCGGCAAAACCTTTGGATCAGGAGAGCGCTGATTTGTCCTGTTTTTTTATTTTAACATACTCACCGCTCTCTGTCCAGCATGGTTTGTCTACTCCAGAATAATCAATATTTGGAGCGCAGATAGGAGATCATCCGCTCCTCCAGCGTAATATCGCTATCGGTAAAACTAATTTTTACGACACAGTTTCCATGCCGGTAGCAATACGGATTGCCAATCTGCCGAATAAACGAGAGGAACCGCTCTTCCTTTGGCAGTGCAGGATCGATACAAACATCCCGAATGTCCCGGAGCGTGTCAAGGTCAACTGTCCTCACGTCTGTTTCCTGCATGGCTTTAAGATTCTTGAGAATCGTCTTCTTATCGGACATATTTCCACCTCTAAAGAAATTACTGCAAATCAACCCGAAAAGCGGTATGGGAGTTTCTTCACGGATTGGAACCAGCAAATAGATCACCTCACAGACTTCATATGGTTGTGTGAACGGCGTCCGGCCAACTGTTTTGGCCTCATCTTGCTAAAAAAGCTTTTATTGGCCGGACGCCGTTCCTCTGCCATTGACTTTGTGCCGTATTATCAGGCGGCATGACCGCCCTACTGCTCACCCCCGGCACGGGAATACGCAAGCCTGCCTGCGGCAACAGGCACCTATAAAACTGACGAATGGTGACGGCAGGTGACAAGGCTGCCCAAGCCAATCCCACAGTAGTCCCCTTTTAACCTGCGGTACGGTTGATGTTCGGTTTTCCCCATCACGGGTTATTGCGCCCCGGAATTGCCAATGCCGGTAACAGGCCCGCCAGGTTCCGCTCGTGCCTTAGATACGATCTTAATTGACGGGATAGGATACGGGCAGAAATACTGCTCGTATCCTCAATCCTGCAGGCAGTTGTCGCGTCTGTGCCTGTATCGCTCGCCGCAATGGGTTATTGTAACTTGCGTACTGGATATAAACAGGCGCTTGTCCTATTGTTTATCAAGGTACTCAAAGAAGGCTAAAACCTCCTTCACTATGTACGCGACAGGAAATCTTTTTTGGTCCGCTTCCAATACCCGCATCAGAGATATTTTTTCAGCAAAATACCCAATTTTACGCGCAAGCGCTGCTCGTGGCGGCGAAAAGTAGTCTTAGGAATCCCCATTGCCGCACTGGCAGCCCGTTCTGATTTTTCTTGGATATAGAACAGCCGGATAATGTCCTGCTCTTCCGTAGTCAGAGTTTCCAGCAGTTCTTCCAGCCAGATGCCGGATAGAACAAGGTCTTCGACAGAAGGGTCTGCACTCAAAAACTGATGGCCCGCAGCAGTAAGCTGCTCCAAAGAACACTCTCTTGCAGGAACAAAGGCTCGGGCCTGTGTCTGCTTGTCACAGCGGTGGCGTGCTGTCTTTAGCTGGCGCATAAAATAGTCCTCTTTATTTGTATAATGCCAAAACTCCTGATAAACCTTATCGCTGACAGGAACAGCGATTCCATCTACATACAGATAGCACTGCTTTCGTTTATTGCTCATTTTTGATACCTCCAGAAAATTGATCAGGTTCGCTGAATTTCTGGAGGCGGAGCGCGAGGTGGAGGCCAAAAAATACCAGAAAAATGAAAATACTTTGTTAATTCTCTGTTTCCTGGCATTTCTCGGCCAGGCTCGAGAAAAAATTCAGAAATAAATCGACGGTCTTTGCGAATACCCCCCATAATTTGATGGGGAATATTCGCAAAGACCGTCGAAAAACAAAATAGCGCAGACGAACACTCGTTCGTCTGCACTTTATTTTGTTGAAGAAGTCCGGGCGGAAGAAATTGAAGTAATTGAAGTAGCTTCATTGATCCAAGTTATCTATTCTAAAACAAAACACTTCCTACTCCACTTATTTTCATTGTACTATCGGTAAATGACGAAACATAGAAAACCCTGTCACACTTAAAAGAAAAAGATAAAACGGTTACTTCTAAAAATTGAATACGTCGAAAGCACAATATATATTATTTTTTTGTTGACAGACACAATATATTGTGATAACATTTAAATGTAATTGATTCTTTGTGCGCTCCTCTCATTGAGGGCAGGCCTTTGGCCTGTGAGCGATAGGGTTCGCATTGCACACGTTGTTAGGTTTGTACGTATTATCAGCGGTATTACTGCGCCTTTTCGGTGAGTAACTGCTGATATTTTTCATTTTTAATAGGGAATATCCCATCGCAAAGCGAGAATGACTGATGTTCACCTCACGGTGAACAGAGCTTGGCTCATGCCGGCACTCAGTTGTTCTCGCTTTTTTTCTTTTGCCCAAACGCCGAAAGGCTTTGAGGATATATCTATTTGAAAGGAGCTTTTTGAAATGAAGCACAAAAGAAAATGGAAGCCCGGCGGCCGGCCCAGATTTCCCGTAAAAACAGCACGGCGAAATCTGCGGCAGGTATGGAAAGCTGAGCTTCGACATCTTTATCCCGGAAAGGGGGATACCGCATATGGAACAGGCGATGACCTATCAACCCTTGGTACTGGTGGAAACGTCGGGTCTTACTCGTGAAGAATGGCTGACATACCGGCGCAAAGGGATTGGCGGCAGCGACGCAGCCGCTGTTCTGGGAATCTCTCCATTTCGTACAGCTCGAGATCTCTATTTTGACAAGCTGAACATCGTGACAGCCGATGACGCAGGAAACTGGGTCGCTATGGAGATGGGGACGCTGCTGGAGGATTTGGTAGCCCGCATTTTTTCAAAGAAAACGGGTCTAAAAATATTCCAGCGCAAGGTCATGTTTCAGCACCCGCTCTATCCATGGATGCTTGCAGATTTGGATTATCTGGTCGAATTGCCGGACGGAACCCTTGCTATTCTGGAAATAAAGACGACCAACTATAATGCCAGAGACAAATGGTGGTATAACGGCGACGAAATAGTCCCCGTTTATTACGAAGCTCAGGGACGTCACTATATGTGCGTGATGAATATTGACCGCGTCTATTTTTGCTGCCTCTACGGCAACAATGAAGATGAGGTAATCATCAGGCATATTGACCGGGATGCAAGCTACGAAGAAGAGTTGATCGCGCTGGAGGATTTCTTTTGGCATGACAATGTCCTGGCAAAGAATCCGCCGCCTTATACGGAGAGCGGAGATCTGATCATGGAGAGCCTGCACCGGAATTTTGGCCCTCCAGTTGAGGATATGGCTCCTATTGCCATTACCTATCCGCAATTTACAAAGGTGGCCAGGTATCTGGAACTGCAGTCTGAAAAGAGCCTGTATGATGCTGAAGTCACCCGTTTAGAGGCTGAAATGAAGCGGCTTAAAGCTTTGATTGCCGCAGATATGGGCAACAACCGGAAAGCAACCTATGCAGACGACAATACTGATTATACGATCACGTTCAGTTCGTCCCGCAGCCCTAAAATACTAAAGGCAGGGCTGGAACGGCTGAAGGAACAGCATCCGGACATCTATGATGAATATGTCACAATGTCCGAGAGCAGCAGAATGCACATCAAAAGAACCGCACGCACGGCGGCCTAATCATAAGTTAGAGGTGAAACATGAGCATCGTTGCGGCATTTGATAAGGTCATATTTTTTAATGAAACCAACAAGTATTGCATTTTTCGACTGAAAACAGCTGACGAAATGATTCCCTCTGAGGCAAAAATTTCGTATGGCTATCATGACCACCTGATTCGTTTTACCGCAGTTGGATATGACCTGCCCCGCACAAGCGAAATCCAAATGGAATTGGAAGGAGTTTGGCAAAACGGCAGGTATGGCTGTCAGCTCCAGGTGGAACGATGGCGTGAGATCGTCCCTCCCACGCTCAAAGGCATCCGCGGTTATCTGGCCTCCGGCCTTCTGAAAGGAATCGGGGAGAAGACAGCAGACGCCATCGTGCGGCAATTTGGCGTAGACGCACTCAATATTTTAGAACAACAACCAGACCGGCTTTTGGAAATCCGCGGAATCTCACGGGAAAAGCTGGAGGAGATCAAAGCAGGATATGCTGAAAGCAAGGCAATGCGCGATTTGATGATTCTGCTGGCCCCCTTCAAGGTTACCCCCGCTACAGCACTCAAGATTTATCAGTTCTTTGGGCCGGATGGTGTCCGGCTTCTTCGGCAAAGTCCGTACCGGCTCTGCCAGGTGCCGACCTTTGGGTTCAAGCGAGTCGATGCCATAGTACAGAAATCCGGCGGAGATCCGCGCGACCCTATGCGGGTACAGGGTGCATTGTTCTATGCTCTGGAGAAATCCCGCAGTGAAAAAGGACACCTCTTCCTGGGGATAGAAGAATTGATCAAAAGCGCCCTACTGCTATTGAACGAAAAGATCCCACAGCCCGGAATGCAGTTGGGCCGCCAACAGGCAGAAAGCGCCCTGGAGTGGATGATTCTGAACAATGTTGTGGTGAACGACCACGGCAGCATCTACCTGCCCCACGTTTATACACAGGAGCGTGAAACTGCACGCAAAGCTGTAACGATGGCGCTGGAAGTACCAGAAGCTGTCTGCCTTACGTCCGTCATGGAACGTGTAAAGAGCCAGCTTGGCATCACGCTTTCCAAACGACAGACTGAGGCAGTGGAAATGATTTTTCAGCACAATATCGGCATCATCACCGGAGGCCCTGGTACTGGAAAGAGTACTGTCCTGAAGGCGGTAATCGAAACGTACCGGATGCTTTATCCGAAGAGGATCATTAAGCTGGCAGCGCCAACAGGCAAAGCCAGCCGGCGTATGGCAGAAACCACGGGTGTTATGGATGCCCAAACACTACACAGCCTGTTGAAGCTATATGGCGGTGATTCCAACTGGCAGAAAAATAATGACAAGTTGGACGCTGATTTGGTCATTGTTGACGAGACATCCATGATGGACATGTGGCTGGCGTGGCAGTTGTTTCAGCATCTCCGTGCAGGAACAAAATTACTTCTGGTAGGCGACGCAGACCAGTTGGAAAGCGTTGGCGCCGGCGATGTGTTCCATGAACTTATCAACAGCGGTATTGTCCCAGTGACGGTGCTGGATGAAATTTTCCGCCAGGCAAAGGACAGCCCTATTCCTTATAACGCAAAATATATTACCGCAGGGAAAACAGATCTCCATTATAGCAAAGATTACTTTGACTTCATCCGTGCGGATACGCAGGAGGAAGCGGCAGCAATGGTTCGCAGCCTTTATAAAAAGGAAATAGCGGTTAGCGGCATCGGTCAGGTTCAGATTCTTTGCCCCTTCCGCACCAGAGGGGAAGCTTCCTCAGACAGCCTAAATGCTGTCATTCGAGAGGATATCAATCCTCCCGATCCAGAGCGGCCAGAGGTCACGTTTGGGGGACAGATGTTCCGACTGCATGACAAGGTCATGCAGATAAAAAACAATTATGACCTGACGTTATTTGATCAAGACGGGGAGCAAATCTCTGTTGGGGTATTTAACGGCGAAACCGGCAGCATAAGCAAAATCGAATCCGGTATTGTTACGGTTGATTTTGATGGCCGGTTTGCCAAATATCCTCTGGAAAATTTGTGCGAATTGGAGCTGGCCTATGCTTCGACCGTCCACAAGGCACAGGGGTCTGAGTATGACACGGTCATTATTCCCCTGTTAGTAGCGCACCGGATCCTGCTGACACGCAATCTGCTCAATACAGCAATTACCCGTGCCAAACGGCGTGTCCTGCTGGTCGGGCAGATAAAGGCAATGTATATCGCAATCCACACCGACAAAAAGGGAAAACGAAAGACCCATCTGGCAGAGCGCATGGAGCAGTATTATCAGACCCAGCTACCCCGCAATAAAACTGCTGATACGGCGGCCATACCGGCGACAGCGGAAGATGTGAGGCGAGCCAGCTGATCGGAGAAATGGGCTGAAAACGCTATTTTATATTACATTTATGAGGAGGTACTTAACATGATTGACCAAAGAAACTGTGCACTGAAGACCGTCCCTGCGGCGGCGGAACTGCGAAATGTCCCTAACTTCAATCCCCTGCGGTATCTCAGGAAAGAGGTTTCCCGCAAAACCGGAGAAAAGGTGCTAAAGCTGGATCTGACCTACAAAAAGATGTGGTTCCGGCTGGCCTTCCCCCACGGCAGGATGACGCTCACGCCGCTGCGGATCACCGATCAGATGGCGCTTTTCAAAGCAAGCATCTACTCCAGTATGGATAACTCGCATCTGTTGAGTGAATTTACATCGAGCATGGAGCGCAGAGAGGCCGGCAGTCAGTATGTGCAGGCTGCGCAGGATGAGGCACTGAACCAGGCGCTGGACAATGCCGGGTTTGGCATTCAACTCTCCGATTTGGTGGAACATACTGGTGGGAGCGGATGCGGCTCGGAAGTTCTCCTGTCTGAGGTAGAATCGCTTTTGAAACGGACGGAAGTAGCTGCTCAGCCGGATGCTCCGGTAGTCACCAGAACTGCTCAAACCGCAGCAGAAATGCCTGTTTACACTGTCATTCCTGCTCCCACTCGGGATGATTGTCCCCTTGCTGGTTCCGACAGCCATGCCGCAAATGAGGTGATGGCGGACGGGCCTTCCCATGCGTCGTCTGAAACTCCGGTACAGGCAGAGCCTGTCACAGCGGAAGAGCCTGTTCCCCAAACAGATCCTTCGATGTCACAGTCTGTCCCAGAGCCGTCTGAATCTCCTGAAACGAAGGTGGTGTCTCCCGCTCAAATCGCCAGTACTCCGGAGGCAGCAGACACTTTGCCTACCGAGACTGCGGAAAAGACGCCCACGGAGACTGAGAGCATCCTTCAGATGCTGGGCGCAATCCCCACTGCCGAACCGAAAGCCCCATCTGCTGCTTCCCAAGCATCCGCTATTGTAGATTTCCCGCTCCCTGCCGAAAGTCAGCAGGAACAAGGTAATGAACAGGTTGTTGAAGAAGGGCGGGCTGCTGAAATCGCCTTTACAGAAGATATGACGGTGGATGAGATCCGCAAGCTCATGACCGTTGAGCAGGCAAAGGCGCAAATGGTCACCTTTGGCACCAATAAGGGGTGGAATCTGGGGCAGGTCTTAGACCGCCGCCCCTCCAGCCTGCGGTTTTATGCGCTGGTGGCCAAGGAAGCCAGCAATGCACTCAAAGCGGCGTCTTTCCTTCTGATGGAGGAACTGAACCAGGCAAAGGCTGGATAACATTTAGTCCCCGCAAAAGGGGAACAAAGGAAGGAGCTGATCGAAATAAATTTTCAATCATCCGGATTCCCCTTTAACATCATGGACGTGGCCATGCTCCTCCGCCTGACTATCAGACGGAGGAGCCCAGGCTATGCCTATGCAAATTGCCCTTTGTGCGGAGATCAGCGCGGAAAGCTCTGTCTTAACCTGACAAGAAATGTGTGGTACAGCAACTGCTGTGGGGAACACGGTGGGATGCTCGCTCTATATGCCAGAGTACAGCGGATCAGCAATTCCGATGCTTACCGGGAGATTTGCAGCGACCTGCAGACGGGTGATTTTGTGCCTGCGTATGTAACGCCTCAAAGCAAAGCTGCAACAGAAAAGAAAGCAGTTCTCCAATCCGAGCGTGCAGCTGCTCAAACCATCCATCAGACCTACTCGATGTTCTTGTCCATGTTGACGTTAACCCAGGCGCACAAAAAACATCTTCGGGAGGTACGTTGCCTCACCGATGAACAAATCGAACACTTTTACTTCAAAAGCACGCCGCCGCCACATCTATGCCGGGTCATCACATCACGTCTGATCCAGAGTGGATGCACCGTACAGGGCGTACCTGGCTTCTACATGGATGACAGCGGAAGATGGACCGTCCGGTTTTTTCAGCGCACATCCGGTATTCTCGTTCCATATCTCAGTGCAGATGGATTGATTCAAGGCCTGCAAACCCGGCTTGATGTCCCACTCAAAGATAAAGATGATCCACCGGAGAAAACAGGTACGAAGTACCTTTGGCTGGCAAGCGCAGATAAGACGATGGGTGTATCCTCCGGCAGTCCGGTTCATTTTATTGGCGATCCCTGCTCCCGTGTCATCTATGTAACAGAAGGTGCACTCAAAGCGGACATAGCCCATGCACTGACGGGGCGAACTTTCGTTGCTACCGGCGGCGCAGGCTGCACGTCGCAGCTAAATGACCTGTTCGATTTCCTATACCGTAACGGTACAGAGGAAATCATTGAGGCAGAGGATATGGACAAGTTCAGTAACCAGGGAGTTGGCAGAGGTGCGTCAAAGCTGTATCTGCTTGCGAGAGAAAAAGGCATGAATTGCCGGCGCCTAACCTGGAATCCAAACTACAAAGGAATTGATGATTGGCAGATTGCCCTTCACCAGAAAAAAATAAAAACAGAGGAGTGTGACAAAGTGACTTTTAAAGAAAAGTACTTATCCGGCGAGTGCGATTTAGATTACATGGAGCAGTGCGTTGAGCAGTGGCACAAGCAGCCGGATGGCGGAGTGGAGCTGCATGAATACCTGGGATTGACATATGAGGAATACAACGCATACCTGCAAAATGATCCCACAGTCAAATTTGAGGAGCTGATGGAGGCGCAGCGCCGCCGCCAGCAGTACCGAGTCTACCAGCTAAAAATCACCGAAGCAAAAGTAATCCCCTTTGCGTTCAAGGGAATGGACGCGCTGGTTAAGGCGGGCTATCAACAGCCCCCGGCCATTGAGTATCAACTGGTCTATAATGGAGAAATCTGCTGTCCCCATGCTCAGGATGAGCAGACGGTGTTGCAGCGAATCTTCCACAAATGCAACGGCGATTTCCCCAACGGCTATCTCGGACGCAGCATGTCTCCGTCTGACGTAGTTGAACTGTATGGTGACGATGGCCGAAAGTATTTCTACCGCGACACCAACCGATTTGTTTCGGTCAGCTTCTCACCGGCACTGGCGACACCCGCAAAAGGGAAGGGTGAAGAAGCTAAGCCTGCCACGCCTGCTCTACCGGAGATCGATGCAGAACAACTGCTGGAAAAAGCCAACGAAAGTTCTTCTCTTATCCACTTCGCACGAATCCGCATCGGCTGCCGGGATGATGGCGGCCATGAGGCAGACATCTACTATTTTCAGGCAGGAGGCCACAGGCTGGATGGAACTGTTTCCTTCTCTGGGCGTACTTTTCTGGAGGCATATCAATCACTGCTAAACGAAGTAAACAAGAAAGTCAGGCTTTTTTCTTGTAATATTCGCAAAATGCTGATGACGCCAAAAATTAGTGGTCTTGAACAACACCAGATATGCAGAAGCTGCGGCGGGACTCGACTGTACACGTTTGAGTTCCGGACAGATTATGCCGTGCCAAGAATCTACAGTCCAGTCAATAAGGGGACGCCTGAAATTACGCGGGATGATGTTCCCTACCGCGTTGGCGGAACCTACTGCATGGACTGTCACAGCTTCTGCGACACGGATATTGGCTATGGGATGTTAAAAAGCCTGGAGGAATCAGACAATAGCGACGAAGATGAATGAAAAACAGAATCAGCTGGAAACGATGGCGGCAATTTGCCGCGGGCTGGGTGCCGATGTGGAGTACCGGCCGGAGTACGGCCATTTTACCGCAATGATATGGGAGGGGCAGACATCGCTCCGCGAGGAGGAGCAAGCCCTGTATATCCAAAAACAAATTCAGCAGGAAACCGCTCAATACCCAAACCTTGTGTGCTACTGCTTTGATCCATTCAGCACACTGGTTTACATGGTGTAAGCATATTTGAACAAAGGGATGCAGATTTGGCCTGAATGTCAATCCGCATCCCTTTTTCTGTCAAAAATAAAAAAGATGGAGGTTTTGATAATGGGTGTTTTTTCAGAACTTGATTTGGTCAAAAAGTGTGAAGATGCTGCCCCGTTTACGGACAGAGGCGAAGATTCTATCCCCTCGGTATTCTCCGCAGATGCAGATCAGCCAGTTTCATCGATCCCCAAGGCGTCTGCTGCTCCCGCAAGCGCAGCGCAGATTCCCGCTTCGTCTTCGGCCAACAATGCCAAAAAGGCCGCCGAGGACGACGCCGCTAAACGAAAGGCCGACGAGGAATCGAAACGCAAAGCTCACGAAGAAGCGGAAGCCAAGCGTAAAGCAGAATGGGAGGCCAAACAAGCGGCTAAAAAAGCCGCCGAAGAGGAGCAGATGAAACGGCTTGCCACCCTGACGGATGATGAGGTAATGATGGCCTCCATCAAGCGGGTTGGCGATGATGTTGAGAAATTGACCCGGCGTAACATGAAGGACTTCGTGTCGGAGCACATCCAGACAAAGTGCCTGGAAGATGCAGCCTTTGCCCGTCTGACGATGTACCCTCGCAAAAGCATGGTACATTGCTTCTGGTACATCAATCGAAAGGCCCAGGAATATCTGCTCAAAGAGATGGAGATGAATGGCGAAAAGCCATCTCCCGGTGAGCGAATTGGAGGAGATGTACCGGATGACCTCTGCTATCAGTGGGCTGAGGACTATTTTAGAGACTCGGATGCAGAGGAGGATCAGGACAAGGAGGATAAATTTGTCCCAAAGCCTTATCCCAGTGGATATACACCTTCTGTTGTGAAAAAGAAGGAGGCATCAAAGGGCAAAGAAGCAGCCAAGTCTACCGCAAAAACTTCAGGGCGCACAAAAGCACCTGAATCCGGTCAAATGACGCTGGGAGACCTCGGAATGATGAAGGAGAGTGCATAATGCTTGCTTATAAAGGTTTTCATCCAGGCTTGATTTGCCGGAACTACCAGTTTGTTATGGGGTTAAATGTCACGGACAAGGCAAACTGCCGGGCAAATGGCTTCCACTGTGCGGCGAATCCTCTGGACTGCCTGAGTTATTACAGCAACATGGATCGTTCAGAATACTATTTGGTGGACGCTGGAGGCGACATTGATGAAGATGATAATGACTCCAAAATATCCTGCACACACCTGACGATTCTTCGCAAGCTGGAACGGAAGGAATTCTTTCTTCATGCGCTGGCTTATATGGTCGATCACCCATTCCAGAAATGGAATTATCACGTTTGCTCGGAATGTGGAACCGCACAAAATGGCGTGGCCGTCGTAAGAGGATTTTCACCGAGAGCAGCCGGCAGAATGGGGGATATCCTCGCGCTTGCAAAAGATGATCCCCGCTCTATGAAGGTTGTTCAAATAGGACTGACTGTTGTGGATGGGAAGACAATCATGCCGGACGTCTGGTATGATGTTGACTTTTTAAAGGCAGGTATAAAATGAAGAAAAAGGATTTGCTGGCAATGCGCGATCTCCGCGCTACAAAGACTATGGTTCGTATGGCTGAGGCGGACATTCCTAAAAAAACCAAATACAGTACTTGGGGCGGCACCTACATCAAAGAAAGATACGAGTATGACCTGTTTATGCGCTGCGTACAGGAAAACGGTATTATGAAGGTTTCCCTGTTTCCGCCCAGGGAACTGCGTCTAAGAAATCTGCGTTCTGTTTTTGATCTGTATATTGACAAGGCCGCGAAAAAATTCATTACCTTTGATCGAGAAAAAAAGCGCTGGCTGACCAGTAAACTGGATCGGCTTGACTGGGACGGCAAAGACTGGATTGGGAAACGCTGGGCGTCACCTGCCGATGAAAAACTCATTCAAAGCTATTTTCAAACGGATCGGGACGCATATAGCGCGATTTTGACATTTCAGCGGGACGTCCGTGAAGAAGAACTGCAGAAGCGCCACAAACGGGAAACAGACCCATGGGACGCGGATCTTACACAGGTGCCGGCGCTTCCCAAGGACTGGGAACACTGGGTTCAAAAAGTCGGGATCCCGGAACAGTTTATTTTCTACGATTATGTCAAGAAAGGCGTTACCCACGGCTACTGCTCCTATTGTGAAAAGGAAGTTCCTATTAAATCCCCCCGTCACAATAAGTCGGGCAAATGCCCTTGCTGCCGGCATAAGATCACATATAAAGTGTCCGGACGAGTTAGAAGGCTTGATACAGAGAATAAGATAGTCTATCTGATGCAGCGGTGCAGAGATGGGCTTGTAATCCGCGAGTTTCGAGTCTCATGCAGGTATCCCAGAGATAATCACTGGAAACCAGAGCTTTGGTGTTACGAAGACCGCCGAGCCCTGTTTGATTGTTATGGGACACCGCTTCGTGCCTACTTCTGGGGTACCTATAAGAATCAATGCGAGCGATGGATTCGTGGGAACAACTGCGCCCCCAGTTCTTACAGCTGGTATTATGGAAATCGCTTTGCTGGCCGTATATACGGCAAAACGATTCCAGACCTCGCCAAAAGAGGGCTGAACCGGACAGGCTTGATTGAATATATCAAGCGCAAGATCGTCCTTGATCCCGAACTGTATTTAGCCGTGCATAACAAATTCCCACAGCTGGAGCAGCTGTCAAAGGCGTCTCTGCCCGCGCTGGTTGATGAATGTATGGAGCGATCTACTGAATTTGCTGAAAGGCTCAATGCCGGCAATGCGACGAGCTTGCTCCAAATGCTCGCTATCAACTCACAGGAGTTAAAACGGCTTCGGGATAATAACGGCGGCACCGATTTTTTGGCGTGGCTTCGGTACGAAAGGGTGACTGGAAAGGAAATCCCAGACACGGTGATCTCCTGGTTTTGCGCTGAGAAGATCAAAGTGAAGGATATCCAATTTATCACTGACCGTATGAGCACCGTTCAAATCTACAATTACCTCCGGCGGAATATGGCAAAATACAATATGGCCAGCAGAGATGTCATTATCACATGGTCAGACTATCTTTCCATGGCCGTGCGGTTCCATCTGGATACCTCAAAAGAAATCGTATTTCGTACAAACAAGCTGCGTGCCAGGCACAATGAGCTCGCGGCACTTGATGACAAAGGAACCTCGCTTCGAATCGGAGAGATCATGATCCATTACCCCCACATCGAAAGCATTTGCAAAGAATTGAAGGAAAAGTATGAATATAGCGGGGAAAATTACATCATATGCGCACCTGATGGTGTTGCGGACATCCTCACAGAAAGCAAGATCCTGGATCTCTGTATCAAAAACACAGACCGTTACTGGGAACGCCTTGACCGGCAAGAGAGCTATCTTCTGTTCCTGCGCCGCGCCAGCAAACCAAACGACTCCTATTATGTGGTAGAAATAGAACCTGACGGAACAGTCCGCCAAGTTCGAACGTTCGGCGATGATCAGGACAAAGACATTGATACGATCCGGGCATTCCTGCTGGAATGGCAATCGGTCATTCGACAGCGTCTCACCCAGGAGGATCAGAAGAAAGCCCAAGTGAGCCATGAGCTGCGGGAGCAGGAGTACCTTCAGCTTCGCAACGACCAGATAAAAATCCATACAGGCAAGCTGAGAGGCCATCTACTGGTCGATGTACTGACAGCTGACCTTATGGAAAACGCAGCAGCATAGTTCAAAATGTCCGGCGTCTGCTGCAAGCATACATTTGTCAAGCATGGAGGATTGCGCCACAATCCTCCATGATGCTTATAAAAACTACAAACTGGAGGGATCAAAATTATGTCATGCATGATAATGGACGCGAAGTCATTGATGGCATTGGCAAATGCCGTCGAAGCACGGCTCAACTGTGACTTCAGTTATTGGGGATTTGATGCTCCAGACAGTCTCTATCGTGAGTTGGGAGACTGTAAAACCTCTTGTACTTATTATGCAGAGCGCATCTATCACAGGCTTTACGCACTCAATGTCCAGGCCTACAACGGACGACACGCAGACTGCGAGGGAGCCATCGGCGAGGAGGCGCCTGCCATTGATGGAAGCAAATATATAATCCATCAAAGGCCAGAGTATCGTGAGCATGGCTTCGCTGTCTGCCTATGGCACTACCACCTTGCAATGCTCCTGGACTTTTGGCTTTATCAGACTGCGGAGGATGCGACACGGAACGCCCCTTTACGTATGGCTATGAGGGAATTTCGGGACAGTCTATATTGCTTCATAGTCCGGAATAACTCTCAATACACCGCCACACGGTGGGGAGCGTTTCCTCACCCTTCAACAGATGAAAATCGGGAAGGTAAGGAGCATGAATAACTATAGCCGCTATGACTTGGAAACTCTCTGCAAAATGTGTGAAACCGCTTATTACGAGGAACGCAGTCTTGCCATAAGGCCATGCACAAATCCAGCAGCCGCCGACCTCGCGCCACTGGAAAAAGCGACGGCAAAATACGAGGCCATCTGCGAAGAGTTGAAAAAGAGGGGCATAGAGTTTATCTATGTTTCTCCAAATTGGGAGGAGAAGTGAAATGGAGTATAAGCTGATTAACCCCAGTGACCCTTACACTTTTATCGCGGACAACCTTGAGGTATCCGCTATTGTTGTTCTTATCCTTGGCGTGGCCTATGGGGCGGAGCCAAAGGACGGCGGCGAGATGGTTCCTGTTTTTATCTTCGGAGGCGCAATGGACTGGTACAAAGAAAAGTTCGGAAGGACTCCGACCGAAGGATTGAAGGCGAGAAAAAAGGACGTTGCGGACGCGCTGGACTCTTTTATGCTCGGCAGCTTTAAGGACAGGCGGAGGTATGAAGCGGCTCTTTCCGCAATCACCGCCCCAGACAAAAGGGCGGAGTTTATCAGCGCCTGGCAGGATGGCCGCAGCAGCATGAACAATATCGGCGGGCTAGCGCATACCCTTGCAAAGACACTCAGAAATGAGTCGATGGCAGGAAGGGCAAGAAACCGCCTACAACAACTAAATTTGATAAGGAGTGGGATGCTATGAAACAACTGGGCAATTTGGCGATTGTCTGTGCCAGCCGGCCCGAAGTGTTGATGCAGGTCTATAACGGGCAGGTTGCCGTTCATGTGGGCAGTGGCCCAGATCGGGCTGTGCTCCATACGGAATGGGACAATGACGCAAAGATCAATCAAATCATCAGGGAATTGAACTTTGGAAAATATTGCGGCAAAGAGAATACGGCCCACGCCGCATAACAGATTCCATCAGCAGGAATTTTTCTTTAAATGGCATTCCGAATTTTAGAAGAACAGGAGATAGCATAATGGAACAAACTGCTTATGAAAAGGTTCGCGTACTGACCGACCGACTGAACCAATGCCGCAATGAATACTACAACATCTGCTCCCCCACCATCAGCGATCAGGAATATGACCAGATGTATGATGAACTGGTGGCGCTGGAGAAACAGACCGGCATCGTGATGGGCGACTCCCCCACTCAAACAGTGGGATACCCGTCTGTCAGCAAGCTGGAGAAGACCGCCCACACCATCCCGCTGCTCTCCATGGACAGGAGCAAACAGAGCGAGGATATTCTTTCATTTATTGGCCAGAACCTTGTCCTGCTCATGCTGAAGTTGGACGGTCTGACGCTCAAGCTGACCTATGAAGGCGGGCAACTGGTAGAGGCGGCGACCCGCGGCGATGGGCATGAGGGCGAGGTGGTTACCCACAACGCCCGGGGCATTAGCGGGATCCCAATGAAGATACCTTATCAGAAGCGGCTGGTAGTTGTCGGAGAGGCGTTTATTCGCCCCAGCATTTTTGCCGTCCTGAAAGAAAAACTCCTGGACAGAAATGGAAAGCCCTATAAAAACGGGCGCAATCTGGCCGCTGGCTCTGTCCGCCTGCAAGACTCCGCCGCCTGTCAGGCGCGCCATGTGACTTTTATGGCCTTTGGCGTATTGGAAGGGTTTGAGGAGCTTCCGCTGAAGTCGGATCGCCTGCTCCAGCTCAGGCCACTGGGGTTTATCAACTGTCATTACCTGAAAACAAATGCTCCGCTGAACCTGAAATGGACGGACGAAGGCATCAAGCTGCTACGGCAGTACGCTGTGGAAAATGATATTCCGATTGACGGCATTGTAGTGACCTTTAATGATGTCGCTTACTCCAAGGCCTGTGGCAATACGGGCCATGCCAACAAGGATCACATTGCGTACAAATTTGAGGACGAGTGCTTCGATACCCAGCTTCAAAGCATTGAGTGGAATCCAAGCCGCACCGGCGAAATTACGCCTGTCGCTATTTTTGATCCTGTGGAGATAGATGGCTGTGAGGTGAGCCGGGCCAGCCTGCATAATCTCTCCTTTATCGAGGGGCTGGAGCTGATGCCCGGAAACCGTATCAAAGTCTCAAAGCGAAATATGATTATCCCTCATGTGGAGGAGAATCTGGATCGCGGCGGTTTTTCTCTGAATAGTATTGTCCCCAGCAAATGCCCCTGCTGTGGCCAGTTGACCCGTATCCATAAAACCTCGTCTGTCGTGGAAGGAAAAGAACGGATCACTCAGACGCTTTTTTGCGACAATCCAGACTGTAAGATCAGGCGTCTCCGGCAGTTTGTCCATTTTGTCGGCCCAAAGGCCATGAATATTATTGGCCTGTCTGAGGGAACCCTGGAAAAACTGATTGGTCACGGTTTTATCCGCAGCTACACGGACATCTACCAGCTGAATGAGCATCAGGCAGAGATTGTAAAGCTCAGCGGATTTGGTGAAAAATCATGGCAGCACCTCTGGAACGCCATCGAGGACAGCCGGGACACCACCTTTGAGCGTTATGTGATTGCAATGGATATTCCCATGATTGGCAACACCGCCAGCCAAACTTTGGCCCAGCAGTTCCACAGCAGCTTGGACGAGTTTGAAGAAGCCGTTGTCACTGGATATGACTTTACCCAGCTCCCTGATTTCGGTGAAACGCTGCACCAAAATATCCATGACTGGTTTCAGAACGAGGACAACTGGCTCATTTGGTACGAGCTTCGCGAGTATGTGCATATTACGCCGCCCGCGGCCCCTGCGCCCACCGTGGAGCCCGGGAGTAATCCCTTTTTTGGCTTGACTCTGGTGGTCACAGGCAAGGTAGAGCCTTACACCCGTAGCGAAATCAACGCCTTTATTGAATCGCTCGGCGCTCATGCCGGCGACTCTGTGACCCGCAAAACGAATTATCTGATCTGTGGTGAAAAGGCTGGCAGCAAACTGACTAAGGCTCGCGAGCTGGGTATCCCTGTGCTGACCCCGGAAGAATTTTTCCGCAAAGCCGGATAAAGAATGAACAGTGTGGGAGAGCGGCAAATGCTGCTCTCCCACACACAGGAGGCATAAAAATATGTACGAAGTCAAGAAAAACGACAACTATATGTCGGTAAGACGGGAGCTTCCTTTATAAAATGTGAGCCTACGGTATCTGCTGAGACGGCATCGTCTGTGCTGTACGATGTCGTTCAAGAGGAACAAGGTCTTTCATGCAGCCAGGAACTCTTGAAGAAAATCGATAAGATGTTCACACTTCTGACGCAGTAAACCGGTTCAGCCAGAATTTGATTTCCACACTAATATGACAGTCAGGAAAGGAGTTATTAACGCTATGATTGATTTGACACAGGTAAATTGGAAAAACGACAAGGTTACGTTTCGATTTATCTCAGCCTATAAAACGAAACTTGTTGATCCCTCCACAATGAGTCCACAACTCATTGCGGAGGCAATTACGTATTGCCAGACATTTGAGAACCCTTATTCTAAAGAACTGGTAAGGCGTGCCGGAAGCCTGAAAAGGTACAATGCAAGCAAAGAAACCGCAAAACGTATTGAAATCGTTCAGGCAGCTGCCAGAGCATTTGGGATGGTGCTAATCTGAAACCATTGAAAATCATCGTGCCGCACTTGATGACATCGCAAACGATAGAGTGCTTGCAGCTTATCCAGTACAAAGCAAATTCTTTTAAAGGAGTTGAAAGGATAATGGAAACTCGGAAAATTCCGGTGATTTGGACAATGACAGCAACGGGAGCCGAAATGTACCACAAGCCTATTGAGGCGTTCCCTGCTATGCGTTACGAAAAAGTACGATTCTGGGGCAAGAAAAGCTGCACGTCTGTAAAAAATGAGGGGAGGAACTATCTATGGCGAGAGCAGGAACCTGTGTCCACATGCATGTAGTAGAACGTCTTGTGAATGACATCAATCATGAATATCAAATCAGCTTAGGCCATTCCTATACGGAGCGCTTTAAAAGAATCCTGTGCGGCGAATTGTGCGGCGGGCATTGCCAAGATCAATACATTCAGCCATCTCGCACAGAAGTCATCAGATCCCCGATTCAGCTACAGGCAAATCTCGGGGATCGCCAAGCCGCAGATAAAATTTGCTGCTCGGGCTGCCACTTCATGAAAGTCAATGGACGCGCCTTATATACGAGAAATAATTCTCATTTGAATCGTCCTCGCGGCGATTGCTTTTGCTCGCACCCGGATGCTGAAGCGGCATTTCAAGTGATATGCCCTCAAAGCAGCCGGATGCCTGGGTTCATCTCTTTCACAAAGGGATCGTCAGACGAGCCAGACATTCAAGGCGCCCCCCGCTGGTGTCCCCTTCGGCTGTGTGAAAAGCCGCGGGAGATAAGCGGGAAAGCTGTCCTTCAAATTATCGAATCCCGCAAACCAAGAGGATTGTTCTTTCATAGCGATGAAAAAGGCGGGTACACCGGTATTGACAATCGAACGGGAAATGCTTGGTGTGAAGAGTTCCCAACGAAACACGCCTGTGTCAAATGGCTGTTGTCCGATTGTACCGCTGAGGAGGTGCTCTGATATGGCGGAGAACCGGGAAGATTTGCTGGAGAGTCAGCAGCGATATGAGAACACATCACTCGTAGAGCACTCGCTGTTCGGGAAAGCGGATCTGGTGGAAAACGCAATTCAGGAAATCAGACGCTATGCGAAATATAACAAGCTCTGTCTCCGCTTTTCCGGCGGCAAAGACAGCGTTGTTGTCAAGTGGCTATTTGATATGGCTGGAGTACCTTATACGGTAAAATTTAGTAAAACATCGGTGGATCCGCCAGAGCTGCTTCAATTTATCAAGGCAGAACACCCGGATGTCATTGTTGAGAAACCCAGGATCTCCATGTTTCAGCTCATCATAGAGAAGGGGTTCCCACCCACCAGAATCTGCCGGTATTGCTGCCAGGAGTTTAAAGAGCGCAATGTCTGCGGGAAGGGTTCCAACATCTATACCGTAACAGGCGTTCGCAAAGCGGAAAGCCCTAAGAGAAAGCACCGGGGGATGATTGAGTCGTGTCAGGCTTTCAAAGGCGTCACCTTTTTTCATCCAATCGTGCATTGGACAGACGAACAGGTCTGGGACTTCATTCATGCTGAGCATATTCCGTACTGCCGGCTATATGACGAGCCTGGAATTACCAGAATCGGCTGCGTGGGCTGCCCGCTGGCTTCATCCCATAAAATCCTTGCGGAATTTAAGCGGTGGCCACAATTTGAGAAAGCATATCTCTGGGCCTTTGAAAAAATGCTGGATGGCCGCCAGTTCGACAAATGGAAAACCAAGTTCGACGTAATGGATTGGTACATCTTCGGCGCGGAGAAAGACTGCAAAGCGGCGGCGGATAAGTGCCAGATTTCGCTGTTTGAACACGACTATTTTGATCAGTTTGAAAATCCCGATGATTTTAACCCGGATGCCAACAACACGAAAGAGATATTAAGAGGTGTCGCATGAAAATTGAATTATACTTTTGAGGAGGAAATGAAAAATGTTTAATATCAATAAACGGAAAGCGTTTCTTACCGTTGGTGATCTTCGGGCGCTCATGAATGATTTGCCCGCGGAGACAAGAGTATGTATCTGTGGCGATGTTAACTGCTTCTACCATGAAGAACAGGACGGCAGCGCAATCTGTCTGGACTGCGAGGATTTGCAGGAATATTATGACGAGAACGAGTGGTAAGTATTTAAAATCTGAGGATGACGAAGGCCCATTATAACGATTTCTGGTGTTGCGGGGCATGGCTTTTATAGCCATGCCCCTTTTATTTTTGAAAATTGGTTGAAGTTTGACGTATTAAATTCGTATTAAGAAAGTATAAGAAAAAAGGAGGAACCAACTTATGCTGATTGCAATCGATCACGGAAACAAACTCATGAAGGGAGCGTATGGTCAGCCATTCACATCTGGTCTGCTGGAGGGGGACATCCCCCCGTTTGGAAAGGACGTTCTCCGCTATAAAGGAAAGTACTATCAGCTTTCTGACCAGCGCATCCCATACCGCCGAGATAAAACAGAAGACGACCGCTTTTTTGTCTTGACGCTGTTCGCCATTGCACGAGAAATCGAGGCTGCCAGAAAGTACAGCCCCAACACGATTCGCGTTCAGCTGGCGGTTGGCCTGCCGCCGGCCCACTTCGGTGCGCAGTATCAAGCGTTTACCCGCTATTTTATGGGGCGTGAAACGGTTAACTTTTCATATCGCGGCAGAAACTTTTCCATCTATATCGATGATGTAGCCTGCTTCCCGCAGTCCTATGCAGCGGCGGTCACAATTCTGCCCACCTTGCAATACGAACCAAAGGCACTAATCCTGGATATTGGGGGGTTCACGGCGGACTACCTCCAGATCAGGAACGGAGAGGGAAACCTGGCGGTCTGCGACTCTTTGGAGAACGGCGTGATCCTGCTCTACAACAAAATCAAGTCCCGCATAAGTGCTGAAATGGATATTCTGCTGGATGAAACGGAGATTGATGCCATTCTCGCAAAACAACAGTCCACGGCACCCATTGATGTGGTAAAAGCTGTAGAACGGCAAGCGCAGGATTTTATCAACGATCTGTTCAGCGCTTTGCGTGAGCGCGGACTGGAGTTGAAAACCGGTAAGGTGGTATTTGTAGGCGGTGGTTCTATTCTGCTGCGGCGGCTGATCCTGGCATCTGGCAAAATTGGTTCGGCGCTGTTTGTAGAAGACATACGGGCCAACGCCAGGGGATACGAACTGCTATATCAAAGCGAGCTGGAAGGCCGGTGATCCGAATGGGGATAAAAAAGAACCCCGGCAAGTTTACGCTGCATTTCAATCTCAATGATCCTCAGCAGAAGATAGCGGTGGATGTTCTAAACCGACAGGGACGTCAGAAGGCTGTATTTCTCACAAAAGCCCTGATGTTCTATATGGAATACCATGCGTCTCCTCCAGAAAGCGCCCTGATAAAAAATCAGGCCGCACTTGAACAGGCAATTATAGCTGTCCTTGCCAAGAATCCCAGTATTCTGTCAGCAGAGACACAGCCCACAGACCCCCCGTTTTCTTATGACAGCGTGGGATTAGAGCAAAAAACTCATGCGGTGCCAACAACCGACAAGGCCAAGCCCACTGGCAAGCCCAGCCTGGACGCAATCCATAAAACAATGTCGGCATTTCGCAAGAGGTGATTTACTGAAAGCAGAAGTCAAAGTCTTTTTGATTGACCATACTGATGCCGTCCGCTTGCGTGCAAATACTATACGGAGTACCGTCACAAGAAATGCATCGCTCTGGTCTGCCTGTAAATCCCGGTCGGTTGGAAGCCGGATTCATCACCCATCAGGAGTCTGCCCGAAAATTTTTCTTCGCTGTGACTCACGCTGCACTGGTTAACGCATTGACGAGGAAATCCAGTGGAAGAAAATCGATCTGCTGATGTCCTGTCAAAATTTTCTTTAATCCCTATAACAAAAGAGGGCGGACGCGGGACTTATGAAAAAGTCTCAAATCTGCCCTCTTGGATATTAGAGTACAAACGCAGAATCAAATTGGACAAAACACTCACTGATAATCTTCATTCAAAAACATGGCCTTGATGGAAACCACCTCGTCATATTCCTCCTGATCCACCTCCACGCTGGAATTCAGAGCCTTCAGATCTTCCTTCACTATTTCCAAGGCCTCTGTCGGACAGATGGCCCGGCCCTCCTCTATGGCCCGCTGCATCCGTTTCAGCACAGTGGGATGCGCATAGCAGGCGGGAAGAGGAAAATCCTGATAGAAGCTGATGTAGCCCTCCATGGCCTTCTGTGCCTGAAGAGCCCGGTTCATAATGGCTTTCCGGTTGTTCCGGGCAGTGGGCAGAACACTGGCACCAGAGAACATAAAGATAGCCGCCAGACCGAACAGAGTAAAGTGAATGGCAAAGCCGCCGTGGTGTGTAAAGAGGTAGATACCGTATATCAGGGCAGCCATGCCCAGCAATGTGATGGCCAGCGCCACCCATCGGTAGCTGGGATTGCTGCGCAGCTGAGCCCGTTTCTGCCGTGCGGATTGACTCAGCTCCAATGCCAGCTCTGGCTTCTTTTCTAAATAGTCTGCGGCGTTCCGCAGCGCCTGTATGCTCTTCTGGGCTTGAGGAGAAAGATTTGGCTTTTTCCGGGCAGCAAGCGCCCGCTTCCGCTCTGCCAGACGCTTCTCAGCAGCGGCGCTGACCAGCTTAATCCCCAGATGCTCTTTTTCCAAAGTAGTCAGCAACTGATCCACTTGTTCTTCATATTTGAAATTACACTGTTTTTCCTTGCCATTGTCATATTCCACGACCAGATAGGGGAGCGTGGCGAACAGGCCTTTGCCGGTAAAGCCTCCTTTGCTCATGGCCAGACGTTTGTAGACGCGCTGAACAGAGGCAAAGGGAATGTAGTACCGGCGATCCAGCAAAAAGCTATTGAGGTAGATGGCTTTCTTTCCAACGCCGCAGGGGCCAAACTTTTGGCAGTTCTTTTTGTCCTCTTCCAGCTCCGCCGTCGGCAGTGCGGCGGACAGGGGATACGGTTTGAAAATCATAGGACGACTCCTCTTCCGATACACGGTGGCGGAAAAGGGGGCGCCGGTGTCAGCGTCCCCTTTTCTTTTATGAAAAATGCACTTCGTATAACAAAGTTAATCAAACGGTCTTGGCCCGCTTTTTGGTGGCACGGATAAAAATAATCAGCAGCACAGCGGCAAAGATGATGCCGATGGGATAAGCCAGAGCAGTGTTGTACACGACTGCGCCCTCAGCGGTCTTAGAATTCAGGAACGCACCCAGGCACTCCGGAGCCAGGAAAAAGTAGGTCATGGAAACTGCACTCATAAAGGTGGCGGGAACGACGGTAATCCAATAGTTCTTCTTTTCCTTCAAAAGGAACATGCTGGCGGCCCATAGAACAATCATAGCCAGCGTCTGATTGGTCCAGCTGAAGTAACGCCAGATTACGTTGTAGTCGATCTTACCCAGAGCGTTGCCGATGCCCAGGATGGCGCCCACGCCCAGCACAGGGATGCAAAGTTTCAGTCGGTTAGCATAGGACTTCTGATCAACGTTCAGCCAGTCAGCCAGAGTCAGCCGGGCGGAGCGGAAAGCGGTATCGCCGGAGGTGATAGGACAGGCAATAACGCCCAGCATAGCCAGTACCAGGCCCACCGAGCCCATGGTCTTGGAGCAGATGTCATAGACAGTCGCGGGGCAACCGCCGCCCATTTCCAGCAGTCTGGTGCCCTCGTAGACGGAACAGCCAGCAGCGGCCCAAATCAGGGCAATAACACCCTCGCTGACCATGGCACCGTAAAAGACCATATGTTTCTTTTTCTGCCAGTGCGGTGCGGATCTTTTTGAGCCAGTAATAATACGTTTTCACCGAGATCCTATTTTGCTCACAGAACTCTTTGTTCGTCAGCCCACTGCTCTGACATTGCTGGATGATTTGGGTCCACTGCTGGAACCGATATTCATCCCGAACCTGCAACACGTCTCCCATTTCTGCATCTCCCTCTTGGATATCTCGAAAAACTCCATTGCAGTTTTTCGACTTTTGAGTACATTATCTCATATTTGAGGGAGTCCAGATAGGCGGGTGATTATTATGCGCTTACTGACCGACGGCACCAAGATCCCGCTGGATGATGTTTTCGATATGGAGAGCGAGCTGTTCAGCAACATAGGGTAAAAGTCAAAACCTCCGGCTAAGCCGGAGGCTTGAATAGGCCCTAGAAGGGCCTGCTACAGACGAAACCCCTTAAGGGGTCTGTTTTATGCCTTCTTGTTCTCGCGACCCGTAAACGGGTCAACAAATTCCTTTAGTCCAATCTGGTCTGCCAGCTGATCCGCCTCCAACTGATTCCGGATGTATTCCGCTATCTGCTTTTTATTCCGTCCTACCGTGTCTACATAATAGCCTCTGGCCCAAAAGTGGCGGTTTCCATACTTGTACTTCAAATTTGCATGTCTATCAAATATCATCAGGCTGCTTTTCCCCTTCAAGTAGCCCATAATTTGCGATACACTGTATTTGGGCGGGATGCTGATCAGCATGTGGATATGGTCTTGGCATGCTTTCGCCTCAATAATCTCCACACCTTTTTGCTGGCATAACTTGCGTAAAATCACACCTATGTCTTGTTTGATTTGCCCATATATCTCCATACGGCGATACTTCGGTGCAAATACTATGTGATATTGACATCTCCAACTGGTATGTTCTAAACTGCTTATGTCTTTATCTTTCACGATGAAGACCTCCCTGTTTCAGTAATTGTGTGGTCGGCAAACCACTTTTACTCTAACAGGGAGTCTTTATTTTGTCTGCTTTACTCCTCGCTATAAGCTATTTTTTCACCCCCGGCATAGCCGGGGGTTGTCTTTGGTGCTACCAAAACAAACGGGGTACCGGCTCGCGTAGAGCCGATACCCCGTTGACGTTAAAGCACTTGAATTTATAACCCACAATTTTCCCAGAAATCAGGTATTCAACTCAACCAGATCCGTCTCAGTATATTCTTTGCTAATCTCAAAAATACTCACGCCTTTTCCAGATTTCATAGAGTTTGTGGAGTGGTACGCTGAAATGTCTTTGCTACTATCAATGCGCTCACAGGGAAGATTTTTGTATTCCACAACCTTTCTATTTTTAAATCTTCACATGCACAAGTCATGTTTTTCCTCGATAGCCCGCATAATTTCCTGTGAAAACAATTTAGACAACATTTGATACGGTGTTTCTTCAGCAAACTCAACATATGTATATCTCTGATGCTTTCGGGTAATAATGTCATTAACGGTCATGCTTTCCTCTAATATGATTACTTCGTACCTCTCGTCATCGGAAAAATCATAGAATACCCGAAAAAAGGGTTTCTCATTGGTTGTTGTATATCCACCAGTCCTTTTATACCGCGAAGCAGTCATTATTGCGTCCAAATCCTGAAAATCCTGCGATGTTACATTGATTTTTATAGTCTTATTGATACCCTCGGAGGGGTATGATATTTGCACCCTGCACGCTTCCAGTTCTTCCATATCTTCATGCTGGAGCAGCAAATAATACTGTTTAGGACTCTCATTGAAGCTATAGCTAATACACACTAAAAGAAATAATAGGACACAGATAGAGACAAAACTCCGCTTGCCCAATACTCTCCCCCCAAAGTACACATTATTCCCAAATAAAATCTCCGAAACGGACTTCTGTATTATCGTCCAGCTTTAGTTCAACATTCTCCTGCAATGCAAAGAACATATGATTGTACGCCGTCTGCCACGGGTTATTATAGCTTTCTCCCTGAACAATAAATCTGGGGACAATTAGATTCTCATCAATCAAATCCCCATTTGGAAGATGAATAACCACTCTATAGGTGCCCTGAATAATATCCGCCTTGGTTGTAGTAACAGCAAGACACCACCCCAATGTATCGGTATTTACTTCTACATACTTTTCATAGTATTTATAATCGAAGTTAATTTCACAAAAGTCATCTGTCCGGCCTGTAATTACTGTCACACCATACTTGTTTTTAATATAGCTGGCAATTCCAACAGCAGATCCAGCAAGAGTAAGTCCTAAATTGACAGTCTCATATGCAAGTCACATTTTTAGCCATTCGACCTGTAAATCGTCACAGGATTTTTTGAAACTCCGTTGATCGAATAATTGACCACTAACTTGTAGATTTTGTTGGCTTCTACACGTACAGATTCCTCCATGAAAAGATACCCTGAATCGCTATCGTTCCATGTACCAATTCTCTGGGTTCCTTGCCACAGTTCCATTGTTGCACTTATCCGATCATTAGTTCTGTCTGCATAGATCTCAACCGAACACATTGCATTGTTGTTCGCAAAAGTAACATCTGGCAAGACATCAACTAACCTCAGCGATGCTGCGTGTGCAGGAATTGCCAAAATCAGTGCTAACAGGACAACCAAACTGCCAATTTTCTTCACCATTAAAAATCATCCCCTTTCTCGTATATCTAATACGATGAACGGGGGTGATTTTGGACACCTGAATAAAAATTTTTTATCTATATTTCTTGAACACTTTCTGCTATCCGGACAAGATCGTTTTCGTCGACAAATCCAGTTACATAGAAAGCAGTATCGGCGCTTACCCATGCAATACCATTCGCCTCATCAGAGTTCTGAACAATGAGCAGATCTGCTTCATTCCCATTTACAGTTGCGTTTTTAATATCGCTTTGGGATACATCAATAAACCAATCTGTTTCGTCTGGATTGTGAATATAATTAAATCTAATCATTTCGCCAGCATCGTTAGCATAAATCACCACGGTTCTTGCCTCAGTGGCACTTACTCTAAACTCACTATAACCGTCAGGAAGCCATGTAGGCCTATAGTCCGCAGATTCGGTGGCTGTATTGGTAATTCTGTCATGACGGAACACAAAATAAGTTTCATAAATCTCCTTGACCCAACCAACTACTGCCGCTCTTGCTTCTGCATCCACAGTAATCCAAGCACTACCAGTAATAAGAATGGAAAGAATAATCGATGCCACGCGATGCATGGTCTTGTAGAAAACAGGATGAGTGGCTCTGTGCTTCAGACGTTCAATTTTCTTTTCAAATTCCTGGGGAAATACATATTGATTTTCTGGATCATAGTCTCTCTCACAGTAAGCTGTGTAGACCTCGCTGGCTTTGTGAGCAGCTTCTCGAAGCATTTCCTCTGTAATCACAAATTGCCACCCCCTTCCTTGTAGAGTTCCTCAAGTTTCTTCTTTGCTCGCTGGTCGATTTTCTGCGCCCATGGGAGGGAAATTTTAAGGAGCTTTGCAATCTCTCGCAACGAATAGCCGTGTTCATATTTCAGAAGTATCACCGTCCGCTGCTGTGCCGGCAACTTAAAGATACATTCCATCAACAAACTTCCGCCCTCAATCTCTCGGAAAAAGCCGGGGTTTATCTCGTCATTGAACGAATCAATCGGATGCCTGCTTCTGGCTCGAAACACATCAATAACTCTGTGTTCAATCATAGTTACGATAAGCTGCTTCGTTTTTGGACTCACAGGCTCAACAATTTTTATGTTTTCAGCGATCTTCATGAATACGTGGTGCACAACATCCTGCGCATCATGTTCATGTTGCATACGCGCATATGCTATATGATATGCAAGCCCACGGTATGCTTCATATATTTCCGTAAACTTGGATTCATCTTCAGGCGTCTCAATTACTTGTAAATAGATCAACACTGTTCAATCACCGCCTTTGGGTATATGTCCAGTACATCATAGCGGAAACAGCAGAAATAGTCCAGCACAACAACTGCAAAGTTTGTGAAAAACAAGCGAAAACAGAAATTTTATTGGTTTTGGTGTCCAAAATCGTCTCGCTACATCGTATTAGTGTACAAAGAATTAGGAGGTGGTCGGAGGAAAATATAAAGCCAGTAAGTAAGCAATCATTACGGTTAAAGGAGGTTTATATGAAAAAGAAAATGAGTATGCTTTTAGCGCTTATTATGGTGTTCTCCCTTTGTTGCCCAGCATATGCTGCGTCCGATACAGCAAAGAACAATGCGCTTGCTTCTGCCGTGCAGGATGTTGTGACACGCGAACATGGTGACATGGTCGTTGCGTCTCGTGTCGATTGGCTGCCTCTCGAGGACGTTTCCGGAACTGAATATGCGTACTTCATCCCTCTCAAATCTGGTGACTCCATCAATGGCTATTCTGTTATTAGCCATGTTGGCAATTCTAACAAGGTGTTGAAGACTGCTTCTGGCCCGGTATCTTCCGAGCTTGCAACTGCCATTATTCGTACCGCAGCGGATAACGATGTTGCACGTATTATTTATGAGTTCCCAGATGCTTTCTTAGCCGAGAAGAACAATTCTTTCTATAAAATTTGCACATCTGGATCGCTGGAATCTGTAAACGCAGAGGACTATAATAAAACTAATGCATCTTACTTCACCAGTGCAAGTGTAGCAAGCCAAAATCAGACACGCGAAGAAATCACGTACGGCGAATTGGATGACCGTACTGTTGGTAGATTTATTCCCATTCCTAATGGCAATGGAGGATATTATTATGGTGGTTATCAGGCCTGGTTGACTGAGCAGGGCGTTTCTCAGTTCTATGCCAATCGCTCTTGTGGTGTCACTGCTGCTGCAAATGTAATGTATTACATGGCAACACATGTTTCTGGCAAGTCTGCGCTGTATAATCAGACGGGTTCTCTTACAAAGTCAAAATTTAATGCATTTCAGAGATCGGTATATGATTATCTAAACCCATCGGTCATTGGCGTACCCACTCTAAATGCTATGATTAACGGTATGGTAGACTATGCAGAGTCTCGGAATGTAACCTTAACGCCTATTACATCGCCCGCTTCTTGGACCCATAGCAACGTACGCAACTACATGAGTGCAGGTCTAAATGCCGAAAGCCCAGTTCTTGTTCTCAATTGGAATTCTCCGATTGCCGACTTGGACTGGCACTGGGTAACTGTAACCAAGCTTTATGGTGACAATGTCTCTATGTATATGGTAACCTCTAATTGGGGAGAACGAGAGACATATGACTTCAACACCTGGGTTGATGGCAACAGCGTATATAAGGGAACCATCTATTTTGTGTAATCTTAAACTGTAGGAGGTGAACACCGTGTCGTCTGGCATCGGTTTATTTGACGCTTTCTTAACGCTCTATTTGAGCGAGGGAACCATGATTGCAACAGCCATACTATTGCTTGGCTCAATTCTGGTGTTTTTCAAAAGCAAAGGAAAGAAAGCGGTTAGATTGGCATGTGGTGTATTCATTGCCTACAGCACTGTCTATTTGGCCCTAATCGCAGGAATGTCCTTTCTGTTTTCTTCCGGTCATCCGTAAATAATACATTTTAGAAATTCTTCCATGGCAGGGACGGCCTATAACAATGGGGTTCGCCTCTTCGCTATAAAAAATTGAGCATATGTGATCTCACAAAAAGCAAATGGGGGCATCGGCTTAATTGCCGATGCCCCCTCAACTCTATTTACGCTGCCTTTCTTGTATTCCGTATTATTCACTTTCGTCACATTGGCAGTTTATTTCATTTCTGCCCTGCATTATACTGTTGGCCAGATCAGATGTAAAATGTATTGTTGATATATGTATCATGTCAAATTGACATATACGGAGGAGAGCACATGGGAGTTAATTATGAGTATTACCGGATATTTTACTATGTGGCAAAATACCGGAGCCTGACTAAAGCGGCCAACATCTTATGCAGTAATCAGCCGAATATTACCCGGTGTATGAACAAGCTGGAACAGGAGTTGGGCTGTCGTTTGCTACTCCGATCCAGTCAGGGAGTTTCCTTGACACCGGAGGGAAAAAGTCTTTTTGAGCATGTTGCTGTGGCCTGCGACCACTTCCGAGCTGCGGAGGAAGAATTATCCGGCAGCCGGAACCTGGAGACAGGAAGTATTTCCATCGGTGCCAGTGAAACAGCCCACCATGTAATCCTTCTAAATAAATTAAAAGCGTTCCATGCCCTTTATCCTAATATCCGTTTGCGCATCTCCAATCATTCCACGCCGCAAGCACTGGCCGCCCTAAAAAGCGGTTCGGTGGATTTTGCAGTGGTAACGACGCCTTCCGGAGCCAGTAAGCCCCTGCGTGAAGTTTCTTTGAACCCGTTTCAGGAAATTCTCATAGGCGGTCCTGGATTTGTAAACCTGGTCGAAAGGCGTCTTTTTTTTAAAGATTTGTTGGAGTATCCACTGATCTGCCTTGGACGCGAGACGATGACATACCACTTCTATGAACAGCTCTTTCTGAAAAAGGGCCTTCCTTTTCAGGTAGACACGGAGGCAGCGACGGCAGACCAGATTCTGCCGCTGGTCAAAAATGATTTGGGACTTGGCTTTTTGCCGGAATTCTTTGCGAAAAACGCATTGGAGCGTGGAGAAGTTTATCAGATTCCGCTTTTGGATCAGATTCCGCAGAGGCAGGTATGTTTGGTGAAAGACACATCCCGGACGCTGAGCATTGCGGCACGGGAATTTGAAAAACTGCTCTGCCAGTGACAACGGTTCTGACGAAATAAAATATACGGAGTGGTAAATCGATCCTGAAAGAACTAATTTTTTGAAGGAAGTGAATGGGATCGTGCTAGTGTATCAAGAAAGCATGATGAATCAAGTCGGGAAAAATAGTTCGGTTCGATAAAGGGGGAAAGATAATGAAACAGACAAAGCAGATGTCAGAATCCATCCGCTTGGGAATGCTGCTGGCTGTTTCCGGCGGCTTTATGGATGTATATTCGTATATTGTGCGGGATCACGTGTTTGCAAATGCTCAGACAGGAAATATGTTATTATTCGGCGTTAACCTGTCAGAGGGAAATTTCACGATGGCAATACACTATTTTTTCCCAGTCTTCGCGTTTGCGCTTGGCATTGCGTTGGCAGAACTGGTACATGCGGGGAAACACCAATTCCTGCACTGGCGGCAGAATGCCGTGCTGATCGAGGCGGCCATTCTCATGGTAGTTGCATTTTTTCCTCTGTCTATGAATTTACTTGCAAATTCCCTGACCTCCTTCGCTTGCGGCATCCAAGTGGAGAGCTTTCGAAAAATTCGTGGAAATGGCATTGCAACGACGATGTGCATTGGGAATATGCGGAGCGGAACACAAAATCTCTGCCACTATTTACAGAGCAAAAAAACAGAGTATCTGCGGGATGCCCTGCTGTATTACGGAATCATTGCATGCTTTGTTATCGGAGCGGTGATTGGTAATTTTGCGATCCGCTTTCTGTATGAAAAAGCGATCTTATGCTGCTCCGGACTATTAGTCATTGGAACGCTTGAAAATAGACTTTGGAGGATCGCATGACGTGGAAACCGAAAATTGACTTTTCCGATTTTGAGAGGTATCGGCGTGGAAATCCCTTTATGGATCAAAACCACATTGAGATTGCCTTTGTTGAGCCGGAACGCAGCCAAGTCCGTATGACCGTTACACCTTCTGGGCGGAATCTCCACGGCGCGGTTCATGGCGGTCTGCTCTATACTATGGTTGACTGCGTAGCCGGCATCACTGCGAGAGCAGATGGGCGCGACTATGTAACACAAAGCGCGCACATCAACTTCCTGCAAAATGTGGCCCAGGGGACTCTGTCCGCAACAGGAGAGGTAATCCGGCGAGGTAATAGGATTGCAGTAGTTCATATAGCTGTCCTTGCCAAGAATCCCAGTATTCTGTCAGCAGAGACACGGCCAACGGAATCATCGTCTTCTTATGGTGCCTTGGAATTAGAGGAATTAACTCATGCAGTACCAATGTCTGAACAGGCCAAGGCCACAGGCAAACCCGGCTCGGATGCAATTCATAAAACAATGGCGGCATTTCGCAAAAGGTGATTTTGAATGCATCTGCAAAAATAGAGGCTGCATATCAGGAGAAAATACTTCTGATATGCAGCCTCTATTTTTAAGGGAGCCCATTATTATTTTGCTTTAGGTAATCTCATGCTCGCCTCAGCGTACTTTAATCAAAGCTATACCGGACAATATCTCCCGCGTATCCAGCTTCCTCAAGATACGGTTTCCATGCCTTAGTCAATTCATCAAAATTTGTCCACCATTTGCTATCAACCTCAATGATTCCCAGCACGACGTTCAAAGAATCTCCGTTTCCGCTAAGAATCTGCTCTTTGAGATCAGCATTGGTAAGTGGCAGGCCTGTATTCTCATCATACATTGTAATGATGCACGGCGCAGTTGCAATACAGTCAAAGGTTCCAAACTCGTTAAGAACGCTGACTGCCATAGTTTCGTTGTTGAATTGAACATAGAAGTAATTACCAGCTTCGCCCTCAACGCCAAGGTAATAATATCCTTTATCCCGAGCGCCGCCCGCAGCAGCTTCCTGATGGAAGTGCTGAACCGGACTGGCTTTTGCTGTCAGACAAACACAGCGGACAGGATAATTCATTTCGTTGAGCCTTTGGAATAGTGTTTTTTCCTGCCGTTCCTCGATGCTCAGCTTTTGAAATGCCTCAATACACTGGCCGATCTGCATACATTGGGAGAGTGTCTTTGTTGGAACATTATTGTTGATCTCTTTCTGAGAGAAATAGAAGCCGGTGAATCCGCCGTTGGACTTTAAATGATCAAGAATAGCGACTGCAACGCTCTCAACGCCTGCGGCATTATATGGATCGGCCATGTTGATATCATAGCTATTGCCCTCACTGTCAGTTAAGGCAAACGGAGCGGTAGGCAGACCGTTGATATTGCTCAGAGCGGTTTCCAGGCCAGGAACCGCCCGGCCACACAAATCGGCGTCCACAACTTTCAAGTCATACTTCATGGCGCACAACAGCGGAATAAGGGTATTTGCACCGCCCAGCTCCAAAGCAAGAGCATATTCTGGTTGTTTTCCATAGCGTTGAGCGAGTGCCAAGGTTTCCTGATACGACATGAGTGCAACCTTCGACAGCTCTGATACAGGAGCATGTGCGGAAGGCGATCCCATAATACCCACACCGAAAGTAGACTCTTTTTCACCCATGCTCTTGACATCGTATAGTGCGACTTTAATTTCGACATCTGGATTCTGTTCTTTGAATGATTTAAGGATATTGGTTCCCAATATATAGGAGCCTCCGCCGCCTGCGGCAAGGAGCGCTGCGCCTTTTAAAATTTGGTCTATTTCCTCCTCATGAAGAATCGAAACTAGGGAATCATCTCCTTGATTAGCAACCTCATCATCCTGACTGCTATCAGATATATCCATTCCAGTATTAAGAATATCACTGTGAGTGGGAGGTTGGAGTGTGCTGGCGGCGTAGCTCGAAGCACTGCAAACTGTGAAAAGCGACAGGGCTGTCAGGCTAGCAAGCAAAGCGGCAATCATTCTTTTCATCATTTTGTTCTCCTTGTGTCAGGCGACAGTGCCGCCTTTCTTTTTGTCGTTCGCGGTTATTCATTTTTTAGGAGGATCCATATAGGTCTGGCGGCTCTGGTACAGTCCCATCCTGGCGTAAAGCTCCAGCAGTGTCATGGCGCACTGGGCGGCCTCCAGAACGGGGACATCATAGCCGTCCCCACGGAGCCGGGCCGTCATCTCGTCCGTGACACCGATAATACCCGTACAGCCCATGACCAGGACGCTGACGCCGTCCTCCTCAATGGCCTTTTTGCATTCCAAATAGAGGTTCTTCATCAACTTCTCCCGATCCTGCAGCTCCAGCACCGGCATATCCAGTGTGCGGACGCTGGTGACACGGCGCTCCAGTCCCGCCCGGGCGATATTGCCGCGGATCATGGGCACCACGTTTTTCAGCACCGTCACGATGCCCACGGTGTCACCAAGTCCCAGGGCCAGATAGAGGGCAGGTTCAAACCCGCCGAACACAGGGACGGTCAGCTTCTCACGGGTGGCCCGGACGCCGGGATCACCAAAGCAGTTTACAAACACGCCGTCGATACCGCCTGCCTCCGTTTCGGCAATCGCCAGGGTCGCCACCTGCGGCGCGGAGAACGCTTCGTCGTACTCACATTCGATGGTGACAGGCCCCTCCGCGATTTGGACGTGCTTTACTTCCGTGGTGTCCATCAGGTACCGGCTCATATCCGCCTTTGTCTCCGGGGTCAAAATACCGGTCGCCGTGACGGGAAGCAGATCCAGCAGGGTGAGTTTTTTATCGTTCATATGTCGTTCCCCTTTA
>Ga0129308_1000846_pt1 | contig 39230 bp, 40 predicted proteins | sample L827metagenome_FD_94440 | JGI IMG/M metagenome (GOLD analysis project Ga0129308, IMG submission 94440) | Ring-tailed lemur group fecal microbial communities from Wisconsin, USA - L827 metagenome | ecosystem: Host-associated > Mammals > Digestive system > Large intestine > Fecal | place: USA... | reverse complement strand
GGAGGCGGCAATGAAACTGACTGGTTTGCGATGGGCCATGCAGATAACATCATGGATAATTTAGGTGCAGATGTTATTGTCGTAACGATGGATAACAGCAGTTATGGCTGGGATTTTGAAAAAATTGAAGATAATGTAATCAATTATATCATTCCATATATGGAGGCAAATTACCATGTATCTCATGAAGTGAAAGACAGAGCGTTCTGTGGTTTGTCAATGGGTTCAATGACAACCTTGCATATGTTCTTTGATCATCCGGAAATGTTTGGTTATTTTGGGGCATTCTCCGGGACTGATATGAGTGCTGTAACGAATGATCCAAAGATTGATGCTGCAGTTTTATATGTAACAGTCGGCACATGCGACATAGCCAGTGAAAATGTTGCGGCAAATGGCGAAGGCCAACAGATTAAATATGAGGATTTAATCAGGTGGGAAGCAGAAAATGATTTATTGAACTTTGTCGATGGCGGCTATATTGCAGGCGCTCATGACTGGTTTGTGTGGTCCAGTTCATTTAAAAACTTTGTAGATGAGATCTGCTGGTCAAAAACATTCAAAGAAGCAGGGGCTTCTGTTTTCGCGGATGAGCATTCACCATCAGGTTATACAGTTGATTTTACATATGATGCAGGCAGTGATACAAAAAATATTAGCAAAGTAGAAGTTACCGGACCATTTCAGTATATTGATCCGGCAATGGATTTGAAAGATGAACAAAATTCATTTGGCCCAAGAGAGTATGAAAATGGCATGTATGCCTCAAATTGTGCACCTGGTCCATTTTCCTGGGGTTATACTGAGGAAATGATTTATAACAGTCATTTAGGTGTTTATGAAACCTCATTCCCAATTACCAGTGGCTCATTTGCTTACAGTTATGTCATTACTTATAATGATGGAACAAAAATAACGATTGATGATCCGGCTAATCCATCACCAGCTAAATTAAATATGAATAGTAATATCGCAACGGGAGATTTAACACACAGTATTGTTTATGGTCATTATGATGACGTAAAACAATCAGCTTCACCTAATCTGGATTTTGTCTTGCCTGCCGATGTTCAGGGAACATTATCCTATGTCGAATATCAGGGGAATTTAGCGGCAGATCAGGATCTGGGTATCTATTTGCCAGCTGGCTATGATGCAAATCGTGAGGAACCATATAAAGTTATTTATGCAAGTCATGGTGGAGGCGGCAATGAAACTGACTGGTTTGCGATGGGCCATGCAGATAACATCATGGATAATTTAGGTGCAGATGTTATTGTCGTAGCGATGGATAACAGCAGTTATGGGTGGGATTTTGAAAAAATTGAAGATAATGTAATCAATTATATCATTCCCTATATGGAGGCAAATTATCATGTATCTCATGAAGTGAAAGACAGAGCGTTCTGTGGTTTGTCAATGGGTTCAATGACAACCTTGCATATGTTCTTTGATCATCCGGAAATGTTTGGCTATTTTGGGGCATTCTCCGGGACTGATATGAGTGCAGTAACAGAAAACAAGAATCTGAATAGAGCATTACTCTATGCTGCAGTTGGTACATGCGACATTGCCAGTGAAAATGTTGCGGTAAATGGCGAAGGCCAGCAGATTAAATATGAAGATTTAATCAGATGGGAAGCAGAAAATGATTTATTGAACTTTGTCGACGGCGGCTATATTGCAGGTGCTCATGACTGGTTTGTGTGGTCTCAATGTTTTAAGACATTTGCAGAGGACTATTGCTGGACAACGCTGAAAACACCTGAAAAACCAGCAAATCCTGGAAACAATACCGAAAATCCTGATGATACCAAGCCTTCTAAGCCAAATGATTCTTTAATTAGTACAGGCGACAATGCATCATTAGTTCCTTATGCGTTATCAGGAACAGGCGCCGTTGTTATTTTGGCGGCAGCTGTTTATGTCAAAAGGAAAAAGGCATTAGAAGCACAATAAAATCTTTTGTGAATAGTATAGAAGGACTTCAAAGAGACAATTACTTTTTGAAGTCCTTTTTTTGGTTAAATACTGACTTGGGTTTGAAAGAGCTGGCTTTTTTATCCTGTTTTCGTTGTTGCTTTGCGGCGAATTTAGTTCTTTTTTGTCAGAAATGTGTTATAATAATAACAAGTAAAGAAATAAATAATAAAAATATTTTTTATAAATAACTGTTAATAAGCGTTTTGTAAGAAAGCGAGTGATTCTATGAAAAAGATATTATGGTTATTATTTATCTTGGTGTTAGTGATTTGCGGCTGTCAGAAACAGCCAGAAGATCAGGCAGTGATGGACCGTGTGAATGGCATTGTCGCTATCGAATATGAGGATTTGGTGACTAAAATAGCGGAAAATCATGATTTTCTTCTGTATATTGGCCGTGCAGACTGTCGGGATTGTATTGAATTTGAGCCGGAGCTGAAAGCTTTTTTAGAGGAAAATCCGGATCTTGGCATCTATTATCTGGATGTCAAAGCCTTCCGTGATGCCGCCAGAAAAGAGGATGCCTCACAGGCAGAAAAAGACTTTTTCAAAACTATTCAGGAAACATTAAATTATGACTGGACCCCAACGCTTCAGCATCGGCAGGGGGAAAAGCTAATCAGTAACATTACTTATTTAGATGAAGCATATTATGCACTGGAGACAGAAGATGAGCAGCAGGCCGCAAAGAGAAAATCGCTGGAAGATATCTGGCAGTGGCTAAGAGATAATGCTTAGGAGGAGGAATGATCAATGAGAAGATGTGATATATGTCATACACCGATACCGCTGGGAGAGGATTGCTGCCCTAATTGCGGATATCGTTACCGCACTGAGAGAAAAGCAAGTCAGAGTGATCTGGCCGTGAAAAAGAAAAAATATATGTCTCAGTTTCAGCCGCATCCAAATCCGGCCAGTAAAAAGATCAGTGTTTCCCGGCCAACGGCATCTCAGCGCTCAAAAAAGGCCTATCAAAGTCAGAAAACACCACGAAGCTTAGTGATTGCCATTACCTTTTGCATTGTCATCGCGATGATGATTCCGGGAATTGTTATCTCTGTGATTGGGAATATCAAAAATTTTTTGCCAGATACCGAGGTTGTCGAAAGCGGGTATGAGTATTTTTCATCTGCGGCAGAGCTGAAACTCTCTTATCCTGAACTGGCAAAACCGATTCTGACATTTAAGGAAAAAGCAGAAAACTTCCTGGGGGATGATTCAGATGTTTTCCTTTATGAAAGCTATGATGTTTACAATGGTGATTTAGATTCTGTTTATTTGAGTTACAGCTGGTATGGGGATTTAGATAATTCCATGGATATTAATTACTATTACTATGGTTTTGATTGGAATGAGTCTGTGCATATTACGATACCGGATTTTGACCAAAATGATGATTCCGGCAAAATGATGACGATGATGGCAGAATACATGGGCGCTGACACAGATGAAATCAAACAACTGTGCCTGAATTTATATGAAAAAAATAAAAATGATTTCACCAGTGAGCATGATGTTTATGATTCTGTCGAGTATGGTGACGATTGTATTTTATCGATTTCACTGACTTCTAATGTCATTGACGATCATCACAGTTATCTGTCTTTTGAATTAGTCAGAACATTTGAAGTGTAAATTGAAAAGGAGAACCGTTGTTTGCGGCATCTCCTTTTTAAATGATTTTCAATTGTTTTAAGGCATGATAAATGCCGTCTTCTTCAACGCTTTTAGTGACCAGATCAGCGGCTGCCAGAGCTTTTTGAGAGGCGTCTTTCATAGCGATGCCAATTCCGCATTTATCCAGCATATCAGCGTCGTTGTCACCGTCCCCAAAACAGATCACTTCATCTAAAGTGATGTGCTCGTCTTTAAGCACCTTGGCGATGCCCTCTGTTTTACTGCCTGAATCAGAAATCAGGTCGTATGCAGCGTCGTGCCACTGGGTGATGGCTGTATGTTTTAAATCCTTTAACAGCCTGATTTTTTCCGGAGAAGTATAAATGCACATTTGATAGATGACAGGCAAATGATCAATGTCAATCGCTTTGATTGGCGGAATGGCTGTATGAATGGATTGTTGCGCAGCAATCACATCGTCATTGATAAAATTCATATACATGTCATGGGCTTCAATCAATAATACCGGAATCTGATATTTTTCAGATATTTCCAGCATTTTCTTTACATCTTCACAAGCCATCGGATGATCATAGACAAGCTTGTCTTTTTTATAGCACAGCTGCCCGTTTAAGGTAACATAAAAATCAAATGTCAGATCTTTTAACAGATTTTCTTCTTCAATTTCCAGAGTATGTCTGCCTGTTGCAATGCCGGTTTTGATACCCCGGCAATGCAATGCATCAAGTGCCTGCATGACAGATGCCGGAATATGCAGATCGTGATGGGAAATCAGTGTGCCGTCAATATCAAAAAAAACTGCCCGAATCATGAAATCATCTCCTTGTGTGTTTCATTATGACAGATTTTTGTGTATAATACAAGCAAGAGGTGAATTGAAGATGAAAGTTTGGGGACATCGCGGTGCCAGTGCTTATGCACCTGAAAATACCATGGAAGCATTTAAAATTGCCGCTGAACAAGGGGCAGATGGGATAGAGACCGATGTACATATGACAAAAGACGGCGTGCTGGTTTTAATGCATGATGAAAAATTAGATCGGACAACAGACCATCAGGGCTATATCAAGGATTATACATTTGCAGAGTTACAGAAAGTGAATGCCAATAATCATCGGGAAGGTTTTGATTTTTGCCATATTCCTACCCTGGAGGAGCTTTTAAAACTGGCGAAGGAAGAAAACATGGAATTAAATATTGAAGTAAAGACGGACAGTATTTTATATGAAAATATAGAAAAAAAGATATATGATATGGTTGCCGTTTATGGATTAGAGGACAAGGTTCTTTATTCTTCTTTTAACCATTATTCATTAAAAAAACTCAGGGAAATTGATCCGACGGTTAAAATAGGACTGCTTTATATGGAAGCAATCTATCAGCCATGGCATTATGCTAACTGGATGGAAGCAGATGCCTTGCATCCTTATTATCCATGCTGCGCTTTGGATGATTATATTGCCAATGCGCATCTGCATCAGGTAAAAGTACATCCTTGGACGGTCAACCGCAAAGAGGATATGCTGGCTTTAAAAGCAGCGGGTGTTGATGCGATTATCACTAATGATCCCGCCTTGGCCAAGACAATTTAAAATGCTGCGCTTTTTTGAATAACTTGGGATAAATCGGGCCACACTTCTATTAGTTTTAAAAGGAGTGTGGAACAATGAAAGCGACCGGTATGACACGAAGAATAGATGATTTGGGCAGAATTGTTATCCCCAAAGAAATCCGTCGCCAGCTCAAAATTCAGGAAGGGCAGAGCATTGAAATCTTTTTGAATGAGCAAAAAGATATTGTTTTAAGAAAGTACAGTGAACTGAGCGCTTTGGATAAGCAGACTTATACAATTTTGGAAACGTTATTTGATACTTATTTTATCAGTGTGCTTTTAACAGATCGTCAGGAGATTCGCTATGCAGTTTCTAAGCAGAAAGAGCTTTATGAAGGGAAAGCATTATCCAGTCAGATGACCGAGCTGATTAGTAAACGTAAGATTTCCCGGGGCAGTCATTATGAGATTGTCGAGGATTTCAGAGAGCAGAAGGAAGCGTTAGTCTATCCGCTGGTCATGGAGGGAGATCTGATCGGTTCTTTGATTTTTATGGCAGAAAAGGTCCCGCTGTCCAGTGTGAATGACGAAATTTTTCGCTATACAGCTTCACTTTTATTAAGAGCAATGGTATAATTCCTCTCATGGAGGGATATTCATGCGTCTGGATAAATATTTAAAAGTTTCAAGAATCATCAAACGCCGTACACTGTCTAAAGAAATGGCGGAAAGTCAGCGGGTTTATGTCAATGGCAAAGCTGTTAAGCCCAGTTATCAGGTGCAGCTGGGGGATGAGATTACGGTTGTCTTTGGCCGCCGGGAAATTGTTGTGAAAGTACTGCAGCTGAAGGAACATGTCTTAAAGGATGACAGTCATTTGATGTATGAGCTGATTGAAGACAGAAAAATTGAGGAATAGTTAAAAACCTGCCTGCATATGCTTTAATGTAAGGAGGTTTTTTTATGGACAATACCAATACATTACGATTTGAACATACGCCGTTTCACAATGTCAGTATTAAAGACCGAAAATCGGTAGAGCTTTCCGGCGTTAAAAATATTGAAAGCTTTGATCCGACAGAATTTCTGATTGAAACATCTTTAGGCTTTTTAAATGTGACAGGCACCGATCTTTCTTTGGTCAGGTTTGATCAGGATCAGTCTGAAGTGGCAATTAAAGGCAATATTATTTCCCTGGCTTATGTAGCCAATAAAAAGTCTCCGGTGGCAAATAAAGAAAAATTTTTTGGCAAGCTGTTAAAGTAAGTGAGTCTTGAACTTCAATTTCAGTCAGTTGCTGCGTCTTTTCTCTATGGGCTGATGCTGGGATTTGGATACGGCCTGTTCAATCGTGTTTTCTTTAGTGTCAGAATTGGTCTGATCCGCATGACTGCGGAGATCATTCACGATTGTTTATGGCTGGCTGGATATTTTTTTCTGATCGTGGCTTTGAATAAAGGCCACTTTAATTTATATCTTTATTTTGCTTTGCTTTTGGGAGTTGCTTTTTATATTTATGGATTTTCCAGTGGATATTTAGCTGGTCTGGAGTACCTGATGCGTTTTTTTCGGTGGTTTTTTTATCCAATTCGCTTCATTTTCTCAAAAATACGTGCTATACTAAGACACGTAAGGAGGGTGAGCGTTCATGGCAGGAAAAAAGAAAACCAGACTGAATAAAAGAAGAGTTATTGGCTGTGTTTTGGTTTTTGCTTCATGTTTGATGCTGATTTCCCTGGCAGGCCGATTTTACAGCTTGTATCAGCGTTCTGTAGAATTAACAGCAGCCAGAGAAGAGCTTGCCAGCCTTCAGGAAGAATGTGACCGCATCCAGCAGGATATTGACTTATTGGATGATGAAAATTATCTGACACGCTATGCCAGAGAGAATTGGGTGTTTACGAAAGAAGGAGAAGTCGTGATTCCTTTGCCAGAGGATGGGACATCTTCCAAAACAGATGAATAAAGAAAGCGGACTTGTTCGCTTCTTTTTATTTACAGGGGGAATTTGTATGTTAATTAGAGATAAGGTATTGATTCAGCCGGCTGATGAGTTAAGAGATATTATTATCAGTCTGCCGGATAATTATGATACTTGTGATAAGGTATATCCGGTTTTGTATATTAATGATGGGCAAAACGCTTTTATTGATGAAGAAGCTTACAGTGAAAAAAGCTGGGGCTTTGAGACGTATGTCAAAGAGCATCATATGGATGTCATCATGGTTGCGATTTTCTGCGGTGAAGCGCCTTTTCAGCGTGAGGATGAATACGGACCATGGCCTATTGATGAGGATTTAAGTTTTCATGAGACTAAAATCCCCGGCTATATCATCGGTGGTTTAGGGGATGATTATGTCCGCTGGATTATTGAGGAATTAAAGCCAATGATTGATGAAAATTACCGGACGGATCCAGATGATACTGCCATCTGCGGCAGTTCTATGGGCGGGGTGATTGCCGCTTATGCAAGCCTGGCTTATCCCGAGGTTTTTCATAAGTGTGCAGCGCTTTCCACCGCTTTCTGGTTTTATGAAAATGAGTTTGCCGAGCTGATTGAAATGCAGGATTTAAGTGAAATTGAGTGCTTCTATTTTGATATTGGCAGTGATGAGGGATGCGGTGATGATGAGGCCAATCAATGGTATCGTGATGCCAATGCCAGCATTCTTTTACAATTGCAGGGAAAAATTGAACCGCTCCATTTTCGCTATATCGGCGGGGCCAGCCATAATGAATGGGCCTGGGCTAACCGCATCGGTAATTTTATGACATTGTTCTATGAGGAAAATGACGATGAGATTTAATACGGCAGATGATGCGGCCAACTGGCTGATGTCATTAAAAAGTAAGACAGATTTGCCTCATTTTAAAGCCATACTTGACGAAATGGCCATTCCTTATGCAAAACTGCCCTGTATTCATGTGACAGGCACCAATGGCAAAGGGAGTACGATTAATTATCTGCGGCACATGCTGGAGGCAGCCGGCTACACAGTGGGGACTTTTACCTCACCCTATATTATCTGTCATCAGGATCGTTTCTGCATTAATGGCAAAATGATCAGCGATGAAGATTTTACAGCGTTAGTCAATCGTTACAGTCAGGACATAGAAAAGTATCATTTGTCCATGTTTGAAAGTGATGTTCTTTTAATGCTGGTGTATTTTCTTGAGAAGAAGGTAGATCTTGCCATGATCGAAGTGGGTATTGGCGGCAGGAATGATAAAACCAATGTGGTTCATCCCATGGCCAGTGTCATTACGAATATCGGTAACGATCACTTAAGACAGATTGGACCCACACTGGCTGATGTCGCGTATCAAAAAGCAGGGATTATTAAAGATCACATGCCCGTATACATAGGAGAGATGCCCGCAGATTTGCAGGCGGTCATCGCCAAAGAAGCAGCGCTTCACCATAGTGAGTTACATGTTTGCCATCCGCCTGAGGCAGATGCGTCATTATGTTTTGATTATTTGGGAATGAACCATCTGCAGCTTGCCAGTGTTGGCGCGTATCAGGTAAAGAATGCCTGCCTGGCTATCCAGATTATCAGGGATTTATTTCCTGCAGTGAGCGAAGAAGCCATCCGAACGGGGCTTCAGACGGCGGTCTGGCCGGGGCGTTTTGAACATTTCACCGTTGACGGCAAAGATGTTTATCTTGATGGGGCGCATAATACGGATGCCTTTGAGGCTTTGTTTGATGCGGTCGCCAAAGTGAAAAATCATCGCCAGGTGACGATGATCTATGCGGCTTTGAAGGATAAAGACTATGAAAAGATGGCGGTCTCCATTCTTGACAAGGGGTATGTGTTAAGGGTCTGCCAGTTTGAAGACAGCCGGGCGCTGACCAAAGATCAGGCGGCAACAATTCATGCCATGGCTTTTGATGCTTCAATTGAGGCAGCGATTGCGGCGATTAAAAATATAGAAGGCATGATCGTTGTTTGTGGTTCATTACACTTTATTTCCCAGTTTCGGATGAAATTGCTTGAAAAAAATTGCAATTTGTCGTAATTATGCTAAGATACTCTTATCAGAGTAGATAGATTGCGTGAAGTGCCCTGACATGGGATGTCGGTCAGGGACGAAGACCAAGTCGCGGTGATCTATTGCATCCGCTGATTAGCGGCCTCTGGGAAAGAGAGGTTATACAATTGAATAAGAAGAAGACATTTGACACAAAGACAATCGTGTTTGGCGCCTTTTTAGTCACGATTGCATTTCTTTTGGGCGGGGGTTTTGCCCGCGTCACCGGGATTCCAACCAGCATTAAATTAAATTTTGGCGGCGCCAGTCAAAGTATTGGCTTTACTGCGGTACCGCTGATTATCGGCAGTATTATGTTAGGGCCATGGGCAGGTGCAGCTGTTGCGGCAATTTATGACACCCTTAGCTATTTATTAATTACAGGCGGTGCCTGGAATCCGATTTTCACGCTTTCGGAAGTGATGATTGGGCTGCTTCCGGGACTGGTTTATCGCTGGTTTAAAAAGCATCCTGTCAAGCATTCGCTGCTGGTACCGATGAGCTTAGGCTTAGGGCTTTATACATTGGGAGTTATTCTGCTTTCATCAAAAATGGGGCAGGGGGAAACCAAAGCCCAGCAAAGCGTCCAAATGATTTCTCTTGAAGGTGGCTTTCATATCGTCAATAATATTTTGTTGCTGGCATTTATTGCTTTTGGCATTTTGTCCATTGCCTTGTTATGGTATTTTGGTCAAAAGAAAAAAGGTGAAGGGCTATTTTCCTATGATAAGCTGTATCTGGTCACCTTTTTAGGGATCTGCAGCCGTTCCTTAATCAGCGGCTGGGGGTTGTGGCTGTACATGGGCAAAAATGTGCCATTGATTTTTTATTGGCTGCCGCGTTTTGTAACACCGATGTTTTTAGTCCCTATCACAGCTTTTGTGATTTCCAGTCTGGGCTATGTATTAAAAAAATATATGAAATAAATTATGCGCCGGTATCTGCAGATATCGGCCTTTTTATAAAGGAGGAAAAACGATGATAAGTCTTGTCCAGCCTACTTTAGAGGAACTTTCTTTTCGGGCTGAGCTTTTAAAGGATCAGGCGACCATGGCCTATAATAAGCAGTGGGGAGGCACCATTGATTTTGACAGAAGCAGATGGCAGGCCTGGTATGAAAAATGGATTGGCAAAGAGGATCCGCATTACTTTTATCGCTATGTCTACGATGATCAGCTAAATGCTTATGTAGGCGAGGTGGCTTTTCATTATGATGCAAAGACGGACCGATATTTACTCGATGTCATTATCCATGCCGCCTATCGGCACAGAGGCTATGGCGGCCAGGCTTTGGAACTTTTATGTGATGCGGCATTAAGCAGAGACATCCAGGTGGTTTATGACGATATTGCGGCCGGTAATCCTTCGTTCATGATGTTTTTAAAGCACGGTTTTACTATTGAAAAGCAAACTTCAGAGATTGTAACCGTCTCAAAAATTTTGTATCTGCTTTAGTACCAATGGCAATTCGCACCATGATAAATAGATGAAAAAAAGTGAAACCGTCTCATTGCCTGGATGATGAATTTAGCTTATCATATAGGTGGAGGTGGCAATATGGCTAATGAAGATAAAAAAGATTTTAATGCAATGTTAAAAAGGGATAATGGCATGCCTAAGATGCAAATCGTGACAGATCAGGCAACGATTGAAAAATACGGCGGAGAAAGAATGTATTTTGCTTCACCCATCATGTATGATGAAGTGATGCGTCAGATTCCCCTGGGCCAGGTGCTGACAGTGGGCGCAATCCGGGATTATTTTGCGAAGAAGCATCATGCCGATTTTACAGATCCAATCACTGCTGGCATATTTGTTTCCATTGCCGCTTGGGCAAGTCATCAGCGGGAAACAGATAAAATTGCTTATTGGCGTGTTTTAAAGGCCAATGGTGAATTGAATGCCAAATATCCCGGCGGCGCTGCGGCGCAAAAGGCAAAACTGGAAAAAGAAGGTCATACGATTATTCAAAAAGGACGTAAGAATATCCGCTTTTATGTTAAGGATTATCAGAATGTGATGTATGAGCTAAAAGAGGATGAGTAAATGCGCAGCGAACAGGAAATGTATGATTTGATTTTGCATTATGCCAATACGCATGAAGATATTCGGGCAGTCATATTGAATGGCTCACGGGCAAATCCTAAGCGCATTGTCGATCCGTTCAATGATTTTGATATTGTTTATCTGGTTCATGATCTTTCGGTCTATAAAAATAAAGCCATTCATCACGATTTTGGGGAATTGTTAATCTATCAGCGTACTGATATAAGTGAATTGTTTGCTGAAAATTATCCGGATTTTGTCTGTTATCTGATGCAGTTTAAGGATGGCAATCGCATCGATCTGACAATTGCTGATATCAGTCATTTTCATCGCTATTGTTATGAAGATCGCTTATCCGTTGTTTTACTGGATAAGGATGGTGTGATAGGCAGGCTCCTTCAGCCTGATGAACGTTCTCATTACATTCAAAAACCATCAGAAAGGATGTTTCAGGAGTGCCGGACAGAATTTTTTTGGACAGCGCCCTATGTCGCCAAAGGCCTGTGGCGAAATCAATTGTTATATGCTCAGGAACATATGGAAAAATGTATTCGTAAAATGCTTTTGCAGATGCTTTTCTGGTATTGCGGCACTTTAAGCGGTTTTGATCAGTCCCTGGGCAAGTGCGGCGACCGGATGGCAGCGCTTCTTCCAAAGCGTATCTGGGAAACATATCTGCGTACTTATGCTTTATGTCATAAAGAGGATATCTGGCAAGCTTTAGAAACAGCCTGCGCTTTGTTTACCGAAATTTCTAAAGACACGGCTTGTGCTTTAAATTTTTCCATCGATGATGGTTATGACACGGATATTCCTGCCTATTTAAACTATGTCAAAACATTGCCATGTGATGCCAAAACATTGGATTTAAGTGAGGTTTTTGACAAATAACTTGATTCCTGGTTAGAAAAGTGCTTATAATAAAAATACAAAAGCGCTGAAGTGGACTAAGTGTTGGAAAATTTTGAAGAGAGGTTCTGGCTGGTGCAAAGAACTAAATGGCAAAACACATCTCACCATGGAGCTGATTTACTCCGGTGACACCCGTTATCGTGTAAGGGTATGAACATGAAAATCATGCGTACTCAATGAGATTGTTTTTGTGAAAAGACAATAAAAAAGGTGGTACCACGTGCTTTGACAGCCCGTCCTTTGTGAAGGATGGGTTTTTATTTAAGGAAAGGGGAGAGAAAATGTATCCAGAAAGCATAGAAACGCAGGATTTGATCCTGAAAAAAGCGGAAATGTCGGATCTTGATGCTATTTACAAAAACTTTTGGTCACAGCAGGAAAGTGCCAGATATATGCTGTGGGAGCCAATGAATAAGGAGGAGGCAGAAGTGCGGCTGAAGCGGGTGATTGAATTTCAAAAGGACAGAATGGCTTATTTTGTCTATGAAAAGCACTGCGGCGAGGCAATCGGTACAGCTGGCATGAAAATGATTGCGGAGGGTGTTTATCAGGACAGCGGCATTGGAATTGGTCCGGATTTTGTCAGAAAAGGGTATGGGCGGCAGATCTTAACCGCTTTGAGCGATTACTGTTTTCAGAAATTAAAAGCACAGAAAATTATCTGTTCCTGCATGTCCGAAAATGAACCGTCAAGACGCTTGCAGCTGGCTTGCGGGTTCCATTATGTCAAAACCGAAACCGAGGTTTTAAAAGACCGCAGCATCAGTGTTGATTATTTTGAAAAGCATATATAAAAAGCACGAGCGATTCGTGCTTTTTTAGCCTTCCAAGAAGGATAAGCATCAAAAAATCCCAACTGGGTCTTAGCTTCAGTCGGGATCAATTTGCGGCTTAACCAAAGGGGTATTCATAGGCGATTTCTTCATCAAATTCGGCGTAATTGAAGTAAATCATCTGTAAAAGCAAACGTTTGCCAGTCTTTGGATCAGAGATAATCAGATGGTCCCGGCCGGCAGCTTCAATGACGCCTTTATAGACACGATCGCGCCATTCATTAGAATCCGTGTACGTAAAATAGAAAGTACCGACTTTGCCTTTGTTTAAACGCAGAATATTTTCAATATAAGATTGTTCCACAACCCCGGAAAGCGGTCCATATGGGGAACTGTAGGGCGGCATTGGATAGGCCGGCGCAGGCTGTTGGAAAGTACCTTGCGGCTGTTGGATGAACTGCGGCTGTTGAGGAAAAACAGGCTGTGTGGGAGCCTGGGGCTGCGGGCATCCGGGACTTTGCGGAATGAAGGTCTGGCGGTCAAGCGATGCTTTGCTTGTTGTGTAGGGGTTTTGATAGTTATAATCTGGGTGCTGATAATCCATAATAGTATCCTCCTTATAAATTACAGCCTAAGCTGTATTCTGGATTGTAAAAGCAGTGTTGTTTAAATCGTCCGGACAAATTTCCGTACCATTGCGCGGCGCATTCTACGCCCGTGCCGGGATTGCGGTACCAAAGGGCACGGTTTGCTGGCTCGGCACGGTATCCCTGGATATTTCGCAAGGCCAGTTCCCGCTCCTTGCCATTGGCCTGACCGACAAACAATGGTGCGTCAACACCGGCAAAAGCATTTTCCTGATAAATCACTTCCCGGATTGTCCGGGTATTTCTGAAAACATCACAATTGGCGACGACACGGTTAATGACAACGTTGCCCACAAGCAGCATGCCAAAGTTGCCTTCTCCCAGTGCTTCTGCCCGCATGATTCGTCCCAGTAAATCAATGTCCTGGGTGACATATTTACATCTTGATGATATAAAACTCACATCCTTTCACTGTTTTATGTATATGCACTGTTTTTTTGCATATTCATGTTTGTATATTTTTTGTTAAAAATTCAAGAAACCGTTTCAATTGAGTTGGAAGTATGATAAAATAGATTCATAAAAAGCGGTTACAAAAAACGCTCAAGGAGGTAAACTTAAGGTATGAAAAAAGAAATGGTTGCAATGATCCTTGCCGGCGGACGCGGAACTCGTCTGGAGGCCCTGACGGCAAAAGTAGCTAAACCAGCCGTTCATTTTGGCGGCAAGTATCGCATTATTGATTTCCCACTTTCAAACTGCACAAACTCCAATATTGATATCGTTGGTGTCTTAACACAGTACGAATCAGTATTGCTTGGGACATATGTTGGTGCAGGCACAAAATGGGGACTAGACGGAAGCAGTTCTTTAGCAGCAATCCTGCCTGCACGCGAAAGAGGCGAGGTTGGTGCTACATGGTATGCTGGTACAGCTGATGCAATTTATCAGAATATCAACTTCCTGGATTCTTATGATCCTGATTATGTATTGATTCTTTCTGGTGACCACATCTATAAGATGGATTATGACAAGATGCTGGAAGCACACAAAGAAAGAAAAGCTGACTTAACAGTTGCTGTATTGAATGTTTCTTTAGAAGAAGCAAGTCGTTTTGGTATCATGAACGCTTATGAAGATGGTACGATTTACGAATTTGAAGAAAAACCAGCTAAACCTAAATCAACACTGGCTTCAATGGGTATTTACATTTTCTCTTATAAAGCATTGCGCAGCTATCTGATTGATGATGCGAAAGATGAAAACAGCAAACATGACTTTGGTATGAATATCATTCCAGCAATGTTAAATGATGGCAAACGCTTATATGCTTATGAATTTGCCGGATACTGGAAAGACGTAGGAACTGTAGACAGCTTATGGCAGGCAAATATGGACCTGTTAGATGATCAGAACGAACTTGATCTGTATAATCTGAAAAAAGACTGGAAGATTTACACAGAAGATACATTCTCTCATCCACAGATCATCGGTGAAGATGCAAGTATCACGAATTCTATGTTAACTCAGGGATGCGTTATTAACGGGGAAATCGAAGGATCTGTATTATTTGATAATGTCTTTGTTGGAAAAGGCGCAAAAGTTGTTGACTCTGTCTTAATGCCTGGTGTTCTTGTTGAAGAGGGCGCTGAAGTATATAAAGCAATCGTTGATGAAAACTGCGTCATTCGCTCTGGAACAGAAATCAACAAAGAAGCTAATAAAGTGATGCTGATTAGCGACAATAATAGATAAGGAGTGTTCTAACATGGCAAAAACAATTGGACTTGTAAACTTACATTCTGAAGTATCCTTCAAAGGATTAACAGAAAGAAGACCAGTAGCTTCAGTGAGCTATTTAGGTCGCTATGGCATTATTGACGTTGTTTTGTCAAATATGTCAAACTCTAATCTGGATGCTGTTGGTATCCTGATTCAGAACAACCCAAGATCTTTATTTAAACATCTGGGAACTGGTAATGAATGGAATTTTAACCTGAAAAAAGGCGGTATTTCAGTACTGTATAATGAAAAATATGCAAATAACCTGAAATATAACCATGACATCAACAACCTTGTTGAAAATATTGCATTTATTAAAGATAATGCCCCTGACTATGTTGTCATTGCTCCTGCACATATCATTACAACCATGAATTATAATGATATTGTAGACCAGCATGTAGCCAGCGGTGCTGAAATTACAGTTGTTTACCAGCATATCAATAACGCTGATGAAGCATTTATCGGCAGTGATTATCTGAAACTGGAAGGCAATAAAGTTGAAGAAATCAAAGTCAATAAAGGCAACAACAAAGAAAGAGACATTTCTCTGGAAACTTATGTCATCAACACATCTGTTCTGCTTGAGTTGATTGATTATGCAACACATTTAAGCTCATTCTACAATTTAAGAGATACTTTGGCTTATCTTGCAGATGAAAGAACAATCAATGCTGTTGAATATAAAGGCTATGTCCGCTGCTTAGATTCTATGGAACATTATTTAGAATACTCATTAGAGTTATTAGACCTGAATGTTTCTACACAGGTATTTAAGAGCAACTGGCCAATCTATACAAGAACGAATGATACACCACCTACAAAGTATAAAAAACATGCACGTGTGAAAAAATCTTTCGTTGCAAATGGTGCTATCATTGATGGTAAAGTAGAAAACAGTATCATTGGCCGTGAAGTTGTCATCGGCAAAGGCGCTGTTGTTAAGAATTGTATCATCTTCTCTAATTCTACAATCGCTGAAGGTGCTTATTTAGAAAATGTTATTGTTGACAAGAAAGTCAGCGTAGAAAAAGTGACTGAATTAACTGGAACAAAAACAAATCCACTTTATATTAAAGAAGGAGACATCGTTTAATGAAAGTCTTATTTGTCGGCAGTGAAGCGACACCTTATATTAAATCCGGAGGACTTGCAGACGTACTTGGATCACTTCCTAAATCATTGGTTGAACAGGGTGTAGAATGCAGCGTTGTTTTACCAAAATACCGCGATATGAAATTTGCGGAAACTTTGGAATTTGTCACAAGCTACTATATCTGGGTATCCTGGCGCCGTGAATACTGCGGAATTTTCAAAACCGTTTTAGATGGAGTCACTTTCTACTTTATTGATAACGAACATTATTTTGGCCGTCCTGGCTTATACAGCTATGATGATGATAATGAACGTTTTGCTTACTTTGATTTTGCTGTTTTGGAAATGATGAGCCATTTAAATATCAAACCAGATATTTTAAGCTTACATGACTGGCAGGCTGCGATGATCGCACCTTTATATAAAGAAAGATATGGTTACTATGAATTCTATCGTAATATCAAAATTACTTTCACAATTCATAACATCGCTTTCCAGGGTAAAGCTGATCCTCGTTTAATCAACGATTTATATGGTTTAGGTGATCATTTATATTACAATGGCAACCTGCGCCATGATAATTGCTTCAATATGATGAAATCAGCTATTCTTTACAGTGATTTAGTGACAACAGTATCACCTACTTATGCTCATGAAATCCTGACTGAAGAATATGGTGATGGCTTACAGTCTATTCTGAACATGAAGAGAGACCGCCTGATTGGTATTCTGAATGGTATTGATTATACCGTTAATGATCCTGAAACAGATCCAAACATTCTTTACCATTACAATGTAGAGAACTGGCGTGAAGAAAAAGTTAAAAACAAACTTGCTTTACAGCGTGAAGTTGGACTTCCTGAAGATCCTGACGTACCACTGGTTGGTATTGTTACACGTCTGACATCTCAGAAAGGATTGGACTTGATTCTTGATAAGATGGAAGAAATGCTCAGCCGCAATATGCAGATTGTCTTATTGGGTGCTGGGGATCGTAAATATGAAGATGCATTGAGCTATTGGGGCAATGCTCATCCTGATAAATTCTCCTGCAATTTGAAATATGACTTTGGTCTTTCATGCAGAATTTATGCAGGCTGTGATCTGTTCTTAATGCCTTCATTATTTGAACCATGCGGATTATCTCAGATGATGTCTTTGCGCTATGGTACAATCCCTATTGTCCGTGAAACTGGCGGATTAAAAGACAGTGTCGCACCTTATAATGAATATGACAGAACCGGTACTGGTTTCAGCTTTGCTCATTACAGCTCAGAAGAAATGATGAGCGTGATTGACTATGCGTTATATATCTATTCAAATAAGGATCACTGGGAACATCTTGTATTCTCTGCAATGTTAGCTAAGCTGGATTGGGAGAACAGCGGTAAACAATATATCGAAGCTTTTGAGTCTTTATTGAATGAATAAGCCGGGAGTAATCCTGGCTTTTTTCTATTGCCGGCTAATTCTTAAAACCAGCACTGGCAGGACGAAATATGGACATTTTATAAATTTTTGAGTATAATGAAAAAAACTGAACAGAGAGCGAGGGAGAATATGGAAGTTATATTACAAAACCTGACAAAGAAATTTCCTAATCATGATAAGAAGAAAACAGAAGACGTGATTGCTGTCAATGATTTTACATTTGAAATCCCGGATGGCAAACTGATTGGCTTGCTCGGACCTTCAGGATGCGGCAAAAGTACAACTTTAAATTTGATTAGCGGACTTTTGGAGCCGACGAGCGGCAAAATCTTTTTTGGCAAAGAAGATGTGACAGATCTGCCGCCAGAGAACAGAGGCATTGGTCTGGTCTTTCAGAATTACGCACTTTATCCGCATATGACCGTTAGACAGAATATTTTATTCCCACTGCAGAATCTCAAAGGGAAAGATAAATTATCTAAAGCTGAAATGCTGGCAAAAGCGCAGGAAGCGGCAAAATTGGTGCAGATTGATGATTTGATGGATCGTAAACCGGGAGAACTTTCCGGCGGACAGCAGCAGCGTGTGGCCATTGCCCGGGCGCTGGTAAAAATGCCGCGTGTTCTTTTGCTTGATGAACCGCTCTCTAATCTTGATGCGCGGTTGCGGCTGCAGACAAGAGAAGAAATCAGACGGATCCAACGAGAGACGAAGATAACAACTATTTTTGTCACGCATGACCAGGAAGAAGCAATGAGCATTTCTGATATGATTGTGGTGATGAAAAGTGGTGTTGTCCAGCAGATTGGCAAGCCGCAGGATGTCTATGACAGTCCGGAAAATTTGTTTGTCGCTAAATTTTTAGGCAATCCGCCAATTAATGTTTTTGCCGGGCAAATTAAGGATCAATTGCTTTATATAGGCGAAAATGCAGTCATGCGTGTTAATGATGTCGCTGATCAGGAAGTTTATGTCGGTATCAGACCAGAAGGCTTTATCTTAGAGGAAAATGGGCCTTTCGTCTGTGAATTGAGCGGTGTGGAAGTGATGGGACGGGATGTCAGTGTTGTTTGCCGCAGCTCTGCTTCTTTGAATCCAACAGTCAGAGCAATAATCAGTGCGGAAAACAGAGAAAAAGTGAAGGGTGCGCAGGTTCATTTCGCATTAGTCAGCCGGAAAGTGTTTGTTTTTAATAAAGAAACAGAAGCAAGAATCGCCATCGAGGGAACTGCCCTATGATCAAAAAGTTACGTCAGAGCGGCTGGAAAGGCTGGCTCTACCTCCTGCCGGCATTGCTTTTTCTGGGCGTTTTCATGGTTTATCCACTGATTGATGTCTTTGTTTATTCATTTGAGGAAGGCTATAATTCTGCTTCTCAAACGTATCAGGGCATAGGTTTATATAATTATTCTTATGTGCTGCACGACCCTTATTTTTTACAGGCGGTTAAAAATACCTTTATTTTAGTTATTATTACAGTACCATTATCGACACTTATTGCTTTGTTTATTTCTGTAGCGCTAAGTTCCATCAAGGCTTTGCGCAACCTTTTCCAGACGATTTATTTTCTGCCTTATGTAACCAATACGCTGGCTGTAGGTCTGGTTTTCATGATTTTATTTAAGAAAACCGCCTATTCGGATGGCCTGATTAATTTGCTGATCAACTGGTTTGGGGGCAGTTCTGTCGATTTTATTGATGGACCTTATTGGGCCAAGATGTTTGTACTTTGCTTTTATACGATCTGGGTTGTTATGCCATTTAAAATTCTGATTCTGACAAGTGCGCTTGCTTCTGTGAATCAATCCTATTATGACGCCGCAAAAGTGGATGGCGCATCAAATTTCAGAATATTTACCCGGATTACTTTGCCGATGATTTCACCAATGATTTTTTATCTGGTAATTACAGGATTTATCGGAGCCTTTAAGGCTTACAGTGATGCGGTTGCCTTGTTTGGCACAGATCTTAATGCAGCCGGGATGAATACGATCGTTGGCTATGTATACGATATGCTGTATGGCAACAGCGGCGGCTACCCATCCTATGCTTCGGCAGCTGCGATTATTCTGTTTGCCATTGTCCTGACAATCACAACTATTAACTTATTAATCAGTAAAAAGAATGTTCATTATTAAGAGGTCAGTTATTATGAAAAAGATGAATGAAAAAAATAGAATGAAAGAACATAACAATGGCCAGAGAAGATGGCTGAAAGTACTGACTTATGTGTTTTTGATCATTTGGGCCGTCATCGTGCTGTTTCCTTTTTACTGGATGCTGCTGACATCGGTAAAAAGTTATGGTGCCTATAATTCAGAATATATTCCTCAGTTTTTTACCTTATCACCGACATTGCAAAATTATGCCGATGCCTTTACAGCCGTTCCTTTGGCAAGATATTTTGCCAATACAGCTATTTTTACGCTGGCTACCACAGCCATCATGCTTGTTGTCATTATTCTGGCTGCGTTTGCTTTTGCCAGACTTGATTTTAAAGGAAAAAATATAACCTTTGTTGCTTTTCTTTCGTTAATGATGATTCCTAATGAACTTGTCATTATTACGAATTTCGTAACCATTAGTAATCTGGATATGCGCAATACATTTTTAGGACTGATTCTGCCTTCGGTTACTTCGGTTTTTTATATTTATTTATTGAAAGAAAACTTCGAACAGATCCCGGACAGTCTCTACTATGCGGCAAAAGTAGACGGCACTTCTGATTTTAAATACCTGACTAAAATTATGCTGCCGTTGTCCCGACCAACGCTGATTACGATTACGATTCTCAAAGTCATTGAATGCTGGAATTCATATGTCTGGCCTCGATTGATTACTGATGATCAGGCTTATTACCTTGTTTCTAATGGCATTCAGGAAATCCGTGAAAATGGCTTTGGACGGGAAAATATTCCTGCCATGATGGCAGCGGTTGTGGTTATTTCCGTGCCCCTGATTGTTTTATTCTTAATTTTCCGTAAGAAAGTCATGGCTGGCGTTTCCAGAGGAGGGACCAAGGGATGAAGAAAAATCTGTTTTCCAAAGTACTGCTATCCTGCCTGCTGGCATCAGGTTTATTGCTGCTAAGCGGCTGCCATGGTTCTAAAGGCATGCATGCGTTTGAAACGCCGGAGACCTTTGATACTTCTAAGAACTATGAAATTACGTTTTGGGCAAAGAATGATACGAATAAAACCCAGACGGCCATTTATGAGCAGGCAATTAAGGATTTTGAAAGCATTTATCCTAATATCAAGGTCAACCTGCGCCTGTATACGGATTATGGGAAAATCTATAATGATGTTATTACAAATATTTCGACAAATACAACACCTAATGTCTGTATCACTTATCCCGATCATATTGCAACCTATTTATCCGGATCAAATCTGGTCGTTCCTTTGGAAGATTTGTTCACAGATGAAAAATATGGGCTGGGCGGAAGTGAGGTTCAATTTGACGGACCTGCGGTTGATGAAATCATTCCTCAGTTTTTAGATGAATGTTCCTTTAATGGACATTACTATGCAGTACCCTATATGCGCTCAACAGAGGCCTGTTATATTAATAAAACATATGTTGAAGCATTAGGCTATACGCTGCCAGAAAAACTGACATGGGATTTTGTCTGGGAAGTTTCCGAAGCTGCAATGAAGCAGGATGATAATGGCAATTATCTTGTGAATGGGCAGAAAGTAATGATTCCTTTCATCTATAAATCTACGGACAACATGATGATTCAGATGCTTAAACAAAAAGCGGCGGGCTATTCCACAGCGGATGGCGAAGTTCAGCTGTTTAATGATACGACGAAAGATCTGCTTTATATGATTTCTGAACACGCCCGGACCGGAGCTTTTTCAACTTTTAAAATTTCCAGCTATCCAGCGAACTTTTTAAATGCCGGTCAGTGTATTTTTGCAATCGATTCGACAGCCGGGGCAACCTGGATGGGCACAAATGCGCCGCTTTGCGATATCAGTGAGGATAAAATTGTAACGTTTGAAACCGTTGTTATGCCGATTCCTCAGTTTAATCCGGAAACACCGCAAATGATTTCGCAGGGGCCATCTATCTGCATTTTTAACAAATCCGACGCGCAGGAAGTGCTTGCTTCCTGGCTGTTTACGCAGTATCTTTTAACGAATGATGTGCAGATTGCTTATTCAGAAACGGAAGGTTATGTGCCAGTAACCAGCAAGGCGCAGCAATCAGCGGCATATCAGGATTACCTGTCCCGTGCCGGTGAAGATAACAGCACCTATTATGAGATAAAAATCAAAGCAGCCCAATTGCTTCTGGAACACGTTGACGACACTTTTGTGACAGCGGTTTTTAATGGCTCAACCTCTTTAAGAGATGCCGCCGGACAGCTGATCGAAAATACTGTTAAATCAGTTAGAAGAGGACAAACCGTTGATGATGCTTATATTGAGAAGCTGTATGGCGATGTGACGTCATTATATCGTTTAGATCAATTGAACAGTCAGACAGGTATTGCCGGCCAGAAGGATTTAGGCGCTTTGCCCAAGACATCAGTGATTTTATTATCCACCCTTGGCATTACCTGGATTCTGATCATTTTGTATGTTCTTTTACAGTATCTGAAAAAGAAAAAGAATGAGAAAAAATCTTATTGATTTCTTGAAAATTTGATGTATTATAATAGTTAATGAGGAAAGATTCTGTTAATCACTATATTGAGAATCTTTAAGAGGAGAAGAAAATGAAAAAATTAAAATTATTACTTTTGACATTGTCACTCATGCTCGTCTGCACAGGATGTGGATCTAAAGGCGGCGAGGATAATGAAGCAGATGTAAAATCTGAAGGTGTGATGACCTATGAAGAATACGCTGCTGCTGCATTGGATTCTGAAGTTGTTGTAGAAACTTATGTTCAGGCTAAACAGTCATGGTGGGATAACAAAGCCACTGTCTATACACAGGATAAAGATGGTGCTTACTTCCTTTATAACATGGCTTGTTCCGAAGAAGACTACGCTAAATTAACTCAGGGTACAAAAATCAAAGTAACAGGTTATAAAGCTGAATGGTCTGGTGAAGTTGAAATCATTGATGCAACTTTTGAAATTGAAGAAGGCAATTATGTTGCGGAGCCTGAAGATGTCACAGCTCTTCTTGCAAGCGAAGATCTGATTAAACATCAGAACAAATTTGTTGCTTTCAAAGGCATGACTGTTGAAGCTGCTGGCAAAGATGATGCCGGTAATGAAGTAGCTTACCTGTACAGCTGGGATGGTTCCGGTCAGGATGGCGATGATTTATACTTCAATGTATCACTTGACGGAAATACTTATACATTTACTGTAGAATCTTATTTATGTGATAACACAACTGATGTTTACAGCGCTGTTAAAAACCTGAAAATCGGCGATAAGATCGATATGGAAGGCTTCCTTTACTGGTACGAAGGCGTTAACCCTCATATCACTTCTGTTACTGCCGCTAAGTAAAAAAATCAGATGGGAAATCCTGAAAATGGATTTCCTTTTTGTCTGTATGGCTGTGCCTGATGGGAAGTCTGTAAAGCTGATTGTTTTTTAGTTGCAAAGAATCCTTGAATCGTATAAAATAAGAATGTGCAAAGGAGGAAGCTTCATGAAACGTTACCTTTTTCTGATTGGCCTTACGTTGATGCTTTGTGCCTGTGGATCACGCCATAATGTTTACAATTTGGAAAAAGAGGGTATTGCTTACAATTATAGTGAGAAAGTATATTTCTATTATCCAAGAGATTGGGAAGTTCAGCCAGATACCTTAAAGCTTTCACTGGACATTACCAGCAACTCAAACAAGGAAAGCTTTTTCTTTGATTCTTTTGAGGTCACGTCCAGTAATTCCGGAGAGGAACTGATGAAGCTTTATATCACTAATTTGGAAAATATGGGAATTGTGATTGAAAAACAGGAAGAAGGACAATTGCAAAATGTTTATCCCTGTTATTTTCTAAGTGGTTATGATTCAAAGGACAATACTTACTTTAGTGAAGTGACAGCCTTTGCGGATGGCCGGCAGTATATCTATTCCTATATTGCCGAAAAAAGAGTATATGAAAAAAATATTGACCACATGAAATTATATTTAGCGTCTTTAGTGATTAATGAAGCACAAAAAGCTGTATAAAAATTTAATTATTAAATTATAAGTGAGAAGAGTAGAATAAAAAGCAGGAGAGAGAAAATCGGGTTGGTGCAACGATGGGTGTGGATTATTTGAAGTGCCCTCACTTGAGTCTTTTAATCAAAGAACGTTTATTCACGTTACGAATCCAAGTGAGGCATCGCCTAAGTAAAATGGAACCGCGCAGCTGCGTCTTTACAGCGATGCCTTTTTATTTTAAAAAGGAGGAAATTGGATATGAAATTATTTAATACAATGACAAACAGCAAAGAAGAATTCAAACCTATCAGAGAGGGAAAAGTCAGTATGTATGTTTGTGGGCCAACGGTTTATAATCATGCGCATATTGGCAATACCCGTCCAATGATTGTCTTTGATGTTTTGCGCCGTCTATTTGAATTCCGCGGTTATGAAGTCAGCTATGCTTCAAACTTTACGGATGTGGATGATAAGATTATTAAAGCCGCTAAGGAAGAAGGCATTAGCGAAAAAGAACTCGCTGAAAAATATATCAAAGCTTATGAGGATATCAGAGACGGTCTGAATCTTGAAAAAGTGACTTATGCGCCTCGGGTTACGGAAACGATGGATAAAATTATTGAATTCATTGATGCGCTTGTGAAAAACGGCAGTGCATATGTTGTCGATGGTGATGTTTATTTCAGAGTCAGCAAGATTAATGATTATGGCTGCCTGTCAGGCATTCGCATTGATGACCTGCTGGCTGGTGCAAGTGAACGCGTGGAGGATACGGACAAGAAAGAATCACCATTAGATTTTGCTTTATGGAAGAAAACTGATGAAGGCATCCAATGGGACAGCCCATGGTCGAAAGGACGTCCGGGCTGGCATACGGAATGTGTTGTCATGATCAATGATCGTTTTGATAATGGTCGAATTGACATTCACGGCGGCGGACATGATTTGAAATTCCCGCATCATGAAAACGAAATTGCCCAGTCAGAAGCATTCCATCAGCACAAAATTGCCAATTACTGGATGCACAACCAGATGATCAATATTAATAATGAAAAGATGTCGAAGTCTTTGGGAAATGTGAAATGGGCTAAAGATCTGTTAAATGAATTAGGTGTCAATGTTTATAAATGGCTGATGCTTTCCACCCATTATCGTAATCCGCTCAACTTCACCGATGAAGTTGTCGCCAATGTAAAAAAAGAAGTTAGCAAAGTGCAAAATGTGTTATCAGCTGCGGCTTTGTATTTGCAGACACACAGCGGCAGTCTGAATCAGCCATATGATCAGTGCACATTGAATGCGATGGCAGAAATTCTTGAGGATGATCTGAATACATCCAATGCACTGACTGCGATTCTGGATCAGGTCAAAGTTTTGAATGGAGCATTAAGAAGCAGAGAAAAAAATCTGGCGCTTATTGAATCCAATTATGCGACACTGGTGAAAATGACTGAGCTGATGGGCTTTAAATTTGATGTTAAAGTGATGAGTGATGAAGATATTGCCTTGTATCAGCAATGGGATGCTTATAAGCAGCAAAAAGATTTTGAAAATGCGGACAAACTGCGTGCGAAGTTAATGGAGAGAGGCATTCTTTAATGCGCCCTGAGTTATACAATGCCCTGGTACTGGCATATCTGGGAGACGCTGTGCTTGAAGTCCTGGTCAGGGATTATCTGGTATTAAAAAAAGGCATTGCCAAACCAAATGAACTGCAAAAAACGGCAGTTGCTTATGTCAGTGCCAAAGCGCAGGCTTCTTTTATGAAAGCCTGTAAGGATTACCACTGGATGAATGAAGAAGAACTTTCCTGGTATCGCCGCGGACGCAATACCAAGGGGCGCCGCAATGTCAAAAACATGGATATTCAAACCCATAATGAATCCAGTGGATTCGAAGCGGTTCTGGGCACGCTGCATTTAAAAAATGATCAGGATCGTATTCAGGCACTTTTTGAAAAATACGTGATGTTTATTGAAAAAGAGGAGGAGAATGGATGAAAACATGGATTTATGGTAAAAATGCTGTGTATGAAGCAGTCCGAAAAAATGACCAGCTCAGTGAAGTTGTCCTTCTTAAAGAGGGCAAAGATGATAAACTTGCCGCTTTGTGCAAAAAGAATCGGATCAGCCTTCGTTATGAAGAACGCCCTTTCTTTCAGAAAAATGCTCCGGCTTCAAATCATCAGGGCTATCTGGCATTACGCGAAAGCTATGCTTATACTGATTTAGATGAAATGCTGGAAAGCATTCCGCCTAAGAAAATGCCGCTTTTAATTATGCTGGACGGTTTAGAAGATCCCCATAATTTAGGTGCTATTTTAAGAAGTGCTGATGCCATTGGGGCAGATGGTATTATTATTGCCAAAAATCGCAGTGTTTCTTTAAATGCCACCGTCGCTAAAGTCTCAACAGGGGCCATTGAACATGTGCCGGTATGTCAGGTCACCAATCTTTCACGTACCATAGAGCAGCTAAAAAAACAGGGGTATTGGATTGTTGGTACCGATATGCAGGATGCCGTGGATTACCGAAAGGTAGATTACAATATGCCGCTGGTTCTGGTGATTGGCTCAGAAGGCTTTGGCATTTCCCGATTAGTGTTGGAAAAATGTGATTATAAAGTATCAATTCCTATGGTGGGTCATGTGAATTCTTTGAATGCTTCAGTCGCCTGCGCTGTGCTTGCTTATCAGATTTTTAACTGCAGGCATCCACTTGATTAATGTGCTGCAGTGATGACGAATTAATTTATCTTTACCGCCAGGGAAACGATTGGGCTTTTACCGAATTGGAGAACAAATATCTCAATATCATTCGCATCAGCGCCGCCAGTTTTGGAAAAAATCTTAAAAATACCGGATTTGAGCTGGATGAGTGTGTGCAGGAATGCCTGATTTGTTTTTATCAGAGTCTTGATTATTACTGCGAAATAAAAAATGCGGCTTTTGCGACTTACTTCCATCATCGCATGAATTATACGATGATTAATTACCGCAAAAACCTTTTTCACAAAAGCCGTCATGAAAACGCAATGGAGAAATTAACCGCAAGTGATAAAGACACCCTCGAGCAGCAAAATCAGCGCTTCAGTCATGATCCTGCCAAAATGCTGAGTTATGATTTTGAAGTCGGTTTGCTGGAAGATTTGCTGCTGGTATCCAAAGGCATAGAAAGAGCTGTGATCCTTTGCCTGCTGCGAGGTGAAAACTCTCGGGAAATGGGGAAACATTTGCCGATTGAACAGCGAAAAATCAACAATGCGCTTTACAGAATCAGAAAAAAATTGAGAATTGTTCACCAAAAATTTGACTAATGAAGTTTTGTATGGTAAATTGATATAATGTAGGTGATGATATGAAAGAAAAGGTGATTTTGGTCTGTACGGAATGTCTATCGAGAAATTATTCCGTGGCCAAAAACAAACGCGTCAATACAGAGAGATTAGAATTAAAAAAATATTGTAAGAAGTGCAATAAACATACATTGCATCGGGAAACAAAGTAGGAGGGTATATGAAATTTAAAGACTGGTTTAGTATCAAAGGTATCCGCGCTGAAATGAGACACATTTCATGGCTTTCTAAAAAGGAACTTGCTAAGAACACTGGCATTGTTGTAGCGTTCTGCGTCGTATTTGGACTTTTCTTTTATTTAAGCGATGGCGTCATCGCAATGATTTTCAAAGTATTGGGGATAGGTTAGTATGGCAGGCATGAATGATGAGGGCAGACAGTGGTATGTTGTTAATACCTACTCTGGCCATGAAAACAAAGTTAAAGAAAACATTTTAAAACGTGTGGAAAGCATGGGCATTCAGGATTGCTTATTCAATATTGTAATTCCTGAACATGTCGAAACAGAAATCAAAGACGGCAAAAAAGTCAATGTCACTAAAAATATGTTCCCAGGTTATGTGCTTGTGGAAATGATTATGACAGATGAAGCATGGTATGTTGTCCGCAACACTTCCGGTGTGACAGGATTCATTGGTTCATCAGGCGGCGGGGCTAAGCCTTTCCCGTTAGCACGTCATGAGGTAGAGCCAATTTTAAAACAGATGGGCATCAAGTCCACAGAAGTATCTGTTTCTTTTAAAGTCGGTGACGAAGTTAATATTCTTGGTTCCGGATTTGAAGGCAAAAGCGGCTTTGTGGATGCCATTGATCAGGAAAAACAATCAGCCCGCGTCATGGTCAATATGATGGGCGGTTCGATTCCGATGACTGTTGATTTGGCTCAGCTTGAGAAGGTGAAGGACTAAGATGTCCGAAAAAACAATCAAAAGGATTTGTGTGACCGTTTTTATCGGCTCCATTTCACTATTGTTGCTGATTGCGGCCAGAATTTAAAAAAAAGCAAGAAAAAGTTAGAAAAACACTTGCTTTTTTTTGTTTGGTCATATAAAATAGTCCATGCACTATGATGTGTGCATTTTATCCGTGGAAGGACATCGTCCGATTGACCACAGCACGGACAACAAATTATACAGGAGGTATGTCGCGTGAGTAAAAAAGTTACAAAAATCGTAAAAATTCAATTCCCGGCTGGTGGAGCTAAACCTGGTCCAGCATTAGCAGGCGCAGGTATCCAGATGCCAAAGTTCTGTACAGCTTTTAACGATCAGACAAAAGATCGTAAAGGTGAAACAGTGCCTGTTGTGATTACTGTTTACGATGACAAATCATTTGATTTCGTCTTAAAAACAGCTCCAGCAGCAGAAATGCTGTTAAAAGCAGCAAACATCAAAAGCGGTTCTGCTACACCTAAAAAGGCAATTGCAGGTACAATTACTGTTGATGATTTAAGAAAAATTGCAGAATACAAAATGCCAGATTTGAATGCAAACGATATTGAAGGCGCTATGAGAATCATTGCCGGAACTGCAAAGAATATGGGCATTGAGATCGCAGGCTACGAAGGCTAAGATAAAGTTTGTATTTTCACAAAGGATAGACCATCATTTGTGGGAGGAATATCCGTTATTACCACATAAGGAGGAAGAAAGTCAATGGCTAAAAAAGGTAAAAAATATCAGGAAGCTGCCAAATTGATTGAAAAAGGCAAAGCTTATCCAATCGAAGAGGCAATCGAATTAGTAAAGAAAACAAGCACTTCAAAATTTGATGCAAGTGTTGAAGTTGCATTCCGGTTAGGTGTTGATCCTAAACATGCAGATCAGCAGCTGAGAGGTGCCTTAGTATTACCAAATGGTACTGGTAAAACTAAAAAAGTGTTAGTTATCGCTGAAGGTGCGAAAGCTGAAGAAGCTAAAGCAGCTGGTGCTGACTACGTTGGAGATAAAGAAATCTTAGAAGAAATCAAAAAAGGCTGGTTAGATTTCGAAGTTATCATCGCTACCCCAAATATGATGGGTGAATTAGGTAAGTTAGGTCGTATCTTAGGACCTAAAGGTTTAATGCCTAACCCTAAAACTGGTACTGTAACGATGGATATCGAAAAAGCAGTTAAAGAAGTAAAAGCAGGTAAAGTCACTTACCGTACAGATAAAGTTGGTAATATCCACATCATGTTCGGTAAAACATCTTTCGAAACAGAAAAGCTTGTTGAAAACTTCAAGACAATCTATGATACACTGTTAAAAGCAAAACCTGCAACAGCTAAAGGTGTATACATGAGAAATATCTCTGTTTCAAGTACAATGGGCCCTGGCATTAAAGTAGCTACATTGTAATTTCAAATTTCTGAAGCAATCAATATACCCAAGACAGTAACGGCGAAAGCTTAATCATGTTACCGAGGTGAAATTGTGATAACAATTCAAATCCGCCTCGCTGCGGATTTTTTGCGGATATATTGTTGCCTATATAAATCAAATCTATAGGAGGTGTAACAATGAACCAGGCGATTATCGATGCTAAAAAAGAAGTAGTTTCTGAGATCACTGATAAACTCAATAACGCACAGTCTGCTGTCGTTTGCGAATACCGCGGACTTTCAGTTGCGGAAATGACAGAATTACGTCGTAAATTGCGTTCTGAAAACATTGAATTAAAAGTTTACAAGAACACAATGGTAACACGTGCTGCCAATGATCTTGGATACAGTGAATTAGAAGAGTCTTTAAAAGGCCCTAATGCAATCGCATTTGGTCATGAAGATGCTGTTGGACCTGCCCGCGTGCTTGTTGAGTTCGCTAAAAAGCACAAAGCTTTAGTTGTTAAAGGCGGCGTTATTGAAGGTAAAGTAGTATCTGAAGAAACAGTTAAAGAATTATCTGCATTACCAAACCGTGAAGGTATGTACTCTATGCTGTTAAGCTGCTTAACTTCACCAGTAAGAAGTTTTGCATGTGCTGTTAAAGCAATTGCAGATAAGGAAGAAGAAGGAACACCTGCTGCTGAATAGGTCAGGCAGGTCTGAAAAATTAAACAGGAGGATATGAAAATGGCAAAATTAACAAATGAAGAAATCATTGCTTCTTTAAAAGAAATGACAATTTTAGAATTAAATGACTTAGTAAAAGCTATCGAAGAAGAATTTGGTGTTACTGCTGCTGCTCCAGTTGCTGTTGCTGCCGCTGCTGCTCCAGCTGAAGATGCTGCTCCAGCTAACGTAACTGTTACATTAACTAACGTTGGTGCTACTAAAGTTGCAGTTATCAAAGTTGTACGTGAAATCACAGGTGCTGGCTTAGTAGAAGCTAAAGGTATCGTTGATAAAGCGCCTGCAGTTATCAAAGAAAACATCCCAGCTGAAGAAGGTAAAGCTATTAAAGAAAAACTTGAAGCTGCTGGTGCAACTGTTGAAGTTAAATAGTTTTGATTTATTAAAAAGCCCTTCGGGGCTTTTTTTACAGGAGGTGAAGTGATGGCCCATTACTACACTGATAACAGAGATTTAAAATCTGAAAGACGCAAGATCACTTTTAATTATCATGAACATGTCCTTAATTTTCAAAGTGATGTGGGTGTTTTTTCCAAAGACAGCATCGATTATGGATCGCGGGCGCTTTTAGCCAGCTTTGAACCTTTGAAAAATATTTCCGTTTTAGATGTAGGATGCGGCTATGGCGCTATTGCTTTAAGTCTTGCCGCTGTTGGAGAAAATATTAAGTGTGACCTTGTCGATGTTAATGGCAGAGCCTTGGATCTGGCTAAAGAAAACGCCGGTTCTTTAAAATTACCAAACATTGAGATTTATGAAAGTTTCTGTTATGAAAATGTTCATGATTGTTTTGATCTTATTGTTTCCAATCCGCCGATTCGCGCTGGAAAGCAAGTCGTTCACGAAATATTGAGCGGGGCTTTTGACCATTTGCATATTGGCGGTGAATTAAGAGTTGTCATTCAGAAAAAGCAGGGAGCACCCAGTGCTAAATTGAAGATGGAGCAGGTATTTGGCAATTGTCAAATACTGAATCGAGATAAAGGTTATTATATTCTTTCATCTGTAAAAAAACAGGAAAGACCTGAATAAAAAAACATTGAAAGTTTTGTCGAACCTCTTGACAAAACAAAGGCTTTGTGATAGCATCATAAAATGCCTATTAGTGTTTTGAAGCAGGTCTTTTTATGCTGAAAAACTTCGGAATAGAGAATAAGTGAAGGGGTGGATGTGCGTGACAGAAAATGTCAAGCTAAAAAGTAAAATTGAACGCCGTAATTATTCAAGAATCAGTGGTTCTCTAGAATTACCTAACCTTGTAGAAGTCCAGACAAATTCATACAAGTGGTTCTGTGAAGAAGGAATCAGGGAAGTATTTAATGATGTTTACCCTATTTCAAACTTTGCCGAGACACTTTCATTGGAGTTTGTAGACTGCCGTTTTGATGAACCAAAGTATTCTTGTGAAGAGAGCAAAGATCGCGATGCAAACTTCGCTGCGCCTTTGCGAGCAACCTTACGCCTGGTGAATCACACAACTGGCGAAATTAAAGAAAATGAAGTATTTATGGGAGATTTTCCATTAATGACAGATGCCGGAACCTTTGTCATCAATGGTGCAGAACGTGTCATTGTTTCACAGTTAGTCCGTTCTCCTGGCGCTTATTTTAATGATATTATTGATAAAAGCGGCCGTACCGTCTTTACCGGAAGTGTTATTCCATCCCGTGGTACATGGCTGGAATTTGAAAATGATGTCAAAAACGTATTAAGCGTCCGTATCGACAGAACTAGAAAAATCCCAGGAACTATCCTTTTGCGTGCATTGGGTCTTTCCAGCAATGAAGATATTTTAAATGTTTTTGGGGAACATGAATATCTGATTAATACTTTGCAGAAAGATACCACAACCAACACTGATGAAGCGCTGATCGAAATTTATAACAAATTGCGTCCAGGCGAACCTGCAACTTTAGAGGGTGCCAATAGTTTGTTATTTGCAAAATTCTTCGACAGCAAGCGTTATGATTTAGCGAAAGCCGGACGTTTTAAATTCGGTAAGAAATTAAATCTGCTGGATCGCCTTTATACACGTGTTTTAGCTGAAGATATTATTGATGTAAATGGTAATGTTGTTCTGAAAAAAGGAACTTACCTTGATCAGGAACAAATTGATATTTTAAGACCCGTTTTAGAAGCGGGAGCTCACCAGATTAAACTGAATAGCAATCCACGTCTGCAAAGCCATGATGTGGTGCAGGTAGTTAATGTTTATGTCAGTGAAGGCTCTCAGAAAATTATGCGAGTTATTGGTACAGATTTATCCCTTGATTCAAAATTTATCACGATTTCTGATATGATTGCTGCATACTCTTATATTCTGAATTTAGTTGATATTTTTGATGATTTGGACTATGCTCCGGAAGATCGTATCAAATATATGGAAAAATTAGGACTTTTAGACGATATTGACCATTTAGGCAACCGTCGTGTCCGTACTGTTGGTGAATTAGTACAAAATCAATTCCGTATCGGTTTATCCCGTATGGAAAGAGTTGTTAAAGAAAGAATGTCGCTGTCTGAAGTGGATGCCATGACGCCTCAGTCCTTGACAAATATCCGCCCATTAACAGCGGCAATGAAAGAATTCTTTGCTTCCAGCCAGTTGTCTCAGTTCATGGATCAGATTAACCCATTGGCTGAGTTAACCAATAAACGCCGTTTATCTGCATTAGGTCCAGGAGGCTTGTCCCGTGACCGTGCCGGATACGAAGTGCGAGACGTTCACTACTCTCACTATGGACGTATCTGCCCAATTGAAACACCAGAAGGTCCAAATATCGGTTTGATCACAACCCTGGCTTCATATGCGAAAGTTAATCAGTATGGCTTTATTGAAACACCATATCGTAAGGTCAATAACTGTATGATCGATGAAAACGATATCCGTTATTTAACAGCCGATGTTGAAAAGAATTTCGTTATTGCTCAGGCCAATGTCCAGACCAAAGACGGCATGATTTTAGATGAGCAGGTGACTGCCCGTCATTTAGGTGAATATATTACTGCAAAACGAGAAGATGTTGATTTTATCGATATTTCTCCAAAACAGATCGTTTCTGTCGCTACTTCTTGTATTCCATTTTTGGAAAACGATGATGCGACGCGTGCCCTGATGGGTGCCAACATGCAGCGTCAGGCTGTCCCTCTGTTAAACCCACATACACCATATGTCGGCACTGGTATGGAATATCAGGCAGCGCGTGACTCCGGTTCCGCTGTTGTTGCCAAAGAAGATGGTGTTGTATCTTATGTTGATGCTAAGAAGATCGTTGTTGATACAGCCAATGGCGAACATACGTACCGCCTGGTTAAATTCAGTATTTCCAACGCAGGTACCTGCATCAATCAGTCGCCAATTGTCAATGTTGGTGAAAAAGTTGTTAAAGGGCAGATTCTTGCCAATGGTCCAGCGATGGAACAGGGCGAACTGGCTTTAGGTCAGAACGTTTTAGTCGGTTTCATGACTTGGAATGGTTATAACTATGAAGATGCCGTTATTATGTCAGAACGTTTAGTTAAAGAAGATGTGTATACATCTATCCATATTGAAGAATACAGCATTGAATGCCGTGATACAAAATTAGGGCCTGAAGAAATCACTCGTGATATCCCTAACGTAGGGGAAGAAGCCCGTAAATATCTTGACAGCCGCGGAATTATCATGATTGGTGCGGAAGTTAAAGAAGGCGACATTTTAGCTGGTAAAGTCACACCAAAAGGTCAGGCAGAGCTTTCTGCAGAAGAAAAGCTGCTGTTAGCAATCTTCGGTGAAAAATCCCGTGAAGTAAAGGATAATTCATTGCGCGTACCACACGGCGGTGCCGGTATTGTTCATGATGTTAAGATCTTTACGCGTAAAAACGGGGATGAATTAGCACCTGGTGTCAATCAGGTCGTTAAGGTTTACATTGTTCAGAAACGTAAGATTTCTGAAGGCGATAAAATGGCCGGCCGTCATGGTAACAAAGGTGTCATTTCCAAGATTTTGCCAATTGAAGATATGCCGCATTTACCAGACGGAACACCTTTGGATATCATGTTAAATCCATTAGGCGTACCAAGCCGTATGAACCTCGGACAGGTATTGGAACTGCATTTAGGCTATGCTGCTAAACGATTAGGTTTATATATTGCGACACCAGTTTTCGATGGTGTGCATCGTACTGATCTGGAAGCCATCATGAAAGAAGCCGGCATGCCTGAAGATGGTAAGACAGTTGTTATTGATGGCCGTACCGGCGAAGAATTCGACTCCCGTGTTTCCGTAGGTATCATGTACATGATTAAACTGGCACACATGGTCGATGATAAACTTCATGCGCGTTCCGTTGGTCCTTACTCTTTAGTCACTCAGCAGCCATTAGGCGGCAAAGCGCAGAATGGTGGTCAGCGTTTTGGTGAAATGGAAGTATGGGCACTGGAAGCTTATGGTGCAGCCTATACATTACGTGAAATCCTCACAGTGAAATCTGACGATGTTGTCGGACGTGTAAAAACATATGAAGCGATTGTCAAAGGAAAACCATTGCCTGAACCAGGTATTCCTGAATCATTCCGCGTCCTGAAGAAAGAACTTCAGGCACTGGCATTGGATGTTCGTCTGATTGATGACGACGGCAATGAAGTTGACATGAGCAAGATTGAAGAAGAAGAACGCCGTTTCCCATCAACAATCGATGAAGTCAAAGAAGAAAGCGAAGAAACCGCAGAAGTGGAAGAAAAGGATGAAACACTGCCTTTAGAAGATGAAGCTGATGAGGAAGACTTCTACGATGATGAGGATTCAGAAGATGAAGAAGAATACATCGATGAAGAAGATGAAGACGAAGAAGATTTCGATTTAGATGAAGAAGAAACGGATGAGGAATAGAAGGAGGATTTAACTGTGACAGATACAAATCGTTTTTCCGCAATACAGATTGGGTTAGCTTCTCCAGAGAAAATTCTCGAATGGTCTTACGGTGAAGTCACGAGACCTGAAACAATCAACTACCGCTCACAAAAACCAGAAAAGGATGGTCTATACTGCGAACGTATTTTCGGACCATCCAAGGACTGGGAGTGCAGCTGTGGAAAATATAAGAAAATCAGATATAAAGGGGTTATTTGTGACCGCTGCGGTGTCGAGGTCACTAAATCATCAGTGCGTCGTGAACGTATGGGCCACATCAAATTGGCAACACCAATTGCCCATATCTGGTATTTAAAGGGAATTCCTTCCCGCATGGGCCTGATTTTGGATATGTCTCCAAAACAGCTCGAAGAAATTATTTATTTCGTATCTTATGTAGTTACGGATCCGGGGACAACACCTTTGGAATATAAGCAGGTGCTTTCAGAACGTGAATACCGTAACTGTTATGAAAAATTCGGTCATAGCTTTGAAGCAAAAATTGGTGCTGAAGCCATCAAAATTTTACTTCAGAAGGTTGACCTTGATTTGGAATTTGAAAATGTCCATAAAGAGTTAAAAGAAGCGCAGGGACAGCGCCGTGCAAAACTGATTAAGCGTCTGGAAGCTATTGAGGCCTTCCGTTCATCAGGCAACCAGCCAGAATGGATGATTCTCGATGTGCTGCCAGTTATTCCGCCTGATCTTCGCCCAATGCTGCAGCTGGACGGCGGACGTTTTGCAACAAGTGATTTAAATGATTTATATCGTCGTGTTATTACACGTAACAATCGTCTGAAAAAATTGCTGGAGTTAGGAACACCATCAATCATTGTTCAGAACGAAAAACGTATGCTTCAGGAAGCTGTTGATGCCCTGATTGACAATGGCCGTCGTTCTAAACCAATTACCGGTGCCGGCGGACGTCCTCTGAAGTCTTTAAGCCATACCTTGAAAGGTAAACAGGGGCGTTTCAGACAGAACCTGTTAGGTAAACGTGTTGACTATTCCGGACGTTCAGTTATTGCCGTTGGACCTAATCTGAAAATGTATCAGTGCGGTATTCCAAGAGAAATGGCTTTGAACCTCTTTAAGCCATTTGTAATCAGCGGCTTAGTCGCAAAACAGATTGCGACAAATATCAAAGCAGCTGAACGCTTAATTGAAAAAATGGATGACCGCATCTGGCCAATCGTGGAAGAAGTCATTAAGGAACATCCAATTCTGTTAAACCGTGCGCCAACACTGCACCGTTTAGGTATTCAGGCCTTCGAACCAATGCTGGTTGAAGGAAGAGCTTTGCGTTTGCACCCATTGGTATGTACTGCATTCAACGCTGACTTCGATGGTGACCAGATGGCTGTCCATGTGCCGCTGGGCAAAGAAGCAATCCAGGAAGCACGTCAGCTGATGTTAGGTTCTAACAATATCTTAGGGCCTAAAGATGGTAAGCCAATCGTTACGCCATCTCAGGATATGGTGCTTGGCAACTACTATCTGACGCTGGAAGATCCTGAAGCGCCAGGGGAAGGAAGCATTTTCCGTGATGAAAACGAAGTACTTTTAGCTTATGCCGCAAAAGTTGTTCATTTACATTCACGTATTGCGATTCCTGCCGCATCATTAAATAACAAAACATTTACAGAAAAACAGAATAACTCTCTGTTGATCACTACTGTTGGTAAAGTCATCTTTAATCAGATTTTTGAGGGTGATTTCCCATATATGAATGAACCAAGCCAGGAAAACCTGGTAGCTACACCTGATAAATACTTTGTGCCATTTGGTACGAATGTCAAAGAATTTATCAAGGCTCAGCCAATTATTAAACCATTTACTAAAAAGACACTTGGTAATATTATCAATCAGGTCTTCAAAGTATCTGAAATTCAGAATATCTCAGTCATGCTGGATAAACTGAAGGATCAAGGTTTCTACTACTCAACAGTTGCCGGCATTACTGTTTCTGTTAACGATATTCAGGTTGCCGAAAGAAAGTATGCTATCCTGGAAAAAGGTGATGAACGCGTTGAACAGCAGAAAATGAATTACCGTAAAGGTAAGCTGACTGAAGATGAACGCCGTGCCGCTGTTGTTCGTATCTGGACAGAAATTAAAGAAGATGTTCAGGACGTTGTTAAAGAGGAATTCGAAAAAGACCGTATGAATCCAATCTTCATCATGTCTGATTCAGGTGCCCGTGGATCATTAGCGAACTTCACTCAGTTAGTTGGTATGCGTGGTCTGATGAGCAACCCTAAAGGTGAAACAATCGAGGTCCCTATTAAATCTTCATTCCGTGAAGGTCTGACAGCATCAGAATTCTTCATTTCTACACACGGTGCCCGTAAAGGTTCTACTGATACCGCATTAAAAACAGCCGACTCAGGCTACTTGACAAGACGTTTAGTCGATGTTGCTCAGGATGTTATTATTACTGAAGATGACTGTGGTACAGACCGTGGCTTTGTTGTCAGTGAATTAGTGAATGCCAATGACGGATCAATTATCGTGCCTTTATATGACCGTCTGGTAGGCCGTTATGCAAAACGCAGCGTTTACCATCCAGTTACCGGAGAAGTTATTGTTGATCACGATGAATTGATTACTGAAGCGCTGGCAACAGAAATTGTAAATGCCGGCATTAAAGAGGTTGAAATCCGTACTGTTTTGACATGTAATGCAAAACATGGTGTATGTAAGAAATGTTATGGACGTAACCTGGCTACAGGTGAAGTTGTGGAATTAGGTGAGGCTATTGGTATCATGGCAGCCCAGTCTATCGGTGAACCAGGTACTCAGCTGACAATGCGTACTTTCCACTCTGGCGGTATCGCTGGTGACTCAGACATCACGCAAGGTCTTCCTCGTATTCAGGAGTTGTTCGAAGCCCGCAACCCTAAAGCGAAATCTATTATTTCAGAAATCAAGGGTTACGTATCCGACATCAAAGATGTAAATGGCCGTGCTGAGGTTATCGTCACAAATGATTTGGAATCTCGCAGTTATTTAACACCTTATGGGGCAAAACTCCGTGTTTCTGTAAGAGATGAAGTGGAAATCGGCGGTAAAATTACCGAAGGTTCTATTGATCCAAAAGAACTGCTGATGGTCGCTGACACAACAGCTGTTGAAAACTATATCCTGAAAGAAGTTCAGAAGGTATATCGTTTGCAGGGTATCGAAATTTCTGATAAACACATTGAAGTTATTGTTAAACAAATGCTTCGTAAGATGCGTATTATCGAAGGCGGAGATACAGGCGCATTACCTGGCAACCATGTCGATATATCACGCTTCACAGAATTGAATGCACCTGTCTTAAAAGCCGGCAAACATCCTGCTGTGGCTCGGCCAATTTTGCTGGGTATTACCAAAGCGTCATTGGAGACAGAATCATTCCTTTCTGCAGCCTCTTTCCAGGAGACAACACGTATTTTGACAGATGCTGCTATTAAAGGAAAAGTCGATCATCTGCGTGGTTTGAAAGAGAATGTCATTATTGGTAAGCTTCTGCCTGCTGGTACTGGCTTAAGAGGACCGTTAAAATCTCCGGATGAAATCGAAGAAGAAAAGAAAGCAATGGAAGAACAGGAGCGTCAGCTTGAAGAAAATGTTGAAGTTTACAACATGGATGTTCCTGAAGATTCCGCAGAAGATACAATAGAAGAAATGTAGTAAGAGAATGGGGAGAAATACCCCATTCTTTTTATATACGAAACAAAGCTGCTTTAAAACCGCGGTTTTATGATCAGAAACTTAACATGAATTTTGCCCGAATTGCAAGCAGAAAGTGGAAATAAAGTAAAAAAGTTCTAAATTTCATAGAGAATCGTATTTTTAGTTACACCAATTTTAGCTAATTCTTCAAGGAAAAGCTGCTCAGCAGGAAGATATCCAAGTATCTTCCTTTTCTTTTGATTGATTTTATGATTAATATCTATTGTTTTTTGCTTGTCAATTGTATTAAT